>Ga0210044_10000094_pt1 | contig 120514 bp, 102 predicted proteins | sample CryGey13umfilter_2_FD_183959 | JGI IMG/M metagenome (GOLD analysis project Ga0210044, IMG submission 183959) | Groundwater microbial communities from aquifer in Utah, USA - Crystal Geyser 4/9/14 3 um filter (SPAdes) (version 2) | ecosystem: Environmental > Aquatic > Deep subsurface >... | reverse complement strand
GGGGGGGGGCCCCCCGCCACACTACCCGCTTCTCCGGTCCGCCGGCCGAAGAAGGGGAGATCCCATGTTGTCCAGCTCCGAGATCCGCCGCCGCTTCCTCGACTTCTTCGCCAGTCGTGGCCACACGGTGGTGGCGTCGTCGTCGCTGGTGCCGGGGGATGACCCGACCCTGCTGTTTACCAACGCCGGGATGGTGCAGTTCAAGTCGGTCTTCCTCGGCGAGGAGGCGCGCGACTACCGGCGCGCCACCACCGCGCAGAAGTGCGTGCGTGCCGGCGGCAAGCACAACGATTTGGAGAACGTCGGGGTGACCACGCGCCACCACACCTTCTTCGAGATGCTCGGCAACTTCTCCTTCGGCGACTACTTCAAGCGCGAGGCGATCCACTACGCCTGGGAGCTTCTCACCGCCGGCTTTGGCCTCGACCCGCGGCGGCTGTGGGTGACGGTCTTTGAGGAGGACGATGAGGCGGCGCGGATTTGGCTCGACGAGGTAGGGGTGGACCCGGTCCGCTTCTCGCGCATCGGCGCCAAGGACAACTTCTGGTCGATGGGCGAGATCGGTCCGTGCGGCCCGTGCTCGGAGATCTTCTTCGACCACGGCGCCGAGATCGCGGGCGGCCCGCCGGGGAGTGCGACGGCGGATGGCGACCGGTATGTGGAGATCTGGAACCTGGTCTTTATGCAGTTCAACCGGGAGAAGGACGGCACCCTGACCCCCTTGCCGCGGCCGTCGGTGGACACCGGCATGGGGCTGGAGCGAATCGCCGCGGTCCTCCAGGGGGTGCACGACAACTACGCCACCGACTGCTTCACCCCCCTGATCGAGGCGGTGCGGGCCCTCGCCCCGACCCCGGACGCGGACGGCGCGCGGGTGAGCGAGCGGGTGGTGGCGGACCACCTGCGCTCGGTCGCCTTCCTCCTCGCCGATGGGGTGGTGCCGGCGAACGACGGACGCGGCTACGTCCTGCGCCGCATCTTGCGCCGCGCCGCTCGCCACGGGAGGCGGCTGGGCTTCACTCGCCCCTTCCTCGCCGAGCTCCTGCCCGCCCTCATCGACCAGATGGGGGTGGCCTACCCGGAGCTCGCCGCCCGCCGCGAGCAGATCGTCCGGACCCTGGTGCGCGAGGAGTCACGCTTCCTTGCCACCCTCGACCACGGCCTGGCGCTCCTCGGCGACGCCCTCGCCACCCTCGGGGCGGAGGCGCCGCTGCCCGGCGAGGTCGCCTTCCGCCTCTACGACACCTACGGCTTCCCCCTCGACCTCACCCGCGACGTGTGCGCCGAGGCGGGGCGGACGGTGGACGAAGCGGGCTTCGAGCAGGCGATGGAGCACCAGCGATCGCGCGCCCGCGCCTCGTGGAAGGGCGGCGAGCAGAGCGAGTCGCAGGTGGTCTACCGCCTCCTCCTCGACGAGGTGGGGAAGAGCCGCTTCACCGGCTACGAACAGCTCGAGGGGGAGGCCACCCTCCGCGCGTTGGTGCGCGACGGGGTGAGGGTGGCCACCGCCAAGGCGGGCGACGCGGTGGAGCTGATCCTCGACACGACGCCGTTCTATGGGGAGTCGGGCGGCCAGGCGGGCGACCGCGGGGTGCTGGTGGGGGCGGGGGTGGAGGTGGAGGTGACGGAGACGAAGGCGCCGGTCCCGGGCCTCATCTGCCACCGCGGCCGGCTCCTTCGCGGTGCGCTTGCCACCGGCGTGGTGCTCACCGCTCGGGTGGATCGCCAGGCGCGCGCCGCCACCGCCTGCAACCATACCGGTACCCACCTCCTGCAAGCCGCCCTGCGCGAGGTCCTCGGCGACCACGTGCGCCAGGCGGGTTCCCTGGTGGCGCCCGATCGCCTGCGCTTCGACTTCCACCACTTCGCCCCCATCGATACCGCCCAGCTCCGCGAGGTGGAGCGGCGGGTGAACGAGGAGATCTGGCGCCACCAAGAGGTGGTCACCCGCAAGCAGGGGCTGGAGGAGGCGGTCGCGTCGGGAGCCATGGCCCTGTTTGGCGAGCGCTACGGCGACACGGTGCGGGTGGTGTCGGTGGGCGATTTTTCCAAGGAGCTGTGCGGTGGCACCCACGTGGGCAACAGCGGCGACATCGGCCTGCTGGTGATCGAGCGCGAGCAAGGGATCGCCGCCGGGGTGCGGCGGATCGAGGCGGCTACCTCCAGCGCGGCCCTCGCCTACCTGCAGCGCCAGGGGGAGCGGCTGGCGGCGGCGGCGGCGGTGCTCAAGGCGGACCCAGAGCAGCTCACCGAGCGGCTCATCCGCGCCGCCGAGCACGAGCGCGAGCTGAAGGGCGAGGTGGAGCGGCTGCGGCGCAAGCTCGCCGAGCAGGAGGCGAGCCAGGGCGACCACGAGGAGGTGAATGGGGTGGCGGTGGTGGTGCGCGACCTCGGCGACAGCGACACCGACTCCATGCGCCAGCTCGCCGACTCCTTGCGCGCCCAGGGCCGCCCGTTCGTCGCGCTCCTGGCGGCGCGCAGCAACGGTAAGCCGCTGTTGCTGTGCGCGGTGGACCGAAGCGTCACCGACCGCGTACAGGCGGGCGCGGTGGTCAAGCAGGTCGGCCGCCACATCGGCGGCGGTGGTGGCGGCCGCCCCGACCTCGCGCAGGCCGGCGGCAAGCGGGTGGAGGGGATCGCGGCCGCCCTGGCAGAAGGGGCGGCGTGGGTGCGGGAGCGGCTGGCCGGCTAGGAGCCTGCCGGACTTTGTCCCGATCTCCTGCAGCGAGCGGACCCATGGGCGGACTCGGGGGTGCGGACTCGTAGACCGTTCTTCGTCACCTAGCCCCACGTAGCTCTAGGAATGGGTCTGCATCCGCTCGAGCCCGCTTCTTCTCGGTTCACGATCGCCAAAGTTCGACAGACTCCTAGGAGTCGGGCGGGCCGTCGATCGGCAGGCGCGCGGCTCGGGCGCGAGGCCGGAACGGGGGAGGCGTCTTGGCGGTCGCTCGCGCATGGGCGCCCGAGCCGGCGAGCGCCCGAGCCGTGCACGCACCGGTGGGAGTGAGGGCGCGGCTCAGGGGCGCGGCCGGAGGGTCACCACCGCGGTGGGTGCGGACTTCCGCGGGGGTGGTCGGTCGCGTCGATGGGGGGACGGTGCGGCCGGAGGGTCACCACCGTGGTGGGTGCGGATCACCGGCGAGGGTTGCGCTCAACCCTTCCCGCGGGCCGCGGCGCGCTCTTTTGGTGTGTGCCACAGGCCGCCCCGCCCACCGCTTGGCCATCCACAAGCGCGTGCTAAGGTTCGATTTAGGCTCACCCCGAGGGGAGCTTCCCTTCATCCGAGAGACGGAGGCAGCGATGTTCGAGACGATGCGCAAGATGATGTTGGTGGGGCTTGGCGTGCAGGAGAAGGCGCGCGAGATGTTGGATGAGATGGTGGCGAAGGGGACCATCAGCCGGGAGGACGGCGACTCCATGCTCAACAAGCTGATGGGCCAAGCGGAGGCAAACGTGAACACCATGGAGGCGAAGATGAAGGAGATCGTCGCCTCCCTCCTCGCCACCATGAACCTGCCCACGAAGCGCGAGGTGGATGAGCTGCGCGAGCGGGTGGCGGCGCTGGAGAAGGCGGCCAACCAGCGCATCGGGGGGGGGGCCTGAAAGCCGCTGGCGCCACCCCTGGCGGCCACCCCAACCGGGGAGGCGGGCGGAGGGGTGGAGAGCGACTGCGGCGCGCAGAGCGCGGCGACGAGGGGGGGCGGGGTGCGGAGCGGGCGCCGGTTTTCGTAGGTCGAGCCCCACAAGGCGCCGCGAACGGTTCCCCATCCGGCCTTGCGCGCGCGGCTGTTCGCGACGCTCGACCGAGTCCGCCGAACGCCGCGGGTGAGGCGGGGTGAAGGGCAAGGGAACGGGTGATGCGTCTTCCCTTTAGTCAGCCGCGTCTCCGCCACCTGCGGCGGTTGCGCACGATCATCCGGGTGTTCGGCAAGTACGGCTTCGGGGAGTTCATCCACCGTCTCAACCTCGAGGGGCTGACCTCCTTGGTCCGGCGGGTGCGCCACTTCGGCCGGATTCCGGCGGAGAGCGAGGTGCGCCGGTTGAGCGGTCCGCGGCGGTTGCGCCGCGCCCTGGAGGAGCTCGGTCCCACCTTCATCAAGTTCGGCCAGATCCTCTCCACCCGCCCGGACCTGGTTCCCGAGGAGTACGGCCGCGAGCTCGCCCGCCTGCAGGATCGCCTCCCCCCCTTCCCGAGTGACGAGGCGCGGCAGGTGATCGCCGAGGAGCTGGGGAAGCCGGTGACCGAGCTCTTTGCCACCTTCGTCGATGCCCCCCTCGCCGCCGCCTCTATCGCCCAGGTGCACGCGGCGGAGCTTGCCGATGGCAGCCAGGTGGTGGTGAAGGTGCAGCGGCCGGGGATCGAGTCGCTGGTGGAGACCGACATCCACATCCTCCTCCGCCTCGCCGCCCTCGCCCACCGCACCATCCCCGAGGTGCGCCAGCTCGACCTGGTGGGGCTTGTTCACCAGTTTGCCCGCACCCTCCGCCAGGAGATGGACTTCTCTCTGGAGGCGGCCAACGCCGAGCGCATGGCAATGCACTTCAAGGAGCAGGAGGAGGTGGTGGTCCCGAAGATCTCCTGGGACTACACGAGCCGGCGCGTCTTGGTGATGGAGCGCATCTCCGGGATCCGGATCACCGACTTCGAGCGCTACGACCTGGTTGGGGCCGAGCGGACCAAGGTGGCGCGCATCTGCGCCGACGCCTACATGAAGATGCTTCTCGAAGACGGCTGCTTCCACGCCGACCCCCACCCGGGAAATCTCATGGTCCTGGAGGGGGGAAGGGTCGCCTTTCTCGACTTTGGCCAGTGGGGCAACGTCGGCAGCGACAAGGAGGTGCAGGAGTTCTTTGACGCCTTCATTGCCTTCATCAACCGCGACTTCGACCGTCTGGTGGACTACTTCATCCGGCGCGGCACGACCCATGGCGAGTCCCCCGCGCCGGGCTTCCGCGACCGCTTCCGGCGCGAGCTCCAAGACTTTCTGGAGCCGTACTACGGCCGGACCCTGAAGCAGATCAACGCCGGCGACTACATCAACCGGGTGCTCCACCTGGCCATGGACCTCAACCTGCGCGTGCCGGCCGAGCTCTACCTGATCAACAAGGTCCTCCTCAGCTTGGAGGGGCTGGTGCGCCAGCTCGACCCGGGCTTCGACTTCATCGAGGTGGCCAAGCCGTATGCCATGCGCCGCCTGGCCCGCCGGCGTAGCCCGGCGGGCTGGGCGGAGGCCGCGCGCGCCTGCTCCACCGACTACGTCGAGGCATTCCGCGACCTGCCGGTACAGGTGCGCACCATCCTTCAGAAGATGGTCGACGATCAGGTGCGGTTCGAGATTTCGATTAGCAACCTCGACGGCTTCACCCACCACCTCGACCGGGCGAGCAACCGTCTTGCCTTTGCCCTGATCACCGCCTCGGTGGTGGTCGGCTCGTCGCTCATCGTGCGCGCCGGCGGCGGCGGCGAGGGTGGCATCTCCGCCTTCGGCATCGTCGGCTTCACCCTCGCCGGCTGCTTCGGCCTTTGGCTCCTCATCTCCATCCTGCGGGGCGGCAAGCTGTGAGGGTGATGGCGCTGGACGTGGGCGAGCGGCGCATCGGCGTTGCCCTCTCCGATCCCCTCGGCAGCTTCGCGCAGCCGCACGCCACGGTGGCGGTGGAGGGGCGCAAGAAGGACGTCGCCCGCCTCGTCGCCATCGCCCGCGACCACGAGGTCAGCGAGCTGGTGGTGGGGCTGCCGCTGCACATGCACGGCGAAGAGGGCGAGGCGGCGCAAAAGGCGCGCCGGCTTGGCAACAGCCTCGCCGCCGCCCTCGGGCTGGCGGTCACCTACTGGGACGAGCGGCTGACCACCGTGCAGGCGGAGCGGACCCTGATCGAAGGCGGCGTGCGCCGGCGCGACCGCAAGGCGGTGGTCGATCAGGTGGCCGCGGTCCTCATCCTCCAGGCCTACCTCGACAGCCGCGCCGCCGGCGCGGGGGACGACTTCGCGGACGACGACCCCTTCGAGGCGGGCGGATGATCGCCCCGCGCCCTTCGTTCCCCGGCCGCGGCCAGCCCGTGGCTTCGCCGCAAGCCTGGCGGGTGGGCTGGGAGGTGGGCGGACCGTGGCGTTCGACTCCTGCATCCGGGCTCGCGCCCGCGGCTTCTCGTGATGATCGACAAACTTCGCCAGCTTTCTAGGGCGTGGCTGCACCCCCGCCGGATCGCCGTGGTCGCGGTCGCGCTGGTCGCGGTCGCGGCGCTGGGGGTGGCCAGCGCCTATCTCCAGCTCGTCCGTTGGGCGGCAACGCCGTTGCCGGTGGTCGCCGAGGGGGTGGTGGTCGAGGTGGTGCCGGGCACCTCCCTGCGCCAGGTCGCCACCCGCCTCCGCGGTGCTGGCCTCCTCGCCCAACCGCGCCGCTTCGAGCATCTCGCCCGCCTGCGCGGCGTGGCCGGCCGGCTCCAGGCGGGCGAGTACCACCTCACCCCGCCGCTCACCCCGGACACCCTGCTGGCGCTCCTCGTTGCTGGCCGTGTCTGGCTCCACACCCTCACCCTCTCCGAGGGGCTGACGGTGGCGGAGATCGGCCAGCGGGTCGAGGCGGCGGGGATCTCGTCGGCGGCGGACTTCGTCGCCGCTTGCGGCGACCCGGCGGTGGTGGCGGCGGCGGGCGCACCCGCTGGCGCGCTCGAGGGGTACCTCCTGCCGGAGAGCTACCAGTGGCAGCGTGGCGCCACCGGGGCCGACCTCGCCCTGCGCATGGCCCAGGCGATGGCGGTGGTGTGGACACCGGCGCGGGCGGCCGCGGCCCAGGCGTTGGGGCTGAGCCGCCACCAGGCCCTCACCCTCGCCTCGATCGTCGAGAAGGAGACGGGGCGTGCTGAGGAGCGGCCGATCATCGCCGCCCTCTTCCTCAACCGGCTCTCCCTGGGGATGCGCCTGCAGTCCGACCCGACGGTGATCTATGGCCTCCCCGCCTTTGACGGCAACCTCACCCTCGCCGACCTCGCGCACGACACCCCGTACAACACCTACACCCGCAACGGGCTGCCGCCGACCCCCATTTGCAACCCGGGCGTGGCGGCGATTGACGCGGTCCTCAAACCGACCCAGACCGACGCCCTCTACTTCGTCGCCCGCGGTGACGGCAGCCACGTCTTTTCCGCCAGCCTCGCCGACCACGAGCGACGGGTCGATCGCTACCAGCGCCACCCCCGGGCCACCTCCGCGACCGCGGGCGCGACCGCGGGCGCGACCGCGCCCGTGGCGGGCGAGTAGCATTCCCGCCAGCGCGCGCCATGGACAGGGGCGCGCGCTGGCGGGAACGGGGGTGTGGCGGGGCGAGGAAGAGGGGGCGCGCACCGGCGCGGGAAGGGCTCCGCGCCTCCGCGCGCCAAACCGTCCAGTGCCACGGTATGCCGATCGGTTTGTGCCGCCCCCTCGCCCACCCCCAACCCCTTGCCTTCCTCGGCGGTTTGCGACAATCAGATGGCCGTCATGCTTACCGTGGACGAGATCGGCGCGCGGGTCCTCGCCTACAACCGGGAGGCGGACCTCGACCTGGTCGCGCGCGCCTATCGCTTTGCCGAGGGGGCGCACCGAGGCCAGCTTCGCCACTCGGGGGAGCCGTACTTCAGCCATCCCTTGGCGGTGGTGGAGATCCTCCTCGGCCTGGAGCTCGACGTTCCCACCCTGTGCGCGGCGCTGTTGCACGACACGGTGGAGGACACCCCCACCTCCCTGAACGACCTGCGCCACCGCTTCGGTTCGGAGGTGGCGAGCTTGGTCGACGGGGTCACCAAGGTGGAGCTGTTGGCGGAGGCGACGCCGTCAGAGAAGCGCGCCACCAACCTTGGCAAGATCGTGTCGGCGATGGTGGGCGATATCCGGGTCGCCCTGATCAAGGTGGCGGATCGTCTCCACAACATGCGCACCCTGGCGGCGATGGGGGCGGCCAAGCAGGCGCGGATCGCCGCCGAGACGCGCGACCTCTACGTGCCGATCGCCATGGGGTTGGGGCTCGGGGCGATCTACCCGGAGCTGGCGGAGCTGAGCTACCAGGTCCTCCACCGCGAGGAGTACGACGAGATCTGCGCCTGCTTCGACTACGCCCATGAACGGGTGCGCGCGCGCGGCGAGAGTTTTGCCGGCGAGCTCTTGCAGCGGCTCGCGCCGCGCTTCCCCGGCGCGCGCGTCGAGTGCCGCCCGTGTTTCGCCCACGAGGTGGCGCGCATCCAGCGCTCCCTGGGTGAACCCATCGAGCGGCTCGCCCACATCCTGCGGGTGACGGTGATCGTCGAGCACGACGACGACTGCTACCCGGTCCTCGGGATCCTCCACGCCCTGCGCCCGCCCATCCTCGACCGCTTCAAGGACTACATCGCCACGCCGCGCTCGAACCAGTACCGGGCGCTCCACAGCCGCTTGCGCGGGGCGCGCGGCTGCACCATCCGGGTTCGGATTCTCTCTGTGGCGATGGATCAGGTGGCGCGGCGCGGGGTCACCTACCAGTGGGCGTACAAGCGCGGTGCCGATGAGCCCCCCGCGGCCTTTGCCCGCCGCATGCAATGGCTGCATGAGCTGCAGGAGGCGCAAAAGGCGATGCTCACCTCCGACGAGTTTTTGGAGATGGCGCGCGACACCCTCGCCTCCGACCGCATCCACCCGGTCACCCCGCGCGGCGACGTCCTCAACCTGCCGCGCGGTGCCACCCTCCTCGACTTCGCCTGCGCCATTCACACCGACCTCGCCTACCACTGCGCCGGCGGCCGGGTGGACGGCCGGCGGGTGGAGCGGGACCACGTGCTCAGGACCGGCGATCAGGTGGAGATCCTCACCGAGGCAATGATCGAGCCGGCGCCGAGCTGGCTGACCTTCGTGCGCACCCCCCACGCCCGCCGCCTCCTGCGCGAGCAGATGCGGTCGCGCCAGCGGGAGCGGACGATCGCCATCGGCCGCGACCGCCTGCGCGCCATCCCCGCGCTGGCGGGGGTGGCGGACGGCGCTAGGGCGAGTTGCCCGGCGGCGCAGGCGGCGGCGCGGCGTCTGGGGCTGGCGAACGTCGACGCGCTCCTCGCCCGCCTCGGCGCGGGCCGCTTGTCGATGGGCGAACTGCGCGCCGCCATGGGCGAGCAGGGGGGAGAGGAGAAGGTGGGGGAGGCGGCGGCAGCCTGCCTCCTCCTTGGCGAGGCGAACACGCGCCTCTACCACCTCGCCCACTGTTGCCACCCCCTCGCCGGGGACGACGTGATCGCCTTCTTTAGCCAGCGTGACGGAATCATCGTCCACCGTCGCATCTGTCACCACGCGGTGCGCCGGGCGGTGGACGTGGACGAGGTGGTGCCGGTGCGCTGGCAGAGCGAGGCGGCCCTCGGCGGCCAGGTGGGGATGGTGGTGGAGATGCGCAACGAGCCCGGTGCCCTGGCGACCGTCTGTTCCCGGATCGGCGAGCAGGGCGGCAACATCCTCTGTACCCGCACCCTCGGGGTGGGCCACCGCTTTGGCTCCGCCCACTTCGACCTCGAGGTGCGCAACCTCAACCACCTCGTGCGCCTCCTCGACGCTCTGCGCGGCGAGACGGTGGTGGTCTCCGCCGAGCGGGTGTGAAAGGCGCGGCGCGTGGCGGTGCGGGGTGGGGAGTGGCGGGCCCCTCGGCCGAGGAGTCGGTCGGACCGTGTCGATCGTGGCGAGAACGGGCGCGAGTCCGGCGGGAGAGCCGTTCGTGAGGCGATGGGGGGCTCGGTCACGAACCATGGGGTTCGCTCCGCCGCATCGCCGAGAGCCGCGGGTGCACGGTGGATCGAAACAAGGTCCAGCAGGCTCCGCGGGATCGTGACCGTGGCCACGCGGGGTGTGCACAATCGCAGCCGGTGGTCCCCGGTGGTCCCCGGTGGCCCCCGGTGGGCCGCGGAGGGTAGGCGGGCCGGCCGGGCCGGCCGATTGGGGAGGGTGACGATGGATCGTGGTTGCCGTTTCGCCGTGCGCTGGGGTGGGGCCCGGGCCGTACGCGCTGGCCTTCTCTGGCTGGTCGTCGCCGCCGCGCCCGTGGTGGCGGCGCCGCCTCCCCTGGCGCCGATCGCGCTCTCCAACGAGATGCCCATGTCGGCCGCCTTTCTCCAGCTCCCGCCCGCCGATGCCCGCGGCCTGGCCGCCTCCGCTTGGTCCGCGACCCTCACCTTGCACGCGGCGAACATGATCATGGCCGAGGAGCAGGACGGGGTGGCGATGCGCATGGATTTGGAGTCGGAGACGGCGCGCCTGGCCCTCGCCTACGGCGCGGCCGAGCGTGCCACCGTGCGCGCCACCCTTGGCTACCGGTGGCACACGGGCGGCGTGCTCGACGGCTTCATCGCCTCCGCCGAGGACCACCTGGGGCTGCCGACCCCGTGGTCGCGGCGCCACACGGACCGGGGGGAGACCGACTGGTCGATTCGGGAGGGGGAAACGACCACCTTCGCCGCCGCCGACCCGGCCAGTGGCGCCACCGACCTCGCCGCCGACCTTGCCTGGCGGCTCACTGACGCGCGCGGCTTTCGGCCAGCCACCGCCGTGCGGGTGGGGGTGAAGCTGCCCACCGCGCCGGTGCGTGACGGCCTCGGCAGCGGCGGGGTGGATTGGGCCATCGGCGGCCTGGCCACCTTCCCGGCCACGCGCTGGGCGACCCACCTCGCCGCCGCCATGGTCTGGCCCAGCCGCCACCACGGCCTTGCGGGGACCGCCTTTGCCTCTACCTCGCCCTTTGCCAGCGCCAGCGCCACGGAGGTCGCGGCGCTCGGCCGCCAGTGGGAGGCAAGCTGCTCCCTCGCCTGGCGCGAGAGCCCGTACTCCCAGCAGATCGACTCGATCCTGGAGGCAAGCTCCATGGAGGTGGCCTTCGGCCTGCGCCGCCGCGCCGCCGGGTCGAGCCTCTTCTTCGCCCTCACCGAGAACCTCCTCGACAAGGGGGCCCCGGACCTGGGGCTGCTGTTCGGCGTCGAGGTGGGGCGCTGGTGAGGAAGGCGCGGCGTCACGTAGGCGGGGGTCAGGTCGCGATCCTGCGGAGGCGCGGGGGAGAGAGTTGGCGTCGGCGGTGAAGCCACCGGAGAACAACGGTGCGGGCCGGGGAGGCGCTCGTGATGATTTGGATCTGGGGTCAGGCTTTCATGATTTCATTCTCATCACAGCAACGTTCACCCCCTACGGTAAACAATGAAAGAAACGAAGCCTGACCCCAATCCGCGTGACCCCAATCCGCGCGGAGGCGCGGAGGGGCGGCGCGGGCGCAACACGAAGCGGCCGGCCGTGGCCTTGTCCGCCTCTTCGCCCTCCGGCGGGTGGTCCATGGATGCGGACTGGCGGGCGGCCTGCATCTCCACGCATGGGCACCCGCGCGCGACGATCTTCGGCGAGAGGTCCGGGCTAGCCCTCCTTGAGGAGCAGCCAGTAGAGCCTTCCTTCGTGGTGGAGGTGGCCGGCGCTGACCGCCGCGGCTGCGCCGTGGCCCCAGAAGAGGTCGACCCGGCCCGCGCCGCGGATGGCCCCGCCGGTGTCTTGGTTGAGGGTGAAGCGGGCGAGGGGTTGCCAGCCGGCGACCGCCGAGCCGTCGCCGGTGAGGCGCGGCTGGTCGGTGGTGATGAAGCAGATTCCGCCCTTGGGGAAGAGGGCGGCGTCGGTGGCGATGGAGCGGCCGGGGGTGAGGCGAACGCCGAGGCTGCCGAATGGACCATCGTCGGCGAGGTCGAAGAAGACGTAGGAGGGGTTGGCGGCGAACAGCGCGGCGCTCCGCTGCGGGTGGTCGCGGAGCCACTCTTGCACCTGCTGCATGGAGATTGACTCGGCGTCGAGCTCGCCCGCCTCGATGAGGATCTTGCCGATGGAGCGGTAGGGCCGGCCATTGGCGCTAGCGAAGTTGAGGTGACGGGTGGTGCCGTCGGGCAGCAGCAGCCGCCCCGATCCCTCGATCTGGAGGAAGAAGGCGTCCACCGGGTCCTTGAGCCAGCACAGCTCCAGGCCGCGGCCGGCGAGTGCCCCGCCATCGATCGCCGCGCGGTCGTGGTACGGCACCAGCGAACGGCCGTCGAGGCGGCCGTAGAGGTTGCGGCCACGGTACTCGTCGCGAAAGCGGCCGAGGTCGACGGTGATCAGATCTTCCGGTGGCCGGTAGAGGGGAACCGGGTAGTCCGGACTTGGGGTGAGGCTGCCCGCCACCTCCGGCTCGTAGTAGGCGGTGAAGACGACGCGGCCGCGGCCGTCCGTGCCGGCGGCGCGGTAGAGGTCGAACCGCTCGTGGAGGGCGCGCCCAAAGTTTTCGGCGGTGAGGTCTTGGCCGGCGAGGTCGCAAAACGCCTGGACGCTCTCCAGGAGGCGGGGCGCGGGCAGCCGTTGCTCTCCCCAGACCACCGTGGCTTCGGGGGCGAGGGAGCGGAGGTAGGTGAGCGACTGGTCGCAGGCGCGCAGGAGCGATGGACGGTCGAGGTCGTCGGCGAACGGTGGCCACGCCTCGGGCGCCAGGCGCTCCAGCGCCGGCGGTGGCGCAACCGCGGCGCGATGGCAGGCGGGAAGCCAGGTGGCAACGAGGAGCAGGAGTAGGGCGGTGGGTCGGACCATGGGGCGAGAGGATAAGCGCTCGCCTACTCCCGGGGATCCCCCTAACCTTCCGCGGTTGGCGTGGGGCGATGGAGGGGGGCCCGAGTCGGGGCCGAACAGAGAGCTAGGGTCGGGCGGCAAGAGCGCCGCGCGGCAGGTGATCGCGGTAGCGGGTCCAGGCACATCGTATGAATCGGAACGTCACCACGGAGCGGATCGCGGCCCTGATTACCCTCCTCGGGGATCCGGACCCGGCGGTTCACGAGCCGGTACGCCAGCGGTTGCTGGCGATGGGTCGTGCGGCCCTCCCGGCCCTGCAGGCGGCGCGGGCGGCAAGTTGGTGCGTGGCGACCCTGGCGCGGATCGACGGGGTGATTGGCTGCATCCACTCCCTGGAGGTGGATCGCGACCTGGAGGCGTTTGCCGCCTTGCCGGAGGCGGAGGTGGACCTGGAGCGCGGCTGTGCCCTGCTCGCCTCCATCGCCTACCCGGACCACACCGCCGCCGCCCTCGGCGTCTGCCTCGATCGCCTCGCCGTCGGGCTCACCGCCCGCCTCGCCCGCTGTACCACCCTCGCCGAGCGGGTGGAGACTTTGTGCACCCACCTCTTTCAGGACCACCGCCTGCAAGGCGGCGCGGTCGCCGGCGACGACCCGGACGATGGCTTCCTCCACCGAGTGGTCGAGCGGCGCAAGGGGCTGCCCATCGCTCTCGCCGCGATTGCCGTGTTGGTGGGCAAACGGGTCGGGCTCGCCATCGATGGGGTGGGGATGCCGTGCCACTTCATCGCCAAGGCGGTGGAAGGCGACGCGCAGATCCTCTTCGATCCGTGGGGGGGCGGCACCTTTCTCAGCCGCGACCAGTGCGCCGGCCTGCTGGGGTCGTGGGGGGTTCCTTTCCAGGAGGCCTACCTGGAGACCACCTCGCCGCGCACCATCTTGGCGCGCATGTGCCGCAACCTGATCCGTCCCTACTGGCAGCGGGAGGACCACCAACGCCTCGGCCACGTGGTCCGCTTCCTCCACGGCCTGGAGGAGAATGGTGCGGTGGAGTCGTCGTGCCGGTGCGCTGCGCACCGCCTGGCGCACCACGACCTGGCCTCCTAACTCGCGATGGCCATCCTCAAGATCGCCCAGATGGGCCACCCGATCCTGCGCGCCGTCGCCGCGCCGGTGGATCCCGCCGAGATCCTCGAGCCGGGCTTCCAAGAGCTTCTCAACGACATGGTAGAGACCCTGCGCGACTACGACGGCGCCGGCCTCGCCGCGCCGCAGGTCCGCGAGGGGATCCAGGTGGTGGCGATTGAGGTGCGCCACAACCGCCGCTACCCGGAGGCGCCCACCATCCCCCTGACCATCCTCATCAACCCGCAGGTGACCACCCTCACCGACGAGCGGGTGGCCGGCTGGGAGGGGTGTTTGTCGCTTCCCAAGCTGCGCGGCCTGGTGGGGCGCCACCGGGCGGTGGAGGTGGAGGCCCTGGACCGCAACGGCCGGCCGGTCCGCTTCTGCGCCGAGGGGTTTTTCGCCACCGTGGTCCAGCACGAGGTCGACCACCTGCGCGGCATCCTGTTCGTCGACCGGATGGACGACCTGCGGACCCTCGCCTTTCTTTCCGAGTGGGAGCGGTATTGGCAGACCCCCGCCCCCACCCCCTGCTCGTAGGCGACGGCCGTGTTGCCGCCCGATCTGCGGGTCGCCTCCTCGGCGACGCTCCTCGTCGTGCGACCCGTACGCCTGCGGCGCCAGCCTGCGGGTGGACGATCTGCGGCCAGCTTCACCCTTCCGAGCTCTCCGGGTGGCGCCGCCTCCTCGGGCGGGTGGCCGCAAGGTAGCGCGGCTCAAGTCGCGGCGGCCCGCCCTGCGGGTTGACCCAACTCAGGCGCGCCTGGCGCGGCCTACAGGGGGGGCGAGGTGGCTGCTGGCGACGAAGGAGAGCAGATGCGCAACCCGCCAGCCCGTGGCTTCCAGCGACCCGGGCGCGGCCTGGTCGAGGACGGACTCGGTGCAGGCGCGCGTCACAGCGGCTCCCACAGGGCGCGGATCACCACGGCGTACATCCCCTCACCGAACCCGGCACGGGTCTCCCCGTCGTACAACACGACACCGCCGGCAAAGCGCTTCCCGGTCGCCTCTTGCAGCTTACGCAGGCCGCGAAAATCGGCCGTGGTCACGGTTGTGGCGGATTTGACTTCGATGGCTGCCACCGCGGTGGCGCCCCGTTCGATGACGAGATCGGCCTCGAACCCATCCCGAGCCCGAAAGTGGACGGGATTTGCCATCGGCTGATCGTAAGCGAGGGTTGGCTGATTGAAAGATTGCGGTACGGCTGATTGCAACCGAGAGGCCCGGCGGATCGCCGACCGAAGGGTCGGCGATCCGCTAGTTTGAAGCTCGGTAAGGCGCAGGTTCGTACGCGCACCCGCCCAGGCCCCGCGCTTTGCTCTTCTACGGGATCCGCCAGACCGTCCCGCTTCGAGCCGCACCCGCCGTGGGAGGGGTCCGTCGATGCGGACCTCGCCACCAAGGGTGGCGGTGGTGGCGCTCATCCCGCTTCTGCCTCGCCCTCCTGTAGCTCTTCAGGGGTGGGGTCGACCCGCGCGGGCAGACGGATCGTCGCAGCGGAAGCCAGGCGAGGGCGCGGCCGGCGCCGTGGGTGGCGTGGGCGTTAGGACTTCAGCCGGCCGAGGGCGAAGTCGAGCTCGACCTGGGCGAGGTTGTGGTCGTAGCGCGCTTGCAGCGCCGCCAGGCGGGCGCCGAGGAGGGCCGTGTCGGCGTCGAGGACCTCGACCATGGTGGTCACCCCCGCCTCGTAGCGGCTGTGGATGATCCGCTGGCTCTCCGTGGCCTGGTCCACCGCGCTGCGGGTCACCTCGATCCGCTTGCGCGCCGCATCCAGCGCCAGGTACGCCTGGCGCACCTGCAGGGCGATGCCGCTCTTCACCCGTTCCTGGACCTGCTCCATCTTCTGCGTCGCCAGGGTCGCCCGCTCCACCTGCGCCTGGGTGATGAGGCCGTCGAAGACGGTCCAGTTGGCCATCGCCGCGAGGGTGTAGCTGCGGCCGTCGCTGAACAGGTCCTTGGGGCCGTGGTCGTCAAAGGCGTAGTTGGCCATGACCCCGACGGTGGGGTAGTAGCCGGCGCGCGCGAAGTCGATGCCCCGGCGGGTCGCCTCGGTACCGAAGATCACCTGCTGCAGGTCGGGCCGCTCGGCGAGCGCCTCCTTGATGAGCTCGGCGAGGCCGTAGAAGACCGGCACGTAGTTGAGGTCGCCTTGGATGGTGTACTCGGTCGCCTGCTCCACCCCCATGTAGTGGTTGAGCGCCGCCTTGGCGAGGTTCACCTGATTGCCGGCGATGATCGCCTGCTCGCGGGTCTTGGCCAGGTGGACCTGCGCGGAGAGGACGTCGGACTTCACCACCACCCCCGCCCGGTAGAGGTTCTCGGCGGTCTTGACGTGCGCAGCCACGGTCTTCACCGCCAGCTTGGCGACGTACTCGCCGCGCTGCGCGAGAAGGACCCCGTAGTAGGTGCGCACCACGTCGAAGATCACCTCCTGGCGCACCCGCTCCTTGGCCTGGGCCTCGGCCTGGGCCCCGAGGCGTGCCTGGTCCATCCCCGCCCCCAGGCGGCCGCCGGTGTAGACCGGCTGCTCGATCTGCAGCTTGGTCTGGAAGTTGGTGTACGGGGTGAGGTGGTTGATCCGGTCGGGGTTTTGGAAGTCTTGGAAGAGCTTGAAGCTGTAGCGCTGCTGGCCGAACCGCTCGAAGAGGTCCCACGCCGGCTGGTCGGTGCGCATGATCGACTCGGAGAGGACGACCGTCGGGAAGGCGTGGCCGCGCGCCTCCCGCACCTGGGTCAGGGCCGCCTGCGCGTCGAGATCTGCCGCCTTCAGGTAGGGGCTCTTCGCGAGGGCGGTGTCGATCGCCTCGCCGACGGACAGCGGCGGGACACCGTAGTTTTCGGCGACGCCGTGCTCTGCCTCGCCCACCGAGGCGATGATCCGGTCGATGACTCCGCTCTTTGCGGCGACGCCGTTCGGCTCCGGGAGCGCGCTCTTCTCTGCGGTCGCGTCTGGGGTCGGTTCAGCCAGGGCGAGGTGGGGAATGATCACGGTGAGGGCGATAAGGGCGAGGATCAAACGGGCCATGGGGAGCCTCCTGAAATGGACGGTCAGGATTAGGGGGTGCGGCAAAGGTGTCAAGCGACGCGCCGGCGACAAATGGGCGAAGAGTCTGGCGGAGTTTGTGGATCGGGACCAAGTTCGACAGACTCTTAAGTTTCCTTTTTTAGTCGTCGACGAGAGGGTGTAGAGCCCGGAGGCCGGTGTGGGTTTCAGCGCGAGAGGATCGCCATGAAGTTGGTACGGTGCCAGGTCCTGAAAAACAGTGACGGCCTCTTCGAGGCGGACATCCGCTACATCTCGGTGGAGGAGTTCCATCTGTGGAAGTACCTGATGGAGGCGAAACACGGCCTGCACGTGGCCGCCTCCCAGGTGATGTTGTGGGTGGACAAGGAGGAGTACATCTCGCATCGCGCCTTCTATGACCGCTTTCCGCGCATCCCGGTTACCCGCGTCTCCTTTCTCAACCCGTGCGAGGGGCTGGAGACCCTCTGCCCGGTGACCCGCTACCTGCCCACCGAGCGGGCGGCAGAGCTCACCCGGCTGCTCGTCCGCCACTATCGGCTCCCCGAGGGGGAGGCGCCGGACCTCGTCAAGAAGGTGGGCTACTGCCTCGTCCAGCCCGGCGAGGATGTGGAGCCGGCGGTGGCGCCGCCGCCGCCAAAGGAGCGGTAGGCTTCAGCCGCGGGATCGACGGGGGCGGTTCGTTCGCAGTCGGGGCGCCAGCGGCGACCGCCCAAGCGGTAGGGAGGGGGGAGAGAAGCGCGCCGCGGCCGTGCCGGTGAGCTCCTGCCAGGGCGGAGCTGCCCAAGCGGTAAGAAGCGGGGGGCCGCGGCGGCGGGCGCAACCGATCCAGCCGGAGCCGTGGCCGGGGGGCGAGGGAGGCGCGTGGCCGCCGGTTTCCGAACCGCCTCCCATCTGCTACACCTCCGCGCCCTACTTTGCCCCGCACCATGGCCGACCTCGCCCCCTGTCTCCTCGTCCACTACGCCGAGATCGGTTTGAAGGGGCGCAACCGCCCCCTCTTCGAGCGGCGGCTGATCGGTAACATCGAGCACGCCCTCGCCCGCCTCGCTACGGTTCGGGTGCGCCGCCTCTACGGCCGGATCATGGTGGAGCTGGAGCCGGGCAGCGAGCCGGCAGCGATGGCGCGCCTCGGGCGGGTCTTCGGGATCGCCTACTTCGCCCCGGCCCTCGCCTGTGCGCCGGAAGAGGGGGCGATCCGAAGTGCGGCCTTGCAGGTGGTTGCTGGCCACGGCGCGGCGAGCTTCGCGGTGCGGGCGAAGCGGGCGGACAAGTCGTTTCCGCTCTCTTCTCAGGGGCTCAACCAGACGGTGGGGGCGGCGGTGCAGGCGGCGACCGGCTGGCCGGTGGACCTGGAGGCTCCCGCCCTCACCCTCCGGATCGAGGTGGTGGACCGGCGCTGCTTTGTCTACTGCGACCGGATTGAGGGGCGGCGCGGGCTACCGGTGGGGGTGAGCGGCCAGGTGGTGGCCCTGCTCTCCGGCGGCATCGACTCGCCGGTCGCCGCGGCCCGGATGATGCGCCGCGGCTGCCGGGTGAGCTTCGTCCACTTCCACAGCTTCCCGTACACCAACGCCGCCTCGCAGGAGAAGGTCGAGGGGCTGGTGGGGCTGCTCGGCCGTTATCAGGGGCCCGGCGAGCTGCACCTGGTGCCACTGTTGGAGATCCAGCGCCACATCGTCGGCCACGCCCCCCCCGCCCTGCGCGTCCTCCTCTACCGGCGGGCGATGATTCGCCTCGCCGCCGAGATCGCCCGCGATCTCCGCGCGCCCGCCCTGGTCACCGGCGAGTCCCTCGGCCAGGTCGCCTCCCAGACCCTGAGCAACCTCACCGCGGTGGACCGCTGCTCCCCCCTCCCGCTCCTCCGGCCGCTGCTCGGTTGGGACAAGGAGGAGATCATCGACGAGGCGAAGCGGCTCGGGACCTTCGACCTCTCCATCGCGCCGCACGAGGACTGCTGCTCGTTTCTCGAGCCGAAGGCGCCGGCGACCCGCTGCACCGATCACAAGCTCAGGGCGGTGGAGCGTGACCTCGCCCTGGAGCCGCTGCTCGCCGCCGCCTTGGCGCAGGACCAGCGGCGGGTGGTGGCGCCGGTGGAAGAGGCGGCGAGGGGGCTGGCGGAGTAAGGCGAGCGGGCGAGGTGGGGGGGGCTAGGGGTCGGATGGGGAGCGTTCGGCGCACGCCGTGGCCCTAGGGCCACGGCGCGCCACGCTCGCTCGGGGTGAGCGCCGCCGCTACGGTCGATGGTGGCTCCCTCCGCCCGGCGAGCAGGGCGAGGGAGGGGCGCGAGACGGCGCGACGGCGGGGTGGAGCGCGGCGACGGGGAGGGGGGGCGCGGCACCTCTCCCGCCCCCCCGGTGCAGCGCGCGCCGGCGCGGCGGGCACCCTGTCCGAGCGAGGGCAAGCGCGATCGCCCGCGCTCGGGTGGCGCCCCCTGGTGGTGTTTCGCAACGACCCCATCCGCACCATCATCAGGTCGCACGCCCCGCCCACCCCCCATCCCCATGCGGAGAAGAACCGGGGTGGGGGGTGGGGTTGCGGGGAAGGTAGACCCTGGCCCGATGATGGGGCCGCGCCACCCCCCTCCAACCCTCCAACCCCCCCAACCCCTCATCCCCCGCCCACCGGTGAGGGGTGGGGGGGTGGTGCCGGCCCGCGGCCGGCATGGATGATTAGCGCCAATTGTCACCCTGGTCATGATCGCCGGCCCGCGCCGTCCCCCCCCCAGCGCCCCAAGCCCCTCTTCCCGCCCATGGACCCCGCTACCTTTGCCGCACGCCGTGCCGCCTTCATGGCCCAGATGGAGGGGGGGGTCGCCCTGCTCGCGGCGGCGCCGGTGCAGGCGCGCAACCGCGACGTGGAATACCCGTACCGTCCCGACTCGGACTTCTTTTATCTCACCGGCTGCGCCGAGCCCGAAGCGGTGGCGCTGTTCGTGCCGGGCCGGGAAGCGGGGGCCTTCGTCCTCTTCCTGCGCGACCGCGACCCGGCGAAGGAGCAGTGGGTCGGTACCCGCCTCGGGCTCGACGGCGCGCGGGCGGTGCTCGGCGCGGACGAGGCCCACCCGATCGGCGAGATCGACAAGCTCCTCCCCCCCTACCTGGAGGACGTGGCGCGCCTCTACTACCCCTTCGGCCGCCAGCCCACCTTCGACCGGCGGGTGGCCTGCTGGCTCAACCAGGTGCGGGCCAAGGCGCGCGCCGGGGTGCGGTCGCCGCGGATGGTGGTGGACGCGGCGGCGATCCTCCACGAGCTACGCCTGATCAAGGGGGAGGAGGAGGTGGCGGCGCTGCGGCGTGCCTGCGAGATCACCGCCGAGGGCCACCTGGCCGGGATGGCGGCGACCGCGCCGGGGCGCTTCGAGTACGAGGTGCAGGCGGCGATCGAGAGCGCGTTCTGCCGCCACGGCACCACGTGGTCTTACCCCACGATCGTCGCCTCGGGGGGCAACGCCTGCACCCTCCACTACGTGGACAACCGGCGGCAGATGGCCAGCGGCGAGTTGCTGCTGGTGGACGCGGGGGCGGAGTTCGACCTCTACGCTGGCGACGTGACCCGCACCTACCCGGTGAGTGGCCGCTTCACCGCAGCGCAGCGCGATCTCTACGAGATCGTCCTCGCCGCCCAGGCGGAGGCGATCGCCCAGGTGCGCCCAGGCGGCCGGTGGGATGGGCCGCACCGGGCGGCGGTGGAGGTCCTCACCCAGGGGATGGTCGACGTTGGCCTGCTTACCGGCGCGGTGGCGGAGCTAATCGCGACGGAGGCGTACAAGCGGTTTTACATGCACCGCACCGGCCACTGGCTCGGGATGGACGTCCACGACGTGGGCGACTACCGCGATGACGAGGGGTGGCGGAGGCTCGCGCCGGGGATGGTCCTCACCGTCGAGCCGGGCCTCTACATCGCCCCTGGCGACGGGGTGGCCGCGGAGTTCGCCGGGATTGGCATCCGCATCGAGGACGACTGCCTGGTGACCGCCGCGGGCTGCGAGGTGCTCACCGCGGCGATCCCGAAGGCACCGGAGGCGGTGGCGGCGGCGGTGGGCGATTGCCGGTGAGCGTGGCCGGCGCGGGAAAGCCGCTGTAGTGCGCCGCCGCCGGGGTGGCAGGTCGGGGCGCGTGGCCGGGGGGAGCGACGAAGGTTGTCCGAGGCGGTCCGCCGACCCCCTTGTGTGGCGCGCGCGGCCTTCTTGCTTGACCTTCCGGAGGCCCGGACGCTAGCCTCCCCGGCCCTTTTCCCGAGGGAGCGTTCCTCTATCTGCGATCCGCGACCCTCTCTTGGGGCGTCGACAAGTGGTAAGTCACAGGGTTTTGATCCCTGCATCCGTAGGTTCGAATCCTACCGCCCCAACCAGCGCCCCATGAGTGACAAGTTGAAGATCTTTTCCGGGAGCTCCAACCTCCCCCTCGCCCTGGAGGTGTGCGAGGAGGTCGGGGTCTCCCTCGCCGCGGCGACGGTCAATCGCTTCTCCGACGGCGAGATCCAGGTGGCCCTCGGGGAGAACGTGCGGGGCTACGACTGCTTCGTGGTCCAGTCCACCTGCCACCCGTGCAACGACAATCTGATGGAGCTGCTGGTGATGGTGGACGCCCTGAAGCGGGCCTCTGCCCGCCGGATCACCGCGGTGGTGCCGTACTACGGCTACGCCCGCCAGGACCGCAAGGTGATGCCCAGGGTGCCGATCACCGCCCGTCTGGTGGCCGATCTGCTGAGCGTTGCCGGCATCGATCGGCTCCTTACCATGGACCTGCACACCGGCCAGATTCAGGGGTTTTTCGATGTCCCGGTGGACAACGTCTACGCCGCGCCGATTGTCATCGATCACCTGCAGGGCCACACCTTTCACAAGCTGGTGGTGGTGTCGCCCGACGCCGGCGGCGTGGAGCGGGCGCGGGCGGTGGCGAAGCGGATGGATGCTGCCCTGGCGATCATCGACAAGCGGCGCGATGGCCCGAACGTCGCCAAGGTGATGCACATCATCGGCGACGTGGGGGGGCGGGACTGCCTGATCGTCGACGACATGATCGACACCGCCGGCACCCTCACCGAGGCCGCCGGGGCGCTCATCGCGCAGGGGGCGAAGCGGGTGGTCGCTGCCTGTACCCACCCGGTCCTCTCCGGTCCCGCCTTTGCGCGCATCGCCGCCTCCCCCTTGGAAGAGGTGGTGGTGGCGAACACCATCCCCCTGCCAGACGGGGTGGAGCGGGCGAAGATCACCGTCCTCTCCGTAGGCCGTTTTCTTGGCCGCGCGGTGCGCAACATCCACGAGGAGACCTCGGTCTCCACCCTCTTTTCGTAGCGCTGTTCGTCGTCCTTGTTCGTAACCTGGGCGGTCGCCGCCCCGAGCCTGTGAATCGCCATGCCTGCCACCGTTGCCCTGCCTTGTGAGTCCCGTCCCGCCACCGGCAAGTCCGCCGCCCGCCGCATGCGCAAGGAGGGCAAGCTCCCCGCCATCCTCTACGGCGATGGCCGCGGCGCTACCCCCTTGGCGGTGGCGAGCCGTGACTTTCTCGACTTCCTCCGCCACCACCCGCGCAACACGGTGGTGGAGCTGCAGATTGATGGGGTGACGCGCCGGGCGGTGATCAAGGAGCTCACGGTCCATCCGGTGAAGCGTCAGGTGGTCCACATCGACCTGTTGGAGATCACCGCGGACCGGCCGATCACCCTCGAGATCCCCCTGGTGGTGACCAGCGGCGACCCCATCGGGGTGCGCCATGGTGGCGTCCTCCAGGTGGTGCGGGATCGGGTGCGGGTGCGCTGCCTGCCCGGCGACCTGCCCGACTCGATCACCGTCGATCTCACCAATCTCGACTCCGAGGAGAGCCTCACCGTAGCGGACTTGCACATCGGGGTGAAGATCCTTGCGCCGCCCGACACGGTCCTCTTCAAGATCCTGTCGCCGCGCCTGATCGCGCGCGGTGTCGCCCGGGCCGAGGGTGCGGCGGAGGGTGCGGCGGAGGCCGAGGGTGAGGGTGAGGGTGAGGGTGAGGCGGCGGAGGCGGAGGCCGAGGGGTAACGACCGCTGGCGGTCCCGCCCTCCCCTTGGCACCTCCTCCCCTCGACCCCCGCGGAGCGCGCGCCGGTGGAGTGGGTGGTTGTGGGCCTCGGCAATCCGGGGCCGCAGTACGCGGCCAGTCGCCACAACGCCGGCTTCTGGGTGGTGGACGAGCTCGCCAGCCGCGCCGCGGTCACCCTGGCGAGGGATCGCCACGGAGCCTGCTCCGCGGTGGCGCGCCTCGTCGGCCGCGCGCTGGTCCTCGCCGAGCCCCAGGCGTACATGAACTTGAGCGGCGGGCCGGTCCAGTCGCTGCTCCACTTCTACCAGTGCACCGTTGACCACCTCATCGTGGTCCACGACGACATGGACCTGCCCCTAGGCCAACTGCGGGTGAAGCGTGGCGGCGGCCACGGTGGCCACAACGGCCTGCGCGACCTCCACCAGCGGCTGGCGAGCGGCGACTACCTGCGGGTACGGGTCGGGATCGGCCGCCCCGCGGGTGGCCGCGACGCGGTGGCCCACGTCCTCGGGCGGATCTCCAAGGCGGAGGGCGAGCTCCTCGGCGCGGTGGTCGGCCGCGCCGCTGACGCGGTCGAGGCGATCCTCTCCGATGGGGTGGAGGCGGCGATGGGGAGGTTCAACGGCGGCTGACGGCGCGCCTCCGTTGCGAGCGGACCGCGGACCGCGACAACCGCCCCCCCTTCAGGAGAGACTTCTGCGCAGCCGTTCCCACGACCTCGACCACGACCTAGTTCCGAGCGGATCGCGGAGGGGGAACGCCCACCCCACCGTTCGCCACTCGCCACCGCCAGCCCCCCCCTCCCTTCGCCCCTATCGACGCTACCCCCTCCCCTCGCTCACCGTGGCCGGCGGATCGCTGGTGTCGGTGGGCTGAAAGCCAACCGACACCATGGGTTTCCAAGCCGGCATCGTGGGGTTGCCCAACGTGGGTAAGTCGACCCTGTTCAACGCCCTCACCCGCGCCCACGCCGCTGCCGCCAACTACCCCTTCTGCACCATCGACCCGAACGTCGGGGTGGTACCGGTCCCCGATCCGCGCCTCGACCGGCTGACCGCGATCTACCGGCCGAAGCGCACCGTCCCCACCCAGATGCGCTTCGTCGACATCGCCGGCCTGGTCGCCGGGGCGAGCCGCGGCGAAGGGCTTGGCAACCAGTTCCTCGCCCACATCCGCGAGCTCGACGCGATCGTCGAGGTGGTGCGCCTGTTCGCGGACCCGAACGTCGTCCACGTGGCCGGCCGCGTCGACCCGGGCGCGGACGTGGCGACCATCGACACCGAGCTGCTCCTCGCCGACCTCGATACCCTCGGCCGCCGCCTCGAGAAGCTGCGCCGGCAGGCGAAGGGCGACCGCGGCGTGCTCCCGGAGGTTGCCTACCTGGAGCGGCTGGAGGCGACCCTCGCTGCGGGTTCGCGCCCCCCCCCGCCCGCGGGGGAGAAGGAGGGCGGATGGCTCGCCGACTGCCGGCTCCTTACCACCAAGCCGATCCTCTACGTCGCCAACGTCGACGAGTCCCAGCTCGCCGACCCCGACACCGCCCTGGTGCCCCTGCGCGCGGCGGTGGGTGACACGGAGGTGATCCCGGTGTGCGCGGCGGTGGAGGCGGAGCTTGCTGACCTCGACCCGGCGGATCAGCGCGAGCTGTTGGCCGCGTACAACCTCGCCGAGCCGGGCCTCGCCCGCCTGATCCGCGCCGGCTACCGGCTCCTTGGTCTGATCACCTTCCTCACTGGCGGCGCGGACGAGGTGAAGGCGTGGACCGTTCCGGCCAACACGACGGCGCCGGTCGCCGCGGGGACCATCCACTCGGACATTGAACGCGGCTTCATCCGCGCCGAGGTGATGCGCTACGCCGACCTCGATCGTTTGGGGAGCGACCAGGCGGTGAAGGAGGCGGGATTGCTCCGCCTGGAGGGGCGCGACTACCTGATCGAAGACGGCGACGTCGTCTACTTCCGCTTCAACGTCTGACCCGGAACCGTCCCACGCGATCACGGCGCCGTGGCGGCGCCTCCGGCATGGTGGGGCGGGCTGCAGGGCTGGAAGGCAGGCGCGCGCAGAGACGCAGGGGAGCGGAGGGGGGCGGCCGGTCGTGACCTCGGCGGCGACGCTTGGGTCCATTCCCGGTGCAGCCGTTCGCCCACGCCAGCGCGTGGGCCGTCTCCTCCCCCTTCCCGATTCGCGCCCATTCGCGGCCCTCTCTACAAAACATCTTCCCATCGTGACCTCGGTGTCGCCGGCGGTTGGGCCGCGCACCGCGGAGTGCGAGCCGGGGCGCGCTCCGCCTTGCGCAAGGGGCGGCGCGGCGGGGTGACGGAGGGCGCGGCCCACCAGCGATTCCCCGACGCCGGAGTGGCCGAAGAACCGTTACCTGCCTTCCAACCCTTGATCTGCCGCGACGGCGTGCGGTGGTGGTAATCCGGGAGGGGGCAGGGAAAGATGGGCCGATCATGCGTCGCCACCTCGCCTCCCTGGTCCTCGTGCTGCTCCTTTGCGCGCCTCTGGCGCGGCCGGCGGCGGCGGCGCCATTTCAGATCCTCGGGCCGCGCGCCCTGGCGATGGGCGGGGCCGGGGTGGCGGCGACCGACGGGGTGGAGGCGGCGTACTGGAACCCCGCCGCCTACGGTCTCTACCGCGAGCGGCCGGTGGTGGGGGATGGGCCCCCGCCCCACCCTTTGCGGGCGCGCACCACGCGCGATCCCCTTGACGCCCTCCCCGCCGCCACCGGCCTCGGGGTCGGCGGCGGGATCATCGGCCGCGAGTACGGCGACATCCTCTCCGCGGTGAACTGGTTCCTCGACCTGTCGGAGACCTGGAAGGACCCGAGCTTCGGTCTCGTCCTCTCGACCCTCCGCGATTTCCGCGGCGACGGCCGCGACGAGGTGCGGAGGCGGGTTGCCGATCTGAACGTCGAGGGCGGCGGCCTGGAGACCCAGGCGAACCTCGGGGTGATGGTCCGCCACGACTGGTGGGGGATCGGCTACCGCCAGCTCTTCGACCTCACCGCCCAGGCGGTCGCCTTCGATACCGGCCTGGGGCTTTCGGGGCTCAACCGCGACGCCCTCACCGTGCTCTTCCGGCAGCTCCCCGATCGCGCCGCCGCCGTCAGCCCGTTGTTGACCCGCAATGATGCGGAGATGTTCACGCCGCTGGCCGAGCTCCGCGCCACGGTCGCCGCCGCCCACCGCAAGGTCGCCCGCGCCCGCTTCCGCGCGGTCACCACGCCGGCGCGCCAGGTGCCGGGGCTCAAGTCGGTGGTCGATTCGGTGTGGCGCACCTACGACGCGGTGGATACGGGGCTGGCGGTCGCCGCCGAGGCGAACCATCCCGACGGCTCGTTTGCCGACAACCACTCCTTCGTCCGCTGGCGCGGGGCGCAGATCGACGAGGTGCCCCTCACCGCCGGCCTGCCGCTCACCGCCCACTGGCTGGTGGGCGGCAACCTCAAGTGGATGGAGGCGACCACCTACTTCGAGGAGCTGGAGGTCTTCAACCGCCATGACGACCTCAACGTCGGTGAGTACGACGCGCTTACCGGCAGCGACTCGGACTTCGGTGTCGACCTGGGCGTGCTGTACGTCGCCGAGGGGTGGCGCGCCGGGGTGTTGGCGCGTGATGTGAACTCGCCCTCCTTCGCCTACCCGCGCCTCGGCGGGATCGACCGCGGTGGTCTGACCCTCGACCCGCAGGTGCGCGCTGGGGCGGCGTGGCTGCCGTGGCGGCGGCTGCTGGTGGCCGCGGACCTCGACGTCACCCGCAACCACTCCAGCCTCCCGAACGTCGCCTCGCGCATCCTCTCGACGGGGATCGAGTACACGCCGTGGTCGTGGCTGGCGCTGCGCCTCGGGATCATCCACGACGCGGAGCAGAGCGCCACCGGCTACTCCGGCGGCATCGGCCTGTCCACCGGCCACCTCGCCCTCGACCTCGCGCTCGCCGCCAACGTCAGCCAGAGCCAGATCCACAAGGACCTCGTCCCCAAGGACTTCTTCCTCAACGACAAGTCGATCCCCTCGGACGTGGCCCTCGACGCGGCGCTCGCGTACCGCTTCTGAACGCGACACCACGCGGTGGGTGGCCACCGCCGGTCCGTGGCGCGCGCGGCCGGACGCGAGGCCAGCGGCAAAGGTGGGCGGCGCGGCCGGTAGCCCACGGGCCAGGCGGTGGGCGGCGCGGGGCGCTGGCGGCCTCAGCAGATCCGTGGCAACGGGTCGTCCTCGAGCTCTTCGAGGAACCGCTCGCCGCCGAGGTCGGTGGTGAGCATCAGGCGCGGCGGGGTGGCCACCACCGTGCCGATGATTGCCGCGTCCGCGCAGCCGGCCGAGCGCAGGGCGGCAAGGGCGGCTCCCGCCGCCGCCGTGGCCACCACCGCCACCAGCCTCCCTTCGCAGGCGAGGTAGTACGGGTCGTAGCCGAGCATCGCGCACACCGAGGCGACCGGCGGGCGTACCGGGATTGTTGGGCCGTGGAGGCGCACCCCGTGGCCGGTGGCGCGCACCACGTCGTGACAGACGGTGGCCAGGCCGCCGCGGGTGGGGTCGCGCATGAAACGCAGGCCGGCGACGGCACGCAGTGCGCGGCTGGCGGCGAGCAGCGGTGCCGAGTCGGAGTGCAGGTCGCCGCGCAGGCCGAAACTTTCGCGTGCCAGCATCACCGCGGTGCCGTGGTCGCCGACGCTGCCGCTCACCAGGAGCTGGTCGCCGACCTCGATCGCGCCGAGGCCGAGATGGAGGGTGGGGTCGCGCACCCCGACGCCGGTGGTGGCGAGGTAGATCCCGCCCCCCTCGCCGCGCCCCACCACCTTCGTGTCGCCGGCGACCACCGGCACCCCGCACGCCGCCGCCGCCGCGCCAAGGGCCGCGGCGACCCGCTCCACCAGGGCCACCTCGACCCCCTCTTCGAGGATCGCGTTGACGGTGAGGGCGACGGGTTCGGCGCCGGCCACCGCCAGGTCGTTCACCGTGCCGTGGACCGCGAGGGAGCCGATGTTGCCGCCGGGGAACTCGATCGGCTGGACCACGAAGCCGTCGGTGGTGATCACCACCTCGCCAGCGGGAAGGCGGATGGGGGCGGCGTCGAGGTCGGTGTCGAGGCTCGCGCCCAGGTAGCGGCGGAAGCAGTCATCGATCAGCTCGCGCATGAAGCGGCCGCCGTTGCCGTGGGCGAGGGAGACGTGGGTGGCGTCCATGGCCGGTATCTACCAGGAATCTGTGGCCCTGTCCCGCATGGCGCGGGCGCGGGCGCGGTGCGCGCGGGCCGGCCGGGGTTCACCCCGGCCACGACCTCCTGCCTCTTCGCCCGCCCTGGTCGAGGGCCCGCCGCGGCCGGGGGCCCGCCGCGGCCGGGGGTCTGCGGCGGGCGGTGGTTCTGCGCCGGGGCTTAGTCGTCGTCGTCGCGGAGGGCGAGGTCGGAGGGGGGGCGGGGGATGGGGAGGTTCTTGCCGGCGGCGAGGTCGCGGTAGACGCGCTCGAGGACCGCGCCCGCCTCCGAGCGCATCTCGGCGAGCTGGCGGCGCATGTGCAGGATCACCTCCACCCCGGCGCGGTTGACCCCGAGCTCGCGGGTGAGGTTGAGGATGATCTCCAGCTCCTCGAGGTTTTCGTCGGTGTAGCGGCGGGTGTTGCCGGCGCTGCGCTCGGGGATGATCAACCCCTGGCGCTCGTAGGCGCGCAGGGTCTGGGGGTGGATGGCGAACCGCTCCGCCACCACCGAGATCGAGTAGCCGGAGAGGCGCGCCATTACCGTTCCTCCGCCCACGCCAGGTCGCGGCGCGGGTCGTACGGGGCGAGCCGCGCCACCTCTTCGAGGCGCGCGCGCGCCGCGTCACTCAGGTTCTTGGGCGGGACGATCTTGATCACCACGAACTGGTCGCCCCGCCCCGTAGCCTTGGCCCCCGGCAGCCCCTTGCCGCGCAGGCGCAGGCGGGCGCCGGAGGCGACGCCCGCCGGGACCTTGAGCTGGGTGACGCCGTCGAGGGTGGGGATGCGCAGGGAGGTGCCGAGGGTCGCCTCGGTGAGGGTGAGGGGGAGGTCGAGGTAGATGTCTTGGCCGTCGCGCCGGAAGTAGGGGTGGGGCGCCATGCGCACGCGCACGAAGAGATCGCCCGTCGGGCCGCCACCCGGGCCGGGTTGCCCCTTGCCGGTGACCCGGATGCGGGTACCGGTATCGACCCCGGCGGGGATCTTCACGTCCACCCGGCTACCGTTCCCCAGGGTGATCCGCCGCCGGCTGCCGTGGGCCGCGTCGTCGAGGGTGAGGGTGACCTCGGTCTCCAAATCGGCGCCGCGCTGCGGGGGGCGCGCCCGGCCACCGCCGAAGAACTGGCCGAAGAGGTCGCCGAGGTCGGCGCCGAAGGGGGCGCCGCCCCCCCTGCCCCCGCCGGCGAAGGGGGGGACCCCTTCGAAGCCGCCGCGGAAGCCGCCGGGGAAACCCCCCGCGCCGCCGGTCGGCCCCGCCCCCTCCTGAAACCCTTCACTCAGCCCGGCCTCGCCGAACCGGTCGTAGAGGTGGCGCTTCTTCTTGTCCGCCAGCACCCCGTAGGCAGTGGCGATCCGCTTGAACCGCTCCGCCGCCTTGGCGTTGCCCGGGTTGACGTCTGGGTGGTATTTGCGCGCCAGGCGGCGGTAGGCGCGCTTGATCTCCTTCTCCTCCGCGTCGCGGGCGACGCCCAGCTCTTTGTAGTAGTCGGTGGCGGCCATGGCTCACCGCCTCAACCCAAAGCGAGGGCGGGCGCCAGGGGGGCGAGGGCGGCGCCGAGTTGGCGCTTCAGCTGCTCCTCAATCTGCCGCACCCGCTCCCGGGAGATGTGGTACCGGTCGCCGATTGCCGCCAGGGCGAGGGGCTCGTCGCTCATCAGCCGCTCGTCGAGGATGGTGCGCTGGCGCTCGTTCAGGCTCGGGCGTAGCCCCTCCACCACCTGCCGCACCCGGGCCTCGAGCTCCTCCCGGCCGCACTGCTCGTCGGCCGGCTCCTGCTCGCTGGGGAGGAACTCCAGCAGGGTGGCGCCGTCGCCGTCGTCGCGGCTGGAGGGCAGATCGAGGGAGAGGTCGCGCTGGCGGACCCGTGCGGCGAGGGCGCGGGCGATCTCCTCCTCCACCTTGCTCGTCGCGGCGAGGCTCTGGTACGCCTCCGCCGTCCCCGCCCCGCCGGCGTGGGTGTCGAGGTGGAGGAGCTGGAAGAAGAGCTTCTTCTGCACCCGCGCCGAGGCGAGCTTCACCATCGACCAGTTGCGGATGATGTACTCCTTCATGAACGAGCGGATCCAATGGACCGCGTAGGTCAGGAGGCGGAAGCCGCGGTAGGGGTCGAACTTCTTCACCGCGTGCATCAACCCGATGTTGCCTTCCTGGATGAGGTCCAACAGCGGCAGGGCGAAGCGCGAGTATTCCTTTGCCACCTTCACCACGAAGCGGAGGTTGGCGAGGACCAGGCTGCGCGCCGCCTCGACGTCGTGGTCATCGTAGACCCGCACCGCCAGGTCGTACTCTTGCTGCTTGGTGAGCAGGGGGTAGCGGGCGATCTCTTCGAGATAGCGGGTCAGGTCGGTCGGCTGGGCGACGAGGGAGTAGGCGGTCATGGGGGCTCCTTACTTGGGGGGACTCTGTAGACAAACGATAGAATCTTAGCCGTGTCGTGTAAATGTTTCTTCGGCGCCATTCGCTTAGAGCTGCGCCTGTGAGACGCAGATCGGTTCTTGCCCCCCCGCCCCTGCGCCCCCCCCCTCCCCAGAGGGGGGCGCGCCCCGCCCTTAGCTCTGACCCGCGCCGAACGGGGGCTGCCCCACCTCAGATCCGCCGCGCCCCGAGCGTAGCCAGCCCCGCCTCCCACACCGCCACCGGCTGGACCCCTTGCCAGGCCTGCTCCCCCATCACCACCGCCGGGAAGCCCCGGAAGCCCATCGCCGCCACCGCCTGCAGGCGGGCGGTGATCAGGCGGGCGAAGCCGTCGCGGTCGTCGAGGAAGCGACCGATCGCCGGCCGCGGGATCCCCAAGGCGCGGACGATCGCCGGCACGGTCTGGTTGTCGCCGAGGTCGCGTCCCTCTTGGAAGTAGGCGTGAAAGGTCCGCTCTAGGTAGGCGTCCAAACACCCTTCGCGCCGGGCCAGCTCCGCCATCCGGTGGGCCAGACCGGAGTTGGCGAGGGTGAGGGGGAGGTTGATCTCCACCCCCTCCTCCTCCGCCAGGGCGACGATGCCGCTGGCCGCGCGGCGCAGTAGCTCGTCGCCGAAGCGGGCGATCGGCGCGCCGGTGCGCGGGGTCTCCGGGTGGATCTGGATTCCCTCCCAAGCAAGGTCGAAACCCCACCGCTGTTGGAGGCGGCGGAGGCGCAGGCCGCCGAGGTAGCAGAAGGGGCAGATGAAGTCGAAGTAGACGGTGACCGTGGGTTGGGTTGCTGGCGTCGCCATTGATCCAACATAGTGCGCGGCTCGTCCTCTTTGCCAAGCGAAGGAGCCCCGATGGTCGACCACCTCCTGATCCGCGCCGCCTTTCGCCAGCCCGTGGAGCGCACCCCGGTGTGGATGATGCGCCAGGCAGGCCGGTATCTGCCGGAGTACCGCGCGGTGCGCGACCGGGCGGACTTCCTCACCATGTGCAAGACCCCGGAGCTCGCCGCCGAGGTCTCCCTCCAGCCCTTGGAGCAGGTGGACGTGGACGCGGTGATCTTCTTCTCCGACATCCTCACCATGCTCGAGCCCATGGGGCTGGAGCTCACCTTCGGCGCGGGTGAGGGGCCGCGTTTTCCCCACCCAGTGCGCAGCGTGGCGGACATCGACCGCCTCTCCGTGATTGACCCGGCCGACCGCCTCGCCTTCGTCGGCGACACCCTGCGCTTGTGTCGCCAGCGGATCGCCGGGAGGGTGCCCCTGCTCGGCTTCACCGGCGCTCCCTACACCCTCGCCACCTACGCGGTGGAGGGGTGCACCGGCAAGAACTTCCACCACATCAAGCGGTGGTACTACCGCGAGCCCGAGACCCTCCACCGCCTGCTGGCGAAGATCGCCGACCAGGTGACCGTCTACCTCAACTACCAGATCGAGAACGGCGCCCAGGCGGTGCAGCTCTTCGACACCTGGGCCGGGGCGCTCGCCCCTGCCGACTACCGCGAGATCGCCGCCCCCTACACCCGCCGGGTGATCGAGGGGCTCAAGCGGGCCGGCGTGCCGGTGATCCTCTACATCAACGGCGGCGGCCACCTCCTCGACGAGATGGCGACTCTCGGCGCCGACGTCTTGTCGCTCGACTGGCGCACCGACATGGCGGCGGCAAGGCGCAAGTACGGCGCCACCCACGGTTTGCAGGGCAATCTCGATCCGTGCGCCCTCTACGGCACCGAGGCGTCGATCCGCCGTGAGGTGCAGCGGGTCCTCGACGCCGCCGGGCCGGTGGGCCACATCTTCAACCTTGGCCACGGCATCCTCCCCGACGTGCCGGTGGCCAACGCCCGCGCCCTCATCCGGGCGGTGAAGGAGCTGGGGCAGCACCGGCCGTAGGCCGGTACCGCGCGGGATGGGATGGGGGATGGTGTGGGCCGGTGGCGCGCCGGCGCGGAGGGTTCGGGCCCGCTTTGCAAGTCAGGATCTCCAACCCGCAGGGCGGCCCCTGCGGGTTGGAGATTGGGGGTTGCGGGATGGAGTCGGCCGGCGGCCGGCGAAGATGGTTTGGGCTCTCTTCCCCCCGGTAGGATCGCCAACCCGCCGACCGACCTCCCCCCCACCCCCCACACCCCCCCCCGCGAGCGAAGCGCGCCATGACCGACTGCGATTGCCTCATCCTCGGTGGTGGCGCGGTGGGGCTGGCGTGCGCCTCGGTCCTCGCCGCGCGTGGGATCGACGTGCAGGTGGTCGACCCGCGCCCCGCCGCCGGCGGGGTGATGCAGAGCGAACGGGTTGATGGCTACCTCCTCGAGCGTGGCCCCAACTCCACCCTCAACACCTCGCTGCGGGTGGAACGGTGGCTCGCCGAGCTCGGGACCACGGCGGCGCGCTGCTTCGGTCCGGCGGCGGCAGCGCGGCGCTACATCCTGCGCGCCGGGGGCCTCTGCGCCCTGCCCACCTCTGCCGCCGCCTTCCTCCGCACCCCGGCGTGGTCCTTCCGCGGCAAGCTCCGGCTGATGGCCGAGCCGCTGATCCCCCGCAGGCGCGCCACCACCGAGGAGTGTCTCGCCGACTTCGTTCGCCGCCGTCTCGGCCAAGAGGGGCTCGACTACGCCCTCGACCCCTTCGTCTCGGGGGTGTACGCGGGCGACCCGGCGCGGATCGCCATCGACGCCGCCTTCCCCATGATGGTCGGCTTCGAGCGCGACCACGGCTCCCTGGTGATCGGGATGATCCGCACCGCCCGAGCGCGCAGGGCCGACCCCGACCGGCCCGCCAACCGCGCCCTCTACGCCTTCCAAGAGGGGATGCAGCAGCCGATGCATGTGGCCGCCGCGCGCCTCGGCGAGCGCCTCCACCTGGGCCAGCGCGCCGAGCGGGTGGTGGCCGAGGGGGCGAGGCTGCGGGTCGAGGGCGAGGGGTTCACCCTCACCGCCCGGCGGGTGGTGTGTGCCACCCCCGCCTACGTGGCCGCGGAGCTACTCGCGCCGTTGTCGGCGGAGGCGGCGCGGTGGCTGCGCGAGATCGAGCACAACCCGGTGGCCCAGGTCTACCTCGGCTACCGGCGCGCGCAGGTGGGCCACCCGCTGGATGGCTTTGGCGCCCTCTTCCCGTCGAAGGAGGGCAAACTCACCCTCGGCTCCCTCTGGTCCTCCACCCTCTTCCCGGGCCGGGCGCCGGCGGGCCACTGCCTGCTGACCAACTTCGCCGGTGGCGCCCGCCATCCGGAGATCCGCGACCTGGCGCCGGCCACGATTCAGGAGCGGGTGGTGGAGGAGCTCACCCCGTTGCTGGACCTCCGCGGCGCGCCGGCCTTTGCCCAGGTGCAGGTGCTCCCCCGTGCCATCCCCCACTACACCCTCGGCCACACCGCCCGCATCCAGGCGATCGAGCGCGCCCTCAGCGCCTACCCCACACTCCATCTCACCGGCAACTACCTGCTGGGGATCTCCGTCTCCGACTGCTGGAAGCGCGGCCTCCTCCTCGGCGACCGCCTGGCAGGGTAGACCCCAGGGAGCGACCGGCTCTCCGGGGTTGGCGGGCGAGGGAGGAGCGCGCCAGCCACTCACGGAGTACCTCCCTACCCGCTACCCCCTCCTCCGCCATTGACCGCGGCGGAGCCGGCACCGCACAAAGCCGGGCGTGGCCTTTCTCGCCGATCTGCACGTCCACTCGCGCTTTTCGCGCGCCACCAGCCGGTCGCTGGACCTGCCCCACCTCGCCCTCTGGGCGGCGAAGAAGGGGCTTGCGGTGGTGGGGACCGGCGACATCACCCACCCGGCGTGGCGGCAGGAGGCGCGCAGCCAGCTCCTGCCCGCCGGTGGCTCCCTCTTCCGGTTGCTGCCCGAGGGTGAGCGGGAGGTGGCGCAACACCTGCCGGCGGCGTGTAGGCGCACGGTGCGCTTCATGCTCACCGCGGAGATCTCGACGATCTACAAGAAGGGCGAGCGGACCCGCAAGGTCCATCACCTGATCCTCTTGCCCGGCTTTGCCGAGGTCGAGCGGCTGGCGGCGCGGCTGGAGCGGATCGGCAACCTGCACGCGGACGGGAGGCCGATTCTCGGGTTGGACTCGCGTGACCTGCTGGAGATCTGTTTGGAGGCGGGCGAGGGGGTGACCCTGATCCCGGCGCACATCTGGACGCCGTGGTTCTCCGCCCTCGGGTCGCGCTCCGGCTTCGATTCCATCGAGGCGTGCTACGGCGACCTCGCCCCCCAGATCTTCGCGGTGGAGACCGGCCTCTCCGCCGACCCGCCCATGTGCTGGCGGCTCTCGGCCCTGGACCGCTACCGCCTCGTCTCCCACTCCGACGCCCATTCGCCCGATCGCCTCGGGCGTGAGGCGTCGCGCTACCACACGGAGCGCGACTTCTTCGCCATGCGGAGGGCCCTGGAGACTGGCGCCGGCTACGGCGGCACGGTGGAGCTCTTCCCCGAGGAGGGGAAGTACCACCTCGACGGCCACCGCGCCTGCAACCAGCGCATGACCCCGGCGGAGACGCGCGCCGCCGCCGGCCGCTGCCCGGTGTGTGGCAAGGGGGTGACCGTCGGGGTCCTGAGCCGGGTGGAGCAGCTCGCCGACCGGCCGGCGGGGGTGCGGCCGGGGGTGGCCGCGCCGTGGACCTCCCTGGTGCCGTTGGCTGAGTTGCTTGGGGAGATCGCGGGCGTGGGGCCGCGCACGAAGCGGGTGGCCGCGGAATACGAGGGGCTGCTGGAGCGGCTCGGGCCGGAGATCCCGATCCTCGAGGCGTTACCGATCGAGACGATCCGCGCGGCGAGCTCGCCGCTCCTGGCCGAGGCGATCGCCCGCCTGCGCGCCGGCGAGGTGGTGCGCGCGGCGGGCTACGACGGCGCGTACGGCACGGCCCGCCTCTTCGAGCCAGGCGAGCTGGCGTGCGCGATCCACGTCGCCTCCCTCTTCCCGTAGTGGGCCTTCGAGCCACCGGCTGGCCCGCGCCCCGCGCTGGCTGGGGCGCCACCACCGCCGGAACTCGTCGCGGTCACGCGGGTCGAGCCGCCTCCCCCTGCCGTCCCCCGGCCGCAGGCCGCCGCCTTCGGCCTCGACCCGGAGCAGGCGCGGCGGTCCACCACACGACCGGGCCGCTGCTCGTGATTGGGGGCCCCGGGAGCCCCAAGACGCGCACCGTAAGTTGGCGCATCGCCGCTTTGATTCGCGACCAGCAGGTACCGCCCGAGGGGTGTCTGGCGCCCACCTTCACCCGCCGCGCCGCCGCCGAGCTCGGCGAGCGGCTGGCGACCCTCCTCGGAGCGGTGGCGACGCGGATCACGGTGACCACCTTCCACGGCCTCGGCCGCGCGATCCTGCGCGCCCAAGTTCGCGACCTCGGTCTCGACCCGGCGGTGGCGGTCGCCCCGGAGGGGGAGCGCGTCGCCTGGCTGGCGGCCACGCTACGGGTCTCCGAGCGGCGGGCGGCGCGCTGGCTCGCGGCGATCTCCCTGCACAAGCGGTGTGGGACCCGGCCCGCGGCGGACGGTGAGCTGGCCCAAGCCGATCGCGCCTACGAGACGCTCCTCGCCGCGCACGGTGTTGTCGATCTCGACGACCTGGTGGCGCGCCCGGTCGCGCTTTTCGAGGGGGGGGGCCGGACCTCGCCGCGGCGTGGGCGGCGCGCTACCCGTGGATCTCGGTCGACGAGGATCAGGACGTCGATCCCCTCCAGTACCGCCTCCTGCGCGCCCTCGCCCCGGGGGCGGCGAAGCTGACCGTGGTGGGCGATCCGGACCAATCGATCTACGCCTTCCGCGGCGCGGACGTGGCCTTCTTCCTCCGCTTCCGCGACGACTATCCGAGCGCGCGGGTGGTGGAGCTAAGGCGCAACTACCGCGCCACCGCCACCCTCGTGGAGGTGGCGGCGGCGGCGATTCGCCCGGCGAGCCTGGTCCCGGATCGGCGCCTGCAGGCGATGGCGGAGGGGGGCGAGGCGATCACCGTGGTCGCCGCCGCCACCGCGCAGGCGGAGGCGGAACAGGTGGTGGCGACCGTCGGGCGGCTCACCGGCGGCCCCACCTGCTTCTCCCTGGATTGCGGCCGCGCCGGCTCTGGCGAGCCAGGGTACGGCTTCTCCGCCATCGCCATCCTCCATGGAGAAGGGGGCCCGGCGGGTTGGAGGCGAGGGGGGGGGTGGGCCTTCCCTTGCCCCTCCGGCCCGATTCGAAGGGGGGCGAAGGGTGCGCCGGGGGTCGCGGTGGTCGGGGAGAGGGGGTCTTGCGGGGTGCGGGGAGCGATCCGCGGGGCAGTTGGCCGGTGTCTCAATCTGATACAGTCGGCCACCGAAGAGGGTGGACGGCTCCTTGGTGGCACCGCCCGCCCCGCGCCTCGATTCCATGGCCCTCACCTCCCCGCCGCTGTCTCTCTGTGCCCCCACCGCGCTGGCCGTGGCCGCTCCGGTCCAGGCGGCGTGCCGGGCGTGGCTCGCGGGGAGTCCGGCGCGCCTGGCGCCGGTGGCGGCAGATCCGATCCTGTTTTGCCTCGCCTGGCAGGCGGGGGGGCGGGAGGCCTCCCTCGCCCGCTGGCCCGAGGTGCTGACGGCGGAGCGGTGCGCCGCCCTCTCCCCCCTCCTCGATGGGTTGCCTGCGACGGAGGCGGGGGTGGTCCCGATGCTCAGCGAGTGGCGCCACGCCTACGGCTGCGCGGTGGCGGCACGGCGACTGATGATGTGGCGGGGGGAGGAGGGGGAGGAGGTGGCCTACGCCGCTGGCCTCCTCCACGACCTCGGCCGGCGGGTCCTCTACGCCGCCCTCCCCGATCGCCTTACCGAGGCGCACGCGGCGGGCGGGGTGCGCGGTGCGCGGCCGCGGGAGGCGGCGGCGTGCGGGATCGACCACGCCGAGGTGGGCGCCCAGGCGCTGGCGGCCTGGGGGCTACCCGCGGTGGTGGCGGACGCGGCGCGCTTCCACCACCCGGGGCCGCCCGCCGACCACCCGCAGGCGGGAGTCTTGGCGGCGGTGAGCGTGGCGAACCGCCTCGCCGCACTGTTCTACGGCGACGGCACGGGAGACCACACCAACCTGTACGCCATCGAACGTTTCGGGCGGCGGCTTCTCGGCCTTTCGCCGCAGGTCCTGGAGGAGGTGGTGGCGGGGATGGCGTCGGCGGTCCAGGAGGCGGCCGTGGACCTCGGACTGGAGCTGGATCTGCCCGCTGATCACACCCGCCGGTTGGTGGAGTCGAACCTGAAGGTGAGCCACATCCACCTGAGCTTGGAGCGCTCGCGCCGGACCCTGACGGAGCGGCTGGAACAGGTGCGGCTGCTCGCCGAGGTGAGCGAGCGGATCCAGCGCGAGGAGGATCCGGAGATCCTCTGCCGCGCCTTGGTGGAGCCGATCGCCCGGCTGATGCGGGTGGAGCGGGTGTCGCTGTTTTTGCGCGGTGACCATTTGGAAGGGGAGATGGCGCTGGTGGCGGGACGCGGCCTGCCCGAGGCGGCGTACGCCAGTGGGCCGGTGCTCGACGGCCACGGCATCTCCGGCTACGTGGTCGAATCCGGCGAGCGGCTGGTGGTTCGCGACCTGGCCACCGACGAGCGGTTCGACCTCTCCGACCACGCTGCGGACTATGCCTCCGCCAGCTTCGTCTCGGTGCCGATCAACGTCCGCGAGACCACCGTGGGGATCCTCCACGTGAGCAGCCGGCGCGGCGCCCCGGAGTTTGCCGAGGCGGACGTGGAGCTCCTCACCACCATCGCCCACCAGCTCTCCATCGCTTTGGAGACGCGCTGCCTCCTGCAGCGGTTGGCGGAGCGCAACCGGCGGTTGGAGGAGGCGAACCGCGAGATTCAGGCGGTCACTCGGGCGGTGGACGAGGGGCGCAACAAGCTTGCCTTCATCCTCCGCTCGATGGGGGAGGGGGTGGTGGTCTGCCGGTCGGATGGCGAGATCTCCCTGGTGAACGGGGCCGCGGAGGCGATCGTCGGGCGGGAGGCGCCCGATCTCGTGGGGTGCAACCTCAGGGAGTGCGGCAACCCGATTCTCGAGCAAGCGGCGACCCTGCTGCCCAGGCTGCACGGCCAAGGCGGCACCGCCCTGGAGGAGACGATCGCCGCCGGCGGCCGCACCTTCCGCATCAACCTGGCGCGCATCTACGACCCGCAGGGAAAGGGGAACCGCGGGACCGTCTTGCTCCTCCAGGAGACCACCCGCTTGGTGGAGGCGGAGCGGACGCGCAACGAGTTCGTCTCGCACGTCTCCCACGAGCTGCGCACGCCGTTGGTGTCGATCAACGGCTTCGCCTCGACCATCCTCCGCGATCCGGAGATGGACGACGGAACGCGCAACGAGTTCCTTCAGATCATCGTCTCCGAGGGTAGCCGCCTCACCCGCCTGATCGACAACCTCCTGGAGCTCTCCCGCGCCGAGCAGGGGTCGTTCACCCTCCATCGCATCCCGGTGGACCTGCGCAAGCTCATCCCGACCGCGGTGGAGGGGTTGATCAAGGTGGCGGAGGAGCGCCAGTTGAAGCTCGACGTGGCGGTGGCCGAGGGGCTCCACGAGGTGGAGCTGGACGAGGACCGGATTCGCCAGGTGTTGGTGAACCTCCTCGGCAACGCGATCAAGTTCGCGCCGCTCGGCTCCACCGTGGTGGTATGCGCCGAGGTGGGGGACGGCGAGGCGGTGGTGTCGGTCTCCGATCAGGGGCCGGGGATCCCGCCGGAGCTGCGGGAGCGGGTCTTCGACCGCTTCTTCCAGGTGCGCACGAAGGACAAGGCGACCCAGGGGACCGGCCTCGGCCTGGCAATCGTGCGCGAGATCGTCGAGGCGCACGGCGGCCGGGTTTGGGTGGAGGAGGGGGTGGGTGGCGGCGCCTGTATCCGCTTCAGCCTGCCTTTGCAGGTCGAGCCGCCGCCGGTGGCGGAAGCGCACTAGATTTCCAAGGAGTCCGAAATGGAGACGGCAGGTCGAATCTTGGTTGTCGACGACGAGCCCCTCATCGTCAAACTGCTCAAGCACAACCTGGAGAAGGTGGGCTACACGGTCTACTCCGCCAGCAACGGCCGCGAGGGGCTGGAGCTTCTCGAGGCGGAGCCGGTGGACGTGGTCCTCCTCGACATCATGATGCCGGAGATGGACGGGATGGAGGTCCTGCGCCGCCTGAAGGCGGCGGAGCGGCCGCTGATGGTGATCATGCTCACCGCCAAGGCGACCATCGACACGGCGGTGGCGTGCATGAAGGAGGGGGCGCACGACTTCCTCTCCAAGCCGTTCGACATGGACCGGCTGCAGATCACCATACGCAACGCCCTCCAGACCCTCTCCCTCAGCCGCCAGGTGGAGCACCTGCGCTCGGAGGTCGCGGAAAAGTTCCGATTCGACAACGTGATTGGGAAGTCGCGCGGGATCAAGCAGGTGTGCGGCCTGGTGGCGAAGGTGTTGGAGGTGGATATCACCGTGTTGGTCACCGGCGAGAGCGGCACCGGCAAGGAGCTGATCGCCCGCGCCATCCACTACCGTGGCAAGCGCAAGGATGGCCCCTTCATCACGGTCAACTGCGCGGCCATCCCGGAGAACCTGCTGGAGAGCGAGCTGTTTGGCCACGAGCGCGGCTCGTTTTCCGGGGCGGTGGCGCAGCGGGTGGGGAAGTTCGAGCAGGCGAACGGCGGCACCATCTTCCTCGACGAGATCGGCGAGATGGACCTGGCGTTGCAGGCGAAGATCCTGCGCGTCTTGCAGCAGCGTGAGGTGGAGCGAGTCGGCGGCCACACCACCATCCCGGTCAACGTGAGAGTCCTCGCCGCTACCAACCGGAACCTCGAGGAGCTGATCAAGGAGGGCAAGTTCCGCGAGGACCTCTACTACCGCATCGCCGCCTTCCCCATTGATGTGCCGCCGTTGCGCGAGCGGCGCGACGACATCCCCCTCCTCGCCCACCACTTCCTCGAGCAGTCGGCCGGCGATTGCAACAAGCGGCTCACCGGCTTCACGGACCGGGCAATGGAGGCGCTGGTCGCCTACGGCTGGCCGGGCAATGTCCGCGAGATGGAGAACGTCATCGCCCGCGCGGCGTTGCTCGCCACCACCGAGGAGATTACCTGCGACGACCTCCCCGCCCTCCAGCACGGCCTCACCACCGGGCCGGCGCCGAGCCTGTTGGCTGCCGAGTCGATCGTCGATTTGTTGCCGAAGGAGGACATCCTTCCCTTCGAGGTGGTGGAGGAGCGGATCATTCGCCACGCCCTCAACATCGCCGCCGGCAACGTCACGGTCACCGCCAACCGGCTGCAGATCAGCCGCGCCACCCTCTATCGCAAGCTCAAGGCGTACGGCATCGAGGCGTAAGGGGGCGCGCCGCCCGCCGGGGTGGCGCTTGGCTGGGGTAGGGGGGGGGTCGGCGGCCGGTGGCGAGGATCGTTCGGGGTACGGCTTGACTTGGGGTCGCGCTGTGCCGATGCAGAAGAGAACTGCTTACCCCTTTCCGGAGCGCGCTCCATGCCCCCGGTCGCCAATGCCGAAGACGTCATCGCCCAGGTCGACTCCCTGCCCCCGTTGCCGGCGGCGACCCAGCGGTTGTTGATCCTCACCAGCCTGCCGCCGGACCGCGCCGACGTGGTGGAGATCTCCAAGGTCATCACCCACGAGCCGGCCCTCGCCGCCCTGGCGCTGAAGTGGGTGAACTCGCCGCTCTACGGGGTGCGGGTGGAGGTGCGCAATGTCCACCAGGCGGTGTCGCTCATGGGGCTGCGAGTGATCCGCCAGATGGTCCTCGGCTTCGAGCTGCACTCCCGCACCAGCCAGGGGCTCTTCGGCTACGGCATGTCGGCGGCGGTCTTTTCCGAGCACTCCCTCGCCACCGCCACCGCCTGCCAACTCCTCGCCGAGCACTACATCCCCACCCTCAAGGACGAGGCATTCACCCTCGGTCTGCTGCACGACATCGGCATGCTCCTCCTCGATCCCCTGGTGAAGGAGCATCGTGACCTCTTTGCCGCCGCCTTGCGCGGCGGCATGGCCCAGGAGCAGGCGGAGCGCGACCTCTTCGGCATCGACCACTGTGTTCTCGGCGCCAAGATCCTCCAGGCGTGGAACCTGCCGGCGGACACGGCGGAGCAGATCGCCCTTCACCACACCCCGGTGGAGGAGGGGACGCCGCCTTTGGTGATCCTCTTGCACGTGGGCGACTCCCTCACCGAGATCCCCTTTGCCCAGCGCCTCGGCCACCCGGCGAAGGTCGACGAGGCGGCGTGCCGTGCCCTCGGGATTTCGCAGGATGGCCTCAAGACCCTCTCCGCCCACCTCGAGGCGTCACGCGAGGGCGCCGCGTCGCTGTTCACCGGCTGAGGATTGCCCTACCCGCGGGGCGCTGTGGGGATCGTCCGCGCTTGCTCTGCCACCCGCGGCGGCCGGCCGTGGCCTCGTTGGACGGGTCGGCCGGCTCCACGGTGGGTGGCGGGCCCGCGTTGCGGAAGGACGACCCCCTTCGCCTGGGCGTACCGGTCACGCTGCTTCCGGGTGCGCTTCGTTACCGCTCCTCGGCCAGCACCTCCAAAGCACGGGCGGCCGCCTCCTGCTCCGCCCCCTTTTTGCTCCCCGCCGCGCCGTCGGCGAGGTGGCGGGCACCTAGCCACACGGCCACCCGGAAGTGCGGGGCGTGGTCCGGGCCGCTCGCCTCGACCACCTCATAGCGCGGTAGGAGGTGGTAGCGGCCCTGGGTGATTTCCTGCAGCCGTCCCTTCGTGTCCCAGCCGCTTGCGGTCACCTCGGGGTCGGCAGCGGGGGAGGCGAGGTGCTGGAGGACCAGGCGGCGCGCCGCCTCCATGTGGCCATCGAGGTAGAGGGCGCCGACCACCGCCTCGTAGACCGCGCACAGGAGCGACCCCTTCTCGCGCCCGCCGCTGCGCGCCTCGCCCGCGCCGAGGACAAGTTCGTCGCCGAGGCCGAGGGTGGTGGCCGCCGCCGCCAGGCTGGCCTGACAGACGAGCCTAGAGCGCCAGCGCGACAGCTCGCCCTCGCTGGCGTGGCCATGGCGGGCGACGAGGAGGTCGGAGACGATGAGCTGGATCACCGCGTCGCCGAGGAACTCGAGCCGCTCGTTCGTCTCGTCCGGCGCGAGTTGCCGTTCGCGGGCTGCGGAGCGGTGGGTGAGGGCGCGCACCAACAACTGCGGGTCGCGGAAGTGGTGGCCGAGTCGCTCCTCGAGCCGTCGCGTGGGGGGGGTCACCGCCGCGCGCTCCGCCTCCAGACAACCCTCACACCCGGCGCAGGGCGACGCAGGCGTTGGTGCCGCCGAAGCCGAAGGAGTTGCTGATGCCGACCTCGATGGCGAGGTCACGCGCCTCGTTCGGGCAGTAGTCGAGATTGCACTCGGGGTCGGGGTGTTCGTAGTTGATCGTCGGCGGGACCTGCCCCTCGGCGATCGCCTTGGCGAGGATCACCCCCTCGATGCCGCCGGCGGCGCCGAGGAGGTGGCCGGTCATCGACTTCGTCGACGACACCACCAGCCGATCCGCTGAGCTGCCGAAGACGGCGCGAATGGCGCGCGTCTCGTTTTTGTCGTTCGCCTGGGTGGAGGTGCCGTGGGCGTTGATGTAGGTCACCACCGCCGGGTCGAGGTTGCCGTCGCGCAGGGTCGCGCGCAGGCAGCGCTGGGCGCCCTCGCCGTCGGGCGCCGGGGAGGTGATGTGGTAGGCATCGCCGCTCATCCCGTAGCCGGCCACCTCGGCGTAGATCCGCGCGCCGCGCGCCTTGGCGTGGTCCATCTCCTCGAGGACCAAAACCCCGGCGCCCTCGCCCATGACGAAGCCGTCGCGCTCAGCGTCGAACGGGCGGCTCGCCCGCTCCGGTTGGTCGTTGCGGGTGGAAAGGGCCTTCATCGCACCAAAGCCGCCGAGGCCGAGGCGACAGACCGGCGCCTCCGCCCCGCCGCAGATCATCACGTCCGCGTCGCCGTACTGGATCAGCCGGGCGCCGTCACCGATCGCGTGGGTGCCGGTGGCGCACGCGGTCACCGGCGAAAGGTTCGGGCCGCGGGCGTTGAAGCGGATCGAGATGTGGCCCGCCACCAGGTTGATGATCGACATGGGGATGAAGAACGGGGTGATGCGCCGCGGCCCCTCGGTGTGGACCACGTGGCCGTAGTGCTCGATGGTGGCCAGGCCGCCGATCCCCGCCCCGACGCACACCCCGGCGCGGTCCGCCAACTCCCCTTCAAGGGTGAGGCCAGCGTCCGCCATCGCCTCGATCGCCGCCGCCATGCCGTACTGGATGAACAGGTCGACCTTCTTCTGCTCCCGCTTCGGGAAGTAGAGGTCTGGGTCAAACCCCTTCACCTCGCCGGCGATCTGGCACGGGTAGTCCGCCGGGTCGATGCGCGTGACCCGACCGATGCCACTCTGGCCGGCGAGGAGGGCGGCCCACGACGCCGTCACCCCGATACCTACCGGGGAGACGATGCCGAGGCCGGTGACGGCGACACGGCGACGCATGAGCTACACCCTACTCGTCACCCTTGTGGGCGGCGACGTAGTCGATCGCGTCCTGGACGGTGGTGATCTTCTCCGCCTCCTCGTCCGGGATCTCGATCCCGAACTCCTCCTCCAGGGCCATCACCAACTCCACGGTGTCGAGGGAGTCGGCGCCGAGGTCGTCGACAAACGAGGTCTGCGGCTTCACCTGTTCGATGTCGACACCAAGTTGTTCCGCGATGATGGACTTTACCTTGTCTTCCATGAGGTTCTTCTCCGCGCACGGCGATGGGTTTACGGCAGCGCCGGGGAGGGTAAAGGCGGGACGATGGAGGGTCAATCCGGTTTGAACCACGGCGCGCGCGCCGCCGGCGATCGCCCCCCCCTCCCCCGGCCAGCGCCCCACCCGCCCCCGCCGATCCAACTTCCCCCAAAGGGCCGGCTCGGTCTGCGTTGGCGGGTGGCGCATCCTAAGGGTGGCGGGAAGCGACCCACCGTGAAGGTCGACCGCGCCCAACGGCCCGCGGTGCAGGGGCCGCGCAGGGACGTGGCCCGCCGGCTTCGCTCCCCCCCTCTGGCCGCAGCAGGCCGCCTCCCGATTTGCCCCGGCCCGCAGGCCGGGCGGCGAGGCGTGAGTGGCCATACGTTGAGGATCCCCGACGGGATGCGAGCGAAGGATGGTGTGGCGGGCCGGGGCGCTGTCGTCTCCAGAAAGCACCCCATGCGCCCTTTAGTAGGCCGCGCCAAGTACGCCCGATTTGCCCCGGCCCGCAGGCCGGGCGGCGAGGCGTGAGTGGCCATACGTTGAGGCCCCAGGCCGAGGACGGGGTGCAAAGGTGGCGTGGCCGGCGCCGCCGTCTTCTACATGTACATGCCGCCGTTGACGTGCACCACCTGGCCGGTGACGTAGCCTGCCGCCTCGCTGGCGAGGAAGGCGACGGTGGTGGCCACGTCCTCGGGGCTGCCGAGGCGCTGCATGGGGATCTGCGCCAACAGCGCGGCGCGGATCTCCTCGGTCAGCGCCTGGGTCATCGCCGTGTCGATGAAGCCGGGGGCGACCGCGTTGCAGGTGATCCCGCGGCTGGCGTACTCGCGCGCCACGGTCTTGGTCAGGCCGATCAGCCCCGCCTTGGCGGCGACGTAGTTCGCCTGGCCAATGTTGCCCATGGCCCCGACGATGGAGGCGATGTTGACGATCCGTCCCCACCGCCCCTTTGCCATGAGGCGGGCCGCCTGTTGGGTGCAGAGGAAGGCACCCTTCAGGTTCACCGCCAGGACCTGGTCCCAGTCCGCCTCCTTCATCCGCAACAGCAGGCCGTCGCGGGTGATCCCGGCGTTGTTCACCAGGATGTCGACGGAGCCGAAGGCGGCCACCGCCGCCTCCACCATCTGCTTCACGGAGGTCGCGTCGGCGACGTTCGCGCCGACCCCGAGGGTCTCGGTCTCGTAGGCGACGCCGATCTCCGCCGCCGCCTGCTCGGCGCTGGCCCCGTCCACGTCGGCGACCACCACCCGGCAGCCGCCGTCGGCGAGGCGATCGGCGATCGCCCGGCCGATACCGCGGCCCGCGCCGGTGACCAAAGCGACACGATCATGGAGGGACATGGGGGCTCCTTGGTTCGCCGGCCCGGGGCCGGGGGTAAGCCATCAGCGATCAGCAGTCCGCGGTCGGGGAGCGACCAGGGTCGGGCGAAGTTCCTACCCGGCGAGGGCCTTGTCCAGACTCGCCGGGTCGGAGACGGAGACCGTCTGGATGCGTGAGTCGATGCGGCGGATCAGGCCGGCGAGTACCCGGCCGGGGCCGAACTCGTAGCCACGGGTCACCCCCTCATTCGCCAGCCGCTGGACCGACTCGACCCACAAAAGCGGCGAGGAGATCTGGCGGACCAGGGAGGCGCGGATCGCCTCCGGGTCGGTGAGCGGCGACGCCTCGGCGTTGTTGAGCAGGGGACAGCACGGCGGGCGGAAGTCGATCTCGGCGAGGGTGGCGGCGAGCTTCTCGCCGGCGGGCGCCATGAGCGGGGTGTGGAAGGGGCCGGAGACCTGCAGGGGGAGCGCCTTCTTCGCGCCGGCGGCCAGTGCCGCGGTGCAGGCCGCCGCGACCGCCGCGGCGCGGCCGGCGATCACCGTTTGCTCGGGGGAGTTGAAGTTCGCCGGCCAGACCTCGCCGGCGACGCCGTCGCACACCGCCTCCACCGCCCGCCGGTCGAGGCCGATCACCGCCGCCATCGCCCCCGCGCCGGGGGCGACCGCCTCGCTCATGAAGCGGCCACGGGCACGCACCAGGCGCACCCCGTCAGCAAAGGTGAGGGCGCCGGCGGCCACCAAGGCGGTGAGCTCGCCGAGGCTGTGGCCGGCGACGAAGCGACAGGCCACCTCGCCCCCCGCCGCCTGGAAGGCGCGGTAGGCGGCGATGGAGCAGGTGAGGATCGCCGGCTGGGTGTTGTCGGTGCGCGCGAGCTCCTCCACCGGCCCCTCGAAGCAGAGGCGGGTGAGGTCGAAGCCGAGGGCGTCGTTCGCCTCGGCGAAGGTGTCACGGGCGGCGGGGAAGGTGGCAGCGAGGGGCTGGCCCATGCCCACCGCCTGGGCGCCTTGGCCGGGGAAGAGGAGTGCATCCATGGTCGGGTGGGGTCCGAGGTCGGGGGGTACGCGGGTGCGGCGGGGGAGTCTGTCGAACTTTGGCGATCGTGGCGAGAAGAAAGCGGGCGTGGGCCCGGATCGGGAGCGGTTCGTGGCGCTACGTGGGGCGATGCGACGAAGAACGGCCCACGAGTCCGGGGCCACGAGTCCGGGGCCACGCCCCGGCCATGGGCCCGCGCGCTGCAGTGGATCGACCCACTCCGCCAGCCTCCCAGGGAACGAACCACGGACCACGATCCGCCCCGATCCCCCTCGCCGCCGCGTGCGGCGCGCTGGCGTCGATCGACCCGGTCCGCCAGCCTCCCCGGCTGGGTCGATCCGGCGCGCTCTCCCGGCCGGCGCTCACCAGCGCATCACCACCGCCCCCCAGGTGAGGCCGCCGCCGAAGGCCTCGAGTAGCACCGTCTGCCCCTCCTGCAGGCGGCCGTCGCGCGCCGCCTCGTCGAGGGCGATGGGGATCGAGGCGGCGGAGGTGTTGCCCACCCGGTCGACGTTCACCACCACCTGCTCCATGGGCAGGCCGAGGCGCTTGGCGGTCGCCTCGATGATCCGGATGTTCGCCTGGTGGGGGATCAGCCAGTCGACGTCCGCCGGCACCATCTGGTTGGCGGCGAGGGCCTCGCCCACCACCTCGCCGAGGGTGCGCACGGCCACCCGGAAGGTCTCGTTGCCGCGCATCTGGATCAACTCGCCCTCGATGGCGAAGACCTCGCCGGTCCCCGGGTTGCGCTTGCCGGGGGCCGCCACCATCAGGAGGTCGGCGAGCTTGCCCTCCGCGTGGAGGTGGCAAGAGAGGATGCCGTGGCCGGTGTTGGAGGCCTGGAGGATGACCGCCCCGGCGCCATCGCCGAACAGGACGCAGGTGGTGCGGTCGGTCCAGTCGACGATCCGGGAGAGGACCTCGGAGCCGATCACCAAGACCGTGCGCGCCGCGCCGCCGCGGATGAACTGGTCGCCGACGGTGAGGGCGTAGACGAAGCCGGAGCAGGCGGCGGAGAGGTCGAAGGCGGCCACCGGCCCACAGCCAAGGGCGCGCTGGACCAGACAGGCGGTGGAGGGGAAGGCCATGTCTGGGGTGGCGGAGGCGACCACCACCAGATCGATCTCTGTCGCCGCAATCCCCGCCGCCGCGATCGCCCGCCGGGCAGCGGCGATGGCCAGGTCGGAGCACTGCTCGGTGGCGGCGGCGATGTGGCGCTCGCGGATCCCGGTGCGCTCCACAATCCAGGCGTCCGAGGTCTCCACCTTGCGTTCGAGGTCCTGGTTGGTGAGGACCTGTTCCGGCAGGTAGGAGCCGGTGCCGATGATCCGGGCGCGGGGCATGAGCATGGCACGCTAGGCGTGCACCGGAAGGCGGGTGGGGGAGGGGCCGAGGGCAGGTCGGATGGGGCCGCGGCGGGCGAAGAGGCGGTCCCCCGGCGGGGGTCCGCTACCGGATCGGCGACCCCGCGTGCGGACTGGCCGCCATCCATGCCCCCTCATCCGCCGCTCCGAGGTCCGCGCTCAGCCTAGAACGACTCCACCTCGATCACCTTGCGGCCGCGGTAGGAGCCGCAGTGGGGGCAGACGATGTGCGGCTGCTTCGCCTCCTTGCACTCGGGGCAGATGGAGAGGGCAGGGGCGGTGAGGGCGTCGTGGGTGCGCCGCTGGTCACGACTACAACGCGAGGTCTTACGCTTGGGAACGGCCATGATCGACTCCTGGAGGGGATTCTTGGCGGGGGGGCTCCCCGCGCTTCGTTCGTAGGGTCTTCAAGATTTCGAAGGGTGAACCGGCGGCTGTCGGACAGTGGCAGGGAGCCTGGTTGAGGTCGGTCCCGCAGGTGGGACAGAGCCCCTGGCAATCGGGACGGCAGAGGGTCTGGATGGGAAGCTCCGCGAGCAACTCGCCAACGATCTCCGCCTGCGGGTCGAGACGATCCCCCTCCACCAGCCGCTCCACATCGGGGTCGTGTTCGAGGTAGTCATGGGTCAGGGCGTAGGTGCAGTCGATCGCCGCGGTGAGGCCCATCTCGAACTCGGCGAGACAGCGGCTGCAGTGCAGCAGAACCTGCCCCTCCACCCGCCCCCGCAGGGAAAGCCGCTCCCGGTCCGCGTGCGCGACCACCGCCACATGCACCGTGTGCAGGCCACGCAGGCCGCTCTTCTCTTCCAGCGTCAGGTGCGGCCAAGTCTCCTCAAAATCGCGCCCCTCGGGGGGCAAATGGTGAACCGGAATCTCCAAGCTAACGCCTCCGCGCGGCAGACGCCGGGGAAGCGGGGCATGGTACGGGGGGCGGGGGTCGGGGTCAAGAAAGGGGATAGGGAATAGGGGAGGTTGGCCCTGCGGGCCAGCGAACGTACCGGGGGGAAGAGAGCCCAAACCCTCTTCGCCGGTCGCCGGCCGGCTCCGTGTCGCTACCCCCTACTCGCCAATCCCCAACTAGAGTGGCCCGGTGCGCGTCGCCCTGTGCTCCACCTACGACCTTGGCCGGCAGCCCTTTGGCCTTGCCGAACCCGCGGCGTGGTTGCGTCGGGCGGGCTTCCCGGTGGCGTGCCACGACCTGGCGCGCGAGCCCAAGGGCGAGGCGGCGCTGGCCACCGCCGATCTGGTTGCCTTCCACCTGCCGATGCACACCGCCACCCGCCTGGCCGTCGCCGTCGCCCGCCGCCTGCGGGCGGCGCGGGCCGGCCTGCCGCTGCTCTTCTACGGCCTCTACGCCCCCCGGTGCGCGGCGACCCTCGAAGCCCTTGCGCCGCCGGTGGTGGTGATCGGTGGCGAGGTGGAGCAGGCCCTGGTGGAGGCGGTCACCGGGCTGGCGGCGGGGGCGGCGCCGCCTTCGCCACGGACCCTTTTGGAGCGGCTCACCCTCCTGACCCCCGACCGGCGCGACCTGCCGCCCCTGGCGTGCTACCCCGCCCTGCGTTTGCCGGATGGGAGCGCGCGGGTGGTGGGCTACACCGAGGCGAGCCGCGGCTGCAAACATCGCTGCCGCCACTGCCCGGTGGTCCCGGTCTACGACGGCCGGGTGCGCCTGATCGACGCGGCGGTGGTGGGGGCGGACATCGCCCAGCAGGTGGCGGCGGGGGCGCAGCACATCACCTTCGGCGATCCCGACTTTTTCAACGCCCCGGACCACGCCCTCGCCATCGCCCGGAACCTCGCTGCCGCCCACCCGGGCCTCACCTTCGACGCCACGATCAAGGTGAGCCACCTCCTCGCCCATCCGCGCGCGGTGGCGGAGCTCGCCGCCTGCGGCTGCCTGTTCATCACCTCCGCCTTCGAGTCCTTCGAGGCGACGGTCCTCGACCGCCTCGCCAAACAGCACACGGTCGCTGACCTCGCCGCCGCCGTGGCGGTGGGTCGCCGGGTGGGGGTCACGATTACCCCGACCTTCGTCCCGTTCACCCCGTGGACCACCCTCGCGGGGGTGGTCGCCCTGTTCGAGCAGGTGGCGGCGCTCGATCTCGTGGCGGCGGTCGCGCCGGTCCAGTACACCCTCCGCCTGTTGTTGCCGCCCGGCAGCCTGCTCCTCGACGACCCCGCCTGCGCCCGCCTCGCCGGGCCGTTGGACGAGGGAGCCCTGGTCCACCCGTGGCGCCACCCGCAACCCGCTCTCGACCGCCTCCAGCGGCGCCTGACCGAGGCGGTGGTCGCGGGCAGCCGCGCCGGCTTTTCGCGCCCGCTGCTCTACGCCCGCCTGCGGGCGCTGGTGGAGGAGGCGGCCGGGCGGGGCGGCAGTGAGCCGGTGCGCCAGGCGCGCACCGCGGTGCCGTTTTTGGAGGAGCCGTGGTTTTGCTGAGCGGAACCCACCCCGGAGCAGTTGGCTTCGGTCTAGGGGGTGGTCGGACTTTGGCGATCGGGTAAAGCGGCAAGGGCGCTGGCGTCCGGAAGCGGTCGCGGGTCCCGGAAAGAGCGGGCCGCGAATGGACGCGCATCCACGCGCATGAACGCGAAGGGGGATGCTGCCCACGGTGGAGCGCGCCCCTACCCGCGCATCCATGCGCATGAACGCGAAGGGGGGGTTTGCCGCCGGGGGCTGGAGGTCACGAAGGAGGGTCGCAAAGAAGAGGGGGAAAGTAGAAAGGGGGTGGGACGGTGTGTTTCCACCGTGCGGATGCCACCGCGGCGTGCAATCTCCCCTGCCCAAGGGGGGGGCGGCGGGGCCACACTACCGGTCCATGGTTGCGCGCCGCGCCGCGCCGGGGCGGCGCGGGCCGCCTCTTCCCAACCCCTATGTCCAGCGCCGCCACCGTGACCGACCTCGGGGAGCAGGGGGTGATCGACCTCCTCGCCCACTACTGTCCGACCACGGGTGAGGGGGGGGTGTTGGGGATGGGGGACGATGCGGCGGTGGTCGCCGGCGGGGGGTGGGTGGTGACCACCGACATGGTGGTGGAGTCGACCCATTTCGATTGGCGCTACTCGTCGCCCGCGGACGTGGGCCACAAGGCGTTGGCGGTGAATCTGTCGGACGTGGCGGCGATGGGTGCCACCCCCGGTCCCTTCTTCCTCACCCTCGGTCTGCCGGCCGGGGCGGCGGTGGCGGCGCTCGAGGGGTTTGCCGCCGCCCTCGGGGCGCTGGCTGCCGCCAGCGGCGCGTGGCTCGCCGGCGGCGATACGGTGGCGTCGCCCGCGGGGTGGGTGGTGTCGATCTGCCTCCTTGGGAGGCCGGTGGGCGAGCCGGTGCAGCGCGCCGGCGCGCGGATCGGCGACTCCCTGTGGGTGAGCGGCACCCTGGGGGGGGCGGCGGGTGGGTTGCGCTGGCTCGCCGAAGGCGGGTCGCCGGAAGGGCAGGCGGGGCTGGTGGCGCGCCATCGGCGGCCCGCGGCGCGCCTGGCCCTCGGGGCTTGGCTCGCGCGTGAGGGGCGGGTGTCGGCGATGCTCGACCTCTCCGACGGTCTGGCCACCGACGGCCCGCGCCTCGCCGCCGCCTCCGGGGTGGGGCTGGCCATCGACCTTGACACCCTGCCCGTGGACCCCATGCTGGAACCTCTCTTTGGGAGCAGCGCGGCGCTTGGCCTGGCGCTCACCGGAGGGGAGGATTTCGAGCTGCTCTTCACCGTTCCACCCACCGCCCGCCCGTGGCTGGCCGCCGCGCCCACCCCCGTGTCGTGCATCGGCCGGGTGACCGCGGCGGGGGTTGTCTGGACCGCCGGCGGCCGACCGGTTGCCGCCCCCACCCCTGTGGATCACCACTTTCCTCGAAGGTCGCGCCATGAGTGAGTCCAACCCCCGCCCGCTGGTAGACGAAGAGCAGGAGCCCGCCTTCAAGCTCCCCGAGACCCTGCCACTCCTGCCGATCCGGGACGTGGTGGTCTTCCCGTACATGATCCTGCCGCTGTTCGTGGGGCGGGAGGCGTCCCTCGCCGCGGTGGAGGAGGCGATGGCCGGCGAGCGGATGATCATGCTCTCCACCCAGCACGACTTTTCGGAGGAGGAGCCGAAGCCGGAGGCGATCTACCCGGTGGGGACGGCGGCGATGATTATGCGCCGCCTGCGCCTGCCAGACGGCCGCCTGAAGCTCCTCATCCAGGGGCTGGAGAAGGCGACGATCACCGAGTATTTGAAGTCGCGGCCGTACTACGAGGTGCGCATCTCCCCCCTTCCCGACCCGGAGACGGTGGCGGCGACGGTGGAGCTGGAGGCCGCCATGCGCACGGTGAAGGAGCAGCTCTCCAAGGTGATCGCCCTGGGCAAGGCGATCATCCCCGACATCTTGGTGATGGCGGAGAACATCGACGCCCCTGGCCGGCTCGCCGACCTGATCGCCTCCAACCTCAACCTGCGCATCGAGCAGGCGCAGGCGATCCTCGAGGAGACCGATGTCCTGCGCCGCCTGGCGCGCGTCTCCGAGATCCTCGCCACCGAGATCGAGCTGCTCTCCATGCAGCAGAAGATCCAGGACGAGGCGAAGGGCGAGATGGACAAGGTGCAGCGCGAGTACTTCCTGCGCGAGCAGCTCAAGGCGATCCAGCGCGAGCTGGGCGAGTCGGGGGAGCTGGCGGATGAGGTGGCGCAGCTCCGCGAGCAAATCGCCAAGGCCAAGATGCCCGCCAAGGTGGAGGAGGAGGCGCTCAAGCAGCTCGGCCGGCTCACCAAGATGCACGAGGATGCCGCCGAGGCGGGGATCATCCGCACCTACCTGGAGCTGATGGTCGAGCTGCCGTGGAGCAAACGGAGCAAGGACAACCTCGACCTCACCAAGGCCGCGGCGATCCTCGACGAGGACCACTACGGCCTCGCGGAGGTGAAGGAGCGGATCCTCGAATATCTGGCGGTGCGCAAGCTGCGTGGCAAGAAGATGAAGGGGCCGATCCTTTGCTTCGTCGGCCCCCCCGGGGTGGGCAAGACCTCGCTCGGCCGCTCCATCGCCCGCGCCATGGGGCGCAAGTTCTACCGGATCTCCCTCGGCGGGATGCGCGACGAGGCGGAGATCCGCGGCCACCGGCGCACCTACGTCGGCGCCTTGCCCGGGCGGGTGATCCACGGCATCCAACAGGGCGGGACCAACAACCCGGTCTTCATGATGGACGAGGTGGACAAGATTGGCGCCGACTTCCGCGGCGACCCTGCCTCGGCGCTCTTGGAGGTCCTCGACCCGGAGCAGAACAGCACCTTCGTCGATCACTACCTGGCGGTCCCCTTCGACCTCTCCAACGTGATGTTCATCACCACCGCCAACTGGATGGACCCGATCCCGGCACCGCTGCGCGACCGGATGGAGATCATCGAGCTGTCCGGCTACACCCTGGAGGAGAAGATTGCCATCGCCCGGCGCTACCTGCTGCCGCGGCAGATGGAGGAAAACGGCATCGACGAGCGCCACATCGCCCTCTCCGACCGGACCATCGAGCAGCTCATTGCCCAGTACACGCGCGAGTCGGGGCTCAGGAAGCTAGAGCAGCGCATCGGCCGGGTCTGCCGCAAGGTGGCGCGGCGGGTGGCCGAGGGCCACGTGGGCTGCACCCGGGTCACCCCGGCGTCCCTGTCGCGCTACTTCAGCGTCTCCCCCTACGAGGAGGAGATGGTCCTCACCGAGGACCAGGTGGGGGTGGTCACCGGCCTGGCGTGGACCACGGTGGGCGGCGAGCTGCTGTTCATCGAGGCGACCGAGGTGCGGGGCAAGGGCAACCTCACCCTCACCGGCCAACTCGGCGACGTGATGAAAGAGTCGGCCCAGGCCGCCTTCACCTTCGTCAAGTCGCGCGCCAAGGGGCTGGGGATTCCGGCCAAGCGCCTTGCCGAGCACGACCTCCACATCCACTTCCCCGCCGGCGCCATCCCCAAGGACGGGCCGTCGGCGGGGATCGCGATCGCCTGCGCGATCGCCTCGGTCCTCACCGGCCAGCCGATCCACCACCGCATCGCGATGACCGGCGAGATCTCCCTGCGCGGCCGGGTCCTACCGATCGGCGGGCTGAAGGAGAAGGCCCTCGCCGCCCTGCGCGCCCACATTCCCACGGTGATCATCCCGGCGGGCAACGAGCAGGACCTGGTGCGCCTGCCGGCGCAGGTGCGGCGGCACATCACCTTCATCCCGGTGGCGTTCGCCGACGAGGTCCTCGACCGTTGCCTGATTCGCCCCGCCACGCCCCCGCCGTTGCCCCCCCGCCACCCCGCCCCGCCACGGGCGCGGGCGGCGAGCGCGTGAGGGGCGGCAAGACGGCCTAGCCCGGGCCATGGCCCTCTTTCGTCACCTCACCCCCCACCTCGCCCGGGCGCTCGCCGCGAGCCCGGTGGTGGTGTTCTAGGGACCACGCCAGGCCGGCAAGACGACCCTCGTCCGTGCCGCCTTGGGCCACGGCTGGACCTACCTCTCCCTCGACGATCCGGCCCTGCAAGAGGCGGCGCCGCGCGGGGCGCGCGGTGGTCGATGGGACCCAGGGCAAAGCGGCGCCTACGCGACGCTCTTTTCCAACTCCGTGCGCCACGCCGCCGACAGGGCGGCGACCGCGAGGAGGCGGCGGACGCCTTGCGGGTCGTGGTTCCGCGCCCGGTGGATGCGGTACGCCTCGGCCACCGTAATCATGGCCGGGTCGGCGGCGAGCAGCACCAGTTCGTCGTCCGCCGCCACCTCCCCTTCGGCCACCACCCGCAGGTAGAAGCCGGTGAAGCCGCTCTCCTCCACCTCCTTCACCAGCCCCTTGCGGTCCCAGATGAAGGCGAGGGTGGAGCACGGCTGGCGCGGCTGGGTTACCTCCACCACCGCGCTGCCGGCGCGGAAGCGATCCCCGAGGTGGACCGTCTCCTCGCTGAGCCCCTCGGTGGTGAAGTTCTCGCCGAAGGCGGCGGGCCCCAGCGGGTGGCCGATCCGTGTTGCCCAGTAGGCGTAGTGCTCGTGGGGGTAACAACAGATCGCCTTGTCCCGGCCGCCGTGGTGCTTCGTGTCGGCGACGTCGTTGCCCACTGGCCCCGCGGGGCCGAGGTGGACGGGACCGGCCACCGGCCGTTTGCGAAAGCCGGTGACCTTGACCTGGCCGTCTACCGCCACCCTCTCCGGCATGCCGATCTGGAGCGCCAAAATCTTCATCGCGCCAAGGTAGACCCGTCTCCTCCCCCCTGCCTACTTCCGACCCGGCCCTGGGCTAGGAAAACCACTCAACGCAAAGACGCGAAAAATAGAAAGTGGAAAGGGGGGGGAGGTTTCCCGCCGAGGGTGGGGATGGCTCCCCCTTTCTACTTTCTACTTTTCCGCCGCGCTAGACTGTGCGCCGCGTTCCTCCACCCACTCGCCGGAGCTCCTTATGCGTCGCCTCGCCCTCATTGTGCTCGTGCCGCTGCTCGTCGCCGCGTGCGCCACCTCGGTGAAGCGGCTGGAGGTGGACGAGATCAAGGACGTCTCCGGCCACTGGAACGACACCGACTCGCAGATGGTCGCCAAGGAGATGATCCGCGACGCCCTCTCGCACCCGTGGGTCGACCAGTTCCGCCGCGCCCACACCGACCACCCGCCGGTGCTCATCGTCGGGGCGATCCGCAACCGCTCCACCGAGCACATCGACACCAACACCTTCGTCAACGACCTGCAGCGGGCGATCCTCAACTCGGGCGAGGCGACCTTCGTCGCCGCCCCGGACGAGCGCGACCAGGTGCGCGAGGAGCGCGACGCCCAGGCCGGCTTCACCGACGAGGCGAGCCGCTCCTTCCACGGCGCAGAGCGGGGGGCCGACTACATGTTGCTGGGCTCGGTCGACTCGATCGTCGACCAAGAGGGGCGGCGGGCGGTGGTCTTCTACCAGGTGAACCTGGAGTTGGTGGACATGCGCACCAACCGCAAGGTCTGGATCGGCGACAAGAAGATCAAGAAGTACGTGAAGCGGGCCGCCGCGCGCCTGTGAGGTGGGAGGTGGGCCACGGCGGGAGCGGTGGAGGCGGCGCGGCGGCGGCGCCCCTCGCCCTCCTCCTCCTCGCCACCCTGTGCGCCTGCGGAGGCCGCGCCACCTTGCGCGATGGGGTGGCCGATCTCTACGCCGGCCGCACCGCGGCCGCCGACGCCAGCCTCGCCCGCTACGGGGCGCGGGTGGGGGAAAACGACCGCCCCCTCTACCTCCTCAACGCAGCGCTGGTGAAGCAGCTCCGCGGCGAGTACGCCGCGTCGAACCGGCTCTTCGCGGAGGCGGACCAACGGGTGGAGCGGGCGATCACCATGAGCGTGTCGCGCGAGGCGGCCTCCTTTTTGGTCAACGACCAGACTCGGCCCTACACCGGCCACCCCTTCGAGCAGCCCCTGATCCCCTATTACAAGGCGCTCAACTACCTCCTCCTCGACGACCCGGCCGGGGCGGCGGTGGAGGCGCGGCGGCTCAACCTGCGCCTGGCCGCTTTGGAATCGAGCCTCACCGGCAGCGACCTGGCGCGCGAGGTGGGCTTCCTGCGCGCCTTTGCCGGGATCGTCTACGAGGCGGCGGGGGAGGCGAACGACGCTTTGGTGAGCAACCGCCTCGCCCTCGCCGCCTACGAGGCCGCGGGCGGGCCGCCTGCCGATTTGGTGGCGGCCACCCTGCGCCTGGCGGACCGCCTCGGCCTCCCGGAGGTGGCGGCAGAGATCGCCGCCCGCCACCCCGGGATGGATCCCCCCTTGGCGGACGCCGAGGCGGTGGTGGTAGTCGATGCCGGCCGCATCCCGCACCGGCAGAGCGAGTCGGTGATCGTCCCCGGCCCGGAGTTTCCCGTGCGCCTGTCGCTGCCTGGCCTCACCGGCGGCGGTGGCGGCCATCGCCAGGTGGTGGCGCGTAGCGCGACCGCCACGGTGAGCGCGTGGCTGGCGGTGGACCTCGGCGCGGCGGCGCGTGCCGATCTGGAGGCGGCGCGCGGGAACGATCTGGCCCGCCTGGTGGCCCGCTTGGTGACCAAGGAGGTGGTGGCGCGCAAGGTGCGGCGCGACCACGGCGACGTGGCGGGGCTCTTGGTGTGGGCGGTGAACATCGCCACCGAGGTGGCGGAGACCCGCGCGTGGGAGACCCTGCCCGCCGCCATCTACCTCGCCCGCCTCCCCCTCGCCGCGGGCTCTGCTACCGTCGAGGTCTCCGTCGATGGCCAGATGGTGGCCAGCCGGTCGTTGGTGGTGGAGGCGGGAAAGTTCTATCTAGTGAAGGCACGCCGCTACTGATCCGCTCGTCATCCGTGAGCGCACCGCGCCGCCGCTTTCAGGGAGAGCCCCATGCATTCGGTCGTTCGCACCACCCTGTCCACCCTCCTCGCCCTCGGCCTGCTGACCGGCCTCGCCTGTAGCCACCAGCGGCCGCTGCGTGAGGGGCTGGCGATCCCCGCCCCCGACGCCACCCGCCTGACCGCCGTGGTTGCGCCGGAGGTGGAGGAGAGCAAGCGGCCGCCCAAGTGGCTCGACCACCCGCGCGAGAAGGGCGACGACATCTTTGGGGTGGGGGTGGTGAAGGGGCGCGGCGACCGCGACGTCGACCTCTATCGGGCACGGGCGGAGGCGGAGCGGTCGGTGGCCGACTGGCTGCGCGGCCGCGGCATGCGGGTCGACTCTCCCCGCGGCCTGGTGGAGCCGTTGGACGTGGAGCTGCGCGCGGTCTTCTTCGACCAGATCACCCACAACAAGCGCAGCGACACCTGGTATTGCCTGGCCCGTCTCGACCGGGACGCGGAGGCGGGCTACCTCAAGCGCCAGGCGGAGGCGGAGGACGACCGGCTGGAGGCGGCGCGCAAACGGCTCGACGCGAAGGAGCCGGCGCAACGGGTCGCCGCGGCGCTGGCCGTCCTCTTCCACCTCGACCGGCGCGCCCAGCTTCATGCCCAGGTCCACGCCCTCACCGGGAAGGAGCTCGACGTGGGGCGCAAGCTGCGCACCGACCGGCTGGAGCCCGAGGCGCGCAAGCTTCTCGCCGACTTTGGCGTCCACCTCACCACCGCGGGCGACCCGATCGACGGCCTCACGGAGGCGGTCACTGGCGCCCTCGAGCGCCTCTCCCTGCGGGTCGACGAGGCCGGCAAGGGCGAGGTCGCGGTGCGGGTCCAGGGGCGCGAGCAGTGGGCCGAGAGTCGCCCCTTCGTCTACCTCGACGGCGAGATGCGCATCAACCTCGAGGGGCCCACCGGACCGGCGCGGATGGTGCCGTTGACCGCCAAGGGCTCCGGTACCGACCTCCCCGAGGCGCGGGTGCAGGCGGCGCGCGCCCTGGCGGCGCAGGCGGCGCAGAGCCTGATCGACACGGCGCGGCGGATCGCCGAATAGGGGGGCGCCGGCGGCTTGGCAGCGGGCGGCCTGGGGGCGGGGAGGGGGGCCAGGCGGCCGGAGTGCAGGCGGTCCCGCCGAGTACCGGCATTGGAAAATGGTTTTCTTAGGATTCGCCGCAAATGGACGCGACTGGGCGCGAATCATGGATGGGGCCGGTGGGGCCCACGCGCACCCTTCGAAACTGGCGGTGGCTTGCAGGGGAGTGCACCGCAGAGGAGAGGGAGGGGGCATTGGGTGAGGTTTTTTCGACTGCGCCGCGCAGGAAGGCGAATGAACCCCAAGGGGGGCGCATCGTCGACGGGGAGGGTGCGGCCCACGCCATCCGGTCGACGGCTCCGCCCGGAAGGTGGCTCCCACTCCCGCGGCGGCGGAACTCGAGGTTATTTCTTGGGCCGTGCGCGGGGATTTGCGTGACCGCGCACTCCTTAGCGGTGGACCACCCCGCGCCTTCCGGCGCGTCCATTCGCGGCCGGCTTTTTCCGACTTGCACCCGCCTCCGGCCCTCCGGGCGCAAGCGTGGTGGCTGCTTGACCCGCTCGACCCCGTCCGACCGGCGCCGATCCTGGGCGCGCGCCACCTGCCCGGGGTGGGTTGCGGCCCCTGTGCGGGGGAAGTCGTCGATGACCATCCGCCTCGGGCTCCTCGCCCTTCTCCTCTTTTTCCACGCCCTCCGGCCGGCGACCACGGCGGCGCAGGAGGTCCCCACCTGCGAGCCGCTGTTCGCGTCCGCGCCGGTGATCGACGCGATCGAGGTGGTCCACCGGCCGCCCCTGGGCGACGCCGACCGGTTGGGGCCGCTCAAGGTGGCAACGGTCAACCGGTTGCACGCCACCACCCAGCCGGGGGTGATCGAGCGCGAGCTCCTCTTCCATCGCGGCGAGCGGCTGGAGGCGGAGCGGTTGCGCGACACCCTCCGCCACCTGCGCGCCCTTGGCACCCTGCGCCACGAGGAGATCCGCTGCACGCCGCTGGCGGACCACCGGGTGCGGGTGGAGGTGGTGGCGCAGGACGCCTGGGCGATCGAGCCGATCTTGGATTTGCAGGTGGTGGACGCGGGCACCGCCTGGACCGTGGGGGTGCGCGACACCAACCTTGGCGGGCGCGGCAAACAGCTTGCCGCCACCTACGCCAACCGCTTCGGCGATCCGCAGGTCGCCCTCCGCTACCTCGACCCGCGCCTCCTCGGGAGCTGGTGGCAGGGGTCGGTGGAGGCGGCGGATACGGGTGGCGGCGAGTCCGGGACGCTCGTTTTCGGCCGCCCCTTCTACTCTTTGGAGACGCCGTGGGGGGCGTCGTTGAGCCTCGCCCACCAGCGCGGTGACGAGGCCCGGGTCGACGAGGGCGTGGTGACCAGCGGCTATCGCGCCACCCGCCAATCGGCCCGGGTGGAGTGGGGCCGGGCGCTGGTGGCAGGGGCGCCGGTGGTCCACCGCGCCGGCCTCTTCGCCGCCGCCAGCGGGCGCCGCTTCACCCCGACCGCCGCCACCACCGCCCTGCCCACCGACCGTTCGGAAAGCTCCGCCGGCCTCTTCTATCGCCGCCTCGGTGTCGGCTTTGTGACCGAGCGCCACGTCGACCACTTCGAGCGGCCCGAGTACCTCAACCTCGCCAACGACCTGACCATCGAGGTGGGCCTCGCCGCCCGCGCCGTGGGCAGTGACGACGCGGCGCTCTCCGTCGCGGTCAGCGACGGCGGCGGCCACCGCTGGGCGCCGGGGCGGTGGGTGCGTGGTTCCCTCTCCGCCACCGGCAGGGTCGACGGTGGCCGGCCGCTGAACGTGCAGGCGGGGGCGGGGATCGTGGGGGTGGTGCAGCACACCCCGCTGGATTCCGCCGCCCTCCACCACACCCTCGTGGCACGCGCCGACCTGCTCACCACCCGCCACCTCGACGACGATCGCTTCCTCTCCCTCGGTGAATCCACCGGCCTGCGCGGCTACACCGACCACGCCCTCACCGGCGACAGTCGCCTCAAGCTCACCGCCGAAGACCGCCTCTTCGCCGCGGCTCGGCTCGGCGGGGTGGTGGCGGTGGGGGGGCTGGCCTTTGTCGACAGCGGCACGGTGTGGAGCCACGCCGCGGGGTTTGACCTGGCGCGCCTGGCCACCAGCGCCGGCGCCGGCCTCCGCCTCGCCTGGCCGGTGGCGGCGAACGAGCAGGTGGTCCGTCTCGACTTCGCGGTGCCGCTTTCGCGCCTCGACGGCGATAACCACCAGCCGAAGGTCACCCTCCTCACCACCACCCGGTTTTGAGCTCGCCCGCCGGCTCGGCGTCAGCGGGGGGTGGGGTTGGGGTTGCACGCCCGCTTCTGCGTGGGCCCGCGTGGCGCGGGCCGGTGGGGGCGAGGGCCAGGGGGTCGTGACGTGGGCACGCCGATCCCCCACCATGGCGCCTCTACCCCCTCTCCCCCTCTCCCGGCATCTCTACCCCATGCTCTTCTTCCATTGGCTGTCGGCGAACGGCGTCAACGTCCTCGCCACCCTCTTTCTGTTGGGCATCCTCATCGTCGTCCACGAGTGGGGCCACTTCGTCGCCTTCCGCGGCTTCGGGGTCGGGGTGGAGGTCTTCGCCATCGGCTTCGGGCCGGCGGTGTGGCGGCGGCGGCTCGCCTCCGGGACCGAGCTGCGCATCGGCCCGATTCCGGTGGGTGGCTACGTGAAGCCAGACGAGGAGGCGGCGCGCGCCGCTCGGCCGGTGGCGAAGATCGCCATCGCCCTTGCCGGTCCGGTGATGAACGCGGTGGCCGGCACCCTCTTCCTCGTCGCCCTCGCCCTGACCCAGGGCGAGGTCCACACCGCCCCGGAGGTGGGCAAGGTGGTGGCGGAGTCGGCCGCGGCCACGGCCGGTCTGTTGCCGAACGACCGGATCGTGGCGATGGAGGGGAGTGCCATCGACACCTTCGAGTCCCTCGCCGCGGCGCTGCACAGTCGCCCGGGCGCGGCGACGCGGGTGAGTGTCGAGCGCGCCGGTACGCGGCTCGAGCTCGTGGTCACCCCCGACGCGGCGAGTGGCCGCATCGGCATCACCCATTCGGGCGCCACCTGGTCCCGGCCGCTTACCCCGGTGGCGGCGGTGCGCTACGGCGTGGGTGAGGCGTGGGAGCTCACCGCGCGCACGGTGGACGGCTTCGTCCAGCTCGTCACCCGCAAGGTCGACGCCTCCGCGGTCGGCGGCCCGATCATGATCTTCCAGATGGCGACCCAGGCGGCCCACTTCGGCCTCGTCACCCTCGTCCACTTCATGGCGGTGATCTCCATCGCCCTGTTCGTCTTCAACCTCCTGCCGATCCCGCCCCTGGACGGCGGTCACGTCCTCTTCGGCCTCCTCGAGGCGGCGCGCGGCCGGGCCCTGGCGAAGCGCACCGAGGAGTGGGTCCAGCAAGGCGCGTTCCTGCTCCTGATCGCCTTCATCCTCTTCGTCTCCTACAACGACGTCCTGCGGATCGTCCGGTAGCGGGGTCAGGTCTCTACCTTCTACCGCACCTGCGGGAACGCCAGCCGTTGGGCCGCCTCTTGCGGCTCGATTGGGGGGCGGATCGGATCGAGGCGCGGGGGGGAGACGCCGCCACGGATCGTGATCTCCGGGCGGACCCGGTTGCGGGCGCGCCGGATGGTTGCGGGCGCGCCGGAGGAGATCCACCGCGGCTCGGCAGGCGGGCGCTGGGAGCGGTCGAGAACGGTGGCTCTCCCCAGCCCCTAGGCCGTGGACACCGCGGTGACTCTCCGCGCAGGCGGGCGCGCTGGCTGGCGCTGCAGGTGGTCCACCGCGGCCGTGGTCTTGCGGCGGGCCGAGGGGCGGGGGCTGCGCGTCGTCGGAGCCAAGGTCGACGGATGCGTGGCTGTCCGCTGTCTCTCCCCTCTGCTACCCTCCGCGCGCTCGTTTCCGGTGCCGTGGCGAACCTCGACTCTCCCCTTCCGCTCCCGGGCGCTGATCGCCCGCCCGCCTGGTTGGTTCTGGCGGATGGCACCGCCTTTTCTGGTCGCTCCCTGGGGGCGGAGGGGGAGGCGGGCGGCGAGGTGGTCTTCAACACCGCCATGACTGGCTATCAGGAGGTCCTCACCGACCCCTCGTACCGCGGCCAGATGGTGGCGATGACCTACCCGCTGATGGGCAACACCGGGGTGAACGAGGAGGACGTGGAGTCGAGCCGGCCGTGGCTGGCGGGCTTCATCGTCCGCCAGGCGGCGCATCGCAGCTCCAACTGGCGTGCCACCCGGTCGCTGCACGACTACCTGGCAGACCACGGGGTGGTGGCGATTGAGGGGATCGACACGCGGCGGCTGGTCGGCCACCTCCGCGACCGCGGCTGCCAGATGGGGGTGATCTCCACGCGCGAGTCGGCGGTGGCGCGCCTCCGCGCGCGGGCCCGGGCGCTGGCCCCCATCGAGGGGCGCGACCTCGCCGCGGAGGTGACCTGTACCGCGCCGTACGGCTGGCGCGAGGGGGCATGGGGGATCGAGGGCGGTTTCGGTGCCGCGCCGCCGTCGCGCTTCCGGGTGGCGGCGCTAGATCTGGGGGTGAAGCGCAACATCCTCCGGCTGCTGGTGGCCGCGGGCTGTGCGGTGCGCGTCTACCCGGCCTCGGCGACCGCTGCCGATCTCCTTGCCGACGATCCGGACGGCCTGTTTCTCTCCAACGGGCCGGGGGATCCGCGGGCGGTGGCCGGGGCGGTGGCGAGGGTGCGCAAGCTGATCGGGGAGCGGCCGCTGTTCGGGATCTGCCTCGGCCACCAGATCATCGGCCTGGCCCTCGGCGGGGAGATCGTGAAGCTCCCCTTCGGCCATCACGGCGCCAACCACCCGGTGCTGGACCTCGCCACCCGCAAGGTGGAGATCACCAGCCAGAACCACAACTTTGCCATCGACCCCGCCTCCATCCGCGCGGCGGGCGAGCAGGTGGAGGTGTCGCACGTCAACCTCAACGACCAGACCTGCGAGGGGCTGCGCCACAAGGAGCTGCCCCTGTTCACCGTCCAGTACCACCCGGAGGCGAGCCCCGGGCCGCACGACGCGCGCTACCTGTTTGGGCGCTTCACGGCGTTGATGGCGAAGTTCCGGGGCCAGGGGTCGGGAAAATGAGCAGCTCCGGTATGCAGAGCCCCCTCCCCCTCCGGGGGAGGGCTGGGGTGGGGGCGGTTGGATTGCACGAACTGCTCTTTCCACACGCCCTCCCCCCAACCCCCTCCCGGGGGGAGGGGGAGCGGAATATCGGCCACGCGCCCGAGACGACCGCCCCCCTCCCTACTTTCTACTTTCTACTTTCTACTCGCGTGTCCACGCCGCGATCGCCGCTCTCCGCCCCCGCCCGCTAGCCATGCCCAAGCGCACCGACCTCAAGAAGATTCTGGTCATTGGCTCGGGGCCGATCGTCATTGGCCAGGGGTGCGAGTTCGACTACTCGGGGACGCAGGCGGTGCGCGCCCTGCGGGAGGCGGGGTACGAGGTGGTGCTGGTGAACTCGAACCCAGCGACGATCATGACCGATCCCGCCACCGCGGATGTGACCTACGTGGAGCCGCTCACCACCGACCTCCTTACCCAGGTGATCGCGCGCGAGCGACCCGACGCGCTGCTCCCCACCATGGGCGGGCAGGTGGGGTTGAACGCCGCCATGGACCTGGCGCGCGCGGGGGTGTTGGAGCGCTACGGGGTGGAGATGATCGGCGCCACCGCCGCGGCGATCGACATGGCGGAGGACCGCGACCGGTTCCGCGCCGCGATGGCGCGGATTGGCCTGGCGGTGCCGCGTTCGGAGGTGGTCACCGACCTGGTGGCGGCGCGCGCCGCCGCGGAGCGTCTCGGCTACCCGCTGATCATCCGGCCGTCGTTCACCCTCGGTGGTACCGGCGGCGCCATTGCCTACAACGCCGGCGAGCTCGACGGCCTGGTCACCTTCGCCCTCGACGCCTCGCCGATCCACCAGATGCTCGTGGAGGAATCGGTCCTCGGCTGGAAGGAGTACGAGCTGGAGGTGATGCGCGACGGCGCGGACAACGCGATCGTCGTGTGCACCATCGAGAACCTCGACGCCATGGGGGTGCACACCGGCGACTCGGTCACCGTCGCCCCGGCCCAGACCCTCACCGACCGCGAGTATCAGCTCCTCCGCGACGCGGCGCTCGCGATCCTGGCGGAGATCGGGGTGGAGACCGGCGGCTCCAATGTCCAGTTCGCCATCGACCCGCGGGACGGCCGGATGGTGGTGGTGGAGATGAACCCGCGGGTGTCGCGGTCGTCGGCCTTGGCGTCGAAGGCGACGGGGTTCCCGATCGCCAAGATCGCCGCTTTGGTGGCGGTGGGGCTGCGGCTCGACGAGATTCCCAACGACATCACTGGCGAGACCCCGGCCTGCTTCGAGCCGACCCTCGACTACTGCGTGGTCAAGGCGCCGCGCTTCGACTTCGTGAAGTTTCCTGGCGCCGACGAGACCCTCACCACCCAGATGAAGTCGGTGGGCGAGGCGATGGCGATCGGCCGCACCTTCCATGAGGCCCTGGGCAAGGCCCTGCGCTCGATGGAGACCGGCCTTACCGGCCTCGACCCGCTGAAGGGGGCGGTGGAGGACGAGCAGGCGCTCCTCGGGCGGTTGCGCATCCCGCGGATGGATCGGTTGCTGCTCATCGCCGAGGGGCTGCGGCGCGGCTTGTCCGTGGAGCGGCTCGCCGAGGCGAGCGCCATCGATCCGTGGTTCATCGGCCAGATCGGCCAGATCGTGGCGATGGAGGGGGAGGTGGCGGCGGTCGGGGAGGCCCTGCTCGACGATCGGCCGGCCCTGGCGCGGGCGAAGCAGATGGGGCTCTCGGATCGGCGCCTGGCCAGCCTGGTCGGGACCGACGAGGCGGCGGTGCGCGCGGCGCGCGAGCGCCACGGCCTGCACGCGAGCTTCAAGCGGGTGGACACCTGCGGTGGCGAGTTCGTCGCCCACACGCCGTACCTCTATTCGACCTACGACGAGGAGGATGAGGCGCGGCCGTCGGCGCGTCCGAAGATCATGATCCTCGGCGGCGGCCCGAACCGGATCGGCCAGGGGATCGAGTTCGACTACTGCTGCGTCCACGCCGCCTACGCCCTCAAGGAGGCGGGCTACGAGACGATCATGGTGAACTGCAACCCGGAGACCGTCTCCACCGACTACGACACCTCCGATCGCCTCTACTTCGAGCCCCTCACCTTCGAGGATGTGATGGAGATCGTCCGGGTGGAGCGGCCCGACGGGGTGCTGGTCCAGTACGGTGGGCAGACGCCGCTGAACCTCGCCGTCCCCCTGGAGCGGGCCGGGGTCAAGATCATCGGCACCTCCCCGGATGCGATCGACCGCACCGAGGACCGCCGCCGTTTCGCCGAGCTGGTGGCCAAGCTTGGGCTGTTGCAGCCGCCCAACTCCATCGCCACCTCGGAAGAGGAGGCAGTGGCGATGGCCCAGGGGGTGGGCTATCCGATCATCGTCCGGCCGTCGTATGTCCTCGGCGGGCGGGCCATGGAGATCGTTTTTGACGACGCCGGCCTGCGCCACTACATGCGCCACGCGGTGGATGCGAGCCCGGACCGGCCGGTGCTCATCGACCACTTCCTGCGCGATGCGATCGAGGTGGACGTGGACTGCCTTGCCGACGGTTCGACGGTGGTGATCGGCGGGATCATGGAGCACATCGAGGAGGCGGGAATCCACTCGGGCGACTCGTCGTGCTCCCTGCCCACATACTCTCTGGAGGGTGCGGTCCTCGCCGAGATCCGCCGCCAGACGATCGCCATCGCCAAGGAGATCGGGGTCGTCGGGTTGATGAACGTCCAGTACGCGGTGAAGGAGGGGCGCGTCTACATCCTGGAGGTGAACCCGCGCGCCTCGCGTACCGTGCCGTTTGTCTCCAAGGCGACCGGCCGCCCCCTGGCGAAGCTCGGGGCGCTCGCCATGGTGGGGCGCAAGCTCGTTGACCTGGGGGTGGTCGAGGAGATCGTGCCGCGCCACTACGCGGTGAAGGAGGCGGTCTTCCCCTTCCTCCGCTTCCCCGGCGCGGACTCCATCCTCGGCCCGGAGATGAAGTCCACCGGCGAGGTGATGGGGCTCGACGCGGACTTCGGCTGTGCGGTGGCCAAGGCGCAGATCGCCGCCGGCACCGCCCTGCCGGTGGCCGGCGCGGTCTGTCTGTCGGTCAAGGACGGCGACAAGGAGGCGATCTTGCCGGTGGCGCAGCGGCTGGCGGACCTCGGTTTTCACCTCATCGCCACCCGCGGCACCACCGCCTTTTTGCGCGGCCACGGGGTGGCGGTGGAGGAGGTCCACAAGGTGAACGAGGGGCGGCCGCACATCGTCGATCGGATCACCAACGGCGACATCCAGCTCGTCATCAACACCACCTCCGATGCGACGGACCGGCGCCAGTCCTTCTCCATCCGCTCCTCGGCGCTGCGCTTCGGGGTGCCGTACTTCACCACCGTCGCCGGGGTGCGCGAGGCGATGAAGGGGATCGCGGCGTTGCAGCGCGGCGAGTTGACGGTTCGCCCGCTGCAAGGGTATTACGCCGGAACGTAACCCTCGCCAGACCGTGGACGGGGCTCTCTGCCGCGGGCAGTGGGCCTCGTTTTCGTCTCGCGCCTAACGGTGAGAGGTGTGCCATGTCTAACCCCCTTCCCATCACCCGGGCCGGCCTCGAGCGGCTGAAGGCCGAGCTGCACCACTTGCGCACGGTGGAACGGCCGAAGAACGTCCGCGACATCGAAGAGGCGCGCGGCCACGGCGACTTGTCGGAGAACGCGGACTACGACGCCGCCAAACAGCGCCAGGGGTTCATCGAGGCGCAGATGCAGGCGCTCTCCGCCAAGATCGCCCGTGCCCAGGTGATTGACCCGGCGCGGATCAAGGGCGACCGGGTGGTCTTTGGGGTGACCGTCGACCTCCTCAACTGCGAGACGGAGGAGGAGATCAGCTACACCCTGGTGGGGGAAGAGGAGTCGGACGCGAGCGTCGGGGTGATCTCGATCACCTCGCCGGTCGGCCGGGCCTTGCTCGGCAAGGCGCAGGGCGACGTGGTGGAGGTGCGGGCGCCACGGGGGGCCATGGAGTACGAAATCCTGGCGATTCGGGTGGAGTGACGGCCGCCCGCGCCCTTGACCCGCCCCCCCCCTCTTCCCTACAGTCCACGCCCCTTAGCCAACCCGGAGTCTCGCGGTGAAGTCCTTTACCCCACGCCCTAGCGACATCCAGCGCCACTGGTATCTGGTCGACGCCGACGGCTTGACCCTCGGCCGCCTTGCCACGCGCATCGCCACGGTCTTGCGTGGCAAGCACAAGCCGACCTTCACCCCGCATGTGGACATGGGTGACCACGTGATCGTGATCAACGCGGACAAGGTGGTCCTCACCGGGCGTAAGGAAGAGCAGAAGATCTACTACCACCACAGCGGTTGGTTCGGCGGCCTGACGGAGACCTCCGCCGCGCGCCTGCGTGCCAACCACCCCGAGCGGCTGCTCGAGAAGGCGGTGCGTGGGATGTTGCCGAAGACCACCCTGGGCCGGCAGATGTTCCGCAAGCTCAAGGTGTACGCCCGTTCCAATCACCCCCACTCGGCGCAGAAGCCCGAGTCCTTTCCCCTGAGCTGACCATGGCCCTTTGGGATGCCTACGCCACCGGCAAGCGCAAGACTGCCGTCGCCCGTGTCTGGTTACGTCGCGGTAGCGGCGAGATCACTGTCAACGGCAAACCCGCGAACGACTACTTCCATCGTGAGGTCCACCACCTCACCCTGCGCCAGCCGTTCGTGTTGACCGAGGCGGCGGAGGGCTACGACATCCGGGCCACGGTCAAGGGCGGCGGTGACTCCTCGCAGTGCGCCGCGGTGCGCCATGGCATCTCCAAGGCGATGGTGCTGTTCGACGACGAGAACCGTGCCGTCCTGAAAAAGGCCGGCTGTCTCACCCGCGATCCGCGCAAGAAGGAACGCAAGAAGCCGGGTCAAAAGGGGGCCCGCGCCCGCTTCCAGTTCTCCAAGCGGTAGGAGGGGGGCGCCGTCCGGCGCACGCGACCACGACCCGCGGCCCCGCCCCCTCCGGGCGGGGCCGTTTTGTTTGCGCGGGGTGGGGAGTGGGGGCTATGGGGTGAGGGGGTGGATGGCCGCTCGCGGTGGCCCGTAGATCTTGTCGTTGCGCGACGATTAGGAATTTCGCCGGCCAGAGGTCGGCCTGCTCCCCCAGCCCCATTCTTGCCGGCCGCGGCCGGCTCCCCCCATGACCTCCATCGCGATCTTCGGCGGCGCCGGCTACACCGGCCGTGAGCTCCTGCGCATCCTCTCCGGCCACCCGTGGGTCGAGGTGGTCCACGTCACCTCCTCCACCCACCCGGGTCAGCCGCTGGGGGCGATCTTTCCAGAGCTCGCGCGCGCCTACCCCACCCTCGCCTTCACCGCGCGCGACGCCGCCCTGCCCGCCGCGGTCGAGGTTGCCTTCCTTTGCCTCCCCCATGGCGAGTCGATGGCGGCGGTCCCGCCCCTGCTCGCGCGCGGGGTGCGGGTGATCGACCTCTCCGCCGACTACCGGTTGCAGCGGCCCAGCCTCTACCGCGAGTGGTACGGCCGCGACCACTCCCACCCGGAGCTCCTTGGCGAGGCGGTCTACGGCCTGCCCGAGTGGCACCACGACGAGATCAACGCGGAGGTGCGTCTCCTCGCCAACCCGGGCTGTTACCCGACCGCCACCCTCCTGGCCCTTTTGCCCGCCGTGGAGGCGGGGTTGGTGAGGGCGGAGACGGTGGTGGTGAACGCCTGCTCCGGCGTCTCCGGCGCCGGGGTGCGCCCGTCGGAGACGACCCACTTCGTCCACGCCAACGAGTCCCTCAAGGCGTACAAGGTGGGGCGCCACCCGCACACCCCGGAGATCGAGCAGCTCTGTAGCGAGTTCGCCGGCGCCGCGGTCACCCTCTCCTTCACCCCCCACCTGGCGCCGATGAACCGCGGCATCCTCGTCACCGCCAGCGCCACCCTGGCCAAGCCGGTGGGCCAGGAGGAGGCGTGGCAGCTCTACCGCGACCGCTACGGAAGCGCCCCCTTCGTCCACCTCCTCGCCGCCGGGCAGATGCCGGACACCGCAAGGGTACGCGGCTCCAACCAGGCCCACCTGCAGGTGGTGGTGGACCCCCGGAGCCAGCGGCTGGTGATGCTCTCGGCGATCGACAACCTCGTGAAGGGCGCCGCCGGCCAGGCGGTCCACAACCTCAACCTGATGCTGGGCTGGGAAGAGACCACCGGCCTGCTCGCCCCGCCGGTGGTGCCGTAGCGCCCTGCGGGGCGCTGGGGTAGGGGTGAAGACAAGGAGGCAGGTGATGGAGGCGACGGTGCGGGAGATGGACGGTGGGGTGGCCGCGGCGGCGGGGTTTGTGGCCGCCGGGGTGGCGTGTGGGATCAAGAGGGACGGGCGGCTCGACCTCGCTCTCCTCCACTGCCCGGGCGGCGCGGTGGCGGCGGGCGTCTTTACCCGCAACGAGGTGGTCGCCGCCCCCGTGGTCCTCGCCCGCGGCCGGGTACCCGCGCGCGACGTGCGTGCGGTGGTGATCAACTCGGGCTGCGCGAACGCCTGCACCGGCGGCGCCGGGATGGCGGCCGCGGAGGCGGTGGTGGCGGCGGTGGCCACTGCCCTGGGGTGCGCGCCAGAGCAGGTCTTGCCTGCCTCCACCGGGGTGATCGGCGACCCCTTGCCGGTAAAACGGCTCACCGCGGGTTTGCCGGCGGTGGTGGCCGGCCTCGGTGCGAGCGGCGCCACGGCCTTTGCCGATGCGATCCTCACCACCGACACCCGGCGCAAGGAGGCGGCGGTGGAGGTGGAGCTGGCGGGCGGGCGGGTACGCATCGGCGGCTGCTGCAAGGGGTCGGGGATGATCCACCCGAACATGGCGACCATGCTGGCGGTGGTGACCACCGACGCGCAGCTTGACCCCGCCACCTGCCAGACCCTGCTCTCGACCGTGGTGGCCACCACCTTCAACCGCATCTCGGTGGACGGCGACACCTCCACCAACGACACCCTCTACCTCCTGGCGAGCGGCAGCTCGGGGGTGGCGGTGAGTGGGGAGGAGGACCTCGTGCGCCTCGCCGCCGGCCTCGCGCGGGTGTGCGGCTCCCTGGCGCTCCAGATCGTCGCCGACGGCGAGGGGGCGACCAAGCTCGCCACCGTCCAGGTGACCGGCGGCCGCGATGGGCTTCAGGTTGAGCGGGTGGCGGCGGCGATCTGTCGCTCGCCCTTGGTGAAGACGGCACTGTTCGGCCAGGACGCCAACTGGGGGCGGATCGTCGCCGCCGCCGGCGCGGTGGGGGCGGGGATCACCCCGGAGACCACCCGCCTTTGGCTCGACGACCTGCTGCTGTTCGCCGAGGGCGTGGGGACCGGCGCCGGTCGCTCCCCCGCGGCGGCGGCGGCCATGCACGCGCACGACCTCACCCTCCGCCTCGACCTTGGCCAAGGGGAGGCTTGCGCCACCTACTGGACCTGCGACCTCTCCTTCGACTACGTGCGGATCAACGCCGAGTACCGGACGTGAGGAAATCCCCGGCCTGGGATCTGTCCTGCTCTCCTTCCTACCCGGCCCTGGGTCAGGAAAACGGCTCCACGCAAAGGCGCCAGGACGCCAGGGGTAGGAGGGAGAAGGTAGAAGGGGGTGGGAGGGTTCCCCCGCGCGGTGCGGAGGTCATCTCCTTTTCTCCTTGGCGACGCGGCCAGCGGCTTCCATTCCCGCAAGCCGAGGGCGTGCGCGCAGACCAAGGCGTGGCCAAGCGCCGTGGCCGCAACACCCCGGTCGTGCCGCTGCCGCCCTCCCGGTCGGTCCAGGCGGGTCGCTCCGGCCGCTGCTCACCCTCCCCCTTTCCCACCCCCCATCTGCCCTTTACCCTGCCCGCCCCGCCAACCCCATCTTTCTCGTTGAGGTCATCGCCATGCGTTCTCTGAATCGAGTGCAGTTGATTGGCAACCTGGGACAGGATCCGGAGGTTCGATACACGAACTCCGGGAAGGCGGTGTGCAACTTCTCCCTCGCCACCACCGCCTCGTGGAAGGACGCGGAGGGCAACGCCCAGGATAAGACCGAGTGGCACAAGGTCGTCGCCTGGGGAAAGCTCGCCGAGATTTGCAGCCAGCACCTCGCCAAGGGGCGGATGGTCTTTGTCGAGGGGCGCCTGCAGACGCGCAAGTGGCAGGGCAAGGATGGGAGCGATCGCTACACCACCGAGGTGGTGATCGACAACATGATCTTCCTCGGCGGGCGCGAGGGGGCGGGCCGGGGGGGTAGCCCGGCGGGCGCGGAGGGGGGGGGAGACGCAAGGGCGGAGAGCCCCACCCCGGCGGGCGCACAGGGGTTCGATGACGATGACATCCCGTTCTAAGGCGGGCGGCGGATGGTCGCCCGGGGGTCCATGAACGGTCTGCTGGTGCGGCTGGCGCTGGCCATCGCCCTCCTCTTCCTGCCAGGGGTGGCGCGGGCCGGTGGGACCACCCTCTTGCTCGACGACGCCTTCGAACCGGCCCTGGTCGCGGCGATCGACGGGGCGCGCGACGAGGTGGTGGTGGGGATGTACCTGTTCAAGGCGGACGGTCCACCAACCCACCGGGCGCGCGGCTTGGTGCGCCACCTGGCGCGCGCGAAGGGGCGGGGCGTCCGGGTCCAGGTGGTGCTGGAGACCGCCGATGGCCGCGGTCAGGAGGTGGCGGTGAGCAACCACAACACCGCCAAGCTCCTGCGCGACGCCGGGGTCGCCGTCGCCTTTGATTCGCCCGGTCGCCGGAGCCACGGCAAGTTCGTGGTGGTGGATCGCCACCTCTGCTTTGTCGGCTCGCACAACTGGACCGAGTCGGCCCTGCGCTTCAACCACGAGGTGTCGGTACAGATCGACGACGCGACCCTCGGCGGCGAGCTGGCGGCGTATGCGCAGCGGCTGGCGGCGGAGGGCGGGGCGGGCCGGCGGGGTGCGACGCCGCCTGGCGAACCGTGAGGTGGCGGCGGTGGTGAATGGACCCACGCACGGCGGCCAGCCCGCCGCGCGCCGAGTCACGGTGGACCGTGAGGTGGCGGCGGGGGTGAACCCACGGGTGGCCGGATGGGTGGCGGCGGTCTGGGTAGCTCTCTGCCTGGTCACCCCCGCCCCGGCGGCGCCTCCGCCTTTGCGCTGCCCCTTGCCCGGCCAGCTCGGGCTCTCCGCCACCATGGGCGAGTTCCGTGACGGCCACCTGCACACCGGCATCGACCTGCGCACCGGCGGCCGCAACGGTCTGCCGGTGGTCGCTGCCGCCGCCGGCCGGGTGGCGCGGGTGCGGGTGAACCGGGGTGGCTACGGCAACGCCCTCTACCTGGAGCACGCCGGCGGCTGGGTGACGGTCTACGGCCACCTCGAGCGGTTCACCGTGGGGGCGGTGGTCACGGCGGTGGCGCGGGCGCAGCGGCTGCACGGCCGCTACCCGGGTGAGGTGTTCCTCGACCAGCCGGTGCGGGTGGCTGCCGGGGAGCACATCGCCGATTCGGGCGAGTCGGGGGCGGGGTTGCCCCACCTCCACTTCGAGCTGCGTGATCCCGATGGTGAGCCGGTCAACCCGCTGCCCTTGCTTGCCGCCCTCGCCGACGCGCGGCCGCCCGCGATCCATCGGGTCCGCTGGCTGCCGGCGGACGCCAGCGGCCGGGTGGATGGCGACTTCGCCCCGCGTACGACGGCGGTGGCCGCGGATGCCACCGTTCCGGTGCGTCTCGCCGGCCGGATCGCGGTCCAGGTGGAGGCGGATGATCGCTTCACCTCGGACAACCGGTGTGGCCTCTACGAGATCGCCCTCGCCGTCGAAGGGAGGGAGCTCTACCGCCTGCGCTTCGACCGCATGCGCTTTTCCCGCGTCCCCCTCTCTGGCCTCCTCTACGACCTGCCGCGCTCGGCGCTGGCGCCGTTGCACTTCCTCTACAAGCTCTACCGCGAGCCGGGCAACGACCTCCTCGCCGCCACCGGTGACGGCCTCCTCGACACCCGCGACCTCGCCGGCGGCCGCCACCTGCTCACCGTTCGGGCGCGCGATGTCGCCGGGCTGGAGAGCGTTGCCACCCTCCCCATCGTGGTCGACAACCGGGCGGCGGGGGTTGTGGGGGTGGTCGCGGCGGCGCCAGCGGCGCGCTGGCGGCCCACCCTGACCCAGGTGGATTGCGCGGTGGCCCTTCGCCTCCCCGGGGCGGGGGCGCCGCCACCGCTCCATCTGACGATTGACGACGGCCCGTCTGAACCGATCCCCCTGGAGCCGGTGGCGGGCGGCTGGCTCGGGGTCATGGCGCTGACACCGGGCGGCCGGGTGGCCCGGGTGGAGGGGGCGCCGAGTGGGCCGTTGGTCACCCCCCTGCGCTGGGTGGTGGCGGAGCGGCCGGCCCACCATCGCCTCGGTCCCCTGGCCGTGGACTTTCCGCAGGGCGCACCCTTCGCCCCCTTGGGCCTTGGCATGGCGCGGGTCCACCTGTTGGCGGAGGCAGGGCTTCCCTTCGCCGCGGGCCCGATCGCCCTCGCCCCGTCCGGGCGGGTCCTGGCGGAGGATGCCACCGCCACCTTTACCCTCCCGGGGGTGACCGACGGCCGCCCCTTCGGCATCTACCGCTGGTCGAAGGCGGCGCGCCGCTGGTCCTACATTGGCGGCCACTGGGAGGAGCAGGGCCACACCCTCGCCGCCTCGCTGCGGGCGCTGGCCACGGTGGCGGTCCTCGAGGACCGCTGGGTGCCGCGGGTCATTGCCAGCCGGCCGGCCGCGGGCGCCACCCTCGAGCGGCGGGTGGCGCACCCCTATGTGGCGGTGCAGGAGCGTGGCGAGGGGGTGGACGAGGCGGGGTGTCGGGTGGTTCTCGACACCACCCCGCTCACCTTCGAGTACGACCCGGACCGCGGCTGGCTGCGCTTCGACTGGCCAAGCAAGGTGGCGCCGGGCCACCATGTGCTCACCGTGGTGGTCGCCGACCAGGCGGGGAATCGCGCCCCCCCCACCCCGATCGCCTTTACCCTTGCCCCCCCCGCGTCGTGATCCGCCTACTTTGCCCCCGTTCTCTGCTCGCCCTCGCCCTGCTCCTCGCCGCGGCGCGATCCGCCATGGCCGGGGAGGTCTTGGTGGGGGCACAGGCGGGGATCGACGCCACCACCCTCCACGCCACCCTGGCGGAGGCGGGCTTTCTCTGTAGCCGCGACCTGCTCCACGGCCGCGTCCACGTGGTGGCGTTGGCCGAGGGGGAGAGGGTGGACGAGGCGTGTGGCGCACTCGCGCCCCTGGCCGGGGTGCGCTACTGCGAGGCGAACGGAACGGTCAGAAGCCAGGCGGTGCCGAACGACCCGTTGTTCGATAAACAGGGCTACCTCCAGCAGATTCACGCCCCCACCGCCTGGGAGACCACCCAGGGTGCCACCTCGGTGGTGGTGGCGATCCTCGACTCTGGGGTCGACCTCGACCATCCGGACCTGGCCGCGAACCTCCCATCCGCCGGCTTCAACCAGACCGATTGCCCGCGGGAGAGCCCTGGCACCTGCTTGACTGGGGACCTTGACTGTCTCCAGTGCGCCCCGGCCCAGGACGACGACACGGCCCAGTCCCACGGCACCCACATCGCCGGCCTGATTGGCGCGGTGGGGAACAACGGCGTCGGCATCGCCGGGGTGAACTGGCAGGTGGCGCTCCTGCCGGTGAAGGTCCTGAGCCAGGGGAGCGGGACGGTGACCGACGTGGCCGAGGGGATGTTCGCGGCGGTGGACGGAGGCGCCCGGGTGATCAACGCCTCCTTCGGTGCCGCGGGTCAGGGAGAGGGCACCCTGTGTGACGCGGTGGCCTACGCCGAGAAGAACAACGTGGTCGTGGTGGCGGCGGCGGGGAACCTGGAGAGCGGCGGCCAGGGCCGCGACATCGACGCCGCCCCCGAGTACCCGGCGAGCTGCGCCGGCGCCAACCTGCTCGCGGTCACCGCCTACGACGGTGGCGCCTTCGACCCCTCCCGGTTCAACTGGGGCGCCACCGGCGTGGACCTTGCCGCCCCGGGCACGGCGCTGCTCTCCACCGGCGATCTCTCCAGCGTGGGCGCCTACCACCTCCTCTCCGGCAGCTCGCAATCGACCGCCCTGGTCTCCGGCGCGGCGGCCCTGCTGCTCGCCCACGAGCCCACCCTCACCGCGGCCATGGTGCGCGCCCGGCTGCTGGCGGCGGTGGACGTGATCCCCGCCCTTCGCGACCGCTGCGCCACCTCCGGGAGGCTCAACCTCGCCAAGCTCTTCCCCGGTGGCCCGGCCGACTCGGATGGCGACGGGGTTGCGGACACGAGCGACAACTGCCCGAGTGAGGTGAATCCGGACCAGGCGGACTGCGATGGGGATGGGGTCGGCAACGCCTGTGACGCCACCCCTGGCTGCACCGCGGATGGCGGCGGCGGGGGCGGCGGCTGCCAGGCCACCCCACCGGCGGGGGCGGCGGCGGCGTGGCCCGCGGCGCTCCTTCTGCTCTTGCCCCTGGTGGTCGCCGGTGGCCGGCGCGGCGGTCGGTAGGCGCGCCTCGGCGCGCGCGGGCGGCGGTTGCGCGGCCGGCGGCGGACCGGATCGGTGGCGGGAGGGGCGTCTCCCTTGGGCGCGGGGGCGTGGGGGGTGGGCGTGGGTGGGGGTGGGGGTGGGCGAGTGGGCGCGGGCGGTGGCGCGCCTTCCGTGGCTGGCACCCGTTGGGCGCCGCTGGTATCTTTCGCGGCCAGTTTTTGTACCCATCGCCGTCAAGGAGTCCCGATGAACGTCCCCGAGGGCATCAAGTTCACCAAGGAGCACGAGTGGTGTCGCAAGGAAGACGACGGCACCGTCACCGTGGGGATCACCGACTACGCCCAGCACGCCCTGGGCGACGTGGTCTACGTGGAGCTGCCGAAGGTGGGTGATGAGTACGAGTCGGGGGGCGAGCTCGCCGAGCTGGAGTCGACCAAGGCGACCGCGCCGGTCTATTCGCCGGTGACCGGCAAGGTGGTGGCGGTGAACGAGCAGGTGGAGCAGCGGCCCGAGGTGGTGAACACCTCCCCGTACGCGGAGGGGTGGCTGGTGCGGATGGAGATGGCGGTGCCGTCGCAGTACTCGAAGCTGCTCACCGCGGAGAGCTACCGCGACCACTTGGAGAGCGCGGAGGGGTAGGGAGCGTCGCGGTCTGCGGGCGCCATCGATTGGCGGTAGCGATGGCGGTCACCATCGCCGCCCCCACGGGGTACGGAGCGCCGCGGTTGGCGCGGTGACCCCACGGGTGGTTGGGGAGCGGGTGGGCGATGTCGGTGCGCCCTCCTGCCGCGTGGGCGGGCTCCGGCCAGCCCTCGAGGCGGGCGTCAGAAGAGCTCGACGCCGCCGATCACCCGGCTGGTGTCGGCGAGCTCGCCGTCGGTGACCAGCTGCTCGTAGGCGCAGAGCTGGTTGCGGCCGTGCGCCTTGGCGAAGTAGAGGGCGCGGTCGGCGCGGTCGATGAGGTCGCCCGGCTGGTCGTCGGGACGCACCTGGGTGAAGCCGATGGAGACGGTTTGCTGCCCCACCTGCGGGAAGGGGTGGTCGGCCACCGCGGTGTGGAAGCGCTCCAAGACGCGGCCGGCCCTCTCCAGGTTCGCCCCGAACAGGACGACGCAAAACTCCTCACCGCCGTAACGGTAGGTGAGGTCGGACTGGCGGAAGCTGCGGCTGAGGAGGCGGGCGAAGAGGAGGAGGACCTCGTCGCCGTAGAGGTGGCCGAAGGTGTCGTTCACCCGCTTGAAGTGATCGATGTCGAACATCGCGAAGCAGATCGTCCCGCCGGGCTCGTCGCGCCGCCGGGTGGGGCGACCGGCGGCGTGGATCACCTCCCAGATCTGGAGGTCGAAGGTCTGGCGATTGCGCAGGCCGGTGAGGGCGTCGTGCTCGAGGGCGAGGAGCAGCCGCCGGTGGTGGTGGTAGCAGGTGAGAAGCGGCGCGAGCAGCGCCTGTGCATCGTCCGGCAGGTGGGGGTAGCGGGCGGTGAGGAGGCCCGCAAGGCCTTGGTCGCCGGCGATCGGGTAGGCGACCTCGACCCCGCCGCCCGGGAGGGAGAGGGGCTGCGGTGTTCCGCTGCGGGCGGCGGCGGCGCAGTGGGGGAGGGCGGTGATCGGCCGTTCGTCGCCGTCGGGGAGTTCGCGTACCCAGGTTGTTGGCGCCTCGGGGTCGTCCGCTGCGCCGCCGTCGGGTTGGAACAGGTGGTAGAGGGTGATCTGCTCGGCCGCCACCAAGGCGGCGGCAAGGCGGACGACGGAACGATCGAGCTCCACCTGGCTGGTCGCCGCGGTGAGGTCGAGGACGGCGTCGAGGGGGGTGAGGGGGGGCACGGGGGCGATGGGCGGAAAGGTTCTCTCCCCTCATCGGCGCGTCCGCGCATGGATCCAATGGTGCGCGAAGGAGTCGGTCGGAGTGGGTCCCGCCAGCCTCCTCAGGCGGGCGGGCGGCCGTGGCGGGTCACCCGGTTGAGGCCGATCCAGTCGGGGGGGCGGCTCAGGGGGCGGGCGACGGTCCACAACAAGAGCGCTCCGGCGCCGGTCAGGGAGAGCCACGGCAGGCCGCGCTCGGGGTGGACGGCGTAGGCGAACCAGGCCCCGCCGCCCCACAGGAGGGCAGCGAAGCCGAGGAGGCCGCGGCGCACCACCGCGAGCAGAATCCGCTCCTGTTCGTGGGCGCTCTTCGGGTGGATGTGGACGCGCAGCTCGTCGCGGTCGGCGCGGTCTAAGACTCGCTGCAGGGAGCGGTAGAGGTGCTTGAGCCCCTTCGCCTCCTCGGTGACCAGCTCGCGCAGGGTCCGCTCGACCCCGAGCTCCTCCTCGCGCATCAGTTTGCGGATCACCGGGACGATGTCGCGCACGCCGTTGTAGTTGGGCTTCCAGGCAGTTCCCAGCCCCTCGACCAGGGCGGCGGTCTTGAAGAAGTAGACGAGCTCGGGCGGCAGGCGGAAGGGGAAGTCGTAGAAGGTGGAGAGGATCTCGTTGGCGATCTCCGACACCCGCCGGGTGGTGAGATCGTCGCGGTTGAGCACCGCATACATGCGCCTTGCCGCCTGCTGGAGCAGGGTGGTGTTCGCCTCGTCGCGGATCATCCCGAGGCGGTGGTAGGCGGCGACCACCCCGTCGAAGTCTTGGCGTACCGCGGCCAGCAGCAGGCGGGTGATCCCCAGGCGCACGTCGTCGTCGAGCTTCACCACCAGGCCGAAGTCGAGGAGCACGAGGTTGCCCGCCGCGTCCACGAGGATGTTCCCCGGGTGGGGGTCGGCGTGAAACCAGCCGTGGATCATCACCTGCTCGGCGTACAGGCGAACCAGGCGGTGGATGAGTTGTTCGACGTCGTGGCCGGCCTGCTCCAGGCGGTCGATCTGGTTGATCGGGATGCCGTCGTAGTAGCGGGTGACGAGCACCGAAGGCAGGGTGAGCTGCTCCACCACCTCCGGGATCACCACCCCCGCGTGGTCGTCCAGCAGGCGGTGGAAGAGGGCGATGTTCGCCGCCTCGTGGGTCATCTCCATCTCGTCGAAGATGGTGTGGGCGAACTCGCTCACCACCGTCTCCAGGGATTCGAGGTGCGGGTGGGGGAAGAGGTGGAGGAGCAGCGGCACCAGCCAGTCGAGGATCGCCAGGTCGCTGGTGACCTGGCTGCGCACCTCGGGACGGACCACCTTCACCGCCACCTCCATGCCGTGGTAGGAGGCACGGTGGACCTGGGCGATGGAGGCGGCGGCCAGGGGCTGGTGGTCGAAGCGGTCGAAGAGCTGCTCCGGCGGTACACCGTAGGCGCACGTGACCGCCGCCTCGATCGCCCCGGGCGGCTCGGGTGGGACCTCGTCGTGGAGGGTGGCGAGGGCCTCCAGGTAGATCGGCGGCACCAGATCGGCGCGGGTGGCGATCACCTGGGTGAGCTTGATGAAGGTGGGGCCGAGGGCGGCGATGCGCGCCGCCAGGCGCGCGGCGCGCCGCCGGTGGGCCGCCTCCGACAGGCGCCGCGGTGGCCCCAACAGGAGCAAGGTGTGGAGGTCGCGCGCGAACCCCCACAAGAACGGCGCGGCCACGACGAGGATCGCCGCCGCGCGCCGCAGGACCGCCAGCCGCGCCGGTCTAGCCGCCGGCGGGTCGGTGGTCGGTGGAGTGGTCATGGATCCAGTGGCGCGGCCGTCCGGCGAGGATCTGCTCCTTGCCCCAGGTGGTGACCTTGGCGAACGCCGGCGAGTGGATGAACGCTTCGTAGGCGGCAGGCTCGCTCCACTCGGAGGTGATGAGGTAGGAGCCCGCCTCGTCCGCGTCGCGCCACAGGTGCGACTCGGTGTGGCCGGCGCTCGCCGCCATCGCCTTGAGGACCGAGCGGAAGGCGGCCTCGAAGAGGTTCTCCTTCCCGGGGAGGACCTGATAGTTCATGCCGACGGTGATCATGCGGGCAGGCTAGCAGGTCGGGGCACAGCGCGCGCGGCTTGGTGGGGCGGTCGGCCCTGCGGGGGCGTCGGTCATCATGGGGGCGGATCTGAACGATCCCCTCTGCCGGCCGCAGGCCAACACCATCCCCCATCCCCCATCCCCCATCCCCCATCCCCCATCCCCCACCCGATCCCCTCCTCACCCCACCTGGCCGTAGATCCGGGCCTGGAAGCGGGCGCCGAGCTCGTCTTCGGCGATCCGCCGGCACTGTTCGATGTCGACGCCGGGTAGGCCGTCCAGGGCCGTGGCCACCACCTCGGGGAGGTGGTCCGTGGCGGCGCGGATGAACCCCTTGCAGGCGGCGTAGGCGCCGGGGCGGGACGGGTCACAGTGGCGCACGTAGGTCGCCTCGTCTTGGGCGTTGAGGCTCACCGAGAGCGCGTCGATCCACCCCGCCATTTCCGCCGTGGTATCGCGGCGGTAGATCAGGTTGGCCAGGCCGTCGGTGTTCAGGCGCACCCGCGCCACCCCGGCCTCCTTCAACCAGCGGGCGACGTCGAGGAGCAGGGGCAGGCGCAGGGTCGGCTCGCCGAGGCCGCAGAAGACCACCTCGCGAAAGGGGAGGGGGTCGCCGATCGCCGCCACCACCTGCGCGAAGGTCGGGGCGCGGTCGAGCTCCAGGGGGTGGCCCTTCACCTGCCACTGGCCGTGGTGCTTCGGGCAGAAGTGACAGCGCAGGGTGCAGGCGTTGGTGAGGTTGAGGTAGAGAGCGGCGTCGATCGCATAGGCGATCGCGCCGGGCGTAGGGGAGGCGGCCATAAGAGAGGAAAAGGGGCTGAGCTGGCGCTCCCTTCTAGCAGCTCCCCCCGGTCTACTGTCTACTCCCTACTCCCTACTCCCTACTCCCTACTCCCTGCGCTCCACGGGTCCGGCCATGGTTCTCCACTCCGCGCCCTCCTCCACCTTCCAAGCCGACGCCCGCGACGGCCGCATCGCGGTCGCCATCGAGGTACGGCCGGTGGGGCCCGACTGGCTGGTCGTGGTCAGCGGTGGCGAGGCCCACCTCGGTGCCTGTGCCCTGGGGGTGTGGGACGCGGCAAGCGGCCGGGCGAGCGGTTCGGTCCTTGCCGCCCCCGGCCACCGCGAAGAGGGGGTGGCGCTCAGCGGCGCCCGGCGGCTGGCGGCGGTCGCGCGCGCCACGGTGGTGGTGGGCGCGGGGCTCCACTACGAGGCGGCGAGCGGCGCGGAGATTGCCACCGCCGTGGCCCTGGCAGAGCGGCTGGTGGCGCAAGCGGCGGCGTGGCTGGCCGGCCGGCAAGACGGCTGAAGCGACGCCCGCGAGCGACCGTTCGCCGGTTGCCTCCGTCGCCTGCGGAACCATCGTGCCCGCTCCAGCAAGAAGGCGCGCCCGCGAGCCGTCGCTGCCGGTTGACGGCGCGGCCCATTCCCTCTAAAGTCCCGCCCCGCTCGCCAGCGTGTCGCGCGCCTCCGATCCATGCCTCCTCGAGGTCTCCCGGAGATGGGGGAGGGTGGTGGGAGGCAACTGGTGAGTCTGCCGGCCGACAGATGGTTCGGTCGTGTGACCACCCTCTTCGCAACCCACCGCGCAACCCCAACGCAAGGAGAGCCAGATGCCTACCTTCGTAATGACCGAGAAGTGTGACGGCTGTAAGGGCCAGGACAAAACGGCGTGCATGTACATCTGCCCGCACGACTTGATGAAGCTCGACAAGAGCATCAACAAGGCCCTGAACCAGGAGCCTGACAACTGCTGGGAGTGCTACTCCTGCGTCAAGATCTGCCCGCAGCAGGCGATCGAGGCGCGTGCCTACGCCGACATTGTTCCCCTTGGCGGCCAGGTCATCCCCATGCGCTCCTCCGACTCCATCATGTGGACCATCAAGTTCCGCAACGGCGACACCAAGCGGTTCAAGTTCCCGATCCGGACCACCGCCGAGGGTTCCATCAACCCGTACGGTGGCAAGCCGGAGGGCGGCAACATCAACGACGAGTGTTTCTTCACCGAGGCCGCCGGCACTCTCCCCGCCAACTACTAGGCGCGCGGAGGCAAACGGTCTGACCGCGGTTACCGCGAACTACCCACACCCGTATTCAAGGGAAGGAACGATCCCATGGCTGATGAGGCAGTGTCCGTACACGACTTGTGTGAATCTCACTTTTGTAAAAACCCGGTCATCGCGGAGCTCGAGACCGACTTTTTGATCGTCGGGGGTGGCATGGCCTCCTGCGGCGCCGCCTACGAGGCGAAGCGTTGGGCCGGCCAGGACGTCCGCGTTCTCCTCTGCGACAAGGCGGCGCTGGATCGCTCGGGCGCGGTGGCCCAGGGGCTATCCGCGATCAACACCTACCTTGGCGGGCAGAACCCGTCGGACTACGTCCGGATGGTCGCCAACGACCTCATGGGGATCGTCCGCGACGACCTCATCTACGACGTCGGCCGCCACGTGGACGACTCGGTGAAGCTCTTCGAAGAGTGGGGCCTGCCGGTGTGGAAGCAGCCGGGCGACGAGGGCAAGTCGCTGCGTGACGGCGGCAAGCCGGTGCGCTCCGGCAAGTGGCAGATCATGATCAACGGTGAGTCCTACAAGCCGATCGTCGCCGAGGCGGCGAAGAAGGCGCTGGGGATGGACAACATCATCGAGCGTTGCTTCATCGTGAAGCTGCTCCTCGATGAGAAGGTGGAGAACCGGATCGCCGGCGCGGTGGGCTTCTCCACCCGCGAGAACAAGATCTACATCATCCGCGCGAACGCGATCCTGATTGCCTGCGGCGGTGCGGTGAACATCTTCCGGCCGCGTTCCACCGGTGAGGGCATGGGCCGTGCGTGGTACCCGGTGTGGAACGCCGGCTCCACCTACGCGATGGCGACCCAGGTGGGTGCCGAGCTCACCATGATGGAGAACCGCTTTGTGCCCGCCCGCTTCAAGGACGGCTGTGGCCCGGTGGGTGCCTGGTTCTTGCTCTTCAAGGCGAAGGCGGTCAACGCCTACGGCGAGAACTACATGATCAAGAACGCCGAGATGCTGAAGGACTATCCGCCCTACGGCCTCGCGGCGGTCCCCGCCACCTGCCTGCGTAACCACCTCATGATGCATGAGATGAAGAACGGCTTTGGCCCCATCTACATGGACACCCCGACGGCCCTCGCCGAGCTGTCGAAGACGATGGACGCGAAGCAGATGAAGCACCTCGAGGCGGAGGCGTGGGAGGACTTCCTCGACATGTGCGTCGGCCAGGCCGGCCTGTGGGCGGGGATGAACATCAAGCCCGAGGAGCAGCCCTCCGAGCTGATGCCCACCGAGCCGTACCTCCTGGGCTCGCACTCCGGTTGCTGCGGCATCTGGACCTCCGGTCCCGCCGATCTGGCCCCGGAGGAGTGGCAGATAAAGGATGCCGGGGTCACCTACAACCGCATGACCACGGTGATGGGGCTGTTCACCGCTGGTGACGGCGTCGGCGCCTCGGGCCACAAGTTCTCCTCCGGCGCCCACGCCGAGGGGCGGATCGCGGCGAAGAGCGCGGTGAAATGGTGCAAGAACCACGCTGGCTTCAAGTCGACGATCACCGTCGACAAGAAGCAGTTGGCGGCGGACATCTACCTGCCGTTCCAGAACTACGAGGATCACAAGAACTTCACCACCGATCCCTTCATCAACCCCCACTACATCCGTCCGAAGATGCTCATGTTCCGTCTGAACAAGATCATGGACGAGTATGTGGGTGGCGTGGCGACCTGGTACATCACCAGCGCCAAGATGATGGAGCGCGGCCTCGAGCTCCTCACCATGCTCAAGGAGGATTCCTTGAAGATGGGGGCGAAGGACCTCCATGAGCTGCTGCGCTGCTGGGAGAACTACCACCGCATCTGGACCGCCGAGGCCCACCTGCGGCACATCTACCACCGCCAGGAGACCCGCTACCCGGGCTTCTTCTACCGGTCGGACTTCCCGCAGCTCGACGAGCAGAACTGGAAGGTGTTCGTGAACTCCCGTTTCGACCCGAAGACCGGCGATTGGCAGTGCTTCAACCGCCCGCACAAGGACCTCGTCTCGAAGGCCAAGTAGCTTTCGAGAGGTCGCCAGTAGGAAGGCCCCCGCGGCGTTGCCGCGGGGGCCTTTTTTTTCCGCCGCGCGGCCCTGTCCGGGCAGGTGCAAGGCGCGCGTGGAGAGGGGAGCTTGTCGGACTTGCTCCCGAGCGGCCATGGCACGGCAGGGGGGTCACCCCCGAACCGATCGACCCGGTACGTGCAAGCCCCGGAGCGTTACCCGGAGGGGCGACCCAAGGGTCGCCCCCGAACCGATCGGGACAAGGTACGGGGTGCGCGGCAGGGCGCGGAGAGCTCTGTTCGTGGTTCCGCGGCGACGAGATTCTCCGGTTCGTTGTGACCGTGCGGGGGAACAAGTCTCCACCGTCCAGCCCCCGCCAGACTTGCGCTCAGCAACCGCTCTACCGCCTCCAGCCGGTCCCACCCCTACTCCGGGCCTCCGCGCAGCCTCGCGCCTGTAGGGCGTTGCCGTGTGCCACCGCGCGCCACCGATGGCTCCGAACCGCCTCCCCACTGCGCCTTTGCGCTGCCGGACCCGCCCCCTTTGTGGATTCGCACTTTTGTGTGCGTCCGCCTGCCATGTTCCCGCGGTGGAGGCCCGCGCCGCACGCCACCCGCGCCGCGGAACGGTCCCCCCACTGCGTCTCTGCCCCGCCGCGAAAGCCGCCTCCCAAGCAACGCCTGATGGGGGGTCGCTCCTCCACGACGCCGCGCTCGTCGGGTGAGGGCGGTGTTGGGGAGGGGCGGGGATCGCTGCAGGGGAGGGCGGAGAGGGCCGCCCCGTTGATGGCCGCAACCGTCTTCCGTATAATCCCGCACCCCGTTTGGCAGCACCTCCCGCAACGGCGATCGGCTGCGGGTGACGGTGGCGCCGAACCCCTGCAATCCACGCGCACTGGGAGAGACCTATGGCAACTGCGACCAGTGACGCCCTCCCGATCCTGGTGATCGGGGGTGGCATCGCCGGCTTGACCGCCGCGAACGAGGCGGCCGAGGCCGGACACCGGGTCATCATCGTCGAGAAAGAGGCGTATCTGGGCGGCCGGGCGATTCGCTTGGGGAAGTACTTCCCCAAGCTGTGCCCGCCGTACTGCGGCTTCGAGATCAACCTCCGGCGGATCAAGCAGAACCCGGACGTCACCGTCCACACCCTCGCCGAGGTCACCCGCATCGCGGGCGGCCCCGGGGCGTACACCGTCTCCCTGCGCCAGGAGCCGCGCTACGTGAACCAGCGGTGCACAGTGTGCAATGAGTGCGTCGCGGTCTGTCCGGAGGAGCGCGCCGACGACTTCAACTACGGCCTCACCAAGACGAAGGCGATCTACCTCCCCCACGACATGGCCTTTCCGATGAAGTTTGCCGTCGACATGGCGGCGTGTCAGGGAAGCAGTTGCTCCAAGTGCGTGGCGGCGTGCCAGTACGACGCCATCGACCTCGCCCAGCAGGCGCAGGAGAAGGAGCTGAAGGTGGGGGCGATCATCGTCGCCACCGGCTGGCGGCCGTATGACGCGAGCCGGATGGACAACCTCGGCTTCGGCACCCATCCGAACATCGTCAGCAACGTCCAGTTCGAGCGGATGGCGGCGGAGAGCGGCCCCACCGGCGGCAAGATTCTCCGTCCCTCGGACGGCAAGCTGCCGAAGCGGGTGGTCTTCGTTCATTGCGCCGGTTCGCGGGACGAGAACCACCTCCCGTTCTGCTCCTCCATCTGCTGCATGTCCTCCCTGAAAGAGGGGCTGCTGCTCAAGGAGCAGTACCCGGAGGCGGAGGTGACGGACTTTTACATCGATATTCGTACCCCTGGCCGCTACGAGGACTTCTTCACCACCGCCAAGGCGGCGGGGATTGAGCTCATCAAGGGCAAGGTGGCGAAGATCGAGGCGAGCACCGACGGCAACTACCTGGTGGTGACCGCCGAGGACGCGGTAAACGGCAAGAAGGTCCATCGCGTTGCCGACATTGTCGTCCTAGCCACCGGCATGCAGCCGTCGCTCGCGGGCGCCATGCTCCCCGGCCCCTTGGAGCATGACGACGACGGCTTCGTGATGACGCCGGTGTCCGACGCGGGGATCTTTCCGGTGGGTTGCGCGCGCGCGCCGGTGGACGTGACGACCGCCACCCGCGACGCCACCGCTGCCGCCCTCCACTCGATTCACCAGCTCGTTGCAAGGAGTTGAACGTGGCCAACGATACCGCCGCCGAGCCGAAGCTCGGCACCTACATCTGCACGGGATGCGGCCTCGGCGAGGCCCTCGACATCGGCGCGCTGGAGAAGATCGCCCAGGCTGCGCCGAAGTCGGTGACCTGCAAGACCCACGCCTTCTTCTGTAGCGACGAGGGGGTGAAGGTCATTCGCGACGACCTCGCGGGCGCCGGTGTCAACCACGTGGTCATCGCCGCCTGTTCCGGGCGGGTGAACCAAGAGGTCTTCGCCTTCCCCAAAGAGGTGGTCCTCGACCGGGTCAACCTGCGCGAGCAGGTGGCGTGGTCGCACGCCGCGAAGGACGCGGACACCGACGCCTTGGCGCAGGACTACCTGCGCATGGGGTTGGTGAAGAACTCCAAGAGCTCGATCCCCGCCTCGCCGGTGACCCAGGAGGTGTACGAGACCCTGCTGGTGATCGGCGCCGGCGCCACCGGGATGCAGGCGGCGATCGAGGCGGCGAAGGCGGGCCACAAGGTGGTCCTGGTGGAGAAGGAGGCGGAGCTCGGCGGCTACATGCGCACGCTCCACCGCCAGCTTCCCCAGCGCCAGCCGTACACCGCGTTGATGGAGCCCGACCTGGCGCGCAAGCAGGTGGAGGTCAAGGCGCAGCCGAACATCACGGTGATGACCTCCGCCGAGGTGGTGAAGATCTCCGGCCAGCCTGGCCTGTTCACCGCCCTGGTGAAGTCCGACGGGCGCGAGTCGACCTTGCAGGTGGGGGCAGTGGTCCTTGCCACCGGCTCGTCTCCCTACGACGCCACTAAGCTCGGCCACCTCGGCTTCGGCGCCTCGCCGAACGTGGTGAGCTCTGACACCTTCGAGGCGATGGCGAAGAGCGGCAAGCTGGTCCGTCCCTCCGATGGCCAGCCGGCGCGCTCGGTCGCCTTCGTCTTGTGTGCCGGCTCGCGTGACCCGGACCACCTCCCGTACTGCTCGTCGACCTGCTGCGCCACGTCGTTGAAGCAGGCGGCGTACGTGCGCCAGGCGAATCCGCGGGAGGGGCGCGCCTATGTCTTCTACCGCGACATGCGCACCCCGGGCCACCTCGAGTACTTCTACAAGGCGATGCAGCAGGACGAAGGGGTCTTCCTCACCAAGGGGAAGGTCACCGCGGTCAAGGCGGCGGGCAAGAACCAGGTGGCGGTGACCGCGGAGGAGACCCTTCTCGGCGGCCCGATCACCGTGGAGGTGGACCTGGTGGTCCTCGCAACCGGCATGGTGCCGTCGACCCTCGCCCACGACATCCTCGGCCTCCAGTACCGCCAGGGGCCGGCCCTCCCCGATCTCAAGTACGGCTTCCCGGACTCGCACTTTATCTGCTTCCCGTACGAGACGCGGCGTACCGGCGTCTTTGCCGCGGGCACGGTCCGTGCCCCGATGACGATCGCCGACGCCACCATCGACGGCGGCGGCGCGGCGATGAAGGGGATCCAGGCGATCGCGTACGCGCGCACCGGTGAGGCGGCCCTGCCGCGGGCGATGGACCCCACCTATCCGGTCTTTGGCCTCGATCGCTGCACCGCGTGCAAGCGGTGTACCGAGGAGTGCCCCTTTGGCACCCTCAACGAGGATGACAAGGGGTTCCCGCAGCTCAACATCAACCGCTGCCGGCGGTGTGGCATCTGCATGGGTGCCTGCCCCGAGCGGGTGATCAACTTCCAGAACTACTCCATCGACGGCATGTCGTCGCAGATTCGCGCCATCGAAATCCCGAGCGAGAGCTCCGGCAAGCTCAGGATCCTCGCCTTCATGTGCGAGAACGACGCCTATCCGGCGATCGACATGGCGGGGGTGCGGCGCCTCCAGTACGACGCCCAGGTGCGCGTCGTGCCGGTGCGCTGCCTCGGCGCGATCAACCAGGTGTGGATCGCCGACTCCCTGTCGGGCGGCTTCGACGGCGTCATGCTTCTGGGCTGCAAGTACGGCGACAACTACCAGTGCCACATGATCCGTGGCTCGGAGTTGGCGGTGGAGCGCCTCGGCAAGATTCAGGAGACCCTCAACCGCCTCGGCCTGGAGGCGGAGCGGGTCCAGTACATCGAGTTCCCGATCTCCGACTACCAGCGCTTCCCCGAGATCGTGAAGGGGTTCGTGAAGGCAATCCGCAAGATTGGTCCCAACCCCTTCAAGGGGTTCTAGTCCCGCCTCTACCACGGCGATCTGTTCCTGCCACCCCTGTTTCGTAGGTGTTCACCATGCCGACTACCGTCGCACCGGATCTCGACTTCATTCGCAGCCTCAAGCAGCTCGGCGGCGAAAACCTGAAGAGCTGCTACCAGTGCGCCACCTGCTCGGTGGTCTGCCCGATCTCCACGGACGACCGCCCCTTCCCCCGGCCGGAGATGATCTACGCCCAGTGGGGGATGAAGGAAAAGCTAGTCTCCGATCCCCTCGTGTGGGTCTGCCACAACTGCCGCGACTGCTCCTCCTACTGCCCGCGCGGTGCCAAGCCAGGCGAGCTTTTGGCGGCGGTGCGCGACTACACGATCACCCACTTCGCCTGGCCCAGCTCCTTCGCCCGCCTGTTCAACAGCGCGCGCTTCCTGCCGCTGCTGTTCGCGATTCCGGTGGTCCTCCTCCTCGCGGTCCTCGCGGTGGAGGGCCACCTGCACATTCCCGAGGGGCAGATCATCTACTCGAAGCTCTTCCCCATCCACACCCTTGAGTACATCTACATCCCCGTGGCCTTCTTCGGCTTCATCGCCGGGCTCATGGGGATGCGCCGCTACTGGACCGCGATCTCCGCCCAGCGCGCCGGGGCCCGCCCGCGCCGTGGCCTGGTGGAGGCGGCGATCCTCACCGGCAAGGAGATCCTTTCCCACACCCAGTTCAAGAAGTGCTCGGTGGAGGGCAAGCGGTACTACGGCCATTTGCCGATGCTCTACGGCTTTCTCGGTGCCTTTGGCACCACCACCTTGGTGACCATCTATTACTACTCCGGCCGCTTCACGCCGCTGCCCCTGTACGACCCGACGAAGATCCTCGGCAACGTCAGTGCGGTCCTTCTCCTCTACGGCTGCGGCCGGCTGGTGGCGCGCCGCTTCGAGAAGGAGCCGGAGGAGCGCAACAACCTGCCGTCCTCTTACTTCGACTGGCTCTTCCTCGGCCTCCTCACCGCGGTGGCAGTGACCGGGACGCTGACCGAGCTCACCCGCTTGTCGGGTGCGGCGGGGATCGCCTACCCCATCTACTTCATCCACCTCAGCCTGATCTTCATGCTCCTCGGCTACATGCCGTACTCGAAGTTCGCCCACCTCTTCTACCGCAGCGCGGCGATGGTGCACGAGAAGATGTACGCCCCCGAGGCGGTGGTGGTGGCCTTGCCTGGCCCGCCGGTGGCGCCGCCGGTGGTGGTGGAAGAGGTGGAAGAGGAGAAGGTCGCGGCCCCGGCCGGGGCGGCGGCGAAGGCACCCGCCACCTCGCCCCTCGGCGGCGGCAGCAAGATTGGCGGCGGTGCGCCCCCCTCCATGTTCGGCGGCTCGAAGATCGGCGGCGGTGCGCCCCCGTCTTCGCCCTTCGGCGGCGGTTCGAAGATCGGCGGTGCGCCGCCGACCTCGCCTCTGGGGGGGGGAAGCAAGATCGGCGGTGCGCCGCCGACCTCGCCTCTGGGCGGCGGAAGCAAGATCGGTGGCAGTCCACCGCCGCCCGCGGGGGGGAGCAAGATCGGCGGTACCCCGCCGCCCGCGCCGGGGGGCTCGAAGATCGGCGGTACCCCGCCGCCTGCGGCGCGTCCGATGTTCGGCGGGGTTCCCCCGAAGCCGCCCGCCCCCCCTGTTGCCCCGCCGGCGGAGGAGTCGAAAGAGGAGTAGGGCGAAGGCGCCCCGGCCCCGCGGCCGGGGCGCCTTTGTTTTGTTCGGCCGGCCTTCACGGAGGCTCCCTTCCCGTGGCCTGGGCGGCACCACCCGGGCGTGCGACGACGGGTGTGGGGGGTGCGAGACGGGCGAGCCTCCAGCCACCGGAGCCCGCCGGTGCGCCGGCCGGTACCGGCTGCAACCCGCTCAACGCCAAGGCGCCAAGGAGAAAGGTGAGGGCTCCGTGGTGGTCGCGCCTCTTCGCGTCGCTGTGCCTTGGCGTCAAGCCAAGACGGGGGAGGGGGGGTGAGGGACGGGGTCCAGCGGGTTGTCTGCTTTGCCCCGCCGGTAACGCCAAGGCGCAGAGACGCCAACATGCAGAGACGCTAAGGCGCAGCGGCGAGGCTCGGTCGGCGGGAACGGTCGGTTCCATTCCCGCGGCTGGGGACGCGCCGGGGGCCCACGCGGACCGAGCCCTTGTTTTCGGCCTGGGGGCGGGTAGGCGGCGGGGTGGCTTAGGCGCCGCGGACGTTGTCGATCGACTGAGCCGAGCGGATCCATGGCAGGACTCGTGGGCCGTTCGTCGTCGCCTCGCCGCACGTCGCGCTACGCACGGTTCTCTATCCGGGCTCGAGCCCGCCGCTTCTCGCGACGATCGACCCAGTCCGCCAGACTCTTGCGCCACCGCGTCGCCTCAGTGGGGCAAGAGGAGCTGTAGGGCGCCGATGAGGCCGCCGAGGATTGCCCCCATCCACTCGAGGTAGCGAAACTCGTCGCGCAAGATCCCGAGCAGGAGCTCCTCCACCTGGTGGGTCTCCATCTCCTCCACCCGCGCGCGCACCAGCTCCTCCACGTCGACCCGGGTGGCAATCTGGTGGGCGACCCGTTGCTGGTAGTCGTGGGCGCGGTTCGCCACCGCCGCCATCACTCGCCGCTTGAGCTCCTGATAGAAGCGCGCGCTCACCCGCCCGACCAGTGGGATGGTGTGCAGGCGCTCGCCGTCGATGCGCTGGTCGATCGCCCGCTCCACCGCCCGCTCCACCTCGCCGCGCAGGTCGACCTCGGCGATGAGCTGCGCCACCTTCTCCTCCGAGAGGAGGTCGCGCTGCACGGTCCGGGCAATGGCGGCGGCGAGGCGCTGGCGGCGGGCGGGGATGATCCCCTGCAACCGCCACGGCCCGATCCGCACCGGCTCGCGCGGCCGAAAGAGGAGGGTGAGGGCGAGCTTGTTGGTGATCCAGCCGATGAAGGCGCCGGTGGCGGGAAGGAGCCAGGGGCTCACGGCGCCTCCCAACAAGGTGGGGTGGGCGCGAGGAGAAAGACGGTGACCGGCGGACCCATCTGACAAGTCACGGTGCCTCTCCGGGCGGCGGGGTGGCCGCGACGGCGGCGCGATACACCTCGCGGGTAGCCACCCCGCGGGCGGCGGCTGCGGTCGCGCAGTCGCGGTACTCGGGGGTCGCCTGCACGCGCTCGCCCGCGCGCCACCCCTCCTTGATCCGCACCACGCCGTAGTCGGTGGTGACCTCCACGAAGCGGCGCGTGACCACCGCCCGGGTAAGGTCGCGCCGGCGCACGCCGAAGGTGGTGGTGTGGCGAAACAGGGCCGTCTCCACCGCCTCGGCGTCCGGGGGCAGGGCGAGGGCGGTGATGCGAATGGCGGGCCGGCCCACCTTGGTGGTGAGTGGGGTGAGGGTCACCTCGACCGCGCCGGCAGCGCGCAGGGCTCCGGCCACCTCCGGGTAGCACTCGGGGTGGAGATCGTCGAGGTCGCAGACCAGCTCCACGATCGGTTCGCGCCCGGCGGCTGGGGGAGCGAGGAGCGCAAGGCGCAGGACGTTGGCAAACCCCGCTGGGTCGCGGTCACCCGCGCCACAAGCGGTGGTCGCCACCGTGTGCACGGTGGCCGCCTCGGCCGGGGCGGCGAGGGTGGCCAGCAGCGCCGCGCCGGTGGGGGTGGTGAGCTCGCCCACCTCGGAGAGTCCCGGGACACCGCGGCGAATCGGCCGGCCTACCAGCAGCCGCTCCACCGCCGGCGGCGGCACCGCCATGCGGCCGTGGGCGCAGGTGGTCCAGCCGTCGCCCACATTCACCGGCGAGTGGCTGAGGCGTGCGATACCGAGGGCGTGCAGTGCCCAGCAGGAGCCGACGATGTCGATCAGGGCGTCCACCGCCCCCACCTCGTGAAAGTGGACCTGCTCCACCGCGACCCCGTGGACCGCCGCCTCCGCCTCCGCCAACCGGGTGAAGACGGCGCGGGCGTTCGCCGCCACCGTGGGCGCCAATCCCGCGCGCTCGACGATCGCGAGGCAGTCCGCGAGGTGGCGGTGGGAGTGGGCGGGGAGAGACTCGACGCGCGCGTGGGTGCAGCTCACGCCGCCGCGCGTTGCCCGCGTCACGGTTAGCCCCCAGCCGTCGAGGCGAAGGGCGGCGAGGGCGGCGCGCAGCCCCCCCTCGTCCGCCCCCCCGTCGAGGCAGGCACCGAGGACCATGTTGCCGCAGATCCCGGCGGCGCAGTCGAGGTAGGCGTCTACGGCCATGGGGTCAGCGGTGCGGAGAGAGGGCGTTGGCGGGGGTTGGAAGTCGCCTCGTTGCCCCTTCGAAGCACAGCGGCGGGTGGCCAGGAACGCGGGTCGGGGCGAAGGCTGACCGAACGGGCTCGCGCAGAGGCGCCGCGCCGCCAAGCAAAAGGGCCGGCCGCAAGGGGCGGTGCGGCGCGCTGGAAGAGGCGTTGCAGGCTGCCGCCCGGGGAGGTGGGTCGGGTGGCCGCGATGAGCGCAACCAGACGCGGTGGCGCGTTGCTCGCGTCGCTCTCCAACCGGGTTTCGACGCCAAGGCCACCGGCCGGTCGAGGCCCCACCCGTGGGCGTCTCCGCCTCTTGGCCCGCGTCCTTCCTTGCAGATCGAGTGGGACCGCCGGGTGGGTGGCCGCTAGCGTCGGGTGACTCGTACTCATGCGCGTTCCCTCGCGGGCGATCCCCCTTCGCCCAACAGGTTGATCCGGTGGGCGAGGCAGGCGGCGCCGAAGCCGTTGTCGATGTTCACCACTCCGATCCCCGGGGCGCAGGCGTTGAGCATGGTCAATAGCGGCGCGAGGCCGGCGAAGCTGGCGCCGTAGCCGGTGGCGGTGGGCACGGCGATCAGCGGCCGATCGGTGAGGCCGGCGGCGACCGTGGGCAGTGCCCCGTCCATCCCCGCCACCGCCACCACCACCCGCGCCGCATGCAGGTTGGGCAGGTGGGCGAGGAGCCGGTGGAGGCCGGCGACCCCCACGTCGTAGAGCGGGGTGACGCGCGAGCCCAGCCACTCGGCGACCACCCGCGCCTCCTCCGCCACCGCCAAGTCGGCGGTGCCGGCGGCAAGCAGGCAGATCTCGCCCACCCCATCCACCCCGTCGCCAACGGTGATGATCCGCGCCGCCTCGTGGTAGTGGGCCGCGCCCAACCGCTCGGCGACCGCCGCGAAGTCCTCCGGGGTGGCGCGGGTGGCGAGCAGCCGGCCGCTTTGCGCCACGATCCGCGCGGCGATCGCCGCCACCTGGGCCGGACCCTTGCCCGGGCAGTAGACCACCTCTCCCATCCCTTGGCGCAGGGGGCGGTGGTGATCGAGACGGGCGTAGGTGACCCCGCCTTCCGCCAGGGGCTCGTACGGGAGATGGCGCAGGGTGGCGACGGCCTGCTCCACCGAGGTGGTGCCCGCGGCCACCTGCTCCAACAGCCTGCGCACGGCCTCCGCGGCCATCATGACCCCTTGAGGAAGGCGAGGCTCTCTTTGAAGAGCTCGCCACGGGCGTCGCCGAGAAGCTCCATAAGGACCGCCTCGGTGGAGGTGATGGAAATGGCTGCCTCCCGCATGAGGCCCAGGCCGATGGCGTGGTTCTCTGGGGTGCGCGACGCGCAGGCGTCGGCGACCACGTGGAGGTGGTAGCCGCGCCGGGCGAGCGCCCGGCAGGTCTGTTGGACGCAGACGTGGCTCTCCACCCCGGCGACGATGATCTCGGTGGCACCGGTGGCGTGAATCAGGGGGAGGAAGCCGGGCTCGCGACAGGCGTCGAAGTGGGTCTTGGGAAAGGGAACGAAGGGGTCGATCTCCGCGGCGACGGCAGGGAGGGTGGCGCCCAGCCCGCGCGGGTACTGCTCGGTGACCACCACCCCCACGCCCAGGCGGCGGCCGAGACGAAGCAGGCCGCGCAGGTTGTGCACCACCTGGTCGAGCTGGTGGATGGCGGGGAGAAACCGCTCCTGGACGTCGATCACCAAGAGGCAGCAACGGTTGGGGTGGAGCGGGCCCATGGAGCCGGTAGCGTAGTGCGGCCCCCCGGCCGCCGCCACTCGCCCCCGGGCGCGTGGCTCAGGTCTCGGCCCGCGGTCCGATACGTCATGGGCGAGTCGAACCGGGGTAGGTCGTTACCCACCTCGGTCACGGCCAGACCCAGGGGAGCCTCCTTGCACGTAGTCGGGGCGGTCAGCCGGTAACCGGGTGGAGCCGCACCGCGCCCCCCCGCCTTTCAAGGGGCGGGGGGCCGGTGGCCTGGGGAGACGCACGGGTGAGTGCGGCGGGCAGGCGGCTCCAAGGCCGATCTGCGCGCCGGCGTCACTCCGTGGGATCAAGGCGACACCGCCTCACTGCCGATGAAGGGGGGTAGCCGCAGTGGGTAACCCCATGACCCAGGTGGGGAGGGCAGGTTTCGAGGTGGCCCGGCGATCTCCTTTGATGAGCGTGATACGCCAAAGGGTTAGACGAGGGAGGCGGCGGGTATGGCGATTGCTTTGGGGGACGCAAGGGGCTGAGACCATGGACCGAACGAGAGACACAAGAGAGCGCGGCGTGAGCCTGGTGGAGGTGTTGGTCACCATGGCCCTCATGTCGATCGTCCTGAGCCTCGGGGTTCCCGAGCTAGGCGGGCTGATCGCCGACAGTCGCATGGTCGCCAACGTCAACGACCTGGTGCGCGACGCCAGCGCCGCGCGGAGTGAGGCGATCAAACGGGGCGGCCGGGTGACCCTGTGCACGAGCAACAACGGGGCGACGTGTGTTGCTCTCGGCGACTGGGCCTTGGGATGGATCGCCTGGGTCGATACCAACGGCAATGCCGCGGTGGATCACGGAGAGCAGATCGTCCGGGTCCACGGCCCGGCCGGTGGAGAGGTGGGGATGGTCGGCACCGTTGCGATTGTTGGCTACGTCTCCTTTACCGGGACCGGGGAGCCCCGCACCTCCGCGGGCGCGATCCAGACCGGCAGCGTGAAGGTGTGTGACGGCCGCGCCGGCAACGTTGGCAAACAGATCGCGTTGCTGGCCTCCGGCTCCATTCGGTCGGCGGAGGGGGTGGCATGTCCATGAAGACGCGAATCTCGGAACAGGGCTTCACCCTCGTCGAGGTGATGGTCACCGCGGCGATCCTGTCCGTCGGCCTCCTCGGTCTTGCCGCCCTCCAGGCCACCGGACTGCATGGCAATGACAACGCCTATGCGCGCTCCCAAGCGACCCTCCTCACGGGCGAGGTCGTCGATCGGATGCGGGCAAACCGCAGCGCGGCGCAGACCGACGGGAGTTACGACATCGCCCTCGCGGCCGCCGCCCCACCCCTCGGAAACTGCATCAACGCCGATTGCACCCCCTCCCAGATGGCGACCTACGACGTGGGGAGCTGGCTTACCTCCGTGGCGAGTGCGCTTCCGAATGGCGATGGGGCGATCGCCTGCGGCCCGGGCAACGCGGTCTGCACGGTGGTCGTCCAGTGGCGACAGGGCAGTGGTCCGCTCCAGCAGGTCACCCTCAGCACCCGGCTCTAACCATGGATTCCTTCTCCTTCAGGCGCTCCGAGCGCGGCTTCGGTCTTATCGAGATCATGGTCTCCCTGGTGGTCGGGATGATCCTCACCGCGGGTCTTGTGCGGATGCTGAGCAGCAGCAAACGGATCTACCGCGTCGAGGCCGACCTCTCCCAGATGCTCGACAGCGGCCGCTTCGCCAGCCACTACCTAGAGCGGGAGGTGCGCGAGGCGGGCAACGTCGGCTGTGGCGGCCTGCAGACGGTCCATGTGACGAACAATCTCGTGGGCGCGCCCGCGGCCTACTCGGTCACCCCGACGACCGCGGTGACTGGACTGGACAACGTGGCCGCGGGCAACCCGTATGGCGCCACGGCCGGGAGCGACATCCTCCTTCTGCGTAAGGGATCTAGCGTCTACCGGCGGCTTTCGTCTGCGATGGGAAATGGCGCGGCCGCGATTCAGCTTGGCGCCGCCGTCGAGGGGGTGGCGGCTGGGGACGTGGCGGTGATTGCCGACTGTACCGAGGTGGACGTGTTCCAGGTGAGTGGCACCGCGGTGGGTGGTGGCGCGGTCTCCCTGTTCCACGGCGCGGGCTTCAACCAGTCGGCGAACCTCAGCAAGGCGTACGGCACGGACGCGACGGTGATGGCCTATCGGTCGAGCGCCTACTTCGTGGCGCCGGCGCCGGCCGGTATGCCCGCCTTGTGGCGGCAGGAGGTTGGCGACGCGCCCCTGGAGATGGTGGACGGCGTCGAAGATATGCAGTTGCGGTATGGCGAGGACACGGATGGCGACGGCGTTGCCAACCGGTACGCCACCGCCGCGGCGGTCACCGACTGGAGCGGGGTGGTCACCGTTCGATTGGAACTCCTGCTGGTCTCCGACGACGACAACATCGCCCGCGCGGCGCAGGCGTACACCCTGGATGGGGTTGCCGTTATGCCCACCGACCGGCGGCTGCGGCGGGTCTTTACCACCACCGTCGCGGTGCGCGGGAGGACGCTATGAAGCGCGATTTGGACGAGAGGGGTCGCGAGCGAGGTGCGGTGCTGGTGGTCAGCCTCTTTCTGCTCGTCGTCCTCACCCTCCTGGGGTTGACCGCGATGCAGGGGACGACGATGGAGACCCGCATCGCGAGCAATCGCGAAGACCAATCCATCGCCTTCGAGGCGGCGGAGGCGGCGCTGCGTCAGGGCGAGGCGGTGATCCAGGCGATGACGACCCCACCCATTCCGGTCTCGGCTGCCTGTGTTGCTGACTGTGGGGTGTGGGCGCCGGGTGCGCTCTTTGTGGACTACGACGCCTACCGTGACCCGGCGGTGTGGGCGGATCCGCGTATCCCGGTGGCGGGAGATCTCCTCGCCGGGGTCGCCGCACCCCCGGCCTACGCAATTGAGCTGATTAGCATCGACACGGCCGGCGGCAGCCTGCTCGTGGGCTGGACCGGCGGCCGGTACTACTTCCAGGTCACCGCCCGGGGTACCGGGGCGAGCAGCGCGGCCCACGTGGTTCTGCAGAGCAGCGTGGTGCGGTTCTTCTGACGGTCAGCCATGTGGGGGGGGGTGAAAGGGATGTGGGTATGGGAACGAAGCGTGTTGCAACGGTGATGATCCTGGCCGGCGCCGTGAGCGCGGGCGGGGTGGCAACAGAGTGCGGCGCGGCAACCCTGAACATTGCCACCACGCCGCTCTACATGACGACGATGTCGAAGCCGAACATCCTCGTCATCCTCGACAACTCCAACAGCATGGACGAGGACGCCAGCGGCAGCGCGGTCGGCAGCGCCGCCGCCACGAGCAAATCGGAGATCGCCCGTAGCGTCATCAAGAATCTGATCACGACGTACGCCCGGCAGATCAACCTCGGCCTGATGGCGTACCAGCAGGCGAATGTCATCGCCCAGTCCCTGCACAACTCTCCCTATGACGCGAGCTTCGACCCGGCCCACTACGACCCCGCCTTCGCCGGTCCGCGCGACTCGCCCACCAAGCGGTTTCGGGTGGCGAACGCCTCCAACCCCGGGAGCTTCGTCTACTACAACGTCGCGCTTCCCTTTTATGGCGACGCCAACTACGGCCACGCCTACTGCTACTCGGCGACCGCCAATGCCTTCAACAACGGCGAGGATCCGGTGAATGGCCCGTGGGATACCTACACCTGTTACCACAACATGACCCTCGCCGAGGACAACCCGGCAGGCCTCCTGAACAAGTGGTTCACCTCCATTTTCACGTCCACCGACAGCGACTTCGCGCAGGGGATTGTCGACTTCGGGACCTTTCTCACCTGGGACTACGTGGGGCCGACCTGGTTTTCCAACCGCTCGCCGGGGCGCGGCTATATTCACGTGCCGGTTCAGGCTCTGAGTAACGCGGCCCAGGTGGCGGCGTTGGACGCCAAGCTGGCCACCTCCCAGTTCGCCGTCAACGGCCCGACCAACCCGGCCCTGCCGCTGCAAAACGCGGGCAACACCCCGATCGCGGGGACCCTGCTCACCGCCCGTGACTACTTCGCCGGCAGCCTCGCCAACCGCGGAGAGGGCGGCCCGCTGGCGGCCCCACCTGCGTCGTGCGGCAAGGACTATGTGGTCCTGGTGACCGACGGCCTCCCCTCCACTGACCAAAACGGCAACGTGATCGCCGACCCGGTGGTGGCCATCAACGGCGCGGCGGCGGCGGCCGGGACGCTCGCGGCCGCGGGGGTGAAGAGCTACGTGGTGGGCTTCGCCCTGCCGTATGGCGTCGACGCCGCCACCCTTGACCAGCTCGCCGCCGCCGGTGGCACGGCGCAGGCGCTCAGTGCCGGTGATGCCGCCTCGCTCTCCGCGGCGTTGAACGCGGTCTTCTCCAGCATCATGGCGGATGCGAGTTCCGCCGCTTCCATCGCCCTCGACTCGGGCTCGATCAGCGTCAACAGCCACCTCTACCAGGGGCGGTTTACCCACTTCACCGCCAGCGACTGGAGCGGCCAGCTCCTCTCGTTACCGATTGCGGCGGACGGGAGCGTGGGGGCCTCCCAGTGGGATGCGGGCCTCCTCCTCGCCGGGGTTGCACCCACCAACCGGGTCATCGCGACCTACAACCCGACGACCGGGAATGCGGTTCCCTTTCGCTGGGCGAGTTTGGATGTCAGTCAGCAGGCGGCCCTCGATACCCACCCCACCACCGGGGTTGCGGATGGTCAGGGCGCGGCGCGTCTCGACTATGTGCGTGGCGATGCCACCCACGAAGGGGCGGGCAACCACTACCGGGTGCGTGACTCCCGCCTGGGCGACATCGTCTACTCGACACCGGTTTATGTAGGAGCTCCGAACGCCCTGTACCCCGACACCCTGGAGGCGGCCGCCTACTCTGCCTTCCGGGTGGCACAGAGTGGCCGGCGCACGGTGGTCTATGTGGGGGCAAACGACGGGATGCTCCATGCCTTCGCGGCGACCACCGGTCAGGAGCTCTTCGCCTACGTCCCGAGCGCGGTGGTCGGCCACCTCAACCAGCTCACCAGTACCGCGTATGTCCACCGGTACTACGTGGACGGCACCCCGGCGGTGGCGGATGGCTACTTTGGCGGCGCGTGGCACACGGTCCTCGCTGGCGGCCTGCGCGCGGGTGGCCAGGCGGTCTACGCCCTCGACGTCACGAATCCCGGCGCGCTGGCCAACGAGGCGGCGCTCGCAGCTCAGGTCTTGTGGGAGTTCAGCGATCGGAATGACTCCGACCTGGGGTACTCCTTCAGCACCCCCACCCTTGCCCGCATGCACAGCGGCCAGTGGGTGGCGATCTTTGGCAACGGCTACAACAACACCGAGGCGGATGGGGCTGCCAGCGCCACGGGCGACGCGGTCCTCTACATCGTGGACCTCGCCACCGGTGTGTTGGTGAACAAGATTGATACGGGGGCGGGAATGGCGGCGGACCCCACGGGGCTGGGCAGGGCGAACGGTCTGGCAACCCCCGCGGTAGCGGACCTCGACGGCGACGGGATTGCCGACCTTGCCTACGCCGGTGACCTCTTTGGCAACCTGTGGAAGTTTGATCTGAGCGGTGCCAACTCGGCCGCGTGGGACGTTGCCTACCACTCCGGGGGGGTACCGGTCCCCCTCTTTCGTGCCCGTGGGGCGGACGGGGGTGTCCAGCCGATCACGGAGCGGCCCCAGGTTGGGGGTCACGGCCCGGGGCAGATCGGTGGCGTGATGGTCTACTTCGGCACCGGCAAGTATTTCGAGGTGGGCGACAACGTGGCTGCGGGCCAGACTACCCAGACCTTTTACGGGTTGTGGGACAAGAACGATGGCGCGGTGCCGACCTTTACCCGTGGAGACTTGGTGCAGCAGGCGATCCTCCACGAGCTCGCCGTGGGGGGCCACGACGTGCGCGTCACCAGCCAGGTCACGGTGGATTGGGCTACCCGGTACGGCTGGTACCTCGATCTCTACAACACCGAGGGTGGCAACATGGACAACCTCGGCGAGCGGCAGGTGAGCGATCCGCTTCTGCTGCACGGCCGGATCGTTTTCACCACCCTTATTCCCTCCGCCGACCCGTGTGCCTTTGGCGGCAGCGGCTGGCTGATGGAGTTGGACGCCTACGGCGGCGGACGGCTCGGGAGTCCACCCTTCGACCTCGACGATGACGGGGAGTTCACCGACCACGACAAGGTCACCACGACGGACGAGAACGGCAACAACGCGCTGCAGACGGTGAGCGGCAAGAAGTCCACCGTCGGGATCATCTCCACGCCGGGAGTCATGAGTGATCCCGCGACGAACACCGAGTACAAGTACACCAGCGGCTCTACTGGCCTCCTTGAGAGGACCACGGAAAATCCTGGGGTTCTTCTCGACGGCCGGCAGTCGTGGCGGCAGCTCCAGTAGTCGGGGCGGTCAGCCGGTAACCGGGTGGAGCCGCACCGCGCCCCCCCGCCTTTCAAGGGGCGGGGGGCCGGTGGCCTGGGGAGACGCACGGGTGAGTGCGGCGGGCAGGCGGCTCCAAGGCCGATCTGCGCGCCGGCGTCACTCCGTGGGATCAAGGCGACACCGCCTCACTGCCGATGAAGGGGGGTAGCCGCAGTGGGTAACCCCATGACCCAGGTGGGGAGGGCAGGTTTCGAGGTGGCCCGGCGATCTCCTTTGATGAGCGTGATACGCCAAAGGGTTAGACGAGGGAGGCGGCGGGTATGGCGATTGCTTTGGGGGACGCAAGGGGCTGAGACCATGGACCGAACGAGAGACACAAGAGAGCGCGGCGTGAGCCTGGTGGAGGTGTTGGTCACCATGGCCCTCATGTCGTTGCTGATGACCGCCTTTGCCGCCTCGGTGGAGACGCGGGCGACAGGGTCCCAGACGGAGGGCGCATCGCGGTCGCTCCTCGGCGATCTGCAGCTTGCCCGCCAGCGGGCGATCACCGAGGCGCGTGACTGCCGGGTGCCTACCAGGTGAGCGTGCGCAAGCTCGCCAACGACCAGAACAACGACTCCCTTCCCGACCGCAACTACGGCGGCGGGATTGCTCACCTCGGGCTAGTACGCGAGGTCTTCTACTACCTCGCCGATGGCGCCGCCCCCGGCTCGGAGGTGGCTCCGGCCCAGCCGCAGCTCATGCGCCAGGAGAACGGTGGCACTCCCGAGGTGATCGCCGGGGTGGGCAACATCCGCGCTACCCTCGCCGTCCAAAACGATGCCCTCTACGCCACCACCATTGATGGCCAGGTGGTCCAGGTGGGGACCGCGGGCAATGGCGCCGCGGCGAGCGTCCCGCCGGTGGAGCGCTTCTTCTGGCGGCAGGTGCAGTAGACATGGCCTTCGGTGCGCGGTCCGAGACGACGCGGGCCGCGCACCGCCAAGGCTGGAGGGCGGGCGCGCAGGCTGGCCTTGGAGGGTGGTCGAGCGGCCTGGCGGGTGGCGGGCTCGAAGAGCCGGACGCACGCGCCGGTGGGACGTCGAGGGGTGATCATCCAGCCAAACCGCACGTACCACCGCCGGACCCGGACCGCAGGCGCTACGGTTGGACGTCGAGCGTCCCGGGCGGGGCGACGGCCGGAAGGGCGGCCCCCCTGGATCGCCTGACCTATCCCTCCGCCTCCGCGCCGCGCCGCACCGCCTCCGCGTACATCAGCCCCGCAAGCCGGGTGGTCGCCGCGTCCACCTGCTGGTAGGCGGCGTGGATCGCCGCGGCGGCGGCGCCGGCGCCGATCGCCTCGCGGAGGGTTACGATGGCCGCGTCGATCCGCTCCCGCTCCGCGCCATCGAGTCGGTCACCGAACTGGGCGAGGCCGAGCTCCACCGCCTGGAGCAGGTTCTTCCCTTTGATCTGCGCCTCGACGATGGCGCGGTGGGCCATGTCCTCCTGGGCGCGCTGGATCGATTGCTCCACCATCGCGTTCACCGCCTGTTCCGGGAGGTCGACGGTGGACTTCATCCGCACGATCCGCTCCTGACCGGTGAGCTGGTCGCGGGCCAGGACGTGGAGGATGCCGTCAGCGTCGATGGTGAACTGGACGCCGATGCGCGGCACCCCGGCGGGCGCGGGCTCGACCCCCTCGAGCATGAAGCGGCCGAGCTCCCAGTTGTCGTCCGCCATCTCCCGCTCGCCTTGTAGCACCCGGATGGAGACCGAGCGCTGGTTGTCCACCGCGGTGGTGAACGACTCGCCCGCCTTGGTGGGGATGGTGGTGTTGCGCGGGATGATGGTGTTCATCAGGCCGCCGTAGGTCTCGATGCCGAGCGACAGGGGGGTGACGTCCAGGAGCAGCATGTCGTCGTGGTGGCCCTCGAGGATCGCCCCCTGCGTCGCCGCCCCTACCGCCACCGCCTCGTCCGGGTTGATCGAGGTGTCGGGGGTGCGCTCGAAGAGGGTCTCCACCAGCCGGCGGACCATGGGGATGCGGCTGGAGCCGCCTACCAACAGGACCCCGTCGAGCTCTTGTGGGGTGAGGCGGGCGTCGCCCAAGGCCTGGATGCACGGCCGTCGGGTCTGCTCCACCACCGGCTCCATGAGCCGCTCCAATTCGCTCCGGGTGAGCGTGAGGTCGAGGTTGTAGGCGGGGCCAAGGAAGGGGAGGGTGATCCGCGTCTGGCCGGCGCTGGAGAGGGCGATCTTCGCCTGCTCCGCCGCGTCGCGCAGGCGAGCAACCACTTCCGGCTGGTGGAGGAGTTCACCGTGGCCCTGCTCGGCGACGATCCGCTGGAGGTGGGTGAGCACGGCGGTGTCGATGTCGTCGCCGCCGAGGTGGGTGTTGCCGCAGGTGGACAGGACCTTGAAGACCCCCTCCTTCACTTCAAGGATGGAGACATCGAAGGTGCCACCGCCGAGATCAAAGACCGCGATGCGCGCCGCCCGCTCCTGTCCCAGGCCACAGGCGAGCGCCGCCGCGGTGGGCTCGTTGATGATCCGCTCCACGGTCAGGCCGGCCCGCTCGCCGGCCCGCTTGGTGGCGTTGCGCTGGGCGTCGTTGAAGTAGGCGGGGACGGTGATCACCGCCCGGTGCACCGCTTCGCCAAGGAAGGCGGCGGCGTCGTCGCGGAGCTTCTTCAACACCTCCGCCGAGACCTCCTCCGGACTCAGATCGCGGCCGTCGATGGGGAAGGTAGCGGGGCCGTCGCCGCTCCCCGCCACCGGGTAGCTCACCGCGGTCGCATCGGCGCCGATCTCGCTCCCGCGCCTGCCCATGAATCGCTTGACCGAGTAGAGGGTCCGGCCCGGTTCCACCATCCGCAGGCGGCGCGCCGCCTCGCCCACCACCGGTTCGCCGGTGGTGGGGTAGTGGACCACCGACGGGGTGAGGCGGCGGCCGGCGTGGTCGGGGATGACCAGGCTCATCCCGCCGTCGAGGACCGCGACCACCGAGTTGGTGGTGCCGAGGTCGATGCCGATGATCCGACTCATGCGCGGTCCATGGGGCTGAAGGGGGCGGGCGACGCGGAGGGGCGGAGCGGCAGGGTGACCATCTGAAGCTTCACCCGCCGGTCGTGCACCTGTCCCTCGAGCCGGTCGAGGTAGGAGAGGGTGTCGGCGAGGGCGGCGAGGCGGTGGAAGGCCTCTTCCGACTGCTCGCCGGGTTGATCCCAGAGGGCGTCGATCGCCACGAGTTGGGCGACGGCCTCGTCCTGCTGGGCGTGGATCGAAGCGTGGCAGCGGCGCAGGGTATTGCGGTGGTCGTCACGCGCCGTCCGGCCAAGGGCGAAGGCGGCCGCTTCCAGGGCGGACTTTGGGCGCTCCGCCTCGCGCAGATAGCCGTCCACCTCGGAAAGGGCGGTCTGTACCTGGCGGAAGAGGGTCGCCACCGCCGGCGGGATCGCCCGGCTCGGGTTCCGCTCTCCCTGGGTGAGGAGCGCCACCAGGTACTGGACCCGCTGCTTCGGCTCCTTCAAGCAGGCGTACGCCTGGTTGAGGAGGGCGGAGCGCTGGAGGATCGCCGCGCGCTGGACCGCGTCGAGGTCGGGGTGGCGGTCGGGGTGGTACTCCTGGCTCAGGCGGAGGTAGGTGGCCTCCAGCCGATCGTGGTCGACCAACGGTCGCTGCGGGATGCCGAGGTAGCGGAAGTAATCGACGCCGCGCGGCACCGGCACCACCGTCCGGCACTCCTGGCAGAAGAAGCTGGAGAGCTGCCGGTTACAGCTCTGGCACTTGACCTGCAACGTCTCCATCGAGGATCGGGCGAGGATCGGGCGAGGATCGGGCGAGGATCGGGTGCGGGTCAGGCGCTGAAGGACTCGCCGCAGGAGCAGCTGCCGGTGGCGTTGGGGTTGCGCACCTTGAAGCCGCCGTTGATGAACGCCTCCACGAAGTCCACCTCCGCCCCTTGCAGGAAGACGGCGCTCTTCGGGTCGACGCACAGCCGCACCCCCTTGTCGGTGATCACCTGGTCGTCGGGGCGTGGCCCGTCCACCAGGGAGAAGGTGTACTGCATGCCGGAGCAGCCGCCGCCCTTCACCTGGACGCGGATCGCCCCCTCCGTCTTGCCCTGGCGTTCCAGGACCTCCTTGACCTTCTTGGCCGCGTGGTCGGTGACGGTGATCATCGGTTCTCCGGATAAGGCCTGGTGGCCCTGCGCGAGTCATCCTACTCTGCGCGTCCTTTGACGACGCGCTCAGGGTGCTTCTCTCAGCGCTTTTGCCACGAGCCATCAATCTGCAATCCGGGGGGTCTATAAGCAAGAGTTGCGGCCGCGCGCTGTAGTTGAGCGAACCGTTTCCCCTGGAGGGGTCTCCTACCTGGCAAGTCGCGCCAACACTCAGCACGTCGAGACCCCGCGACCACCCACCGCACCCTAATCTCAAGGAATCCGACCGATGCTCCTCTCGACCAAGATCACCTACTCCGTTCGTTCTCTGGCGTACATCGCCAACTACGTGAGTGGCCAGCGGCCGATTCCTCTCTCCGAGATCGCGGAGGTTGAGGGGATCTCCCTTCACTACCTGGAGCAGCTCTTCAATAAGCTGCGGCGGGGCGGGATCGTCAACAGCGTCCGCGGCCCGAAGGGCGGTTTCCTCCTGGCGCGACCGGCCACCGCGATCTCGATCGACGACATCATCCAGGTGCTCGGCATCGAGGTCTTCTCCAACCTCGCCGAGGGCGATGACGCGGAGGCGCCGAGCGACCGGTCGTGCATCCACGGCACCGGCCGGATGTGGGTCGAGTTCCGGGACTACATCCGCACCTACCTTGGCCATCGCACCCTGCAAGAGATCATTGACGACTGTCACCAGAAGGCGGGCGACGCTGCCGTCTCCTCGGGGAGCCACGTGGCGTAAGCGGCGCGCCCGCCTGGTTGGGTCAAAAGCGGCCCGTCTGCGCCTGGCAGGCGGGCCGTTTTGGTTGCGGCGGGCGCGGCCGCCATCGCATCCTCGGCCCATGTTGGCGGCGGGACAGACCACGGCAGCGGCGCTGCTCATTGGCAATGAGCTTCTCGCCGGCAAGGTGGCGGACGAGAACCTGCCGGTCCTGGCCGGCGAGCTGTGGAAACTGGGGATCAGCCTGTGCGAGGTGCGCATCGTGCGCGATGCGGTGGAGACCATCGCCGCGGCGGTGCGCGACCTCTCCCCCCATCACACCTATCTGTTTACCACCGGGGGGATCGGCCCCACCCACGATGACGTCACGGTCGATGCGGTGGCGCACGCCTTCGGGGTCGGGTTGGTCTCCGATCCGGTGCTCGAGGCGACGCTGCGCGCCTGCCATCCAGAGGGGTGCCCCTCCGCCAGCCAACTGCGCATGGCGCGGGTTCCCCAGGGGGCCGTACTGGTGGGCGGTGGTGCGGGGGTGTGGCCGACGGTGCAGCTTTCGAACGTCTACCTCTTTCCCGGTGTCCCCCCCTACTTCCGCGAACGGTTTGCCTCCCTGCGCGCGACCCTGCGCGGCACCCCCTTCACCTACCTTTGCCTCCACACCCGCCTGGGTGAGGGGCGGATCGCCGAGGATCTGCGCGAGGTGGCGGAGAGCTACCCGGAGGTGGAGATCGGCAGCTACCCGGCGGTGGGGCGGAGTGACTACCGGGTGCGGATCACCTTCGCCGGCCGCGACCCCGAGGGGGTAGCGGCGGCGTGTGACGCGGTGCGAACGCGGTTGGGGGACGACGCCCTGGTGGAGCCGGACCTCCCCTGACCCATGGCCATCCCGCCCGTCCCGTGGGCCGAGATCGACACCGTCTTGCTGGACATGGACGGGACCCTCCTCGACCTCCACTTCGACAACCACTTTTGGCTCTACCATGTGCCCGAGCAGATCGCCCGGCGTGACCACATCGACCGGGAGACGGCGCTGGCGTGGCTGCGCGGCGAGTACCAAAAGGTGGCGGGCCGGCTGGAGTGGTACTGCGTGGACCACTGGAGCCGCGAGCTCTCCCTGCCGATCGCCGAGCTCAAGGAGGAGATGAGCCACCACATCCGCCCTCTGCCCCACGCCTTCGACTTTCTCCGCGCCATGGGGGCGGCGGGAAAGCGGCGGGTGCTGGTGACCAACGCCCACACCAAGAGCCTCGCCCTCAAGCTCAGGATCACCGGCCTGGGCGCGCTCCTCGACGAGATCGTCGTCTCCCACGACCTCGGCGCGCCGAAGGAGGACGCGCGCTTTTGGGCACGGCTGCGCGGCGTGTTGCCCTTTGATCCGGCGCGCGCCCTGTTCGTGGACGACAGCGTGGCGGTCCTCGCCGCGGCGCGCGCGGCCGGGATTGGCTGCGTGGTCGCGGTCACTCGGCCCGACTCCCATGGGCCGGAGCGCGCGGTTGCCGACTTCGCGGCGGTGGTCAGCCTCGCCGAGCTGCTCCCCGCGTAGGCGGGGGCGTGTGGTCGGTCGGGCCGTGCGAGGGTGGCGCGCAGGGGCGGCCACGATCCGCGCTTCGACCCCCGTTGGCGCCGCGATCCGTTGTTGCGCGTCGATCGGGCGCAAGTCCGACCGGTTCTGTACCCGAAGTTCTCACCGTGGATGGACCCGCTGGCGCAACACCACCCGGTTGCGGGAGTCGCCTTGTCCGAGTTATCGCCACGTCGCAAGCCGGTCCGGCCCCTGGCGCGCCGGCGTGCCGCGCCACCCCGCGCCGCCCACCGCAGACGATCCCCGGTGACCGTTCCGGCCTACAGAAAGACGCGGGTCTCCGCCGCCACCGCGGCAAGCCGCTGGCGCAGGGGGTCGAGGGAGTTGGGGTCGAGGCCGAGGTGGGCGAGGGGTGGGTCGGGTAGCTCGGGTCGCGCCGGGTCGCCGCTGTGGCCGAGCCCTTCGGCGCGGCACAGAAGATCGGCGAACTGGACCACGTCGACGATCGGGTCGTTCGAGTTGGGCAGGCCACACCGTTGCTCGGCCGGCTCGTGGTGGTGGCGGATGGTGGCGATCGTCGCCTCCGGCAGGAGCCAGCTGCGCGCGATCCACTCGCCGATCTCCGCGTGGGTGGTGCCGAGGCGCCCCATCTCCGCCTCGCAGCTCGTCAGCCCCTCGTCGTGGATTAGCTGGAGGATCTCGCCGAAGGCGTCGGGGAAGAACTGGTCGAGGATCAGCTTGCCCATGTCGTGGAGCAGGCCGGCGGTGAAGGCGTCGTCGCGCGGTGCGCAGTGGAGCTGCTCGGCGAGCGCCTGGCTGGCGTTGGCGACACAGATGGCGTGGCTCCAGAAGGCGGTGCGGTCGAAGCCGTTCGCCGACTCGTAGTGGAACTCGTGGATCACCGCGACGGTGAAGGCCATCTTCACCACCTCGTTGTAGCCGAGGAGGTTGATCGCCTCGAAGACCGACGAGATCCGCCGGATGAAGCCGAAGTAGGCGGAGTTCACCACCCGCAGGAGGTTGGCGGTGAGCGCCTGGTCCTGGCCGATCACCGTTGCCATGTCGCGGACGGTGGAGTCGGGGTCACGGGCGACCGTGCCCACCCGCGCGGCGATCGCCGGCAGGGTGGGCAGCTCTTTGACCGAGGCCATGAGCGCCGCCACGCGCGCATGGTCTACGGTGGGGGGCGCCCCCTCGGTCACAGGGGCGGTGGGCCGGTCCATACGGAACCTGGTCCTCAGGAGACCAATGCGTCCTCGGTCTGGAAGAGCGGGATGACCACCTCCCGCACCAGTCGATGGTCGCGGTTCAGCGTATACGTATGGGCCCGGCCCACCACCTTGCGGATGAGGATTCCGGCATCGGTCAGGGCTTGCAGGGAGAGCTGGCACGATCGGCCGCTGATCCCTCCGAGGAGCGCGATGCGCCGACCGGTGAGCGAATCTTCCGCGCGCGCGAGGACCCGGAGGATGTCGATCTTAGAGTTGCAGTTCAGGATCGGGTTGATGACTTGGTCTTCTGTCAGTGGCTTCACCGGCAACCTCTCGTTGGTGTGGAACGTCGGTTGCTCCTCCTGCCAACCCGTATCGGCGCTGGTTTTGGAAACCTGAACGCCTGCTTCGGCTGTGTGGTGTAAGTCGCGGCGGTGCGAGGAAGAGCAAAAGAAAAGCGCGGCGCTTGGGTGCGGTCTGACGGTGCGCGCCTCCAGATCGTCCACGGTGGGTGCGGCCGTCTCTCTCCACCGCGCCCGTGTCGTTTGCCGGTGACCCCGGTCGGCGGCCAGCCGGTGGTGTCAAACGGGTGACTGGGAACCTCGAGGCCGTTGACGTCTCGGCCATTCCTCACCGCCACCGCCCGCTTCGAAAAGATCGCGGTGAACCGCGTGTTCCCAAGGTGTTGGCCAACCTCGCCGTACCCCGGCGCCGGTGCGCCCGCGGCTGGCATCCGGCTTGCTCTGCCCCCCGCAGGCGCACCGATCCCCGGGGCGCGGAGGCGGGCGGATGAACCTCGACACGGTGGTCGGTTTGGGGAGAGAGGCGGTGGAGGTGGCGCTGTTGCTCGCCGGCCCGCTGCTCCTCGTCGGTCTGGTGGTGGGCGTGGTGGTGAGCCTCCTGCAGGCCCTGACCCAGGTGCAGGAGATGACCCTCACCTTCGTCCCCAAGCTCCTCGCCATGTCGTTTGTGATGGTCGCCCTGATGCCGTGGATGGCGCAGGTGATGATCGACTACACGACCCGCCTCTTCACCGCGCTGCCGGAGCTGGTGCACGGATGAACGCGACGTGGCAGATCGACCTCGGCCTCGCCGCCCGCTTCGCCCTGGTGCTGGCGCGGGTGGCGGCGGTGATCAGTCTCACCCCGGTCCTTGGCGGCAGTGTGGTGCCGCGCCCGGTGAAGGTGGGGCTGTCGGTGGCGATCGCCCTGCTCCTCTTTCCGCGCCTCACCGCGGTGGGCGCGCCGGCGAACCTGCTGGCGCTGGCGGTCGGGGTAGGCGGGGAGATCGTGGTGGGGGCGCTGATCGGCTTCGTGGTGGCGGCGCTGTTCGCCGGCGTGCAGCTCGCCGGCCAGACGATCGCCGCCCAGATGGGGTTTGCCGCCGCCTCCCAGTTCGACCCCATGACCCACGCCAACTCCATGGTGGTCGGCCAGTTCCAGTTCGTCCTCGCAGGGCTGATCTTTTTCGCCCTCGGCGGCCATTTGCGGGTGATCGAGGCGCTCGCCGCCAGCTTCACTCGCGTGCCGCTCGCCGCCGCCCACCTAGGCGGTGGCGCCTTGCAGGAGCTCTTCGACCTCACCGAGGCGGTCTTTGTCGCCGGTCTGTCGATCGCCGCACCGGTGATCGCCGCGATGATCCTCACCCACATCGGCCTCGGGATCCTGGCGCGGACGCTGCCGCAGATGAACGTCTTCCTCGTCGCCTTCCCGCTCCAGATCGCCGTCGGTCTGGCAACCCTCGGTCTCACCTTGCCGCTGCTCGCCTGGTGGATGGGGCGCGGCGTCAACGAGATGGACGGCCACTTCGTCCACCTCCTCTCCTCCCTCTCCTAGGACTGTCGTGGCCGATCAGGACAAGACCCAGCAACCGACCCAGCGCAAGCGCGACGAGGCGCGGCGCAAGGGGCAGGTGCCGAAGAGCCGCGAGGTGGTCTCGGCGATGGTCCTCGGCAGCGGAGTCCTCGCCCTCACCCTCGGCGGTGGCCAGATGTGGGCGGGGCTGGAGCAGATTGCGCGGGGCTGCTTCGCCGGCAACCTCGATCTCGATATGGAGACCCTGCCGGGGCTGGCCGCCGGCTGGACGCGTGCTGGGCTGGCGGTGGTCGCGCCGGTGCTGTTCGCCGCTACTGCCGCGGCGCTCGCCGGCGGCTTCGGCCAGGTGGGGGTGGTGGTGAGCCCGGAGGCGATCGCCCCGAAGCTGTCGCACATCAGCCCCGCGGCCGGCTTCCACCGCCTCTTCTCGATGAACGCGGTGATGGAGCTGCTGCGCGGGGTGGCGAAGGTGATCGCCTTGTCGGTGGTGGTCTGGCTCTCCCTGCGCCACCGGGTTGGCGACATCGTTGCGGTCGGCGCCGGCGGGGTCGCCACCATTTTGCCGCAGATGGGGGCGCTGGCCTTCGTGGTGATGCGCAACTGCCTGCTGTTCATCGCCGTCTTGGCGTTGGCCGACTTTGGCTACCAGCGCTGGAAGTACCTCCAGGAGTTGCGCATGACCACCCAGGAGGTGAAGGAGGAGATGAAGGAGAGCGAGGGGGATCCGCTCATCCGGTCTCGCATCCGCAGCTTGCAGCGGGAGATGGCGAGCAAGCGGATGATGGCCGCGGTGCCCACCGCCGACGTGGTGGTCACCAACCCGACCCACTTCGCCGTGGCCCTGCGCTACCAGCGCGGCCAGGACGCCGCGCCGCGGGTGGTGGCCAAGGGGGCCGGCTTCGTCGCCCAGCGGATCAAGCAGATCGCCCGCGACCACGGGGTGATGGTGCGCGAAGACAAGCCGCTCGCCCGTGCCCTCTACCGCGCCGTGGAGGTGGGGAAGCTCGTTCCCGAGCACCTCTACCGCGCCGTCGCCGAGCTTCTCGCCTACGTCTATCGCGCCCGCCGTGCGGCCCCTAGCTCGAGGTAACCACCATGGCCGCTGTCCTCTCCGCCACCGTTCCCGCGCCTCTTTCCGCCACCAGCCACCGCGGCGAGATCTACCTCGCCGCCGGGGTGGTGGGGATCTTGATGGTGATGACCGTGCCGCTGCCGGCACCGCTGATGGACCTCTTGCTCGCCGTTTCGGTCACCAGCGCGGTCCTCATCCTGCTGGTCGCCACCTCCACCACCTCGCCGTTGGAGTTCTCCGTTTTCCCGTCGCTGTTGCTGATCACCACCCTCCTGCGCCTGTCGCTCAATGTCGCCTCGACCCGCCTCATCCTGTCGCACGGCAACGAGGGGCCGAGCGCCGCGGGCCACGTGATTCAGGCCTTCGGCCAGTTCGTGGTGGGGGGCAACTACGTCATCGGGATCATCGTTTTTCTCATCCTCGTCCTCATCAACTTCATCGTCATCACCAAGGGCGCCGGGCGGGTGGCGGAGGTCTCCGCGCGCTTCACCCTCGACGCGATGCCCGGCAAGCAGATGTCGATCGACGCCGACCTCAACGCCGGCCTCATCGACGAGAAGCAGGCACGCGCCCGGCGGCAGGAGATCGAGCAGGAGGCGGACTTCTTCGGGGCGATGGACGGTGCCTCCAAGTTTGTCCGCGGCGACGCGATCGCCGGCATCGTCATCACCTTCATCAATATCATCGGCGGCCTGATCATCGGCACCCTGCAACAGGGGCTGACCCTCACCGCCGCGGCGCACAACTACACGATCCTCACCGTTGGCGACGGCCTCGTGTCGCAGATCCCGGCGCTGGTCATCTCCACCGCCGCCGGCATCGTGGTGACCAACTCGGCGAGCAGCGAGAACCTCGGCACCGCCCTGGCCAAGGAGCTCTCCGCCTACCCGCGCGCCATGTACATGGCTGCCGCCGTCCTCGCCCTCGTCGGCCTGGTCCCCGGCCTGCCCGCGATCCCGTTCATCGCCGTTGCGGGGGTCGTTGCCCTAATCGCGCGTCGATCCGCGGTGGCGGAGGAGCCGGCGGTGGCGGTGGGGGTGGAGACGACCGAGACGGAGAGCTCGCCCGACACCTCGCCCGAGGCGATGGCCGAGCTCCTCGACCTCGACGTCCTCGAGTTGGAGGTGGGCTTCGGGCTCATCTCCTTGGTCGACGCGGGCAAGAGCGGCGATTTGCTGTCGCGCATCAAGGCGATTCGCCGCCAGGCTGCCACCGACCTCGGGATCATCGTCCCGCCCATCCATATCCGCGACAACCTGCAGCTCAAGCAGGGCGCCTATCGCATCTTCATCCGCGGGGTGGCGGTTGCCGAGGGCGAGGTCCTGCTTCACCACCTCTTGGCGATGGATCCGGGCACGGTGGAGCGGCCGGTGGAGGGGGTCGCGACCACCGAGCCCGCCTTCGGCCTGCCGGCGTTGTGGATCTCCGACCGCGACCGCGAGAAGGCGCAGTTCGCCGGCTACACGGTGGTCGATCTCCCCACGGTGCTGGCCACCCACATCACCGAGGTGGTCCGTTCCCACGCCCACGAGCTGGTCGGCCGGCAGGAGGTGCAGGAGCTCCTCGACCATCTCGGCAAGCGCCGCCCGAAGGTGGTGGAGGAGCTGGTGCCGTCGCTTCTCAGCCTGGGGGCGGTGCAGAAGGTGCTGCAGAACCTGCTCGCCGAGGACATCTCGGTGCGCAACCTGCAAACCATCCTCGAGGTCCTCGCCGACCACGCGGTCGCGACCCACGACCCGGATCTGCTCACCGAGCACGTGCGTACCGCCCTGTCGCGCACCATCACCAACAACGTCCTCGGCGACGGCGGCGAGCTTGCCGTCTTTACCCTCGGCCCGGCGATCGAGGAGGAGTTGGCGCGCGCGATCGCCGAGGGCGAGCGCGGCCAGCAGCTCTCCATGGAGCCGGCCCGCGCGCAGCAGATCATCGACAAGCTCGCCGCCGCCACCCGCGACTTGCAGGCGGCGTCGATCACCCCGGTGCTTCTGGTCCAGCCGGGGCTGCGCCGCCACCTCCATCGCCTCACCGACCGCTTTATCAAGGGGCTGGCGGTCCTCTCCTTCAACGAGATCGAGCCCGACGTGCGGGTCCGGTCGGTGGCCACCGTCGAGTAGCGCATGCGCATCCAACGGTTTGCCGCCCGCACGGCGGCCGAGGCGATGGCCGCGGTGAAGCAGAGCCTCGGTCCCGACGCGGTGTTGTTGGAGACCCGCCGCATCCAGGCGCCCGAACGGCGCGCCGCCGGCGAGCTGGTGGAGGTGGTGGCGGCGGTGGACCGCAACCCGGGCCGGCGGCGGCGGGTGTACGCGCCGGCGCGACCGAGCTTCGACGCCTTGTTGGCCCATGCGGAGGACACGGACGCGGCGCGCGCGGATGGCCAAGGGCGGGTGGACGATGGGGGGTTGGTGGGCCGGCATGGCCGGCCCGAGGTGGAGGAGGTCACCTCTGCCGCACGTGCGGCCCTGCCCGGAGGGCAGGGGCCTTCGCCCCATCGCCCATCCGCCCTTGGCCACCCCGCGCCGGCCACGGTGGCGTTCGCCCCGCTGGCCACGCCCGTTGCCACACCGCCAGCCACTGCCGCGCCCGCGCCCGCGCCGGTCACCGTTGCGCCGGCCGCGCCGGGGGCGAGGCTGGCGTTGTTGGAGCGTCGTCTGGACTCCCTCGCCCAGGCGGTGCACCGGCTGGGTGCACCCGCTGGGTTGCCCGGGGCCGTTGTGACCACGGGCCCGACCGCGGTCGCGGGCAATGAACTGGTTGCGGTTACCGCGGCGTTGATCGCCCTCGATCGCAAGGTCGACGCCCTGCTCGCCACCGCCCAGGCGCCGGCGCCGGTTGCGGCGGGCGAGGTGGACGCGCGCCTGCTTGCTGAGCTTGCGGTCGCCGGGTTGGACCCGCTTGCCGCGCGTCACTGGGGGGAGCGGGTGCAGGCGACGTACACGAAGCGGCCGGCGACGCCGGGCGAGACCCCCCTCATGCGCCTCGCCGCGGAGCTGGGGCAGCAGATCACCTGCGCGCCGGAGGCGGGGCCCGGCGAGGTCCACTGCCTGCTCGGCGCCAGCGGCGCCGGCAAGTCCACCCTGGTGGTGAAGCTCGCCCTGCGCGCCCAGCAGCTCGACCGCCTGCCGGTCCACCTCATCACCCTCGATTACGCCCGCCCCGAGGGGGCGGCGCTGCTGGCGCGCTACGCCGAGGTCTTCGCCCTGCCGCTCACCCGGGTCAGCGACGTGGCCACCCTCGGTGGGGCCCTCGACCGTCTCCCCGCCGGGGGTCTCACCCTGGTGGACTGCCCGGCGACCAGCGTCGACGTGGAGCAGCGGCCCGCCCTCGCCGCCCTCCTGCGCGCCCTCGGGCCGCACGCGGTGCGCCACCTCCTCTTGCCCGCGGCCACCGCGCTGGCGGAGATGCGCCGCCAGGTCGCGGCCCATCGCACCGTCGGCATCGATCGCCTCGCCTTCACCAAGGTGGACGAGGCCGCCGCCTTTGGTCAGGTGGCGGCGATCGCCGCGGAGAGTGGGCTGCCAGTGAGCTGGCTCACCACTGGCCGGCAGATCCCCGAGGACCTCGCCGACGCGGGTCCCGACCTCCTGGCTGCCCTGGTGACGCGCCGCCGTTCGGCAACCGCGGCGGTGGCGGGGAACCACGCGGCGGTCATCTCAAAGAACCCTCCAGTCGCTACTTGCGTGTCCGACAAGGAACAAAGATGAGCCCACTCGAAGTCGCCGGCCGCGGCCGCCGGGACACCCACGTCAAGGTCCTCTCCGTCACCTCCGGCAAGGGAGGGGTCGGGAAGACCAACATCGTCGCCAACCTCGCCTACGCCCTGTGCGAGCGCGGCCTCAACGTCCTCGTCCTCGACGCCGACCTCGGCCTCGGGAATATCGACGTGCTGCTCGGCCTCAACCCGGTCCTCACCCTCCAGGACTGCCTGCGGGGCGAGGCGAGCCTACCGGAGATCCTCATCACCGGCCCGGGGGGGATGCGCATTCTGCCGGCGCCGTCGGGGCTCGCCGACCTCACCCACCTCACCGAGGCGGATCGCCTGCGCTTCCTTGCCGGTCTCGACGAGCTCGACGAGCCGGTGGACGTCTTCATCATCGACACCGGCGCGGGCATCGCCGCCAACGTCTGCTTCTTCTCCGTCGCCGCCCAGGAGATCTGCGTGGTGGCGACCCCCGAGCCCACCTCGCTCACCGACGCCTACGCCTTCATCAAGGTGATGAGCCGTCAGTACGGCGAGAAGGAGTTCAAGCTGATCGTCAACCAGGCGAGCGGCGAGCGCGAGGCCCTGTCGGTCTTTCGCCACCTGACCACGGTGTGCGACCGCTTCCTCACCATCCGCCTCGAGTACGCCGGCTTCGTCCCCCACGACGACAAGCTCGCTCGCTCGGTGCGCGATCAGCAGCTCGTCACCGAGCGCTACCCCGAGGCGATCTCCAGCCGCCACTTCCGCGAGCTCGCCAAGGAGATCGACCACTCACCCGCGTCGATGTTTCCGAAGGGAAACATCCAGTTTTTTTGGCGCCGCCTCTGGACCCCCGAGGCGGCTGGCCCCGTCCTCTAGCACCCGGGAGACACGACCATGATGGAGACAATCAAAGCGTATTTGGCCGAGGGCAGCGGTCGCCCCGTGGAGTTGCGTAACGACCTCATCCTTCAGTACGCGCCGCAGATCAAGTACATCGCCCATCGGGTGGCGGCGCGCCTGCCATCGCACATCGAGCTGGAGGAGCTGATCAACGCCGGCGTCCTCGGGCTGATCGACGCGATCGAGAAGTTCGACGTGTCGCGCAACATCCAGTTCAAGACCTACGCCGAGATCCGGGTGCGCGGCGCCATGCTCGACGAGCTGCGCGCCCAGGATTGGGTGCCGCGTTCGGTGCGCCAGAAGATCAATACCCTGGCGCGCGCCTACGCCAGGTTGGAGCAGGTCTACGGCCGGCCGGCGACCAGCGAAGAGGTGGCTGCGGAGCTCGGTCTGACGGTGGCCGAGCTCACCATCCTCGAATCGAAGGCGCAGGGGCTGCCGCTCATCTCCCTCAACGACAGCTTCGATCACGACGACGATGACGAGCGCTGCCTGCAAGACTCGATCACCGACCCGGACCAGACCGACGCCGCGGACCAGTTCGACGAGAAGTGGGTGAAGGAGGTGATCGAGCACGAGCTCGACCTCATCCCGCCGCGCGAGCGCACCGTCGTCTCCCTCTACTATTTCGACGAGCTGACCATGAAGGAGATCGGCGTCGTCCTCGGGGTCACCGAGTCGCGCATCTCTCAGATCCACACCAAGGCCCTCTTGCGCCTGAAGGGCAAGCTGGAAACCGCCGGCGTCGCCGTGGAGGCGTGACCCCGCGCGGTCGCCGGCGACTGGTCGCCGGCGCGGCGCAACCGGGCGGGGGCGGGGCCGGTTAATTGGTAACCGGCGTTACCCATGTTTGGGCCTAATTGGTAACGGGAGCTACCAATTAGACTCCTGCCCTAGGGTGCGTGAAGTTAAGTAACTCCATGTAAACTAACGACTGTGTCGCCTTCCCGCGATTTTCCGCGCGGTTGGCATGCCACCTGCATAAACCTGAGGTATTCCCCCTTAGGACACGACGCGGACCGCCTCCCCTTCTTCCCCCGGACGGGGAGGCGGCCGCCTCGTGAGGGTGGGGCCGGGAGTGGCCCCACACCCGCCGTGGCCCTCGAACGAGGGCGCTGTCGTGGCCGGGTGGCGCCTGGATTGAGGACGAGGGCGCCTGTCTCAAGATGAGACGCAGGGCCGACCTCACCCTCCATCTGTCCCCTGTCTCCCCCGGGTGTCCGTAGATGCGGGTGTGAAAAACCAATGGCTTATGCAGAGGTCGCACCGGTGGCATGAGGGTTGCTGTAGCACGCGAAAGAAAGACTGCACGCGAAAGAAAGATTGCACGCGAAAGAAAGATTGATCCCACAGGTCGCGCCCGCCGCGCCGCCAGATTTCACCCACGATTTCCGGAGATCCCCATGCGCAGCCTCTTTACCCCCTCCCTCTCCGCCCTCGCCCTGCTCCTCACCACCGCCCTGCCGGTGGCGGCGGACCCGGTGAACAGCTTCTTTGACGTCTACTTCGATGTCAGCGACGTCGATCTCCCGACCACGAACCAGGACAACACCCACGCGGGGATCGGGCTGCTGTTCGATCCCCCGCCCCTGGGGACCGACGACCTCCTCTATGACTCGGCGAATGGGCAAGAGGGGATCGACGGTTACTCCCTCCTCCTCGATGAGACCTTCACCCCCGGCGGTGGTGGCGGCGGGGTGATGCGCTTCTCGATCACCAACGGCAACTACCCTGGCGAGCCGATGTTCCCGGGGGTGGGTGCGGATGTGGACTCCGCGAGCCTCTCCGTACAGTTCGCTGCCTATGCCGCACCAATCCTCGGGGTGAGTTACACCGTTGACGGAATTCCTGGTAGCGACGCGCTGCCCGCATTTATCTGGGGCGAGGCCCCGATCGACCTGGAACTGGCTTGGTCCAACAGCCCTGAGCTCGCCGGCGCCCAGTCGATCCAGGTCGACGTCACCCTCGGCGGCGTTGCCGTCCCCGAGCCCACCTCCCTTGCCCTAGTGGGGGGGGTGATTACCGCCCTCTTGGGCTTGCGCCGCCGCCTGGCGTGATCCCCGAACCCACCCCCCCAGTCGATCCCTGACCGTCCGATTCCAAGGAGCACCCCATGCGTACCCTCGCCCTGCTGCTTACCGCCGCCCTCGCCGCCCCCTCTGCCAGCGCGGCGGGGCTCACCAACCTCTCCTTTGAGACCGACCTCGCCGGCTGGACCGCCACCGGCAACGTCCAGCGCATCAGCCCCGTCGGCGGGGGCAAGAACATCAGTGGCCAGACCGGCTTCCCGGCCAGCGACGGGAGCTGGTTCGCCCTCCTCTCCAACGCCCCGGATCGCGCGGCTAATGGGAGTGGGCCGGCGGTGAACTCGGGGGCGGACCGCGACGGAAGCGGCGCGAACGAGTTCGACGTCGCCACCCTCTCCCAGTCCTTCACCATGGCGACCCCCTTCACCCTCGACCTCGCCTGGACCGTTGCCACCAGCGAGTTCGATGGCTTCCCCGATGCCGGTGCCGCGGATCTCGCGGAGATCCGCCTCCTGCCGGCGGCCGGGGCGCCCATCCCCCTGGTCCAGGTCTCCCTGGACGACAACATCAATGACGGCAGCTTTATCCCCCTCGGGGTGGGGGATTTCAGCGGGACCTCCTGGCAGACCACCTCGCCCACCCCGCCGGCGAGCTCCTTCATCGATGGCACCTATCTCGGCGGCTTCCAGACCGCGACCAGCGGGGTACTCCCGGCCGGCGCCTACACCCTGGAGTTCTTCGTCGGCGACGAGTTTGATGGCTGGGTCGACACCGGCCTCCTGGTGGACAACCTGCAGATCACCGCGGCGGTCCCCGAGCCCGCCTCCGCCACCCTCCTCCTCTCCCTCCTCCCCGCCGTCGTCCTCCTCCGGCGGCGCCGGTAACTCCCCGTGACGGAGCCGGTCGGACTTTGCCGATCGAACTGATCGCGGTCGTGCTGGGGCGGGCCTTCGGGTCCGCCCCTTTTTTTTGTCCGCGGCCACGGAGACAGGCGACCCGACGCGCCCCCTCGTCTGGGGGTGGCCTGGCGGGCGGCAAGGGGGCGGTGGTGAAAAATCACCAACTCGGTTTTCCGCGATCGACGTATAACTCTTTGAAAAAGTTAGCGATGCGTCTCTTCGCCTGGCGATTGTCCAGATGTGAGACAGCCACACGGAATGTGCAACACGGTTTCTTGTATTTTTTAAGTCTTTGTAAAACAAGCACTATTTCAGGTTCCGCCCGGCGTGTCCGCGACGCTCGCGGGCCGATCTCAATGTGAGACAGTGAATCGTTCCTTATTGAGACATGGCGCGCGATTGGTGGTTTTTGGCCAGCCGGGCGGGATGAGCCATTTCTAATAAAACCAGAACGTTGCGGCATCCATGGGTGGTGGGGCTAGGTGGCACGCTGGTTGCTAAAGACTTTGCGTCAACTATAAACCGCTCTTCATGCTGTCCCCGTCCGGGGTCGCCACAGGGGGACGCGCGGTGCGCGTTCGGAGGCCCGCTGGAGCCGGGGGCACGGTAGGAAAGGAGGTGGAGGGAGTAGAACTCAGGGGGCGGGAGGCAGCTAGACCTCCCGCCCCCAAGCAACCGGACGCCGGGGGCATTCAGCCGCCGGCATATTCATTCACGACTTCTCTGAGGGGGAAACTCATGAAGTCAGCACGTGTAGGATCCCGCCTGCTGGCGGGACTCGCAGTTTCGTGTGTGCTCGGTCTGCCGGTCGCCGGCCAGGCCGACACCATCTCGGTCACCAACGATGGAATCGGCGCCGCCGGTTCCGGCGTTGCGGCCACCTCGCCGGACGGCGCTCATCTCTTCGATACCGCGCTGAATGGCACCAACTCCGTGGCGTTGACGCCGGCCGATCTCGGCCTCGGCGCGAACCAGGACATCAACGCCATCTCCTTCGGCCTCGACCGGATCAACTCGTACGACTACTTCTTCTCGGTGGACGCCGCCAGCCAGGGCGACGGCAGCTCGTACGTGACCCTGAGTGCCGGTACCCAACGGCAGGCGGGCCGGATCTTTGTGGCGATCCCGAGTCAGCTCCCGGGGGCCAGCTTCCTCGACGCCGAGGGGGTGGATCTCGGTCTCAAGGAGACCAAGAACGCGGTGAACAACGACAACCTCGACGCCCTCGATCTGAACGCGGCCCCGTACGCGCCGGGTGTCGACGGCGACGTCTACTTCTCCATTGTGGGAAGTGGCGACATCTACCTCAACAACCTCAACAGCGTCTTTATGTCCGCCGCTAAGCTCGGCCTCACCCAGGGCGAGGACCTCGACGCCCTGATCGTGCAACCGGGCGCGGGTGTCCTCTTCTCCATCGCCCCCGGTGCCGGCAGCTACTCGGCCGCGGACGTGATCTTTTCCGACGGCACCGGCAGCAACAGCCTGTTTATCAGCGCGGCGGACATGAGCCTGCTGGCCACGGACAACATCGACGCCCTGGCCACCGTGCCCGAGCCCATGTCCATGGCTTTGGTGGGCACCAGCCTGCTGGGCCTGATGGCGTTGCGGCGGCGGTATGCGGGCGTGAAAGGAGCCTCCATGCGTAACCCAGCCATTCGTACCCTGATGCCGTTCTTGTGCATCGCCTTCCTCGCCTCCATGGCGACGACCGCGGATGCCCGGAGCGCCCGAGGACGTACCCTCCACTCCCCGGCGAAGGACTTCCTCATCTTCACCAACTACGAGCTGGGCATGCACTGCACCGGCTTCGACTTCAGCTACTGCTGCGTCCTGCCGCCGTTCAACTCGATCCAGGCGCAGGCGGTGAAGACTGGGGTGCGGCCCAAGGAGCTCGATCCGATCAACTACGGCATCAAGCTCGGCTACGAGTTCAAGGACAACACCTGGTCGGAAGGGGCGAAGCTTGCCTATTGGAACGTTCCCTACGACGTCGGTGATGGCACCGAGAAGTGGGCCGATGGCAGCGCCGACACCAACGTCAACGGCGTCACCACCGACGGCGGGGACATCCTGTCGAACGTCGAGTTTGATTCCCTGTACGTCTACAACCCCTTCACGGGCAGTGATGGCGGGGTGAGTGGCGGTGCTGGTCCTGGCGATCCGCCCACGCTGCCCTTCCTCGAGGGTGGTAAGGCGCCTGGTGCCCTGGCGACCGATCGCCTCTCCGTCGGCGGTGCCTCCCTCAACATCCCCCTCGACCACGGCCCGACGTTTGCGCCGATGGCCAACAAGTTGGCCAACCCTCTCATTGATCCACTCGGCCGCCCCGGCATGACCTACGTGGGTCAAGAGGGGACGGTGGTCTACACCTACACCAAGATGATCAATGAGGCGGGTG
>Ga0210044_10000093_pt1 | contig 121240 bp, 92 predicted proteins | sample CryGey13umfilter_2_FD_183959 | JGI IMG/M metagenome (GOLD analysis project Ga0210044, IMG submission 183959) | Groundwater microbial communities from aquifer in Utah, USA - Crystal Geyser 4/9/14 3 um filter (SPAdes) (version 2) | ecosystem: Environmental > Aquatic > Deep subsurface >... | reverse complement strand
ACTGATAGTGCTTGAACTCACATTTAAACTCTGAGCTATTATATTTTGCCGATCTCCACGGGCAATGCCAAGCCCAATTTCTTCCCGGTCCTCTATTGAAAGCCGTTTATATTGACTATTTTGCATACTCAGTGATCCTATCACTAAATTGCACTAGAATGTTGAGACCAAGATATTAAAAAAGCACAATTCACGGATCAAGAACTATTACGAGGTGGACAATGACGATTTGGTTTTGATGACGTGATGTAATTTTTTGTGTCGTTATTTGATTACTTGCCAATCACCCTTTCCGTCATCCTGAAGCGAGCGACAATTCACGCTGAAGGATCTCCTTTTTTTGTGCTGAATCGAGACTTGGTTTCGAAGTAATCCAGCAATGAGATTCTTCGCCGTGATTCACGTCAGGCTCAGAATGACAGGGTTTGCGATTTCAAACCTCATCAAAAGCCAGCATGATATATATTTAAACAAAAAAACGAACACTAATGTTCGTTTTTTCTATTTTTCGAGCTGCTCGATCCTTATCGGATCGATGCGTCAAACTGCTTTTTCAAAACTTTCTCTACTGCCTTCATTACATCCGCAACATGATCCGAAGACAATGTTTTGTCTGGCGCGCGAAGTGTGATTGAGAGTGTTACGCTCTTCTTACCCTCAGGGATTCCGGCTCCGCGATAGATGTCGATTAGATTAACCGATTCAACAATTGAACTTTGTTCCTTAATAGTTTTTTCTAGTTCCAAAAATTCCACCTCCACATCAACCACAACTGCAAGGTCCCGGTCTGTAGCTGGAAACTCCGGAATTGGTTCGTAGCGTCTGATTTTTTTCATCTTGAGTACCACTTTCGCGAAACTAAAATCTATCGCAACCACAGATTTATTGATACCAAACGCTTGTTGATATTTATCTGCCACCTGCCCGATCACGCCAACCTGTTCACCGTCAACCATAATTGAAGCTGAACGAGATGGGTGCCATTTTTCATCGTCCGTCAGTCTCTCGAGACTTATGTTCAGTCCGGCTTTTTTAGCAAAACCTGTTAGTACACCTTTCAATCTTAGGAATGAGTGCGGAACATCCTCTTGTCCGTATTCAGCCACAACCAGTTGAGCCAACTCTAAAGGTAAATCGTTTTTTCGAGTTATATAAATCGGGGATAGATCAAAAATTTTAGCGCTGTGAACTTGCCCTTGATTTTTCGCGATATCCGAGAGTAGCGACGGCATAAGTGAGGTTCGCATGTGGGTTAAGTCCGAAGTTAGTGGGTTATGCAAAACCACAGCTTCGTGAGGATTTAACCCGTATTTTTCGAGCATACTGGCACTCACGAATGAGTAACCATAAAGCTCGGTGTAACCAGCTGAACAGAAGTATCGCTTGGCATTACTTTCCCAAACCAAAGCTTTATCTTCTAACCCGGTTGGCGGTGCTCCAGTAGGAATTTTTGAAGGTAAATTGTGATAACCATAAATACGCGCTACCTCCTCCGTTAGATCTATCTCGTGCTCAATATCGTGATCACGCCAGTACGGTACTGTAACTTTGTAATTATCTCCCGAGCCTTCTGCCTCAAAACCTAGCGTTGATAAAATGTCGAGAATTTCTGTATTTTGAATTTCGATCCCAAGTAGCTTTCGAATCCTGTCAGTGCGCATTGAGAAAACTGGCGCTATGTATTCCGCCGCCTGGATATCGTAAACCTCACTTGCCACCTCTCCGCCGGCAATTTCAAGCGCCAGTTCCACAGCTTTTGCTAGCGCCAGCTCCGGCGCTTTTACTGAAAGGCCTTTTTCAAAAAGTAGTTGCGAATCTGAATACAGATTTAATAACCGCGAAGTTTTACGGATATTAATTGAATCAAATATTGCCGCCTCAAAAACTACCGTTCTTGTGTTTGCTTTTGTCCCAGAATTCCGACCCCCCATTACACCAGCCACTGCCACTGGTTTTTCAGCATCGGCAATCACTAAGTTCGACTTTTTAAGTTCGTATTCTTTATCATCAAGTGCTAAAAATTTCTCACCGTCCTTTGCTGCCCGAACCACAATCTCTCCGCCCGCAAGTTCATCGTAATCAAAAGCGTGTAGAGGTTGACCGTACTCGTGCAAAATATAGTTTGTAATATCAACAATATTATTTATTGGCCGATGCCCCGCAAGTAATAATTTTCGTTGTAGCCAGGCCGGTGACGCTTCAACTTTAACGTTGTTCACAACCACAGCCATATATCTTGGGCAGGCTTCAGAGTCTTTCACTGAAACTGTTAACGGCTTTTTTTCATTCTTGATTTCCTTAATCGTCTCAATGTCTGGCGCCATAAATTTGTCGCCAGTAACCGCCGCTCCTTCACGAGCCAAACCCACCATCGACATTGCATCTACTCGGTTTGAAGTTACCTCGATATCAAAAATTACGTCATCGAGTCCGAAAGCCTCAACAAAAGATGTACCCGCCTCAGCTTCGGAAATCTCGCCAAAGTCCCAAATTCCATGATCAACCGCCGGGTATTTTGCAAACCCCAGCTCTTCCGCAGCGCAGATCATTCCGAAACTTTCCTCACCTCTAATCTTAGTCTCTACCAGTTCCACAAGCTCACCTTCACCGTGCCAACGCACTTTCGAGCCAGGTAAAGCCACGACAACCCGCATACCTTCTGCTAAATTCACACCACCACAAACAATCTGAACTTTTTTAGAACCAATGTCTGTTATCGCAATCTTCAACTTATCAGCGTTTGGGTGCGTCTTCATTTCACTGACCACACCAATTACAATATTTTCAAATTTTCCTGGCAGGTGGTCTATTGATTCCACAGACATTGACTTGAGCGACATTTCGCGCGCAAAATCTTCTGATGATAGATCAGTTTTTAGATACTCTTTAATCCAATTATAGCTAGCTAGTATATTCATATTAGAACTGTTTCAAAAATCGAAGATCGTTTTTATAAAGCACACGAATATCTCCAACGTTAATTCCTGACTTCATCATTAACGTTCGTTCCACTCCCCAACCAAAGGCAAAACCCGAGTATTCTTCTGGATCCACACCACCAGCTTGTAAAACATTTGGATGAACCATTCCAGCCCCACCAAGTTCGAGCCAACCCTCTTTACAGGTTCGACATTTTAAACCATCGATCTTACCCTCACCCTTACACTGATCACAGGTGATATCAATTTCAAAACTTGGTTCAGTGAACCTAAAATGGTGCGGTCGTAAACGCGTTTTCCGATCTGCACCAAAAAAATTTTGCGCAAAAAAGTCGAGCGTTCCCTTAAGGTCTGCAATCGTAATTCCTTTATCGATCACTAATCCTTCAAACTGGTGAAACATTGGCACATGGGTAATATCTGACTGCCGACGGTAAGTTCGGTTGATATTAATCATGCGAATTGGTAGCTCGCTCTGTTCCATTTCCCGCACCTGGGCGTTTGAAGTGTGCGGAGTTAGCACCATTTCCGCCATATTATCGTCCTCATACATTGCTACTTCCGGATTTTCAGGGTCTTTCGCAATAAAAAACGTTTCCCACTCATCGCGAGCCGGGTGCCCTTTTGGTACGTTTAGTGCCTCAAAAGCGTAGTGGCCCCACTCAACTTCAGGATGACGACTTCTTGAAAAACCAAGTCGTGTAAAAATATGAAGCACTTCTTCCATTGCCTGGGTTACAAGATGCAAGTGGCCAATCTCTGGCTCCGCGCCGGGCGCAGTTATATCTAACCACTCACTTTTTATTCGACTCTCGTTTTCAATGGCCTGCGCCGCCTTTTCCGCCTCCATAAAAGCCAACTCAACCGCTGACTTTACTTCGTTCGCAAATTGACCAACTTCTTTCCTGGTCTCAACCGCAAGTGTTGGTAATTCTTTTAAAATACTAGCAAGTTTTCCTTTACGCCCCAGATACTCAATTCGAAGCTCCTCTAATTTCGGAGAGCTCACCAAATCCTTCACGGCCGTGATTGCGTCATCTTTCAATTTTTCTAATTGTGTTTTCATATAAATTGATTTCGAGCTTCTAAATAAGGTTCAATATATCCCGATAAGTAACAATAATCACCAGCAACATAAGGAGCATGAAACCTAAATTGTGTACTACAGCTTCTAACTTTTCGCTCGCTGGTTTACGCCGAATAGCTTCAACTAACGTAAAGGCAATTCGACCACCGTCTAGGGCTGGGAATGGGATAATGTTTAGAATCGCGAGGTTAAGAGAAAGCATGGCTGCAAATTGAAGAATATACACAAAACCCAGACTTGCAATTTCACCTGTAACTACCGCAATACCAACTGGACCTGAAACACCCGCTGGAATACCACCACCTGTAAAAATTCCGGCAATTATATGCCAAAAAGCGGCCAAGATTGCGATCGCATAAACTACCGTCGTCTCTATTCCTTTTATTGGTGCAAAGTACCAGGGGTACCTAATGGTTGCAGTTTCTACAATTGCAGCGCCCACCCCCATTGAATCGATCGCTTCAATATAACTCGCCACTGCTGAGATGGTCTGCTCTTCACCAGATCTATTGATCTCAAAATTTATTACGTCGTTTTCTGAAAAATTGTGCAAAGCCTGTCTTACCTCCTCACCAGAAGCATACGCCAAACCGTTTATCAACAAAACTTCATCACCCATCTTTAACCCAGCCTCATCAGCCGGTGAGCCTGCTAAAACTTCGGTCACGCGAATTGCATTCTCTGAAACAATTGCCTGACTATCAACACCTCCCTCAATAGCTGACGGAATCCCAACCGTAAAACCGACTGAAAATAAGCCAATTGCCAAGACAAGGTTCATGATAACTCCAGCCGCCAAAACTAATATACGCTTTGGAATGCTCTTACCTGAAAAGCTGTCTTTCTCTTCACGGTGATCCCCCGACTCCCCAACGATTTTAACAAAACCACCGAGCGGGATGAGGTTCAAACTCCAGACCATACCGTCCTTACCTTTCCAAGAATACAGTCGAGGCGGAAAGCCTAAACCAAATTCTTCCACTTTGGCACCAATTTTTTTAGCAGTAAAATAATGACCCCACTCATGAGCCAAAACTAAAACCGAAAGAATAACTAAAAACAATAATACAGTTGAAATCATAATAGAGGTATTCTACTTAAATTTAGCTAATAGTTCAACTTTTCAAAAATATCGCGCAAAAGCTACTCTCCAGCATTTTGACAGAAAAAATCAACCAGTATTCATATTCTTTGCAGTAAATACTGAAGTATTTCAACTTTTTTTTGATTTTTAGTTCAAATCTACTTTCTGAAAGTTAGGCGACAACCCCGCAATTTGACTGGCGGCTTTTTCTACTTCAGTTATTTCGCCAGTGGTGAAATACTGACGAAGACTGGTTTTTTCAAGTTTTTCTTCAATTTCAGAGTGTCGTTTTAGATAGTCTATGAGTGACAACGCGACCAGCTCACCTTGAGCATAAAGTGCAATATTTTTTGGCAAAACTTCTCTAATTTGGTTAAAAAGCACTGGATAGTGTGTGCAACCAAGTAAAACAGCTTCTAGTTCTGATGACTGACTAAGAAGCTGATCAATGTCTTTTTGTATAATTGAGTTCGCCACTTCAGTGTTTGACGAACCACTTTCCACCACCTCCACCCAGGCTGGGCAAGAATGTTGTTCGATCCTGACCGCTTGGTTAATTTTTTTTAGTTCGTGCACATACGCCTCAGAACAAACTGTCGCCGGTGTGGCTAAAACTCCGATCTGCTCATACTTTTTTGCTAGCAGTTCGACCGTTGGCCTGATAACTCCGAGAACGCGTCTACCCGGATATTCACTCAGTTTTGTCTGCTGGATAGTCCGGAGCGCTTGAGCCGAGGCTGAATTGCAAGCCAAAATCACCAAGTAGCAACCCTGGTCAAACAGCCACTGCACTCCGGCCCAGGTGTACTCAGTAATTTCATCATGCGTTTTGGTGCCAAAGGGCGAATGTGCGTTGTCACCCAAATAAATGGTTGAGTAGTCTGGTAGCTTTTTATGGATATCCTTAAGGACGGTTAAGCCCCCCACTCCAGAATCAAAAACTCCGATCATAATTAACCTTCAATTAACTGTAAGAGCTCGTCACGTTTTTGAGTCATCAGTGCTTCGGAAGTTGCCTCGAGTGTGAGTCTAACCACCGGTTCGGTATTGCTCTTTCTTAAACTGAACCACCAATCGTGAGCAAAAACCAGTTTTATACCATCGAGCTCTGAAATTTGAGAGGCTCTGTCTCTATAGGTATCGAGCACTTTTTGAAGGGTTTCGGAAGCATTTTCAACTTCTCGATTCACCTCCCCGCTACCTGCGTATTTTTTGAACGGCGCAACCAGTTGCGACATTGTTTGCTGTTTTCTGGTGTAGAGCGACAGTAGTCGCACAATAGCGTAATCAACCGCCTCCAAAAAATGAAAATCTTTAAACATAAAGTGACCGCTCACTTCACCACCGAGTACACCGTCATTCAACCTGCCTGCAGTTGGAATATTGCTTCGCCCGACCGCTGATTCGATTACAACACCGCCAGCGTTTTCGATTGTTTCGCGCACAGCCCAGCCCATATTCACGGTCACTACCACTCCCTTACCTGGATTGTCTTTCAGTACATCCTCCGCAAGTAAGGCCAGGAAAAAATCGCTCAAAACACTTTCACCTGTTTCATCAACAACTTTTAGCCGATCAAGATCGCCGTCGAGAGCTAAACCAAAATCCGCTTTTTCTGCAATCACGCGAGCTTTAAGTTGAGCTAAAGTTTCCTCAACCGCCGGATTCGCTTCGTGGTTTGGAAAATCCGCATCGGGTTCCACATACATTTCTACCACCTCTATCCCAAGCTTCTGAATAAGCGGTTGAATACTAACCGACCCCATCCCATTACCGTAGTCGATCACAATTTTTATATTCGACAAATCCGCCATATGAGTAGCTTGAACACATTTATTGATGTACTCACTCACCACATCAACCTGTTCAACCTGACCAACTTGAACAACGGTATCTTGAACAAAACCACTCACAAGTTCATATAGTTCCGTCCCGGAAATTGGGCTTCCGTCGGCTTTGATAACTTTTATTCCGTTATATTCGCTTGGATTATGTGAGGCGGTAATCATAATTCCGAAATCAGCGCCCTCTAGATTCGTAGTTGCAAAATTCCAAACACTGGTGTTTGTTAAGCCAATATCAACAACATCCGCCCCCATTTCCGTAACTCCTTTCATGGCTCCGCGCATCAGTTCCGGGCTAGTTTTTCGCATATCACGACCAACCACAATTTTTTTTGCCCCAAAACCCTGTACAAGAGATGCTCCAACAGCAAAGGCTACTTCTTCCGTTACTTCATTTAAAAATCCGCGAATATCGTATGATCTGAAAATTTTTTTTTTAAACGCCATATTCATTGACAATATTAGGTATAAAACGTAGGATTGTAGTGTAATTTAAGACCTGGCTTTTGGCAATTTTAGCCCAAAAGTTAGAAAATAATACATTAGAACTATGACACCATTTTTAATTGCTTTTGGCGTAGGTATCGCTGTCCTTTTTCTTTGGGCAATGGGAACCTTTAACGGACTTGTAACACTTAAAAACCGAGTAGATGAAGCTTGGAGCGACATCGAAGTTCAGTTAAAACGCCGATATGATCTTATTCCTAACCTAGTAAACTCCGTAAAAGGTTACGCAAAACACGAAGAAGGTGTGTTTACCCAAGTTACAGAAGCTCGTTCAAACGCCATGCAGGCAAAAACTCCAGCTGAACACGCAGAAGCTGAAAATATGTTGTCTCAGACTTTGAAAAGTTTGTTCGCAGTTTCAGAAGCTTATCCAACCCTGCAAGCAAGTGATAATTTCATGCATTTGCAAAGAGAGTTAGTTGACACTGAAGACAAAATTCAGTCAGCAAGACGTTTTTACAACGGAAACGTTCGGGACTTCAACATTAAAATTCAGGTTTTTCCAAATAACCTCATCGCTGGTTCGCTTGGGTTCAAGAAGTACGACTTCTTCGACGCTCCAGATTCAGTAAATGAAACACCAAACGTACAATTCTAAGTTTTCTCGTGCGCTTCCCTCTGCAAACACAGAAAGGAAAATTGCATCTTGATGTTTGAGCGGGTTTCTTACCCGCTCATTCACTAAGATACAAAGCTAGCTATCATCTAGACACTTTCAACTTTTAGCAAAAATATTGATCATTTTAGAGACCAAAATATGTATTCCGACATTACTTCAAACAAACGAAAGACTTGGGTTTTAGTCACCTTGTTTTCATTTTTTACAATTTTAATTGTTGGCATCAGTGGTATGAGTGCCGGAATGGAGCCAGTGCCTGCGCTTATTCTGGGGGCTAGTTTTTCAATAGTTTACTCAACAGTTGCTTTTTTCGTGGCAGATAAAACTGTCTTATTCACTGAAGGCGCAAGTAAGGTTACCAAAAATGAAGCACCGGAAATCTACCGTATCGTTGAAAATCTAACGATTGTAAACGGTATGCCGATGCCAGCAATTTATATTATTAACGACAATGCTCCAAACGCTTTCGCAACCGGCAGGGATCCTGAACACGCGTCAATTGCTATGACCACCGGGCTTCTCCGCAGGCTTGAAAAAGTTGAACTAGAAGGTGTAATTGCTCACGAACTAAGTCACATCAAAAACTACGACATTCGTCTCATGACTATTGTTGTGGTTTTGGTGGGTCTAGTTGCCCTAATCGGCAACATTATGCTCCGCGCTAGATTTATTGGCGAATCAAGAGACAGGAACAATCAAGCAACAATTATATTTCTAGTTGCCGGACTTATTCTGGCAATTCTCTCACCGATTATTGCGCAAATAATCCAACTAGCCGTTTCTAGAACCCGCGAATACCTGGCGGACGCTTCTGGCGCACTACTTACGCGTCACCCAGAAGGCTTAGCTAGCGCCCTCATTAAAATCAGTGATTACAAAGAGCCGATGCAGAAGGCAAACAACGCGACTGCGCATCTTTATATTGCAAACCCTTTTGGTGCTACGAAGCATAGCGCCGGCTCTTGGTACAGTAAAATGTTCAGTACTCACCCGCCGATAGCCGAAAGAATTGCACGATTAAGAAAAATGGGAGTTTAACAACATGGACGACATTATTTCAAAATTTACTACTCATCTAAAGACCGCCTTAACAAGGGCGCTCTGCATTGTAATTGAGGGTGATGCTAAAGACATCGACCCCGCTCACCTACTTTTCGCACTCGGCACACAGGAAGGTTGTGTTGCTTTTGATATTTTGGAAAAAACCGGTATCACTAAGGCAGATCTCAGAAAACTAATCAACTTACCAGAAAATTTTGTTGAAGAAGCTCAAGCGCCAAAAAACTTTATTCCAGCTCTCTCACAAATCGGAAAACTGATTATTGAAAAGGCAGTTCTAACTGCCAGTGTTTACGAACATAAGTACGTGGGTACTGAGCACCTCTTATTTGCTATTTTACAAAGTAAGGATGAAAAAATTCTTACATTTTTTGCTGAAAAAAATATTGATCTAAAAGTAGTCCAAACTAATCTTTCAGCTGTTTTTAAAACTACACAAACTTTTCCAGAAACAGAAGCACAAAGTTTAATTTCTGAAATTGAGGCAGTTTTGAACAGTAACGACGATCAGGATCTTCGCGGTCTTCACGATCACGACGAACTCATTAAAATTCCGGCGCTTGATTTTTTCACAGAGGAGCTGACCAGTTCAGAAAATATAGAGACAATCGATCCCGTTATTGGCAGGGATGCAGAAATTTTGCGTTTAATGAAAATTCTTTCAAGGCGTACTAAAAATAATCCAATTTTGATTGGTGAGCCCGGGGTTGGTAAAACAGCTATTATTGAAGGTTTGGCACGAAAAATTAGCGAAGGTGATGTGCCAAATATTTTAAGCGGTAAAAAAATCCACAGGCTCGATCTTGCCTCGCTTATTGCGGGCACTATGTATCGCGGAGAGTTTGAAAATCGGTTGCGACAACTAGTTGACGAAGTAGCTGAACGTGAAGATGTGATTTTATTTATCGATGAAGTGCACACAATTATGGGCGCTGGCTCTGCAAGTGGTTCACTCGACGTTGCCAATATCTTAAAGCCTGCCCTAGCCCGAGGGGAGATCCGCTGTATTGGGGCGACTACTTCAGCGGAATACAAAAAATTTATAGAAACTGACGGCGCGCTCGAAAGACGTTTCGAACCCATTCGAGTAAGCGAACCGTCGGAAGAAAAAACAAAGGAGATCCTGCAAGGTATTTTGAAATTCTATGAAGAATTTCATAATGTCACCTATACAGAAACCGCAATCGAGGCCTCGATAAAATACGCAGGTCGCTATTTAACACACAAAAATTTTCCTGATAAAGCCATTGATTTGCTCGACGAAGCCGGAGCTTCGGTTAATGTAAAGCGCAAAGATGATCAGAAAACACCAGACAGCACTGTTTTAACAGAACGATTAAAACAGATTACTGCAGAAAAAAATGAAGCTGTTATGGCGGAAAATTTTGCAAAAGCCGTAGAGCTAAAAGATGAAGAAACCAAAATTTTACTAGCAATCGATAAAATAATTTTAGCACCCCCACAAAAACCGCTCACAGTAAGTGATGAGGATATAATTGAAGTTGTTGCAGAAATAACCGGTATTCCGCTTCAAAAAATCAGTCAGAAGGAATACAAACAGCTTGATAATTTTGAAAAAGAACTAAAGAAATCAGTGTTTGGTCAAGTCGAAACCGTGGCTCGTGTTGCTCAAGCAATACGTCGAGCGCGCTTAGATATTCAACCTACCAACCAACCACTTTCTTCGTTTCTATTTGTAGGACCGTCTGGGGTTGGTAAAACTGAGCTTGCAAAAGCTATTGCTAAAAATCTATTCCACGATCAGAAGGCTTTTCTGCGGTTAGATATGTCGGAATATTCTGATAAATTTACTGCGAGCAAGCTAATTGGCGCACCGGCTGGTTACGTGGGTTACCGTGAATCTTCCCTACTAACTGATCACGTTAAAGAACACCCGCATTCAGTGGTGCTCTTTGATGAAATTGAAAAGGCGCATCCAGATATTCACAATCTTCTCCTCCAAATACTCGATAACGGTATGATTACGGACGCAACAGGACGAAAGGTTAATTTCAGGAACGCCGTAATAATTATGACCTCAAACGTTGGTAGTATGCGCTTTGAGCAATCTGGTTTAGGTTTTTCTGAAAAAGAAAATACAGAATTACTACTAAACGCTGACCTTCGAAAACTTCTTGAAACCAGTTTTTCAAAGGAATTTTTAAACAGGATTAATCACACCTGTGTGTTTAGACCGCTCGACAACAAAATTCTTAAAGCAATTTTGAAAAAAGAACTTAAGGCCTTATCAGTACGTCTACAAAATAAATCTGCGAATTTAAAATGGACACCAGAAATTGAAAAATACTTACTTAAAAAAATAACACCAAAATTTGGGGCTCGTGATGTTAAAAGAATTGTTGAACAGGAAATAGAACACCACCTAACCGATACACTTTTGAAGCAAACAACTTCCGTTCCTTTTTCTTTAGAACTAGGGATTTTGAAAAACGGAAAGCTGTTTATAAAAACAAAAAAAATCCGCTAGATTTGATATAATAACTACGCATGGCAACAGCAAGTGAAAGAAATGCCTCTGCGCGGTTACAGCAATCAAAGATTCTAGCACGATCAGGCTCTCGGAACCGTCTTAGCGCAACACCGCAAAAAAATGCTCGCACCACACCTGGGAGCGGTTTTAGTAATGCGCCACGCCTCGAAAGTGCTGGCGATCGCGGTAAATTAAGAGCGCCGATTCTAAAAGAAGAAATTAGGCCGGTTAGTAATGAAGAGATGTACCAGGATCAGAACTACGTGGCTGAACTTCAACGTAAACAAACAAATGACGACTTTATAGCTCGCGAAAATCGGGCACGTATTGAACGTAGTAAAGCTTCCAGACTTGGTGATTTTCACGCGTATTTAAGCAGAGCAAAATCCGAAGCTAACCAACACCAAGAAACCGCACCACTGCAAAATGAATACGATCGGTTGCAAAGTTTGTTGAACAACAATATTTCAGCCAAAAAGAGACAGCGCGCAGTTAAGAAAATGAGTCTTCTTGCGAAGCAAATGTCGAGTAAAACTGAAGAACTTGAAAAGGTAAAAAAAGGTATAAACCTAATGTTTCAAGGCGGAGCTGTAGGATCTACAGTTGACTGGCCAGGGGAAACCGGCTGGATTGCCACTTTTGCTGGAGGTGCAGTAGACACTTTCATTATGGGAAAAACCATTTTGAATATAGACACGGTTTTTTCCGAGCACGAACCCGATAAGCTGGACCTTAGCAAATTCATGTCCTACGTTGTAATTATTCACACAGGCTTTTTCTTTGTAATCTTCGTTGGCATAATTTTCACAACTTCTCAGTTTTTCTTTGCCCAATTCGGCGCGATTTTACTAGGAATTCAGGCGCTAACCGAATATCTTGGGCCGTTTGGCAGTATGTTTAAATCAGTCTTGTCTGCGGTTTTTAACACCAGTATTTAATTATGAGTGAACGCAATCAACAGTATTTAAAAGTAGCTCTCTTCCTCTTTTCAATTGGAGTGATCGGTTTTGCTATCTATTTCTTTCTATTCAATAAAACACCGGCTCTCGTTACACCTACTCCAGACACTGGTGCTGTTGCCATAACCGACGGCCGTCTTACAACTTCAAACCCTGCCGTGGATCAAGGTACTACAGTTCCACAAATCCCAAACGCCGGTACTCAACCCGGTGCATCAACAGTTGTTTCTGGCGGACCGGTTTTAGTCTCTAGGCTAACAGCCTCTAAAATTGTAAACCCTACCCTGACTAGCGGTAAAGAGATCACCTACTACGATCCAAACGATGGTTTATTTTATAGCATTGATGTTTTTGGTAATGCGCTACCGATCTCGGACGCCCGCTTTTTAGCTGCGCAGAGTGTGAACCTTTCAAACGATGCAAGCAGTGCAGTGATGGAGTTTCCTGACGGTAGCAACATAATTTATAATTTTGATACTGGTTCGCAAACCACCCTACCGACTCACTGGCAAGACTTTCACTTTTCCGACAAAGGTGCCTTATTAGCTGGAAAAAATATGGCAACCGATCCAAATAGTCGTTCCTTGGTGGTCACCGCAAACGACGGTTCTCAGGCAACTTCAATCGCAGCGCTTGGTGAAAATGAAAGTAAGGTTACAATTAACTGGTCGCCAACAAATGAGATCGTGGCCTTTTCTGAAACTGGTCGGGCACAGTCGGCGTTTGGTCGCCAAGAGATTTATCTAATTGATAAAACTGGAAATGCAATCGGAACAATTATCGTTGAAGGTAACAGTTTTTCAGCGCTTTGGTCGCCAAGCGGATCGCACATTTTATACTCAGTTTCTGATCCAACTGCTGGTGATCGGCCAGCGCTTTGGTTTGTAAAAGCATCAGGCAACGAAATCGGCACAGGTCGTCTGAATCTAGGAATCGAGACCTGGGTAGAAAAATGTACTTTTAAAGACGATACTTTTGTAATTTGCGCGGTGCCAAAAGTAGTAACTAATAGTAGCGGAATTGACCATAGTTACATCACCTCTGGTGACGATATCTATCAGGTTAACGTTACAACCGGTCGCTCGGTACTTCTTGCCACACCCGCTCTTGAAACGCAAATGTTCAACCTACGAGTTTCGGATGATCAAAGTATTCTTTACTTCACCGATCAACTCGATCGTTTAAATTCTATTCGACTAAGATAATATGAATGAATTTCCTAAAAAAACATTTTGGACAGTAATTTCAATTATCGGCGTTATTATTGCCGTGGTTTTTATAAGTTTAATTATAAAACTCTTTGACCGGGGTCATATTATTTTTACAGATGTAAAAACGCCAGATGGCCCAGAATTATTCAGCACCGACCCTATTCTTGGAGCGGTTTCGCCGAGCGTTGTAGTTGTGTATTTTGGCAACTTTACCTGTGAAGGCTGTGCTGATCTTTCTAGAAATCTAAAATCCATTGTGGACAAGTACCCAAATGACGTCACCATTATTTGGAAAGATTTTCCAAATACCACTCTGAACTCCGAAAGTAGTAACGCTGCAATTTCAGCAAGATGTGCGCAAGATCAAAATAAATTTTGGGAGTACCACGATGTGCTAATGAGCCACCAGAGTGATATTGGCAATGACTTGTATCTTGCGATTAGTAAAGAGCTAGGTTTACGTGAGGGTAAATTTACTAGGTGTGTTCGAAGTAAAAAGACGGAAAAATATATTACCGAAAGTCTTAATCAGGTTACCACCCTTAATCTCACTACCGCACCAACCCTTTTCATAAATAATAAACGATACACCGGTAATAAAACTTTACCTGAACTAGAAACAATTATCGGAGATCTTATAGCTGGCACAAAATGAAATACCTAGCCTTCATCTTATTTTTCTTCACACTGTTAATACCAAGGCCGTCACTCGGGGCCAATATTAACGACTGCCAGCAAGGAGGTTTACTCGCCGGTATAGGTCAGGGCTACTCCACAGTTGAATGCTCCTGCCCTGGATACCCGATTGGTATTTCCTACGCGGGTTTTACAAGCAACACAGTTATAGACACCGAGGCAAAATGTAAAGAGGCCTGCAACAGCAAGGATGTGATGAACCCAGCACTTGGTATTGAGGGTTATGCAATGCAGTGTATGGTCGCCGGTCAATTGACCGAAATTGCGCGCGCAAGCTTTAGCGGTGGTGCTATCCCCTACTACACTAGCGATTGTGAACGTGTTGAAGACACTAATGACCCGCTCATAAGTTGTGAATGCACAGGTGAATTTTCAAAATCACAGTATGATGCTTTTTTTCGCGGAAAACCAGCTACAACTGCCGAGTGCCGATATAACTGTTTAAAAATTTACACTGAGGAATACCAAACACTACTGAGCTACGATCGAGATCATCAGCGTGTAACTGGCTACTCAGCTACTTGTAATGCGGTTGATAATAGTGGCACCATCGACCTAGCTCAGGAAACGTTTAGCCAAGATTCTATACAAAATTACAGCACCGGTGAATGTACCGATAGCGTAGTTTGTTCTTGTACCGGTGGGTCAAATCCGCTTGCTGGTAGTTCAGCGACATTAAAACAAGCCGGCCTACAAACTTCAGACGCAGGTACTTGCCAAGCAAACTGTAAACAAATTGAACAAAATTCCCCTGGACTACACTTCACCGGCTGGAATCTATCCTGCACTTCCGCCCTAGGTATGGCACTTGGTGGCGATATAATCACTATTGAAAAAGGAAATTTTGACGCTACTATAACCGCACAAAAAAATTGTGGCGATAGTTTTTTAGCACCAAGACTAGGTATCGATATCCCAGGCTTTAACTCAGATATTTCGCAAGTTAAATGTGACAGCGAGGGTAATATTATTAACAACCTCCTTGGTCTTTATGTTTCAGCTGTCTATAAGTGGTTACTCGGAGCCGGAGCTTTAATCGCTGTTGTAATGCTCATGATCGCAGGTGTTGAATGGATGCTAGCACGTGGTAGTGCAAACGGTATAAGTTCAGCTAAAAAACGAATCGAAGGCGCAATGTTTGGTCTAGCACTTCTATTTTTTGCCTACACACTTGCCTACTGGATTGATCCCGGAACTGTACAATTCAATTCACTTGTAATTCACAGTGTGGAGCAATCAGAACTACCTCCACTTGGTGAAACTGAGGTTGAAAACCCAAACTTAAGCGCTCCTATAACGGGGGATCTCATAGCTGTTGATGATCCAAACATCTTGGTATCTAAAAATGATATTCGTATATCAAACTCGATCTACGAACCACTCAAGATAGCTGCCGCTAGTCTGAAAGCGAGCAACAACCAGAAGATAAAAATTTCTTCTGGTGTTAGAACCGCGGAGCATCAACTGGAGGTTTATTACAACAAATGTATTGAAAGCGGACAAATAAAATGTAGTGTGGCTGTTTGTCTACCAATTCCAACTGTCAGTCGTGGTACTTTGGTGGCAGATGCTCGAAATGAACAGTGGACCAGTCAAACCTGGATGGCCAAAACATCATCCCTCGCAAACGCCAACTTATGTCCACACACGCGCGAAGTTGCAGTCGACGCTTGGTGTGAGGGTGGAAATTTCGGTAACTATATATTTGACACTGACTGCCAGGCTGCACTAACCCTTGCAATGGAGCAAGCTGGTTTTTGTAGACTAGCCGTTGAGCCCTGGCATTTTGAGCTTAACCCAACTTCCTCGACCTCCTGTTCACTCGCCCAAGACCCTTGGTCATACAAAGTAACTGGCGAATCTACAATTTACAACTTCCAGGATTGCAAGCGCTGGGATCCAAAAAATCATCTTTGTGTAGTTCATAGATAATAATTATATGTTCAATTGTTCTCACTGTGACGCTCAGTATTTAAAGTGGCAAGGACGATGTAACGAGTGCAGTAAGTGGGGTTCGCTTATCGAAGACGTTACACAACCGAAAACAACTTCGCCTCAAGCTAAAACTACTAATCAAACAGCAGTCCCCTTACTAAATTTAAGTGACGCCAGGACCGTTCAAGTTACGCACCGCCCAACTAATATTTCCGAGCTCGACCGTGTGTTGTCTGGTGGTATCGTCCCTGGTTCGGTTACACTTTTAGCCGGAGAACCCGGGATTGGTAAATCAACTTTGGTCGCGCAGATCGCTTCGTCTTTCACTCAAAAAAACCAAAATGGAGAGATTTCCAAGGTCTACTACGTTTCCGGTGAAGAATCTGAAGGTCAGGTTTCGATGCGTCTTGCCCGCCTTGGCATTGACTCGCACAATATTGTCTTTTCAAATACCGTTGACGTTGGTGGCGTTATTACTACGGCCGTCAAAGAAAAGCCAGCTCTGCTTATCATCGACTCCATTCAAACAATGATGCCCTGCGCCATTGATAACCTACCCGGCTCCCCCACTGCGGTTCGGTCTGCCACAGCTGAACTTATTGGTTTTGCAAAGTCCTCAAATATTCCAGTTCTGTTGATCGGCCAAGTAACTAAAGATGGAAATATTGCTGGGCCGAAAACTTTGGAGCATTTAGTAGATACTTTACTTACACTTGAAGGAGAAAAAGACTCCACCTACCGCGTACTCAGAGCCTCAAAAAATCGCTTTGGCGCCACAGATGAGGTTGGTGTTTTTGAAATGAAGGAAAGCGGTATGGTGCCCGTAGTTAATCCTTCCGCCAAATTTCTAGAAGAACGCGCGGAAACGGCTGGTTCGGTGATCACCTGTATTATGGAAGGCACACGACCGTTTTTGATTGAGGTTCAAGCACTGGCGGAAAAATCATATTTCCCAAACCCAATTCGCCGAACTTCAGGGTTTGACAGTGCTCGCTTGCAGATGTTGCTGGCAATAATTTCAAAACGCGCCGGAGTTAATGTTTCAACGTTTGATATATATATCAACATTGTTGGTGGTCTAAAAGTCCACGAAACCGCTGTTGATCTTGCAGTCTGTACCGCTATTATTGCCAGTGTTAAGGAGAAAATAATGGCTAAAGACACACTCGTGGTCGGTGAGCTCGGACTAGGTGGTGAGATCAGATCCGTTTCTTTCCTGGAAAAGCGCCTAAAAGAAGCTGAGCGATTAGGTATAACAAAAGCTATAACTCCAAAAACACTCAAAAACATTAAAGACCTGATTTAATCAGGTCTTTATGTAAATTGACAGATTATTGTTTTTTATTTCTTGGTCTCAACATTCTAGTGCAATTTAGTGATAGGATCACTGAGTATGCAAAATAGTCAATATAAACGGCTTTCAATAGAGGATCGGGAAGAAAATGAGTCAGCACAAGCAATTTGTTATCTCAACTGGTATGACTGTATATTTTGCACACCCTGCCAGCCCTTGGGAGCGGGGAACAAACGAAAATACTAACGGACTTATCCGTCAGTATTTTCCAAAAGGTACAGAATTCGATAAGGTGTCTACACGGGAACTCAAACGCGTCTAGTGCGAACTAAACGACCGCCCAAGAGCAGTTCTTGAATATTACAAACCAGATGAAATATTTAATAATTTAGTTGCACTAAAAGTTTGAGACCAAGTAATGAGATACTTGATGAAAATGATGATATTAAAAATATCTTACATGAAGCAGCCTATACAACACTATTCCCTAAACATTATTTAGGTAGATCAATTTTAGGTACAACAACTTCTCTAAAACAAATTAAACAGAAAGATGTACAAGATTTTTATGAATTATACTATAAAAATCAAACGCCAGTTATTGGTATTTTCACCAATAAGTATCTAAATTTAACTGAAATTTTATCGTCCAAAAAACCGAAAAAAAATTCTCCAAAAAATTGCAAAGTAACGCTTTCACCAGAAAAAATTCAAAAAATAAAGATAGTTAAGCATAGAGGCGCGCGATCAGCGATAGGTTTATATTATCGAACAGTACCAATTACAAATTCAATAAAAGATATTATCAGTTTAAATATTTTAAAAAATTGTCTAGGAAATTGCTGGTCTTCTATATTGGTTAACGAATTACGAACAAAAAAATCCTTAACTTACTGGGTAGATGCGACAACATTTTTCAGTAAAGATGCTGGCATTTTTGAAATCACTGTACAGTGCGAAACTCAGCAAATTGAAAATATATTCACCGTTATTAAAAATAATATCAAAATATTATTAAGTGGTAATTTAGATAATGATGTTTTCAAAGCAGCCAAAGAAATGCATCTAACCGCAGTTGCGGATGAATTTTCTAGTTTAACTTATTTGTTAGAGGAGATAATTTTTAGAAAAACTATCGGAATACCAGAACTTGATCCAAATGAATATTTAAAAACTGCAAAAAAAATTACTAAAAATGATATTCTAGAAGTAGCAAGTAAATTTTTACTTGAAGAAAACCAATTAGTCGTCAAAGTTATTGAAACTAAATAAACATAAAAGACCTCGATTAGAGGTCTTTTATTCAAAGTGAACTTCGTCGTAATATGTAAGTACTCTGTCTTTTAACTCTGGCCAAATATTTAGATCTTCATCTTCATCCAGGATATCCTTTGCATAATCTTTTGCTAGGCTAATTAGATCAATATCAGCAAAAGTCCCGATTTTAAAAGCTTCAAAACCTGACTGATCGGTTCCAAAAATATTTCCTGGACCGCGAAGTTCTAAGTCTTTATCTGCTAACTCAAATCCATTTTGACTTCGAACCACCGCATTTAATCTAGCATGAGCTAACTCTGAAGTGTCGCTGGTTGGGTGCAAGAAGCAGATACTTTCATTCTCCCCTCGCCCAACACGTCCGCGAAGCTGGTGGAGCTGAGCTAATCCAAAGCGCTCCGCACCTTCAATGAACATTACCGTAGCGTTTGGCACATCCACTCCAACTTCGACCACAGTGGTTGAAATTACAATGTCGAGTTCTCCGGCCACAAACTTGGCCATTACCTCATCTTTCTCGGCTGGTTTAAGTTTTCCGTGAAGCATACCAATACGGTAAGCGATAAACGGTCCCTGTTCAAAATGATCATAAATTTCGTGCACAGATTTCGCCCCAAGCGCGTCTGACTCCTCAATAAGTGGCGCCACCACAAACACTTGCCGACCCCTATCCATTTCCTCCCGCATTTTTTCGTAAGCATGTTCTAGTTGCAATTCACCCTCCACCAAGACAGTATTGATCGGTTTTCTAAAAGCCGGATACTCGTCGAGCAGTGATCTGTCTAAATCTCCGTATAAAACTAGAGCTAACGATCTTGGAATTGGTGTCGCTGTCATTGAAAGGAGGTGCGGAATACCGTCGTTATCGCCTTCTCTGTCCTTCAGCGCCTTACGTTGTTTAACGCCAAAGCGGTGCTGTTCGTCGACCACAATAAGACCTAGACGATTGAAAAGTACAGTTTCTGAAAGTAGTGCGTGTGTCCCTACCACAAGATCAATTTTGCCGTTACGTAGTGCCTCAAGCATCTGCTCCTTTGTAACTTCAGTGTTGCCAAAACGGCGTTTTGTTCGAGTAAAAACTGCAATATTCATTACGTCCCCAAACATTTTCTGAAGCGTCATTGCGTGCTGATCGGCCAAAATTTCAGTTGGCGCCAAAATTGCCGTTTGCCAACCCTGACTCGCCGCGTTTCGAGCAACAGTAGCCGCGACAATTGTTTTACCAGTTCCCACGTCACCCTCGAGCAACCGGTTCATTGGTTCGTCCCGATCCATATCTTTAATAATCGCCCAAATTGCTTTTTTCTGAGCGCCTGTAAGTTCAAACGGTAAACTAGCTAAAGTTTCCTTGACTATTTCCTCGTTAAAGCTAATTCGTGGTGAAGTTTGTTTTTTCAACTCCCTGCGCACCTTGCCGTGTAAAATTTGGTGCAATAAAAACTCATCAAACTTAAGTCTAATCTCTGCTTTTTCCAAATCTTTTTTTGAGTTCGGAAAGTGCATTGTCCGAATTGCGTCTTGTTCACTAATGAGCCCCTCGGCCTGAATAATCTTTTCCGGCAACCACTCGGTGAGCTCGTCCAAATATTTTACAGCCTCCTCTGCTACTGCTCTTCTAACTTTTTGAGTGAGTGAGCCAATCAGTTTGTAAATTGGCACAATGCAGCCCGTGTGCTTCGTAACTTTAGCACTGCCAACAATTTCGTAAACCGGATTAACGAGTGAGAGTCCGTACTTATCGTCGGTCTTTCCAGATAATGAAACCAGTGTTCCGGCCTTTAAAGACTTTGTAAGAAAACCCTGATGAAACCAAACAGCTTTAATACTACCAGTACCATCTTCTACAATCGCCTCTGTTACCATTATTCGTCGATTACTTTTGCTTCGGCGGTTTTGAATAACTGAAATTGTCCCACGGATAGTCACCTTCTCACCAACCTTAATATCTTCTATAGGTTGTTTGTTCGACAGGTCGTCGTGTCTAAAAGGAAAATCAAATAAAACTTCACGGACAGTACTAACTCCGATCTTAGCAAGTTCCCGAGCTTTAACCGCCCCAATCCCTTTTATATTCTTAACTTCTTTTTCAAGTGAAGACATCATTTCGGGAATATACCACACTCACGAAATTAATCAAGTTTTTACCAAACAAAAAAAATTACTACTTGTTAAGTAGTAATTATTAAAGCTATAAATACTTTTTTACCATCTCAATCACCTCATCCATACTACTATCTGCCTTTACCATATACTCGCTTGCTCCCAGTTTTAACGCGTGTTTTCTGTCGATTTCACCCCCTAGGTTTGTGAGAACAATGACTGCAATATTTTCAAAACCAGGTAGTGTTTTTAGTTCTTCCAAGAATTCAAAACCATTTCCGTCTGGCATTACAAGGTCAAGTAAAATAACGTCAGGTTTGTTTTGTTTTGCTTCAGCTAGCCCCAGTTTCCCATTTTTTACAATTACTGACCGAATGTTTTCTTTATCGAATCTAGATTTATATGCTTTTACTAAAAAAACATCATCTTCTAAAATAAGTACACTTTTTTCTTGAGCGGTCATAACATTTTTAGCTAGTAAGTCTATATTCAAATTATACTCCTCTTTAATAATAAATGAAAAAATCACCTTGCTCGGTGATTTTTCCCATGGTGCACCCGGCACGACTTGAACGTACGACCTCCAGCTCCGCAAGCTGGCGCTCTATCCAACTGAGCTACGAGTGCATTCTACAATTTATAAGGTTGATTTTTGTTATTTTAGCTAAAACACTAGAAAAAACTTAATTTCAACCTATATCTTATACAGCCTTCTGACCATATCTGTCAAATTTTCATCTTCCCTTTCAAGATTCTCAAATGCGTAAGGCAAAAGCGCCTCCCGTACCAAATTTGGATCTGTATCTTCAAGTGGAATACCTAAAGTTGGCCTTAAAACGCCTAAAAAATCTAGATATATTAATTTGACCTCGGGCGGTTCATAGATAATCGAAAAGTCTTTAATCTCTTTATACGGATAAAACTCCTGACCAATTGCCACTCCGTGAGTTGTAATATAAACAGCAATTCGGTCTGGTTGTTTTAGACTGTTCACAAGGGTAATCACGCCCATCATCAAAACAATAATAGCAAACAGAAAATTCGCCGTAAGTACCGCATAAATGATTAGTGAACTTCCGATTAAACCAGCGATTGCGTACCACCACCTTGATCTATCATACGGTGGGTACTCCCAGGTTTCCCAGGAAATTATTTCATCCCCAACCTCAATTTCCTCTATTTCTCGCTGTTTTTCTACTCTCTTTGGCATATGTAAACAGTATACCAGATTTTGCACTTGATTATAATACAGTTATGCGCTAATATATTCACACAATATGGAGAGGTGACTGAGCGGTCGAAGGTAACGGTCTTGAAAACCGTCGTACCTGAAAGGGTACCGAGGGTTCGAATCCCTCCCTCTCCGCCAGATATAAATACTGTATTTAAAATAAAGTATTCATATCTGGCAATTTTAATATATTGCCCAACCATTCATTTCCTGGAGAGGTGCCAGAGTGGTTGAATGGGGCACCCTGCTAAGGTGTTAACCGTGAAAGCGGTTCGGGGGTTCGAATCCCCCCCTCTCCGCCACCGAGCTCAGCTCAACATCAGGTTTGCGAGATGATCTTGGTGGCGTAAAAAAGACTGTACTTTTGTACAGTCTTTTTTGCTCAGCCCAATTCACTATCGCCCCTTCGCTATCGTGTAAACAAACACATCTTTTCTCCCCTCTGGATCAAGTGCTCTGATAGCTGCTCTTACAGTTGAACCTGTTGTCCAAACATCGTCAACCAGCAGTAAGCGCTCCGGTACCGACAGACCTGCTAATTGAAATGGTGTTTGCTGCATCTCAGTTGCCCGCTCATCGTCCTTGCGTTCCGCTTGCTTACCGGTGGCGCGGTTTCTAAGGAGCAAATTTCTGGCGGGTATATTTAGTTCTACTGACAAAAACTCGGCAAGTAACTCGGACTGATCAAAACCTCTTTCTAACCGCCTGCGATGATGCAGTGAAACTGGAACGATCGCCTGAATCCCCTCTTTTTCTACTAATTGTTTGAGCGGGCCAAGCTCTGGGCGGATCTTTTGTTGTAGAATCTTAAAAGCTGAAAGGTCGTAACTATATTTCCAAGCTGTAATTAAACCCCGAGCTATTGGGTCAGCGTAGGCAAAGGTGGCCGTGAGTTCAGCTGTTGGTTCAGGGACAACTGGAACCCAAAATACTTTGCAAACATCACACAGAAGTTCGCCCTCAACATTGCATCTAATACAAAATCGCGGGAACAATACCGCCGCGATTTTGTTTAAAATTTTTTTAATAACACGCATACGGACTGCTACCTGAAATATATTTTTACTCCCAAGTGTAGTCACTCACAAGCCACTCACCGTCTAGCTTCACTAGTTGAAGCGCAATATTTTGGTATCGCACCGAAGTATTTGCCGGGCTTTCAATTGACTCTGAACGTTGAGTAATAATCTCGGCTTTCATCTCCGTGTCTGTACTTTCCACAACATTAAAGCCAATTACCTTAGTCGAAACCCCGTAAAAACTATTGTTCTTTTGCGCTCTAGAGTCCTTCAGTAACTGTTTCAGTTGTACTTGCAAGTCTGTAGTCACTAGTGAGAGAACGTCTTCTATGTTTTTGTAGTCCGATTCTGTTGAAAAACTACCAAATCGTTCCACAAATGTTCGCGCTACCGGGTTTGGTAAAATTTCTGGCGGAGCAGTTGGAATAACCTCTGAAACAACGGCTGGGTTGTCAGTTGCTATATTTCCACCATCAATTTGTTTACCATTTTTTCCTGTTGGATTCTGAAGTACGTACCAAACAACAAAAACTAAACCTAAAATTATTATAATTGCTGATAATATTTCAAGACGTTGTTTGGTCATATAGTGTTAGTTCAAGTTTAAGACTAAGGCTAAGTTTATTTTGCAGCTTCCTCTGCTGCCAGGAGCTCCGCAGCTGCAGCTGCTGCGGCTGCGTCAAGCTGCGCAACATCATCAGCTTCATCTTGAGATATTTCGTCCGTGTATTCTTTAACATCAAATTCAGGGACTGCCTCTGCGCTTCTTTCTGGTTCTGGGGTTTGCATAGTTACTGCCTCCCGTTCTCTAGCTGACGCAAAAGTATCGTCGAAATCCTTTCGTGCCTTTTCAATTTCAAGTAACTGTTCTGGATTTGTGGTGATCAACTGATCCTCTGTGTAAGAAGCTAGCACTTTAATCGCTGCGTGTTTGTTGCCAGCGAAGAAAATCCCCTCCCCGATCGCCGCCTCAAGAAGCAAGAATTTTTCACTCTGGGTAAGATTGAAAGTTTCTGCCACACGATCAATTCCAGCCGGTGATTGCTTGAGCAGCAATTGCATCTGTGAGTTTGTCACAATTGCCTGTCCGTAATCGCTATTTAAAAAGTCGTTCACATCCTGCGTAATTGTGGTAACTCCAAGGAAGTATTTTCGAGCTCGTTTAACCAAGGCAAAGATGAACTTTGCCGAATCCTCGTGTTGCATCAACCACCAAGCTTCGTCGATTGCCAGAACTCGTTTCTTTCTGTTAGACCTTACCACATTCCAAATGTAGTTCACAATGGTGTAAATCGACATCGGCCGAAGCTCATCTTCAAGATCGCGCACCGAAAAGACAACCAGCTGATTATCCATTTCTACGTTTGTTTGCGAGTTCATTAGCCCGGCAAAAGTTCCCTCTGTGAACTTTTTAACTCGAGCAACTAAATTTTCCGAACCGTCAAAACCCTCAAGCACCTCCTGCAAGTCACTAAGAATCGGATATTCTGCGTTTGCCAGTTCACTTAAGTTTAAGTCTGGCGTAATATCTTTCTTCGCGTATGTTTCAAGTAGCGCCCTGTCGAGCATTGAGTCTTCCTCTGGCGAAAAACCAAGCTGTCCTTTAGCCCCCATCGGCTGACCAATCATAATCCGCATCAGGCCTTTCAGCGTAATCACCGCAGATCTTAAGATATCTTCAACAGACCCCTCGGACCCAACAGGTCGAGGGAGGTCAAATGGGTTAATTTTGCTCTCAGAGGCGAGTGACACATTGATAAATGTTCCGCCAACAGCGTCTGAAAGACTTCGGTACTCCATTTCCGGGTCAATGATAATCACATCCGTGCCCATCATCATACTTCGTAAAATCTCTAGCTTTACCGCATAACTTTTTCCAGCTCCTGAGGTCGCGAACACAACCGCGTTGGCGTTTTGGAGCGAGAAGCGGTCAAAAAGAATAAGCGAGTTATTATGGCGATTAATTCCATAAAGAATTCCATTGTCGCTTGAAAGATCACTTGAAATAAAAGGAAAAGACGAAGCAATCGGGCTTGTGTTCATATTGAACGTAACGTTTATTTCGTCTAGCCCAAGCGGAATTGTGGAGTTAAAGCCTTGTTCTGTTTGGTAAAAACCACGTTTTGAGTAAATAAGTTTTGAACCTAAAATTGATTCAATCTCCACTGTACGTTTTTCCAGTTCCTCGGCATCTGTTGCGTAAATTGTGATATAAAAAGCGAATTGAAAAAAGTGCTCGATCCCCTGCGTAAGATCATTTCGCAACTGCTCAATATCTCGAAGCGCTGTTTCCTGTTTAGGGTCTCTAGCGTTCCCCTTTTCCTGATCCTGACGAATCTGCGACTCCACTTCTCCAACTTTATTTTTAAGTTGTTTTAAAATTACCTCGGGTTTAATCGGATAAAAAAACATCGCAATGTCGATTGTTCCGCTGTAGTTGATAATTGGCGCTCCCCAACCAGATCCCACAAAACGTGGATAGGTTACAATAAACAATGTTCGAATAAACTTACTGCCCAGCCTTAAAAAGTCGGGATTCACTTTAAACGAGGCTGGTGCGATTAAATCTCTGATCGAAGCGGTACCTAAACGATACATCCGCTCCTCTTCGAGCGTTGCTTTTTCCTCTGCCAATTTGATCTGCTCAGGTGCTAGCGGTTTTTGTTCTGGTACTTTTGGCAGGTTTTTTTCTAAATCTTTAATATCTATGGACATAGCTAAAACTGTTGATCGATTTGCAGATCATTAATGTCTTTAAGACGCTGAGTGTCGAAAACATCTGGATTGTAAACCGTGTAATAAAGTTCGATTAAACCTTGCGTATCGAGCTGAACATTCATTAAACTCATCCCCGTGAGCCCGCTTTGCACAATTCTCACACGTTGCATTAGCGCATCTTTTCTTTCTTTAAATTGTTTATTTGAAAGCTTAATTAGCTTAGCTGGTGACAAAGCTGCGCTGAGGTTCTGCATAAACCCACGCTTTTTGTCGGCTACCGGGTCGTACGGTACCACTACGTAAAATCGTTTCTGCATTATTTCACCAAGATCTACCAAATCGTTAATAAATGACCGGTATTCCCTAACCTGTGCTTTTAGCAATTGATTTTTCGTTTGTTTTTCCTGCTCCTTAAGCGCCAAAATATATTTGTCGATATTCATTTTACGCGACTGGATAACGATCTGAATTGGATATTCAAGCCCGTTTAAAAACTGCATATACGACTGAATCGTGGCTTGCTGTTCGTCCGCAGACTTAAGGGCAAAGTTAATGCTCGAAACCAAAATAACCGCCCGCATTGTCCCATCTTTTAGTAGCACAATGTTGTCGCGAATCTGTTCTATATCCAAATAACGCTGAGTTGGAGGCCCAGGTTTTGGTTTTGCTAATTTATTTTTTTTATTTGACATATTCTTGAGGCTCGAAACATTAGTAGTTGAAATCGCGTTCTGCTAACTTGTTTTTTTGACCGTAGGCTCCTCAATTTGCTTTACATTTTCCGGTTGATAAAGCCCGCCCGTATTCACAATCAAACTAAGTTCGGTTAAGCGTGAAGAGCTCAAAGCCTGTTTCTGAGGAATAATTTCTTTTTCTGGCCCCTTCTCTTCTACATCTCGCATCATATCTCTTAGTTCGTTGTCTGAAAGTTCCTTGTTCCAAATCCGCAAACTTGGGCGTCTAAGCGAGCTAAGTAAACTCAGTAAAAAAAGGTGCATTGCCCGGCCATTCACTTTTGCAAAAGCTAGTATGAGCGCTGCGCCTGTAAACGGAATCGCCACTAGAACCAGTAAAATAATATTGCTGATGAAAATTCTGTAAATTATAAAATCTGCCACCATGGTCACCATTAAAATGATGAACTGCCGAAGCGTAATCGGACCAAAAATCTTTGGCTCAATATCTATAAATTGTGGGATGGTATATTGAGGCATACAAAAATTATATCACGCTTAGAACTTAATTGCTTTGTTCAGTTTTACAATTGCATTAACTTCCTTTGGACTCAAACTGTCCTCCCCAGCGTTTCGACGCCGAGCAGCAACTTCCGCGACTGATAACCCGTGCGCCAGCGCTTCCTCGGTCATCAAAATATATAATTTATTAACCGGGCTAAATCGCCAAGCTTTTACCCCTTTGATTCGTTCGGTGTAGGCGATTTTTTCGAGTAACTCGAGTTTATCTAGTAGTTTATGAACAGCTTCATTTGGGTCTGAAGATAGTCGTCTAAACTCCACCGCCGACAAACTAGCGATTTCTTCAACCGGCCCCAATAAGCGTTTTTGAAACTTTACATCTGTAAATTTTCCGCCAGTTGTGTTGTCTGGTGGCGCGCTTGCCATAGAAAGTTTTGTTACGGCTTTTTTAGGTTTTGAGGCAATTTCTGCCTGCTTTAATTTCTCAGCATCAATAGATTTTTCCTGGAGTAACAGTTCCTCCTCTTTAGTGCGCGCAGCACTCACTTGTGCTAGCGAGATTGGTTCAATTGGTGCGTCTGAAACTTTATTAGTGAGTGTAGCGTGACGTTTGTTTAATAGTTCCCGCTCTTTTGCCATTAGTTCCACTGATTTATCGGTCGTTGCTGGCCTGTCGCTCGGTAGTCGATCTTTAAGTGGTGTGTGAACGCCATTAGCGAGTTCACGTGCAGATTCGAGAACCTGCATTATTTCCTCTACTTCTGTATTAGAAAACTTGTACTTATCACGAAGTAAAATTTCAGTGCTAAGTGGCTCACGCAACCCTTTCACATGACTCTGCGCCACTTCTTTAAACACCTGCTGGTTAAGGCGTTTCTTTCTGAAAACTGGAATTAGTTTCTGCAACAACTCATTCACTTTAGCCTGAGTTGTTTCTTTATCTGTTTTGCTCAGTTTAATATTCGCTTTTCGATTCTTTTCGGCGGCCTCTTTCAAATCCTCCTCTTCGTGTTTTTCTAAAAACGTCCCGCTAATCACCGGTACCTGATCGGCCATTGCCCTGGAAACCGAAAGAACGGGCATATTGTGCGCCGTTAAATCCTCTTTAACTGCCCTACCGTTAAAGTGCGTGAGTTGCCTGCTGTAAGCACCTACGTGCTTAATCCCGTTTACAACATGACCACTAATCACCGGCACCTCCCTCGCAAGTTCGTGAGTGCCTGTAACTACCGGTAAATTATGCGCTGTTAAATCCTCTGCCTCCGCTCCGGCTATAAGTTCATTCTCGCCCATTAAATCTTCGTTCAAGGCTTCAGTTTCAAGCTGTTTTACCCACGATTCTAATTCCTCGCGCGTAACAGTTTGATCGTCTACATTAACAACCGTTTCAGCTAAATCCAAAGTTACTACTTCGTCTTCTGCTTCAAGGGTTGTTATTAATTCTTCAAGTTCAGCCCGATTAAACACATCAAGGTTATCAATGTGGGTACTCGATTGCACCGGTAGATCTGCCGGAATCAGCAGTTCAGTTTCCTCGGCCTGCGCTAATGTTTCTGCCTCTATTTCGGACTGTGCTTCCTCTTGTTTAACCTGTTCATCTAAGATTTTTTTTGAATACGTCTCCTGCATTGTTTTGACTACCTCAGGCACATCGAGTTCATCATTGAACTCTTCTAGCTCGACTAATTCTAATTCAAGCTCTCGCAAAATATTGTTTGAAGCTACTTCAGAAAGCCCTAAACCACCAATATTACTTGGTCGCATCATTAGTGTAATTGTTGGTTCTTTTGCCCTGTCCTTTTCGAGATAAGTTTTAGCCAAATGTGCCAATCGCTTATTTAAATATTCCGGCAAATGCACGCCATTTTTCGCGCTAACACGGTTAATCACGATCTCAATCGTTGCCGTTTCCCGACCCACCTTAAATTTTGGATAATCATCCAAACTACCACCCCAAGCAATAATCTGCTTTGAAATGTGTGGCAAATAATTCTCAAGCGGGAGCAATCTATACCCAACCACATCCCGAGCCAATGCAATCGCCACCCTAGGTGTTAAGCCAAAAGATTGTTCGAGTAGTCCTGGCATTTCAGCAATTTTAATTGTACGGTCAAAAATTGCGTCTGTTAAATCCAGAAGCTCGTCTTCTCTAGCAGGTTCTAATTGGTATTTTTCTACAATGTTGTCCAGGTATTCGTAAATAACCGGGTCATGTAAAAATTTATCAACGGCCTCGATTTGCGTTAGGTCCTCCACCATGTGCGTTATTATTTGGTTGTTTCTTCGGTGATGTCATCTTCGCCCAGTTCGTCAGAACCAGAGTCAAAAGAGTCATTCGTGTTTGTTCCAGACTTAATCTGATCTAGGGCATTTTTGGCAAAAGTTTTTCGACTATTGTTGTCTGTATCTGTTTTCACTTTCATTGCCCGCGCTACTTCTTTCATTACTGCCTTCCGAGCTGTCCGTGGATCGCTTGTACCGGCTTTGGTTTCCCGACCAATTTCTGTGGTCATTATTGTGTCGAGTGATTTACTGAACTCCTCTTGACTAATTTTTCCAGTTTGCAATTCCTTCATTAAATTCTTACTGCTCGAGCGAATACTCTTAACTCGCCCTGCTCGTTCCTCCGGTGTTTCTTTAACCACTGGCGCTGGGCCACTTTGCTTTTCGGCCTGTGATGCGGGCTTGATTGGTGAGTACTTGCCTGAAGCGTAGGCTGTACCTGCCCCCTGAACTACACCTCGTCCGAGAGGTTTTTGTGTGCTTTTAAAAGCATCCTCAGCATCATCGACTTCAACCGTCGCTATTTTAGAGGCTTGTTGTACGGAACCAGTTGATTGCTGATTTTTTACTCTAACTTCTTTCACTCCAGCACTTCCAGGTTCCAAAACATCTTCAAAATCGGCACCGCGTTCAAAATCTCCAGACGACTTTGCTGTACCTGAACCTGGTGCGACGCCTATTTTTTCTCTTGGTGCGCTTACCTGGGTGGTCTCAGGACTTTGGCTTTGAGCCTTTGAACTATTCCAGACAATTTTCGATTTCGGAGCAATTCTTGCACTTTGGCCAGCTGATCCTAGAACAATCTGATCATAAGTTGGATTTTGAGTTGTTGTTTGAGTTTGTGCTGTATTTGTAACTACAGGCTTTGCTGGCGTACCAGCAACCTGCCAACCAGCACCCTTAGCATCACGAGTTCGTTTTCTTGATGAAGTAGCCGACACAGTCGAAGTCGGTTTTGGCGCTACATAACCAGAAGTTTCGGTTTTTGTTGCTGCTGTTACTCCAGGTCTTGGTCTGGTCTCTCGCCTTCGCGCAACAACCGCTGGTGGTTCAGTGCTTGCTGCAGTAGCCGAAGCCGCTTGACCGTTTCCGCCACTTGCTAGTACCCCGGCAACTGCTGCTGCCGCCGCAATAGCTGTATCTTCAATCGTATCCCCAACCGCACCTCCTCCAGCTTCACCTAGTTTGCTTTCGACATACGCTCGTGTGGCTTCGGCTACGGCTGGTGGTATTGCGTGTGAAGCTGTTCGAGCACCACCACCTGATGAACTACCGCCTCCTCCGCCAGGCGGTGTAGTTCCCCCGCCACCTGAAGATGTTACCGGTGGAGTACCAGTGCCTCCTGAAGATAAACCGCTAGTTCCTACCGAACCTGCTGATGCAGATTTAGTTTTCTTCATTTTATTAACATCTCTTCTTAGAGTTCTTAGACGATTACGAGCCTGTTCCATCTTGGCTGGAATAACCACCTTTCCTGCATATCTAGTACCAGGTTTTTCTCGTTGAAGTATAGAAATTTCTTTCTCCATCGCCTCCTTGTGAACTTTGAGTGATCTTTCAATATCTTCCATCTTTTGCGTCTTGCCAAGCGATGCGGAATCGTTGTACTCCTTGCGCATTTCTTCGATTGAATCGTCGGTGATATTCGAAACAATTCCCGAAGTGATAGGGGTGCTACCGTTTGCGCTAACTACATCCGCAAGTTTTCCAACTTGGATTGGCGTATTCTTAACAACCTCACCAAGTGTTGTAAGCTCTGAAGCTGGCAGATTTCCCGCCTCATCGATTTGCAGTACAGAAGCAGCTTCCGCGTTTGAACTAAGAGCAAACTGTGATTGTTTGTACTCTTGAATTTTCTTAAGTGCCGAACGTCGAACACCATCTGAGTATTGCTTTGTTTTTGTTTCACCATTTGGTTTATCAAAGTCAACCAGTTCTTTATTATCAACGATCATTTGTTGCTCAGCTATCTTTCGATCAAGTTCTGATCGTAAAGTTCCGGCAACTTCAGGTTTTTCTTTTTCGAGCTGACCAACATCAGCCTTCGATTGTGCAATTCCTTCAGTAATTTGGTTTAGACGTCCTGGTTTATTAAGATCATCCGCCGTAAGATCAACCGGATTGAGAACCTTCTTTTCGAGACCCTCTTTGATACCACCAACCCGACCCTTCTTAAAGTTAGGTGGACCGTCGATTGCCTTTTTAGCCTCCGGACCAGCTTTTCCGGCCCGAATAACATCAGCTATCGACATCGTTTTGCCGTCCTTGTCGAACTGGTTTGGTACCAAAGTCTTTTCAGCAACTCTAAGCACATCTGGATCTGCTAAGGCTCGAGCAGTAAACATACTTGGGGTAACTTCCCCAGTTTTAAGCTTAGCTTCCATTGCTTCAACTCGTTCATTTGAATACTGTTCGTCCGATTTCATTGTGCCGTCTGGTCGTTTTCTACTTACATCGATTGTGTGCAACCTGCCCACCTGAGCTGCAAATAGGTTGTTCGCCTTACTTTCACCAACCAAGTTTTTCTTTTCAGTGTCGCTAAGCGCGTCAAACGGTGCAAGCTGTTTTTCTACATCTTGCTCTGCCTTTTCACGAGCTTCATCTACATTAACACCACGAGTTGCCGTTTGTAGTGCCAAGTTTGGATCCATATTTTCTTCACTAACCAAACGTTCTGATTCTGTCCTAATCGCTTGCTGTTTGTATTTTTCAGTACCGTCGCGAATATCGTTTTCCTGCGCCTTAGTGTCTAGCGCGTATTCAGCAGCTAGCAATTTAGCGTCGTCCATATTTGATTGTGACAAAGCAAAACTGTGTCCTTGCAGGCCGTCTGGATTTGTAACACTTTCGCGTAACGCCTTCTTCTGCGAATCGGTCATACCCGCAATACGTTCCTGCGAGTTTTTAAGATCCTGCTCGGTCATTGCTGATCCTGCTTTTTCAAGTGCCCCACCACCTTTCACAAGACCCTTACCAAAAGCCTGAGCCACAATATTGCCCTTCATTAAATCACCACCTGACTCAACTACCATTCGACCCAATTGTGTTGAAGCTCGTTCACTGTTCGTACCGAGCCGTCTGTCGAGTTGGTTACCCACAAAAGCTCCGGTTCTGTACCCAGCCGCACCAGCAGCCGCTCCAGCACCTATTGTTGCCAAAGCCGGTGCCATCGCTGCCTTTTTTAGTAAGCCCATTCCAGCCCCTTCATTTATTAAGCCACCGGCAAAGTTTCCAAGTTTTGAAGCTGACTCCGAAGCCGCCTGAAAACCAACCACCATTAAGATGAGTCCAATAATCATGCTAAGCATTTTGTCTAGCTGAAAAATATCGGAAAATACCTGAGATGCACCGTCAATGTTACCACCACTTGGAAAGTTTTCTGTGGTTGCAATACTTCCCTGGCTAGCTACCGCTAAACCAAGCCACAAAAAGAACACCAAAATTGGCCCAACCATAAGCGCGCCAGTAAACTTCGATATCCACTTTTCCGCCATTCCGCCAGCCGAAGGAATTACGTCTTTAATTCCCATCATGAAAAAAGCAATTGGTGAAAGAATCACCAGCACCCAAAGAATAACAATGCGGTACAAAAATACGGTTGCCATAATGGCAAGCACCATAAAGACCATCGCCAGAATCATCAGGATTAAGTACGAGGTAATTAAATAAGCCGAAGGACCAAGTCCAGCTCCCGAGGCCATTTTGTCGTAAATGCCGTCCCAACTAAACAGGGACTGCAGTTGAAAAAGGTTGATAAAGTTTCCAGCGGCTTTATCTCTGATTGCGTTTACAAAAGTAAACATTACCACTTGCGAGGCGTCGATAGCGAGTACTGAAATTGTGCGGCTGAAGTTTACAGCAACAATCGCTATAAAAAATCTAACTAGTTGTTGCGAAACTGCGGACGAATCTTTGTTTCCAACGCCGAGCATTGTTTTAATCGCAATCACGAGCAGAATAACGATCACGAACATATTTACAATGTCGCGCACTAAAGGCCAGCCGATACTGATAATTGCGGAGTCACCAAAACTGTTATAACCCAAAATTGGCACAACAATTAAACCAATCGCCATTGAGATCAACATCCCCATCAGCTGGCCAAACAGCGTGTAAATAAGCGCCAGCGCCATGATAAGTAAGTTCATCGGAATCATTGCTGTTGCCAGTCCCGCGTCTACCGCCCCCGAACCAGTAACCGTTCCCACCTGGGCAAACGTTGAAGCAAAAGCTGAAATACCTAAAACAACAATTCCAAAAATAAGAATTGCTTTGCGTTTTTGCATTAGTCCGCGGAGCTTCCTTAACCCCATTTTTATTTGTGACATATCTGCATTGATTATATCACGAATCACAAACTTTTTTTTCTAATAACAAACAGGTTATCCACGGGGGTTTTTTCATAATAAGACAAAGGCAAAAATCCACACCCCTTACCGTCATCCTGAAGCGGGCGACGACTCACGCTGAAGGATCTCCTTCGCCCTGTACTTAACCGACATTTGTTTAATAATTCAACAATGAGATTCTTCGCCGTGGTTCACGCCAGGCTCAGAATGACGGTTTGGTGTTATTGTGTGATTTATACATTTATCACCATCTCAAATAAACCGTCCTTCACTCATTCCGTCATCCTGAAGCGAGCGCCAGGTTATGCTGAAGGATCTCCTTCGTTTAGCTGAATTGGCATTTGCTTGGTGATTCGGTAATGAGATTCTTCGCCGTGGTTCACGCCAGGCTCAGAATGACGGTTTGGTTAGATTCATTGGTGTGGTCCACGTTCACCTCAGAATGACGGGGTGTTTATTTTGCCAATAACTAAAGTGCAAAAAAATTTTACAATATTTATATAAAACCTTTAAATGTATTTGTTTGTTCACTGTTGGTGGACAGGTGGATATTGACAAATTATTATTTTTGAGCTAGTCTTAATATAGAAACTTGTTCCTTAAACTAAAAAAAAGAGAGGTTACCATGACCCGAATTTCTACAGTCTTCATCTTTGCTCTCCTCACCCTGACCGGTTGCCCGGATGAGTGTGATTCCGCGGTCGCCGAGTGCGACAGCGGTACGGACAACGACGGGACAGGCGGCACTGCCGGTCCCGACGACTTCGGCACCCTCGAGGTGGCGTGCCTCGTCTCCGGAGTAGCCGAAGATTGTTTTGTTAATTACCATTCACTCATCCCGTACGGGCAGAACGGGAGCTTCAACACGGCGGACAAGGCAAGCGTTAGCTTGCCGGTTGGCCCGTACGAGGTTACGGTCGGGGACAAGGCCACCGACTGCGGTGGCGTCCCTTGCCACACCAGTCCAAATGGCGTCACGCGCGTGGCGCCGGTGCAGACGGTGGAGGTGGCGAAGAACACCACCTCCAGTGTGGAGGTGGGTCTTGCAATTAATGTCGACGGAAGATGGGATTGCATGATAACTTGGTACTATTACGACGAATCTGTATCAGATTTTAAGGGAGCACAATATGCCGGAAGACCACTTATGTATTGGGCTCAAGATTTGTGGGTATTAAACGGATATAGGCTCATGAATGACGATGATTATAATTTCTTTGGATTTGTGGATGCTGATGAATATATTGCTGTGCGTCATGGCGATATCCTCGAGTTGGTGGAGGGGGAGGAGAATATGAGCAGAGGCTATGTCCTCTCCTCAAGAGTTTTGCCAACGGAAATTAAGGGAAGTTTCATATTCCCTCTTCAAAGGGTAGCAGATCTGGCTTGTGAGCGACTCGCCTCTTCATAGAGGCAAGCCAAACCCCAGTGCGCAACACGCCCTGGGGTTTTTTATTTGAAGATAAAACAAAAATGAAGCCGAAGCTTCATTTTTGTGTTTATGGTTCGATGTAAATCGTGCCGCCATAATACACCCATGGATAATTATGTATATTTTTTCCGTACAAATAAGCACATTCAGCCGCGGTTTCATCATCTTTCGGATTATTCAATGCATCCCATCCATTGTCAAAACATCCCTCGCTACCATCTGGACCGTCCGTGCAAACTCCGCTGCACCAGCCCCAGTTGTCGAGGATATGCACCGCTGGCCGGAAGGCGCACCGGCCACCAAAATGTATTTGTTTGTTCACTGTTGGTGGACAGGTGGATATTGACAAATTATTATTTTTGAGCTAGTCTTAATATAGAAACTTGTTCCTTAAACTAAAAAAAAGAGAGGTTACCATGACCCGAATTTCTACAGTCTTCATCTTTGCTCTCCTCACCCTGACCGGTTGCCCGGATGAGTGTGATTCCGCGGTCGCCGAGTGCGACAGCGGTACGGACAACGACGGGACAGGCGGCACTGCCGGTCCCGACGACTTCGGCACCCTCGAGGTGGCGTGCCTCGTCTCCGGAGTAGCCGAAGATTGTTTTGTTAATTACCATTCACTCATCCCGTACGGGCAGAACGGGAGCTTCAACACGGCGGACAAGGCAAGCGTTAGCTTGCCGGTTGGCCCGTACGAGGTTACGGTCGGGGACAAGGCCACCGACTGCGGTGGCGTCCCTTGCCACACCAGTCCAAATGGCGTCACGCGCGTGGCGCCGGTGCAGACGGTGGAGGTGGCGAAGAACACCACCTCCAGTGTGGAGGTGGGTCTTGCAATTAATGTCGACGGAAGATGGGATTGCATGATAACTTGGTACTATTACGACGAATCTGTATCAGATTTTAAGGGAGCACAATATGCCGGAAGACCACTTATGTATTGGGCTCAAGATTTGTGGGTATTAAACGGATATAGGCTCATGAATGACGATGATTATAATTTCTTTGGATTTGTGGATGCTGATGAATATATTGCTGTGCGTCATGGCGATATCCTCGAGTTGGTGGAGGGGGAGGAGAATATGAGCAGAGGCTATGTCCTCTCCTCAAGAGTTTTGCCAACGGAAATTAAGGGAAGTTTCATATTCCCTCTTCAAAGGGTAGCAGATCTGGCTTGTGAGCGACTCGCCTCTTCATAGAGGCAAGCCAAACCCCAGTGCGCAACACGCCCTGGGGTTTTTTATTTGAAGATAAAACAAAAATGAAGCCGAAGCTTCATTTTTGTGTTTATGGTTCGATGTAAATCGTGCCGCCATAATACACCCATGGATAATTATGTATATTTTTTCCGTACAAATAAGCACATTCAGCCGCGGTTTCATCATCTTTCGGATTATTCAATGCATCCCATCCATTGTCAAAACATCCCTCGCTACCATCTGGACCGTCCGTGCAAACTCCGCTGCACCAGCCCCAGTTGTCGAGGATATGCACCGCTGGCCGGAAGGCGCACCGGCCACCAAATTGTGGGTCTGCGCACGGGGTGTTGGTTGGCTGGCCGGTGCCTGAATCGTAGGTACACTCATCAAGCTGCTTTAGAAGCACGTCGTCGCAGTAGTAGTTGTGCTGGTAAGTAAAGAAGTTCGGGTCGCAACTTTCGCTGGTCATTCCCCACTCATCTTCGGTGTCGCAAAGGCTGGTGGTTTTTGAATCCGGCACGAGTCCGCGGTGATTTTTGAAGAAGTTATTGTTTGCTTCCGAACCGGAATAATTACCATCCGGATCATCGCCCCAGTTTACAATTACCCGGCGAAGTGGCAACTGATTTTTATCCGCGCCAGCAAAAAACTTCACAGTTGCTCTATAAAACGCCTTTGCCCCGGTCTGATCCCCCGAATCCTGTCCATTTACGGTAATGGCGTTTTCCGAACCTTCAGCGCACAAACCGTTGTAGCAATTAAAAGTGTCCACTGAATACACTTTTGGTGGATTACCGCTCACTAAAACATCGCTTGAAAGAACATTTCCAGTAGTGCCAAGTAACCCAACCGTACCGTTTTCGTCGTACATCTTTGTAACCGAGTTCCAAACATATTTCTTACCGAAGTCGATCTTGGCATAAAGCTGCGCAAAGCGCTCCACAAAGGCATTGGCCGGATCTTCAATGGCTGGCGATGTCCAGAAGTGTGGGTATAATCTGTCCTGTTGCTGCACGCTATTGGTTGTTTCAGCGGAAGTGTCGAAGAACAAGTAACTTCTGACCTCTGCCACCGCCGGCGACAGCACTTGGTCCTCAAGACAACTCAAGAATTCATCACCAGTCGGTAAGTTATAGATACCCTGAAACCAAGTTTGGTGCCCTACGCGTGAGGGAATACCCGTTCCTTTGGTGAAACAAGAGGTAACTTTGAGCGGTGGTTGCGGCGCACTAACATCTCGCGGATTTACCGAGGAAGCCCCAAACGGTTTTGGTGTTACACCGATACTGTAACGCATCGCGGGGTTAGCATCGACAATTGCAAAGCCGGAATCCGGATTTTTAATGCGATCGGTAAAAGCATAACTCTTATCTACACTAGCCACTTCCACTAATTGTTTGCAAGCAGGATAAACCGTGTAATTTACATACAGTGATCGAAAACCTTGATCTGTATTTACCGCGCCATCGCACGGCTCACCGGGTGCATTAGATGAACAAGCATGTTTGTGCAACTCATTAATCAAAGTATCCGTATACTCGAGTCCTGACTCCAAACAATCTAAATAAGAATCAACCGCCGTATCGAACACTTCATAGGAATCAAACGTGGCATTGTCATTTAGAATCCCAACGGCGTAAGCAACCGTGTCGTTAAGGGAAAGTATTTTTTTAATTTTTGGTTCCGTGGCGTTACCGAAAAATTCTACTGAAGATTCCGCTGGAGGCACGCACTGCTTTTTGAAGTCGGTAGAATCGGCTTTAGTGTGATAACTAGCGTCCGGTACACACACATAAGGACAGTCGTCATCTCCCGCTGATTTTAAACAAGCTGAGGCGTAGTGATTAGTTACTTGGTTACTATTGAAAGCACACTGTCCGACGAGCGCAAAATAGCCAGTAGGGCAAATTACATTTGTTGCACAAGAAGCTTTGCCGTTTGTACCGAATAACCTGTCTGCTGAATTATCTGAGCTACAACCTCCAACAGCCTCCGTTGCTATTTCGGCACAGGCCATATCCCCCTTTTGCATTCCTGTTCTGGTTGGCCCAATATCCACAAAGAGCCGCGTGTCGTTACACATATAGGTCTCTTCGAAGTAACCAGCCTCCAGATTTTTAGCAAAGAGATCAGTTGAACCTCTGAGCTGATCAATCGGCAACCAAGTTAAACAAGCACCGGTGGTTTGATCACCGTTTATGTTTAGACCGGTATCGCGCTCCAAACAGTAACCCTCTAAACCAACCGCGTCGTCCTCCTTGTTGATAACATTACAGTTTCCAGCGCTGGCCATTGAAGCTCCATCGGTAGACTGCGTACTTCCACAGCCAAACTGCTGACCATCGTTTCTTACGATACAGAAAGCACCCGCAGCGTCGCCACTTGTACAAATTCCGAGCGAACCGGCGTCTACCTCCGGGAATTCCTGAATCAATCGGCGTTCGATGTCGTCGACAGTTGTTTCGTTGTCCACAAAGGCTGTAGCCCCACCTGAAGTTTGAAGTTTTTTGTAGCTACACTCACAAGTTTCACCCGGAGCGCAGTAATTCGCTTCTTCAAAGCCCTGTTTTGTGGAGTACGGAATTGCCCTCGCACCAGCTTCAATAGCTTTTGATCCGACTATTGCCAGTCTATTAATTACAGTGTCGAACTTTGACCAAAGGCTAACTATTTTATTTGGGAACGGGCTGAATTGTTCCGGCTGAGCTCGGCACTCAACTACTTCAGAACCATTAGCGTCAAGTTTATCGCCAGACGCTGAAAGCACACAGCTTCCGCGGTAACAAGTCCCCTCTTGCGTGGAAACCGCCTGGAAACAGGTGGCGTTTGGTATTACAAGTCCACCCGCGTCTTTACATAATAAATCAGAATCACACTGCGTATTTAGATCTTTCACACAAACACCTGAAGAACAGATCTGCGTTGCGTTACAATCGGTATCTTGTGAACACTGACTACCCTCCTCAACTTCAAAACAGCTTCCGGTAACGCAACTGCCACCCTGTTTACAATCAAGGTTATCTCCGCAAGAAGTTCCGTCGTTTGAACAGTGACCAACAACGCAAGCGGTGCCAATATATGCCTCATCCTCGGAACAAGATCCGGCAACAAAGCCAAGCGTAAATTCATTATTTGGATTAGTTAAGTTGCAGGTATTTCCGAAACCACCACAATCCGAGTCGTTTGCGCAAGGTTGATTATCGTAATTTAAGTAATCGGTTGAGGTCAGGTCTTTGTCACTTGAACTCCTTTTAACATATAGATCAAGCTCACAGGTACCTTTTTTGAAGGTAATGTCCACTTGGTCAAGGTGCTGAATCGCAAAGTTATTTGGAATTGAGTAACCCGAATACTCCTCACCATACCAGCTGGTATTGCGTTTTGCGTAAACATCTTCGGTAAACACCTCCGGCACATCTTTTACATTCCATTTACTGCAAGAAGAACTGTCGCCAGTGTCTGAATACTCAGAACAAAGAGCCAGAGAGTCGCAAATATTGCGGTAACTACCTATAGAATCGTCCCAAACCGTGGTACTCGAAGCACAGTTTAGCCACTCACCGCAGGTGCGGTCGCGGTCGACTTTCAGGACTTGGTTGGTGTCGTTTGCAAGACGAGGTACTGGTACCATACTTGCCGGTTTCCAGTACGGTGCGGTCGCGGTCAGTGTGATTGTATCGAAAACCTCTGGTGCACATACACCTTTTACGTCTTCACCAAGTTCGCTCTTCATTACTGAACAGTCGCTCTGGTTGTAACAAGAACCGGCGAACACGTAGAGATCGTTAGCTGTGTAGTTAGCCGTTCCCTGTAGATTATCCGCTAGTTTTCCAGAGACACCGCCCGCTAATTTAGCATCCGTAATGTCGTAAACCGCCCCGCGATCGTAAACACAGCGTTGCTCACAAAGATCGAGCGAGTTACCTTGAACATCACGAATACTTGAATCAGGCGCACTACAACTAATTGGCTTCACCAAAGCCTCCGGCTCTGTGCCCAAAATTGAATCCGCGTGCGTGCTGAGCACATAAGTCGCGCTTGCGTTGTAGTCGAGCCCCGGCTCACCGGTATCGTTAAACAGCGTACAGCCGAGGGTTTGCGAAACTAGACCATTACACTTGGTACCGGAAAGAATGTCGTCTGCAGTTAAACGATCATTATTTATAAAATTGTAGGCTTTTCCTGCAGTTTCAGGGTAGAAACTGTTAGCATCAATACTAAGCGGATCCTGGAATTCAGAACAAGCGTTCCACTCCGAAGGACAAGTGGCAGTCCAGCCGGTGTAAGCTACATCACCATTTCGCCAAATACCAGAGAAGTCCCCGCCCTCAATTAGACTACCCTGCGTGATGTTACAGGTAGCGGTGCTTATATTTTTACACTTGCCTCTTGCGCCACAATCAAAATCTGATGAACAAGCATTGCTACTATTTGAACAAATACCGGTATTAACTCGGCACTCAGAGTCGAAGCTACAAGCCGAGTTGTCGTCTGAACAGGTACCGGATCCATAACAGAAGTTGCTTGTACCAGTTACGAACCAACCACTGAACTTTTCAGTTCCAACAAAAACATTGGTCTTGTATTCACACTGCCTTGCGCCCGGATCTTTAAAATAGAAAGTTCCACTGTTACCAGCGTTATATTCCTCACAGTAAAGTTTTTCACTGTTACAGAGGAATTTACTGTAATTATCTGGATCGTTCACGATAAAATCGCTCTTCCAGCTAGTAACAGTGGAGCGGTCTGCGGAAAGCTTTGGCACACCAACCTCCATACAGCCAGCCCCGGCTGAAGTACAGTGATCACCGCTACTTGCAATTGCGTAAAGATCGGTGTCGGCTTTTACAACCACAGTTTCTGGTCCGTAAACCAAGTGGCTAAATTCAGGTACACCAACAACATCCGATTCTGGCAGAGCGTAGTCCAGATTGAATAAACAGCTTGTCTGGTTCACATCAATTGTACAAACAACTGGGCTTGAATCAACGTATGAAATAGCTCCGATTCCAGCTGGTCCAGGGACAGACTTTAGGTGACAAGCGGTCGATCCTATTGCTGGATTGCCGTCCAAAGTTTTACAACTAGCGTTTAGAACCTGACCATTCACTGGGTTTGACTCCGCCGTACTAAAGTACGCGGTACAGCCTACACTACCCTCGTCACAAAGTCGGCTAAACGAGCGCGCAGTAACTCGGTTGCCAGTTGAACTGGTGTACGCAGAACAACCAAGTTGATACTGCGGTGATAGTTGCCCGGTTGGGTTCATATCACAAGTCGATGGTGTAACCCACGAGTTTTTAATAACGGTAATATTTTGCTCCCCTTCTCTTAAAACGATATTATCCAGGTTGAAAGTTACACCAGGACCTGGATTAAACAGCAGTGAAGTTCCCTTACCGAAATCTGGATTTTGAAGAGCGTTAACATCGATAGGTCCTAGTTTATATTCGTGCCAATCTGGGGAAAGTGTTACACCCGAGGTAAACATCAGCCCAGGATTTTCAGCGCCCGATGTGCTATTTGTGAAGCCAACGGATAGCGAACCGTTACCTTTTGCCCAGAAAGAAAGTGTGTAAGTTTTACCTGGGAAAAGACTATTGTTCAAAGTTCCGCAACTTGTTTCACCTTCAGAAACCACACAAGAAGCGCCAAGCGCGGTTCCTGCTGGCGACGAACAACCGTTAGGTGAGTTACAAACTGCTCCCATATTATAGGTGTAGGTCCAAACCGGCATACCTGTAGCCTTAAGTGAGTGCCCGTCGGTCGCGATTGATTCGTTTGAAATAATCGCTGTACCGGCACTTCGCGCGTCAAAGGCGGTTAAATCGCCTTCGAAAAGTTCATCAAGCGCCACGCGACTATTGTTACTTCGGCCACCGGTATACTCGCGACAACCGTTTTGCGTAGCGTTACAAGAATTACTTTCTCGGTTAAAGCCAAAGTATCTGCAAGAATTTAGACCTGCATCAAAGTAGCCACCTGAAAGTTCACAGTTAGCTCGCTTTTCAATTTCATTGTTACCCGCAATATCTGTTTTTCGGTAAGCGTTGCAAGCGTCTGAAACCGTAATTGTTTTGCTCCAAAGTCTGTAATGAATTTCACCGGTGCCATCATAAAACTCCCTACAATCAGGGTTTCTGAAAATATCATTGTGGTCATCACAGCTTGCGTTTACTGAATCGATTTTACCGTCAAGGTTCGCGTCGTCAGCACAAACAATGCCGTCTATATTTGTTTTAGCTTGGGTACAAGGCGCTAGACCAGCTTTTGTTTCCACAAAACCAGAAGCCTGAACAATGGTTTGGTAAGCATCAGTGTCGGCATTTGACTCTAGCAAATCCCAGCGCTTGAGCTGGAAGCCCTCGGTATCAGAACCCTCCCAAGTGTAGTAAACGGCCATATTATCACCGTTTGTGTTGGCATCAGCCTGGGCTAGATTCACACAGCTTCGCAAGTAGGTGAAATATTCATTCACCTCGTTGTCTAGTCTTGTAAACTCTGAACAACCCACGGCCGACTGTGAACACTGCTCCCCCGTATCTGGAATAAAGTGGACTGGGAACTCCCCATTTGGTTCGTAAAGTGTTGGCTCTTGTTTGTAAGAATCGTAACCCACACATTCGTTTGGACAAAAATCTGTTGGGGTCGCGGTGGCAAAAATCGCCGGATCACCATTGTTTGGTATGTAGCTTTCGCAACCCACTTCGGTAGAGCTACAAAGTTGTGCATAGTTTGCGCATTCAGCCGGATCGGTAGATGTGCCAGAACAGCCGAGGTAACTTGGAGCGAGTTTAATATGATCAAAAGTAGTAACGTTTGTAGAGTAACCTTCGTGATAAGTGCTAACCGCCTGATTTTGTTCAAGTTGAACATCATCGATAAAAGCACCATTTCCAAAAACAAATACTCGCGCATCTATTCGAGCAGATTTGTTTGCTAACATCGGCGCTGTAAAAATACACTCAAAGCGCTGGTAGCTGGTTGAGTCAGGAGCTCCGATCATTGTAATAATGTTGCCGGAAGCGGTGCAACCCACAGTGCTAGTGCCGGTTACATTTACGTTCTCTTCACCCACGAATTCACTAGCTAGTTCGAGTCTAAGATTAATCGCCCCAGCTGTTATATCCGAAACTCGACGCGCGTAAAAAGACAGTGCGTAAAAACGAGCCTGATTAAGCACTGCGCCGTACTGATACAGCCCAGGCGCCCCTGGATCTACCGCCATATCGCCACTTCTACTCATTAGACCAGTTGCGTTGTAGTCGAGAGAGGCAACCGGCAACCAGGCGTCTGGCGCATTATTTGCGTCATTATCTAGTTCAAAACTTGAGTTTTGAATAAGGTTCAAACTATTGTCGCCAGTCCTTAAAATAACTTCGCTACAACCGTTTTGGCTAGCATCGCATTTTTCTACGTTTTTGTTAACGTAAATTCGATTTTTGTAAGCATCGGTCTTGGCATCCGCCTCGGCTACATTGTTAATAATCGGCCAGTCAAAACCACCTGTACCGAGTGCCCGTTTTTGCGTTGCAGTCCACAAACAACCGACTGAATTCTGATCACACGACGCAAAATCTACCGTATTTGTAAGAAAATCAACATTATTGTTATCTCTGTCCTTCATCGATAAACAACTTGCATACTGCGCTGGACACTCGTCGCCTCTGAAACGCCAAACATTCTGCTCACGAACACAGTAACCGTAACCACCATCACACTGACCATCATCACCTTCGTTAATGCAAGTTTGAATATCAACACACTCCTCGGCCCTACTATCGCTACCAGAAGCAATAAGTAGCTGACCATAGGCCAAAGTTCGACACTGTGTTTCTGGGGCTTTCAAAATCCAGTTTGGATCAATTAAGTGACACCATGGGTGCTCCGCATCTAGTTGGCCATCAACATTACAATCATTAAAAGCATTCATCACCTCCTCAAGAGAAACTGGTTTTGATTCGAGGTTAGCATTTGATTCCGCAGCTATTTCCCAGCCAACTGGAATAATTCGAGCCTTTCGAAGCTTGAGTAAGTTACTATGACAAAAACCATAAGAATAGCACCTTGGGTCCTGGTTTCGCGCCACGTCGGTTGACGGAATAAGTTTCCAGGCACCGTTAATATAACCCTCACTAATTGCCTCTTTTAGCGTTAGCGCTGAACCGGATTCTGCTCTTGAAACAGCAGAAGCAAAAGAAGTGTCGATTCCACAAGAATAAAGTTCCTGCGAGTTTCGCAATAAAGTTGCGGGGCAGGTTGAAAGTTTAGAAAGCAGATTATACTCGGTTACCGAAATTGGGGTAAACGAAAGAATTGACTTGTAGGCTTTTTCCGCCCGTTCTCGCGAATAACCATTTGAAAGACTACTGTCAAAGGGGTTAGAAGACAGAGAACCTATGTCTGCAAACAAACCGGCAAACATTTTTTTTGAAAGCTCGGAAAGTAGCGTATTTGAAAAGATTTTTGCAAGCGACCCCCCCATTGCTAACAATGTAGAGCTGTCCGGGAGTGAGTCGCCAATTTTATATGGCAATTCCTTGGCCTGATCAGTTGCGTCGTCTAATTGTTTTTTTACTTCACTGGCCGGTGTTGCAACTTTGCCAGTAATTGGGTTAATTTTATCAACAAAGCCATCATTCGCTATTGCCTCTTGCGCCCTGGTATCAGATTCTGATTGAGACTTGGCCAAAGTCGAAGTGTAAACATAAAGACCCCCTGAAAAATCATTGCGGGTAAATGAATCTGAAAGTCCAGCCAGAACTCGCTTGGTTTTAAGTTCAGAGCTATCCGGACCACCAAGCGTACTCACCAAAAAGCCCTGAAAATTTCCAGAGAAATCAGGGAAACTAAAACCATCTGCTGAAGTGTCGCCTAAAAATGTACCTTTAATACCGTCTCGAATTGCAGCGAGTGTGTTGTGCTTATTTGAAACTTTAACACCGTAACCTCTTAAAACTCCGTTCACCACTTCTTTTGAAGTAATGTTGTCGACCGCTACCGACATCACCTGCAAACCAGCGTTTTTCGCAACATCACTCACGCTTTCATTGTTAAACAGTGGTGTTTCTCCAGGTCCGCCACTCGCTACCCAAACCGCGGAAGTATAAGCCATTTTTTCAGCGCTAGCCATTAAAAGGTTAATAAGCGCCATTGCGGTGTTGGCAACAAAAGCCTGCCCTGCGGTACGCTTTACTTCAGCGGAAACCTCGGCCTGCGTAAGTTTGGTCAAAACCGCAATATCGCTAACCGGCAAACCTGTCTGCGCAAAAACAGTCCCTGGGGTAAGACCAAGTGAACCAACTAATGTTGTGACCAAAAGTATACTACTTAAAGTCTTAAAAATTCCTTTTTTGATTTGAGCGATACCCATAAAATTCCCACTAATTTTGAGTTGTTGTGCTGGTCTCCAGGTTTGCTAATACATCGTTATAAAGCACCATAATTTCATCGTCCGAAAGTGCATCCACCTGATCTGCCGTTGCCCCGTTGTCGAGCAGTAACTGCCGAATATCTGGTGCTGTCATTCCCTCTAAAGCTGAAACGTCGCCAGGTGTTGCTTCTGGCAAACCACCTTCAATTGTTTGTTGGATACTTGGATCAAGCGGTGGCAGATTTTCAAGCAGTTGATTACCCGCGTTTTCAAAAGCACTGTTAGCGTCTGCGCCGCACGAGTCACTCAAACAATTTGGATCTGTACCCGCTTTAATTTCCTCTGGATCTGAAACCCCGTCACCGTCCGTGTCTTTAAGGTAAGGGCTGGTGTGGTACGTGTAGAGCTCGTCGTAATCGCTAAGACCGTCTTCGTCAGTGTCACTATTTTTTTGTGTACTAAGCTCCTCTGCCCGTTGTTCAGCAACTGATAAAAACCGTGGGCCCACATATTCAAAATCAAACGGGGAGGCTAGGTGCCGAGACATATAAAAGCCGCCGAGCACGATCGACATCACGCTTGTAATTAAAACTAAAGCAAACCCAGCCTTCTGTTCCTTTGAAACTTCGGGCTTGGTTTTACGAATCACTATCCGTTCTCGCTTTTCATTTTCCATGTCCTAAATATTATATCACAAAAAGCAGGCCATTAGGCCTGCTTTCTAATACCTCTGGACAACTTTATCCACTGCTCAATCGAGAGCTCCTGTGCCCTCACCGTCTCCTTAAGTCCAATCTCTTTTAAGAGCGTTTTTACTTCACCTGATGCACATTCTTTTGCGTCACTTAAATTGCGGTGAAGCTGTTTTCGCCGGCTACTAAAACCAACTTTGGCTAGTTGAATAATCTGCTCTGCGTCTTTTGGTAAATCTGTTTTTGTAAAAAGTTCTAAAACCGTAGAGTCTATTTTGGGCGGTGGATTAAAAGCTCCTGGTTTCACATTGAACAATCTTTTTGGAGTGGTGTAGAGCAAAATAGCCACGGTTAGCAAACTCATTGCCCCGGGTTTAGCTAGCATTCGATCAGCCTGTTCCTTTTGCACCATCACAATCTGCCTCTTAGGCGGATTGTGTGAAGTTAAGGCATTCATAATAATTGCCGCTGCTGCGTTGTAGGGCAAATTACTCACCAAATTCCAGGACAATGACTGCGTAATGTCATCAAACGAAATTGTAACAGCGTCGTGAAACACCACCTCAGCCTGTTCATATTTTTCTTTAAGCGGTGCGATTAAATCCCGATCCGCTTCTATTAAAATAAGCTTACCCGCTGGTTTCATTGGTGCCAGCTTTTCGGTTAAAGCCCCACCACCTGGACCTACTTCAACAATAAGTTCTGTTTCGTTTGGATTTATTGCGTCAACAATTTTTTGAATAACCGTTTTTTCGTGCAAAAAATGCTGACCAAAAGATTTTTTAAGTGTCATATTATTGTAAAAATTCCCCCGGAATTATGGTTGAGCCCTGGCGAATAATTGTCACTTCTTCACCTAAAACTTTAATTGTAGTTGAGGCCGGTACTGCCGGTAGCTCACCGGCGTCAATTACAAGATCTGGCTCCGTGTGGCCCTTAAAAATTTTCTGTACATCACGCACGGTGTAAATTGCATCCTGACCAGAAATGTTTGCGCTAGTTGCTACAATCGGCTTACCTAAACGGCTAGCTAATGTGCTAGCAAAGGGGTGCGAACTCACCCGAATCGATTGCGTACCATACTGTGAGCAAGCAGACGAGATTTTTGAGCCATAAACGATAGGTACAATTATATTCAATGAACCCGGCCAAAACATTTTTGCGAGTTGTTGCGCAGTTTCAGAAAGTTCTAAGTAGGTTTCTGCCTCCGATTCTAGACCGATAATTACCGGAAGTCCCTTGCCACCCGGACGACCCTTAATTTCAAAGATCCGCCGAACAGCAGAATCGTTAGTGGCATCGCAACCCAAAGCGTAAGACGTTTCCGTTGGGTACACAATCACCTTCCCCGCTATTAAAGCCTCGAGCGCTTGTTCGATTTGAGCTGAAGTAATCTGCAACATAAATATTCTCTAGGCCTACAACTAAACTCCACGATTTAGTTTCTTGAACCAGTCGTAAGTGAGTTTTAAGCCTGTTGTTAGCTCTACCTCTGGTTGCCAATTTAAAATCTCTTTTGCGAGTGTTGCGTCGATCACACTACGCTGTACTTCACCGTCACGACCAGCTTCGTAAATAACTGAAGTCTCTTGCCCGCTAATATCCGTCACCATCTGCCAGAGTTCCTTAACTGAAGTCTCTACCCCTGTTCCTATATTTAAAATGCCAGTGTAATCGGTAGTTAGAGCCCTTACAAAAGCCTTACAAACATCACCAACAGAAACGTAGTCACGTGTAGCTAAACCGTCGCCAAAAATTTTAGCCGGTTCCGACTTTAAAATCTTTTCAATAAAAATCGAAATCACCCCAGCCTCACCTTCGCTCATTTGCCGAGGTCCATAAACATTCGCCAGGCGAAGCGCTACATACGGAATACCACTTCCCGCTAAGTAGTATTCAAACGATTGCTTGCCAATGCCGTAGGGCGAAAGTGGATTGGCGTTTAGATCGATTCCTGTTGGGATTTCTGGGTGGTCGCCATAAATTCCACCACCACTTGAAGAAAAGATGATCTTTTTTATACCAGCCTTTTTGGCCATCTCGAGCATTGCGATTGAATCAACAATGTTATTCTGCGCATCTTTCTGCGGATTTTTCACAGACTCGGTTACACTAATCTGCGCTGCCAGGTGGCATATTGCGTCTGGTTTTTCTTTCTCAAAAACTGAAGCCATTTCTATATCCGCAAATTTTATTTTATAAATTTTTGCTTTTGGGTTTTCAAAACGTGTTTTACTACGCTCATAATGATCAACCACAACAACACTGTGCCCAGCAAAAATCAACTCATCAACTAAATTTGACCCAATAAACCCAGCGCCACCAGTAACAATAATTTTCATAAAATAGATTACGTTTTTGGGCTAAATTATCCTTAAACAAACTCTCTGTACCAAGCCACAGTTTTAGCAACGCCCTCTGTAATACTGGTTTTTGGCTCCCAATCTAGTTCTTTTTTAATATTCGAAATATCCAGTGAAACTCTTTTAACCACATCTTCCACAAGTTCACGGTGATCTGAATCAGCCTGCGCGCCCACCTCTTCCCGGACAATTTTAAAAATGTCGTTTGTTGAAAATTCCACGCCGCCACCCACGTTCAAAATCCCCACATAGCTAGAATCCGCCGCTTTTATTAGCGCCTGAACAGCGTCGTCAACATAAACATAATCTCGGGTGGTGTTGCCGTCGTTATTAATGTAGACCTGTTGCCCCTTTAAAAGCCGAGCTGCAAAAATACCAATCGCTCCGCTTTCCGCACTAGCGTCTTGGCGCGGTCCATAAACGTTTGCCATTCGTAAAACCACTGCTGGGATTTTGTGCACACTGTTGTAAAAATGTAAGTAGCGCTCACAAGTTAATTGCGAAATTGCGTACGGTGTGACTGGTTTTGGAATTGCAAGCTCGTTAGCTGGTAAATCCTCCTGGTTGCCATAAACAATACTCGAGGACGCAAAAACTATTTTAGCTTTGCCATACTCACGATCAGCCTCGAAAATATTAATTGATCCAATAATATTGTTCTCAGCGTTCATTATAGGTTCCCGCTGGCTTTCCCTGTCGTGAATATGGGCAGCTAAATGAAAGACCACTTCTGGTTTAATTTTCTTGAAAATTGTGTGTACCTCAGGCGAAGCAATATCGACAATTTTGTAACTTGCCTGCTTGTTCTTGTTTAACTTTCTTGGTTTTTTGGTATCAATAACCGTAACCGATTCTGAAATCAAAACAAGCACATCCACAAGATGTGAACCCAAAAAGCCAGAACCTCCGGTTACGATAACATTTCCAAACTTCATAATGGTGATAATATAACAACTTTTAGCAAAATTTTCAAGCTAACGTTCGAGTGCAGTTTTTTGTAAAAACGCCTCAATAAATGGCTCAAGTTCACCATTTAAAACCCCCTCGACCGCCTGCGTCTCGTAGCCAGTACGATGGTCTTTGACCATTTTATAGGGGTGCAGAACATAGCTTCTGATCTGATTCCCCCACTCAGGCGCAATATGTCCACCTCTTAAATCTTTTATCTCTGCTTTTTGTTCAGCTAACATTTTCTGATACAGCCGTGATTTCAAAATTTTCATTGCTGTCATTTTATTCTGCCCCTGACTGCGTTCATTTTGAATCGACACCACGGTATTTGTTGGAATATGCGTAATGCGAACTGCTGAGTTAGTCGTATTCACACTCTGACCACCAGCCCCAGAAGAGGCAAACGTATCTATTCGTAAATCTTTTTCATCGATTGCAATACTCGATTCCTGCACCTCGGAGAGCTCAGGAATTACCTCGCAAAGAGCAAAAGACGTGTGGCGCATTTTTTCGGCATCAAACGGAGAAATACGCACCAAACGGTGGACGCCAGCCTCGGCCTTCAAAAAACCATAAGCAAACCGACCACGCACAGCAAAAGTAATACTTTTTATCCCCGCCCCCTCACCGAGCGACTGCTCTAAAATTTCAACTTGCCAATCTTTTGACTCAGCGTAACGGATAATCATTCGAAACAGCAGACTAGCCCAATCCGATGCGTCGTCACCACCAGCTCCAGCGTGAAGTGAAATAATGGCGTCACCCTTATCGTGCTCACCGTCAAGTAGTGTACTGAACTCCAGTTTTTGAAGACGACTAGCAACTCCGTCCAGTTGATCTTTGATAACCGCCAACATTTCGGTATCATTTTCACTTTCCGCCAGTACCGCTACCTCACTAGCTTCGCGAAGTTCCGCTTGCAACTCTTCGTAAGCATCAATCTCTGATTTTATTTGAGACGCTTCCTGACCAATTTTTTTCGCCCGGTCCTGATCACTCCAGAAATTTGGCGCAGCCATTTGTTGTTCAAAATCCACAAGTTCAAGATACAAATTATCAATCTTCAAAATATCACGTACCTTTTGCAGTCGCGTAAGCAGATCTTTAATTTGTTTATCTTGAAAAGCCATATTCATATTATGCCCCCAAAACACCAAAACAACCAAAAGTACCGAGGTTGTTCTGAGAGCTACTTAGAGGCCACAGCATACCTTATTTCCATAAAAACTCAACCTGAATAAAAAAGGTCGCGCGCTAAAACCGTGACTCGAGACCTTTTTTTGAGTTGAGAGATTTTTACATCATTCCGCCCATACCTGGCATACCACCAGCCATTCCAGAATCTGAAGACTCTGCCTTTGCGTTGTCGGTAATTGCCACCTCGGTCGTAATCACCATCATTGCAATTGAAGCCGCATTTTGCACAGCTGAGCGTGTAACTTTGGCCGGATCAATAATCCCCGCCAAAACCATATCTACTTCATCTAGATTTGTAGAGGCATTATAGCCATAGTTACCGGTTTGCATCCTTACCCGCTCCACAATCACCTCACCCTTAGCTCCGGCGTTATCGGCAATTTGCTTAAGCGGTGCTTCAAGAGCGTTCTCCACAATCTGAATTCCGAGCGCTTCATCTTTATTTGAAGTCTGCTCCCGCAGTGTCTTGAGTGCTGACTGAATTCTTACCAAAGCAACTCCACCTCCAGGCACAATCCCCTCCTGCACCGCTGCTTTTGTAGCTGCAACTGCGTCTTCGATTCGGTGTTTCTTCTCCTTCATCTCAACCTCACTCGCTGCTCCAACTTTAATAATCGCCACACCACCTGAAAGTTTTGCCAAACGCTCCATCATTTTTTCACGATCAAACTCACTGTCTGAAGCTTCAATCTGCGCCTTAACCTGCGCCACTCGCGCCTCGATCTGAGCTTTGTCGCCAGCTCCTTCCACAATAACAGTCGTGTCTTTTGTAGAGGTAACTTTACGGGCCTGACCAAGATGAGCCAAGGTAACATTTTCAAGTTTCAAACCAATCTCTTCCGAAATAAGCGTTGCTCCGGTAAGTACCGCAATGTCCTCAAGCATAGCCTTTTTTCTGTCACCAAAAGCCGGCGCCTTCACAGCCAAAGTATTGAAAGCACCACGAAGTTTGTTGAGCACTAAAGTAGTCATAGCTTCTCCATCAATATCTTCTGCTACAATTACCAAATCTTTTTTTCCGGAATTTGCGAGTGCCTCAAGCACTGGCAACATTGCTTGCACAGAACTAATTTTTTCAGCTGATACCAAAACCGCTACGTCATTATATTCTGCTTCCATACGTTCTGCGTTTGTCACCATATATGGGGACAAGTACCCGCGATCGAACTGCATTCCTTCAACCACTTCAACCTCCACTCCAAAACTCTGACCTTCCTCGATACTAATCACCCCGTCCTCACCCACTTTTTCCATAGCGTGAGCAATGTGTTCGCCAATTTCAGCGTCGTTTGCCGAAATCGAAGCCACTTGTTTAATTGCAGACGAGTCGCCGTGCACTGGTTTTGCTAAATTTTTAATTTCAAGCACTGCCTGTGTTACCGCCTTTTCAATACCCCGGCGGAGTCCCTGCGGATCAATACCGGCTGAAACAAGTTTTAGTCCCTCGCTAACCATAGCCTGCGCCAAAACCGTTGCGGTGGTGGTGCCGTCCCCAGCCACATCGGCAGTTTTAGAGGCCACCTCTTTTATAAGCTCCGCCCCCAAGTTCTCCATTTTGTCCGCTAGTTCAATTTCTTTCGCAACCGAAACACCGTCCTTCGTAACCATTGGTCCGCCGTAACTTCGTTCAACAATTACGTTTCGGCCCTTTGGTCCGAGCGTCACTTTTACCGCGTTTGCTAATTGATCAATTCCGCTCTTCAACTTCATCCGAGCGTCCTCATTGAAAATAATATGTTTAGACATAATCTTGGTTAAGTTTAAAGTTGTTTTACTTTTTCTGTTTTAAATCCAAAAATAAATTAATCCTCAATTACCGCCACTACATCTTTAGCTGGCACTACCAGGTGTTTTACGCCTTCGATATCAACTTCAGCTGGGGCGTAAGTTTTAAAAATAATTTTTTGACCAACTTCAACTTCGACTTCACTACGAGAGCCGTTGTCAAGGAGTCGGCCTGGGCCAACAGCTACTACCTCCCCTTTTTCTGGTCGCTCTTCTTTAGCAGTTTCGGGAATATAAATTCCTGACGCTGTTTGCGTTACACGACCTGTAGCTTTGACGATAATATTGTCTCCAATTGGTTTTAATTTCATAATTTTAGTGTTCATTAGTACACCTAGTTTTACCTATTTCGTTCACTTTTGTCAACCAAGATTAAATAAAAAAGCTACTGTTTCCAGTATCTTTTTATGCTTATTTTCGCTCACCAGATCTAGCGAGTAGCGCCAGAACAAAGACCGCTAAAGTCTGCCCGCTCCAGCTCGTCCAAATGTAGTGATCAAAAAATGTGATCGTTAAAATTAAACTAGCCGTCATAAAAGCAAAGACCGCATCGATGTGTGAGAAACGTTTAAAATTAATTAGCGTAGCAGTGATAACAAGAGCGATTAGAATAAACAGACCGAGAATGCCGATCTCACCAACCACCAGCAATGGCACATTGTGGACTGGCTGATATTCAAACCACTGTCTATTAGGGAAAGCTTCGTGAATAGCCAAAGTGTAATTACCGAGCCCATAGCCAAGCAACCAGCTAGAACCGATCACCTCTGGGAAATCTCTGTACTGATCGAGTCGTTCGCTTATAGCGTGTGATTCAACCGGGCTGACACCGGAGAATCTTGAAAGTATAGCTGAGCTAAATAGCGTAATAAGTAGTGCTAAAACCACCATAAAACCCACAGCCGGTCCCACCAAGCGCTTGGCGTAACTTGGTCGCTTCACCAAAAATATGACAGTGCCAAGCACCACACCAACCGCCAGCCCAGCAAACGCAGACCTTGAAAAAGTCAGGATTAGGCCAAGTGACAGTAGAACACCAATTAAACTAAAAACTATTTGTTCAGAGTTTTTCTTTACTGACTGTAAAGTTGAGAAAATAGCAACAAGGCCAACTGCCAAATATCCGCCAAAAATATTTGGGTGTGAAAAACTACCGTAAGCTCTTAAAACTCGAGTATTACCAATAAGTAGAACTGCATCGCCGAGCCTTTCAGATGATCTTGATGCTAAACCTAAATAAGTTGAAGCAAACGACGCTCCATTAAAAAATTGAAAAACTCCTAACATCACCGGTAGCACTAAACCGAAAATAAAAGCTTTTAATAAAAATTTGAGCTGAACCCTTTTGTCGAGCAAAAGCAAAAATAGAACAAAAGAAAATATCAACTGAACCAAACTTGTGGAAGCTAGCGTTTTATTGATTGAAAAAAATAAAGAAAAAATCGTAGCTAACCAAACTAAAGCCAGCCCCAGCACCACCAGTTTAGCGTAAACTTTTTTCCATTTCAGATCTAACACCAGTAACGCTATAAATAAAACCAGCATCTGTGTTACATACAAACTCTGTATTCCGTACTCGTACGGCGAGCCACCAATATTTACCTGACCGAAAATAAATCGTGTTTGCCAGGGTAAGGAAAAAAAGAAAAGTGCTAAACCGTAATTCAAAATTTGCGTTTTAGAAATGGTCTTCATTCGCCTGGCAATTTTCGAAAAATTCATATGTTCATTTTACTATTGAGAAATTCCGCTACCTCAGCCCGCCGGTCATTTTTGTGAAATTTAAGAAGCTTATCACTCACCACAATGGTTGAATCTATATTTTGGTGATCAGTAATCTCAACTGGAAATTTTTTAAGTTGAATTTTTTTTGCTAGTCGTTCACCGATAAATAACGGCAGTTTATTTTTAACTTTTACTCGTTCCCTAAGCGCTCTATTTGCGAGTATTGAGTTAGGTAAATCTAATTTTGCCCAACTGTTTTGCAATAAGAATTTTTCAAAAATCCCCGTCTCCTGTTCATAAACTGGGACTAATGTTCGAAGCCAAACCGACATATAAGGATCTGCTTCCCCCAGTTTTAGCTGACTAAAATCTAACGCTGACTCGCTGGCTAAAAAACTCAAATCAACTGGATCACGTTTTGTTTCTCCTGGCCTTTGCCTTAATAAAATCATCGGCAAAACCGTTAACATTCTCGTTGTCCAGACTTTATGATCTTTTGTGATAACAAATAAATCAATATCACTAGTACTTTTTGTAAAATGTAATGGCAGTGAATTACAAAGGGCCACTCCTTTAACTGAGGGAACGCGCGCTACGTAATTTAAAACTTTTTTCAGCTTCTTATATTTTTGAACTGCATTCAAAAAACGATCGTGCCGTAGACGAACCTCAGTCTTAATATCTTTCAAAGCATAGAACCCGTTTTTCCTTTCAATCTGTGATCGTAACCAACTCGAAGTAGCGAGTGTGCTCGTTATATCAAAATAACTCCTAGTTTTCTGTGGCTGAAGTTGCCATTTATAAATCTCAAAACCTGTGACCGGATATCCAAAATAGGCAAAGTAGGTAATTGTCCGGTAGATATCCTTTTCAAGTTCATTTGGCATAAAATTCTTACGCTATTACTTTACTGCAAAGATCTTTTTTTGTATAAACTCGTGACCTTTGCTAATCAAATATAGGGCGCCGGTCACAATAAAAAGCAAATCACGGCCCCTTATCACAAGGGCAAAAGCGACCGCGCTCACGGGTACCCCAAGTAGCGCAAAAATTCCCGCAAAACTCCCTTCAAAAACTCCTACCCCAGCCGGAATCGGCAGAAGTAGCGCAAAACCAGGTAACGTGGCAATCAAAAATGATTGAGCAAAGTTTAAATCAAAGCCTAAAAAGTGTGCAATAAAGTACATTTCAAAGACTCGAAAGGCTAGCATAAAAAATGATAACACGCCCACCAAAAAAATTAGTGAGTAATCGTGATTTAAAAAACGAGTCATCATTTTTTCTGTCTGCCTGAGGTCCTCACCAAAACTGGCTAAAGACTTGATTTTATTTAGACCGATATAATTAAAAGTTCGGTACATTATATCCTTACCTCTTGAAAGTGCGTGCAAAACCGTCATTAAAAATGACAACATTAAACCGACTCCAGCCAAAATTAACCAAAGTGAATAGCCAGAAACCAAATCTCCAGTGAACGCCATCACTACACCAGCCAAGATGAAAGCAACGTAAGCGGTAAGTTCAAAAGTAATGTCTAAAAGTACCGAGCTTGTTGCCTCCTTCATAGGCACTCCGTCTGCGTTTAACATAGCAATGCGAACTGGTTCACCACCAACCTGCGCCGCCGGAGTAAGATAGTTAACCGAGAAACCAGCCAGACGATTCAAGAAAATTTTGAAAACCGATAAACGCTTTTTAGCGGGCAGTAGGCTGTTCAAAATTACCTGCCACCTTAAACTGTACAGATAAAAATTTGCTATCGACAATAAAATAAAGCCTAAAAACGCAGAGATGCCAAAGAAATGAATGCTCTGAACGACCTCACCAATGCCCTGACGTGCCACTAAAAAATAAAATAATCCTAACCCAAGGGTTAATGTGACTAAAAATAATAATACCTTCAAAAACGTCTTTTTTGTCATAACTCTATCATTATAACAGAAACTAGACACAAAGTATTTCAACAATAAGATTCTTCGCCGTGATTCACGTTAGGCTCAAAATGACGCGGTTTGTAATTTTCATCGAGGTGCCAAACGTCAGTCTCAGAATGACGGTTTGGTTTTAATGATACGATGTGATTTTTATGCCGTTGTATTGATTAGTCACCCTTCACTCATACCGTCATCCTGAAGCTGGCGACGACTTACGCTGAAGGATCTCCTTCGTTCCGTACTGAATCGAAACGCATTTACGATATAATTCAACACTGAGATTCTTCGGTGTAATCCACGTTCACCTCAGAATGACGGTTTGGTTGGTTTAATGAGCTTAGCTTTGAACTTTATCCTTCACTCATACCGTCATCCTGAAGCTGGCGACGACTTACGCTGAAGGATCTCCTTCGCCCTGTGCTGAACCGACATTTGTTTGGTGATTCGGTAATGAGATTCTTCGGTGTGATTCACGTTCACCTCTGAATGACGGTTTAATTAGATTCTTCAATGTGCCAAACGCTAGGCTCTAAATGACGGTTTGGTTTCATGAGGACAATTTTATTCTATTGCTTCTCACCCATACCGTCATCCTGAAGCGAGCGCCAGGTTACGCTGAAGGATCTCCTTCGTTTAGCTGAACCGACATTTACTTAGTGATTCAGCAATGAGATTCTTCGGTATGGTCCACGTTCACCTCAGAATGACGATTTGGTGCGTTGTCTAGCTTATCCGATGTTGTAAAAATAAAATACAATCTTTGTGAGCATAAAATGCTCACAAACTAAGACTGAGTTGCAGATGCGACTCAGTCGCATCTGCAACTCAGTCTTAGATAATAAATAATAAACTTGCAAATCAAATCAAATCAAATCAAATCAAACCGTAACCCAGGCCTTGACTAGGGTCAATCAGTAAATTAACAAAGCTCTTTTCGTGACCTAAAACCTAACGCCCAATTCCTAACTCCTATAATACATAAAAACAGCCGAAGCTGTTTTTATAACTCGATCTTATTTCTTCGCCTCCACCTCCACAACATTGCCAACCTTCACTGTTTTCTTATCACTCAAGAAAATCTTGTAGAGGATAATCGTTAGGAAAGTTGTTACTAGCCAGTAAAGCATTATTCCACCTGGTAGTGATGTTGAACCAAAGAGCAGAGTCATAGCTGGCATCATATAGATCATCATCTTATTCATACTTGCTGCCATATCCTCATCCATTGCTCCTGATTGCTTTCTAACATCAGGTGCTGGTCTGGTCTGAACTGTGTATTTAACCTGGTAGTACTGCGCAATCGCTGCCGCCACCGCTAGCGGGATAGAAACCACGGCTAGATCAATACCAAACGAAACCGACTCAATCACTCCTGGGTTATGCACAAAACCGTACAAAATAGTGGGATCAACTTCCCCCAATCCTTTTTGCAAAACTTGAAAAAGTGCAATAAAAATTGGTAATTGTACTAAAAGTGGTAAACAAGAAGCAAACGGATTAACATTATTTTCTTTGTAAACCGCCATCAACTCCTTCGACATCGTTTCTTTATCGTCTTTATACTTCTCCCGAATTTCCTTAATAATTGGCTGAATCTCCTGCATATCTTTCTGGCTCTTTAAAGTCTTGAAAGTTAACGGAAATAGGAGCCCCTTGATAACCACGGTCACAGCCACAATCGCTAGACCAATCCCCGCTCCAGGCCAAGCGTCGTAGAACCAAACCAGTAGATTGTAAAGTGGCTGATAAAAAATTGCAAAGAAAATATCCATAATTATTCAGTCACTTCCTCCGCTTTTTCGTTGTCATCCTCTTCAATTTCCGCCTTTGCAATTTCCTCAGCCTCCGCCAATAGCTCTGGTATTACCTCAGTAGCTCCAGGAACTATCACCTCTTCCTCATCTTTCGTTTCAGTTGTTGGCTTTGGTTTAACTTCTTCGCCGTCAGTTACTGAAACCTTCCAGCCAGTCAATTTAGCAGCCAATCTTACGTTCTGACCACCTCGACCAATAGCGAGCGATAACTGTCCTTCTTCCACGAGTGCTAACGCCATTCGTTCTTCTTCGTTTAGCGTTACTTCTTTTACTTTTGCTGGCGCTAAAGCTGAACCAATAAAACTAGCAGGATTTTCACTCCACTCAATCACGTCAATTTTTTCTCCGTTTAGCTCATTGATAATTGTTTGGATTCGAACACCCCGCTGACCAATGGCCGCACCAATCGGATCGATTGTGCTATCTGTGCTTGAAACAGCTACCTTTGTTCTAGCTCCAGCCTCGCGCGCCATAGCTTTGATTACCACTGTACCGTCAGCAATTTCCGGAATCTCGAGTTCGAACAAAACTCTAACCAATTCCTCGCTAGTTCGTGAAAGTAAAATTTGTGGGCCACGTGTCCCAAGGGTAACCTCACGAACATAAACTTTAATTCGGTCACCTGCAGTGTATTTTTCTGAAGGGATCTGATCTTCAGGCAACATAATTCCCGAAATTCGACCAAGGTCAACAAGCAAAACCCGACCTTCACGGCGTTGAACAGTTCCAACCAGAACTTCGCCTTCTTGCCCCTTAAACTCATTGAAAACAATTTCACGTTCCGCTTCTCGAAGCTTCTGAGTAATTACCTGTTTAGCGGTCATCGCTGCCATGCGACCAAACTCACCAGGCAACGGTAACTCTCTTCTGAACACATCTCCGATCTTTGAAGTCATCTTTAGCACCATCGCGTCCCGAAGCATAATTTCGGTCTTTGGGTTAAAAGTTGGACCATCTAAAATTTCTTCCTCTTGGTTAATCTTGTCACCGTCCTCATTTCTATCAACCCGAAGGCCAGCTTCTCGCGCTGCCTTTGCCGCTTCCCGAGCTGCTGTTTCTTCAGCCTGACGCTCCTCGATAATAGCTACTTCCTCCTCAGTTAGGTTGTCAACCACTGTTTTTACATCAAAAGCCTTTACGCCACCAGTTTCGGTGTCGAATTCAATTTCGATGTTTTGCATCCTGTCGCCATAATCTTTTCTGTACGCAGCCGCAAGTGCCACCTCGATTGTTTCAATTACTGAATCGTAAGAAAGCCCTTTTTCTTCACAAATTTGTCTAATCGCCTGCTCAATATCTGAAGCCATATTTTTTTAAATTTTATTTTACATTTATAATAAACGTGCCCGGCATTCAGCCGAGCATTCATCAGTAATAAAATACTACCAGAACATCAGAATTAAGGCAAGATACTTGACAAAACCTCTAAATAATTCTAATCTGAACCGTTCTGTTCATTTAAACTTGGAGAAATCATGACCCCTACATTTAAATACCCATATTTTCAGTTCTTCATTGATCCTGTTAGTTTAGGACCAAGGAAAATTATGGGTACTGATGACCAGTATCTTGTGCAATCTTTAAAAGATGATCAGGGCAACGCCTTTGATCTCACCTTAAAGTACAGTCGATCTCGAGAATTTGAGATCGATGAGAACGTGATCCGACAATATGCTGTTCTTCCACGTTCGGTCTTGAAGTTTGTGTACCGAGTGGTCTATGTATTCTTGGCCCGCGGTCCTGCACTCAGCAAACTACCTTCACCCGGTTGCTATCCAGACAAAAAAAACAACTGGCGCATCGTGGTTGAAACAACGGGTGATGCTACTTGCTGGCGAATTAGTCTTGTGGCTGCCGATCTAGTTAGTCTTCACCTCCTGCAAAAACGATTGTCGGCGGGAGAATTCAGAAACCTGAGCGTGATACCGGAAGTAGCACCGCCTCCGCCACGGCTAAATCCGGTAGCGAGTCGCGATCGGATTGCTCGGCGGGGCAAGAAGATTGTTACAGCCCCCTTCACGACAGAAGTTGAAGTAAAAGCTCAATTAATCGATTCCGGACTCTACCGTGCGTATTTTTCAAGTGGACGAGTTACGCAACTTAAAAACGGAGAGTTCAAGGTCAAGGTCAGTTCGCTTGATAAAAGCTATGCTGAACAGTTTCTTGCCGAACTGACAGCCGGTCGATTAAAGCCCGTTCGTGAGGAGTAATGCTGTGCATCAAGTGCACAGCATTTTTAATTACTCCCCCACACCCTCAATGTGATTGAACTCTAGCTCGGTTTTACCAAAAGTAATTGCCACCACATCAATTCGCCACGGTTTTAAAAGCCAATTTTTTTCTTTTAAAAACTTATCCCCCACGGCAATAATTTTTTCAATTTTACTGGCCGTTACCGACTCTTCCGGAAAACCAAAGTCCGAAGTTTTACGCGCCTTCACCTCAACAAAAACGACCTCACTACCGTCTAAAGCAATTAGGTCGATTTCACCGAATCTACTTCGGTATTGTTTTGCAATAATTTTTAAGCCTTTGTTCTGAAGATATTTGGCAGTGAGGTCTTCGGCCTTGTTTCCAAATATTCTTCTAAGATCCATATTATCGGTTTCGTCTTGGAATGTATTTATTGAATGTTGCTCTGTTTGTCGCTTCCTCTTTTGCCTTAGGTACCATCACTTTTGCAAAACGCACAATACTTACTGCCCAAGCAACCAAACCGATCGCCCAAAGAATATACCAAAAACGTGCACTGAACAAGTAGATTTCTTCGTAGGTAAAAAAGAAAATCCCCATCCCTACAAATCCCATAGTTACGAGCATTGAAGCTAGTTTTTGGTAAGTCTTCACAAGGTAACGATCATCTTTTTTGTTTTTCGCTACGATTTTAGCTACGGCTCCAAAAAGGATTAAACCACTAAACCCTAGGAAAAATGCTTTTTCAAAAACTGGGCTAAGACCAACAGGTGCTAGGTTCAGCCAAAAACTCGGATTTAAAACTGGTGTTAGATCTATCATACGGTTGGAATATTAACTATTTGCTAGTTTTTCGTCAAGCATCGCCTGAATACCATAGTGGTGTTCTCCTGCACTAAAATCATAGAGCCCCTGCCAACCCTCTCCAGCCAAGTGACGCATCACTTCCATCACGTCTGTTCGGTGCTCAACCGGTGGCGCGACCAAACTTTCCGTTCTCGGTGACCAATCCACAATCAAAATCCGTCCGCTCGGGTTTAACAGTCTCCGCATCTCCCGCAATACTGCGCGTAAGTCATTCACTACCCACAAGTTATTCACAAAAAAGATCCGGTCGAGCGTGCCTGCTTCAATCTGCACTCCCTCTTCCCGTTCAAAATCCCCCCAAATAATATCCGTGTTCAAATGCCCACCACTTGCTAAACGACTTTGCAAAGACTCAAGCGCCTGCGGCATAATATCCACTGCGTACACTCGCCCGTTTTCCCCTACCATTAACGACGCTGGCAATACCATGTGCCCCGCCATCCCACAACCAAAATCCGCCACGTGCATCCCTGGCCCAACTCCACATTCACGCAGTAATTTTCGCGCGTCTAAAAGTGTGTTTCCGATCATACCGTTCCCCCAAAAATTTTTCTTAAAAAGTCACCAAACAAAATATCCACCATATCGGTTAAAATAATCGCCCCGAGCATCATGGTTCCGACTGCTACCATTTTATAAAAAGTCTTCGTTTGTCCAACGCCCAAAGTCCGCTCTGCCCAGTCGTTTCGGCCAAAGATGCTTTGCACAGTTTCAGTTTTCCAGACGGCTAAAAAGGAGACAATAATAACCCCCAGCCCAATTAATATTCGTGTAAGTGGTGACATATATTTCTTTTCTCCATTATGCCATAAATCTGAATATTGGGGTACAGATTATATATAATATAGGTATTCTATTATTCTGTATTTTATAGGTTCACATAAAACCACGTTCAAGGCGTGGTTTTGTTCGTTAATCTTTACCCTCTTCCAGGGTAATCGCATTAATCGCGTCCGAGGTTCGGTTATAGATTTTTCCGTCAACTTGTTTTTGTTTATAAAAATCTTTTTTATAAATTAGTTTCTCAACCTCCTTGTTAATCCCTGAAAGCAAGATATGTTTGTTCTTATTTTTCTTTAAGGCGGAGATGAATTCACCAAGATAATCTATACCGTCAATGTCAGCGTAAAATGAATATCTAAGTGAAACAATTACATAATTATTGTTACGAATTTTTTCGGCCGCCTCGAGGTGGGCCGGCATATTTATGTAAGTCATAGTTCCTGAAATTTTGTACACAACCACATCCGAATCTACCACTTCTTTTTTCAAAAATTCATTCTTCAGTAATGCTTCGGTTATGGCACCATTTTTCCAAAGCAAAACCTCAGTTTGACCGTACGAAAGCTTATTTACAAAAATTAGGAGCGCAATTACTGTACCAATCAAAATCCCGATAATCGGGTCCTCCACCACCACAATTATTGCCACAAAAAGTGAAAGCGCAAATGCAATTTTTTCGTTTTCGATAAGGTGGATGAAGTGTTTTTTTTCTACCATCCTGATCGCCACCACTACTAAAATTGAGGCAATCGCTACCATTGGTAGTAATTTGAAAAAATCGATAAAAAAGATCGCAATTACACCAACCGCTATTGCGCTCACTAGTCCCGAGGATTTGTGTGTTGCGCCGCTTTTTATGTTTAACGCAGTTCTAGCTAGTGCCGCCGTGGCTGGAATTCCGCCCATTAAACCCGAACCGATGTTAGCAATTGAAAGACCAAGGACTTCTTTGCGGTGATCAAATTTACTGTCGGTCATATTGTCCGCAATTTGCCCAGAAAGCAGGGTTTCAAGGATGGCAATAATTGCTGTCGCAATTGCCAACTGCCAGATTTCTTTGCTAAGCAAAATACTTAGGGAAAACTGCGCTAGTGGATTTTCAAACAGTGTGGCGTGAATTGAAGGATATTTATCACCGAGCGTTAGAATAGCTGGTGTGTAACCAAGTGCTGGCAGTGCCAGCATAAGAGCGATCGATACAAAAGCGGCTATCGCAGAACCTGGGACTTTTGGAAATTTTTTATCCCAAACAATTATAAACATTGTGCAGAAAATAAAGATCAACAAAACTTGCCAGTTAGTTTTTTCTAAATTTTGTAAAAGTAGGTGAGTATTGCCAAGTACACTTTCGACTTTGTCTAAACCAGTTATCCCAAGGGCGTTGTCGAGCTGACCGAGGCCGATAATAAAAGCCACCCCGAGCGTAAAACCGTGAACAATCGCCCGCGGGATGAAAATAATATATTTATCTAGATGAAAAATGTAAGCGATAAAAATTAGCAACCCAGAAAGCACCGCTACAACCGGGAGAACTTGGTAACCATTAATTAAAGCATAGGACCCTAAAATTCCCGACAGCGCCCCAGTTGGTCCGACAATGTTGTAATTACTGCTTCCAACTACTGCCGCCAACAAACCCGCCCAAAATGCAGTAATAATCCCCTGAGTCGGCGTTGCGCCCGAAGTGATTGCAAGCGCCAGAGCCAGCGGGATACTAACAATACTCACAGTTAAGCCCGATTTCCAGTTCCGACCCACAGACTTTACCAAATCTAAAGTGTTAGAAAACATAAATGAAAATTTTGAATAGATGTTATTATTAAACCTACTAAGCTTAGAGTATTTTCATTATATAGTCAATTTATATTTTACTGGGATAAAAATTTGCATTATTTGTATTTTTTATAGATTTTTAGCCGAAATATCGAAGAATCGTTCAAAGAAACTTGTTAGCTTATTTAAAACATTTTCTCGTTTTTTGCCATAACCGCCATCAGGAGAAAAACGAGATGGGCGATTTATCATTATTTTACTAATTACAGTACCGGTTGTCGCTACATTTCCGTCTCTAAAAGCATTATTTATGAATTTGTAGGTAGCTTCTGGGTCAAGGTTTTCATTTTCAATTATTTTGTTGAGTTCTTCAATTTTCTTTTCTTCTACAAATTTTTGCCAATCTTCATCAATGATTGAATGAACATCAAGAGAAGTAATAAATTTATTGATAAGATCTTTTTTATTTCGGAGTTCAACACTAGAATCAATGGCTTTATTAATATCAACTAAAAGCTCTTTGTTTTTAGTATGATCTTCATGATAGTGCTTAATAAGACCTAGAACATAATCAATATTAATTTCTACTTGTTTAATAAGCTCCATTTCAAAGACCACATCGTCATTAACATTTTCTTTTTCTCCCTCTTCACCTTTACGAAATTCATTATATAAATCAATGTACATGCTATGGTAATCTTGCACATCACGCTCAGTCAAAATTTCATTTCCTGCAAATTCATCAAAAGTTGTAAGGATGTTTCGGACACGCAAAACCGCTCCGTATGATCTAATAAAATCTGTTTGAATCTGCTCTCCTACAATCCTTTCTCCTACCGGGAAATTTTCCAAAAGCTCATCAATCAAACTTTTGTATCCTCGGACTTCTTTATCGTCGTCTTTATAACCATTGTAATAGTCATTATAAGCTTTAAGAAGAACAATCCCACTGGCTTCCTTATCTCCAAAAAGTGCAATAGATTCGTTTGTCGCTTTTTCTAAATTGCGAAAACAAACAATATTTCCAAAGGTTTTTACACTATTCAAAATACGATTAGTTCTAGAAAATGCTTGAAGTAAACCATGCAAACGCAAGTTTTTATCTACCCAAATGGTATTCAGAGTTGTAGCATCAAATCCAGTCAAAAACATGTTTACTACAATCAGAATATCAATTTCTCTATTTTTAACTCGCTCACTAACATCTTTGTAATAGTTTTGAAATTTATCTGACGAAGTATCATAAGAAGTGCCAAACATTTTATTGTAATCACTAATGGCATTTTCAAGAAAATCTCGAGAACTAATATCAAGTCCGCTTGTATCTTCAGAATTTTCATCAATCATTCCGTCCGCGTCTTCATCATTTACTCCAAAACTAAAAATTGTTGCTATTTTAAGTCGTTTATCGCTAGGTTCGTCGGCTAATTGTTTTTTAAATTCAAGATAATACTTTTTTGCCACATCAATAGAAGAAACGGCGAAAATTGAATTAAAGCCCGCTAGTCTGCGATCCTGTATTTTATAAAAACTATTTCGTTTGGTTTTTTGGTCAAAGTGTTCCCGAATATATTTCACAATGTTTTCCAGTCGCTCCGGTGCTGAAAGAACAGCCTCGCGATCAATATCACGAACTTGAGCGTCTTCAATATTTTCCGCTTCATGAACGGTTGAAACATAATCAACTTTAAACGGTAAAACATTTTTGTCAGCAATAGCGTTAACAATTGTATAGGTGTGAAGTTTCTCGCCAAAAGCCTGCTCGGTAGTTTTAAAATCAAGCCGACCACCAGATGAAGAATTTACAGCAAAAATAGGCGTGCCAGTAAAACCAAATAAATGATATTTACTAAATGCTTTTACAATACTTGCATGCATATCGCCAAATTGCGAACGATGACATTCATCAAAAATTAAAACAATATGACCGTCAAAAATAGTATGATTTTTATTTTTACTTATAAATCTATCTAATTTTTGAATTGTGGTAACGATTATTCGAGAGTTTGAATCTTCTAACTGTTTTTTTAATTTAGCTGTACTCGTATTACTGTTCGCCGCCCCTTTTTCAAATTTATCGTATTCTCGCATTGTTTGATAATCCAAGTCTTTACGATCAACTACAAACAATACTTTGTCTATATACGGCAATTTACTAGCCAACTGAGCAGTCTTAAAACTTGTCAAAGTTTTTCCCGATCCGGTTGTATGCCAAACATAACCGCCAGCCTCAACTGTTCCGAGTTTTTTATAATTTGTACTAACCTCAACCCTGTTCAATATTCGTTCGGTCGCAACAATTTGATATGGCCTCATTACCAAAAGTTGCTTTTCGGTAGTAAATACGCAATATTTAGTTAGAATATTTAAAATCGTATGCTTAGCAAAAAATGTTTTGGCAAAATCCATTAAATCAGTAATCGGCCGATTGGTTGCGTCTGCCCACCAGCTCGTAAATTCAAAACTATTGCTCGATTTTTTTCCTTTTTTAATTTTACCCTCGCTTGATTCTTTTATGTGTTGAAATCTGGTTGTATTGCTGTAATATTTTGTATGAGTTCCGTTTGAGATGATAAATAACTGCACATATTCAAAAAGTCCGCTGGAAGCCCAAAAACTTTCTCGTTGATAACGATTAATTTGATTAAATGCTTCGGAAATAGCAACTCCACGGCGTTTTAACTCAATATGAATAAGAGGTAGTCCATTCACAAGTACCGTCACATCATAACGATTAGCCCGCTGTCCGTCTTCGGTCGTATATTGATTAATTACTTGCAGGCTATTATTATGGACATTTTTCTTATCTATCAAGTCTATATTTTTAAAAGTTCCGTCATCTCGGTCTAATATTTTCGTGCTGTCTTCTTGAATAGTAGTGGTTTTTTCTTCAATACTCTGATTTGGATTAGCGATAACACTCACAAAAAACTTTTCCCATTCAGTATCTGAAAAAGTAAAATTATTTAATTTTTCCAGCTGCTGACGCAAGTTTAACACCAATTCATTTTCTGAAGTGATATTCAAATATTCATACGCTTGAGTTTCCAGTTGCTTAATAAAAGCACGCTCAAGCTCGGCCTCACTTTGGTAGTGAGCCACTCTTTTTTCATCAGACACATACTCGGAAACAACCGTGCTTTGTGTGCTTTCAGCGACTAAATTGTATTTGTTCTTATTTGGCATATTCTTTTTCTTTGAAAGTTAAAAGTTTCCCGCGGTAATATTCATATTGCTGTCTGCGAGCTTTGAGTTCAGCGGGAAGACCGATTGAAATGTCATTTACAAGTGCATCAAATTTGTCGAGGATTGAAACTATTCTTTTTTGTTCGGTAAGTGGAGGTGTTGGGATTTTTATTTGATTTAAAATTGCCTGAGTTAAACTTGGACGTCCTGATCCTGTATCCAATTTCATTAAATCAACAGTTTTCAAATAGTGAAATAAAAACTTTGGAATAATTTTTTCTTCGTTTATTTCAGTATAATAAATAGTATCTACATTCCAAAACGGATCCTCTAAATAGTAAAGGTTTGTAATACTTCCTTTTCTTGGAATTAAAACAGTAGGCTTATCGTAGACCGATTTATTTACATAACCCATAACCCCTCCTGTGCCATAAACAGGAATTTTACCATTTCCTAACTTCTTCCAGTCTTTTCCATTCTTAATCTTTGCAACACCTTGTAGTAAATCCCATTTTGAATTCGCATCAAAAGTCAACAACTCATTGCGATAATGCTCATACTGCTTTTTTCTTGCTTCCAGTTCTGCTTCCAGTTCTGCTTCCAGTTCTGCTTCCAGTTCTGTAAAACTATTAAGAATTTTAACAATTTCTTCTTGGATGGCAAGAGGTGGGATGGGGATTAAAGTTTTTTTCAGAAAACTAAAGTGTCTTGTGTATTTACCTGTTTTTGAATAAAAATTATTTAAAGCATAGTAAAAATATTTTATATTTAATATATTTGAATTTGTTTTTAGAATTTTAATACCGTCCGCCCCTTGAGCAAAAGAAAAATCAATATATTTTAGTGCCTCAGTGTGGTCTCCGAAAATAACATATAAATCTTTAGCCATAACTGCAGCATTATCATCAGTATAGCCAACAATAAAATCTTGTCCTTGATCTATGATAGGAAATTCACCTATTTCCTTGTAGTATTTTTTTGTAAGCTTTTTAGGAGGAGCACAGGTTGTTACGATTTTATTTATAAGCAAATTATCAATATCAAAAAACTCCACACCTGCTGGGCATAGTTCTGAGATTAGTTTTTCGATTTTTGGTTGGTTGGTTGTCATACTAATAATGGAATTAAAGATTCAATGGAAGTTTTAAGTTCTTCATCTGTAAATTTTGTATTATTTGGATTTTCGGGGTGGTGAATTATATTTCTAATTTTAGTGGGTAAGGTAGTATTGTATTCAATAACGGTTTTGTCTGACTTTAAATGTTTATACTTTTTGTCTATTTTAATAGCTTCACCACTTTTATTAAAAAGATATTTATCAAAATCTTCTGATTTACAATATTTCTCGTCTTCTAAAATAGCTTTTGCTTGAATAAAACCATAAAGCTCGTTGTGAAATTCAACAGATAAAACGCCAAACGCATAATAATTAATTTCCCCCCAAGAAGGACTTGAGGATCCAAACAAATCGAATTCATTGCCAGCTTCAACTTTGTTCATTCCTGAATCTTTTGAGAATATATTCATTGAATGGGTTTCTTTTTTATATTTTTTCAATAAATATGGTGAGTGAGTAATTATAAAAATTTGTGACTTGTCGGATATTTTTTCAAGGGCGTCAAGAAGTTTGTTTTGAGCTTGCGGATGTAAAAAAGTTTCTGGCTCATCAATAAAAAATAGTATTGGTTTAGAAATTCCGTTTTCATCTGATGAAGAAATATCAGCATACACTTGAATAAGTGCTAATGCTAAGGCTCGTTGCATTCCTGTACCTTTTTCAGAACTTTTTGTTTCAATGCCATTTTCAGATAGAGCAATATTCCCCGTTTTGAAAAAACTCTCAATTTCAGGTAATAAAAAACTAAATCTTACTTCTGTTTCTCCGTACTGTTCAGACAAAATACTTTGTATTTTTTGTTCAACTGGTTGTAGCGTTTTAGCTAAACTATTTTCGCCCTCTCCAAAAGTTTCTTTATGAGAATTTTGAAAATTTCTCCAAGTATCAGAAGTAATAAAATCTTTTGTTATCGTATTTATAATTTTTCCGCTAATTTTTGTTTTTGAAAAATCAGAAATATCACCAGAATTTGTATCAGCCCAAACAAACTGTGCATCAAAAAGTGCCGTAATTGTATTATCTATTCCTGTAGGATTCTCAAATTGGTTTGCAGTTGGATTAAACACACGAACATTTTTAATATCAAGCTTCTTTTTCTTTCCGTCTTGTGTAATTTCTTTTTCTTCGCTAGAACGCATTATGCGTAAACTTTTTTCACCATTAGTATCAATGAGGGAAGATTTATATTTTTTTAAGGCATCTATTTCAACAATAGATTCAATATCCTCACCTTTGAATTCAATTTCAATAGAAACAAAACTATCTGTTTCAATTTCTGTCTTAGTGATGACTTCACTTCTATCCTTTTTTGAGCGTATAAAGTCAATAGCTTCAAAAACTGATGATTTGCCACAATTATTGTCACCAACAAAAAAATTCACGCCTTTGTCAAAAAGAATTTCGTGATCACCTTTAAAGCCTTTAAAATTATGGAGTTTTATTTTTGATATATACATAATTTTTAATGATTTTTTTCAATATCCGCCATAATCTCATCAATCGCCGTCCTAAGCTCATTTTGCCCCACTGCAATTTTTAATTTCGCGTTTGTTATATTATATTTCAGCCATTTTACAAGCTAACTGAATCTCTTCATCTTGGCTTTCTAACCACAGATCAACGTCTAACTTATGTTCAGTTTTATTTTGGCTAATCATCTCCAATACAGGTTTTTTGTATTTAGATCAATAAATTTGGCACCATTATTGTCCTCAAAGAATTTTAATACGTTTTCTACATTTATTGGATTTTTCATATTATCCTTCATTATCCTTTAAAAATTTTTTATCATCATTCCCAAGATAGTTTTTCTCACTAATTACACTTCTACCAAGCTCTTTTTCAGTTTCCTTCCTCGCGTTGCCTGCCACCTTACCACCTCTTTTGGCTACTCTTTTACTTTCAGTAATTCCTTTTGGTTTTTCTTGACTCGATATTTCCGTGGTAACTTTTTCGCCAAGCATTGTAAAAATAAGCTCGAGATCCGTCATATTGTCTCTAAGATTTGCCTTAGATTTATCGGGAATATTTTTGAGCTTCATATATTCGCTCGGCGTCATTCCAAAAGTCGCTTTGCTGATTTCTGCGGTCAAAATAGCATAGTCTCTTTGCTCTGTGATTCCTCTCTGTTTCCATTCATCCGTTAAATTTTGACGGATAGCAATTCCACGAAGTCTTTTGTCTATCCAATCTTGAGGATAGCCCTTTGCTTCATAGAGCTTTTTCATTCTTTCTTGGGCCAGTTCTGGATTTTCTATTTCCTCGATTCTTTCATAACCCACTTTGGCAAGCCACCTTTTGAAAGGTTCAGCTTTTGGAGAAGGGATGGACTGGATAATTCTTAAAATCCCTTCAGTATTTGCACAATCTGTTTCTCTCATTTTTCCGTCTGGTGCAAGGAGTTTCAACCCGTGACAAAATGTCACGACTTCACTTCCTTCTTCATTAAGTCTCTGTTTTAATTTTCTCCAATAAGCTCCCGCATCAGGACTTTCTGTAAGAGCAAAACATATATCAACGACCGAAAAATACCATTCTTCATTATGCCAAATTTTACGAATTTGTTTTTTTTCAAACAGTGCGATTTTGTTGTGAGTATTTGCCATATTACTATTTTAGTTAGTTCCTTCAATATCCACCACAATCTCATCAATCGCATTTCGAAGCTCATTTTGCCTTGCGACAATTTGGGAAATTTTACTGTTAAGTTCTTTTATATCAATTATTTCGCGAGTATCTTCTGCTACTACATAACTTGATACTGCAATATTATAATCATTTTCGCTAATAGTTTTATTATCCACCAGTTTTGCAAAATACTCTGTGTCTTTACGCTCAATAAACGCATTAAGAATTTTTTTGCGATTTTCTTCACTTAATTTGTTTTTATTTCCACCTCGCACAAATTCTTTAGAAGCGTCTATAAACAAAGTCTTATTATCTTTTTTACTTTTTTTCAATATAACAACACAGGTTGCGATAGTTGTTCCGAAAAAGAGATCGGGCGGTAATTGTATAACTGAATCTATGTAGTTATTATCAATCAAATATTTACGGATTTTTTGTTCAGCTCCACCACGATAAAGAACCCCCGGAAATTCAACAATTGCCGCGGTTCCGCTGGTTGAGAGCCAAGAAAGCATGTGCATGGTAAACGCTAGATCTGCCTTGCTTTTTGGTGCCAAAACTCCTGCGGGAGAAAAACGAGGATCATTTATTATTAAAGGATTGGCATCGCCGTCCCACTTGATTGAATATGGCGGATTGGAAACAATGGCGTCAAAAGGTTCATCGTCCCAGTGTTTTGGATCAGTAAGAGTATCACCATGGGCAATATCAAAATTGTTATAATTGATATCATGCAAAAACATGTTTATACGGCAGAGGTTGTAGGTAGTGAGGTTTATTTCCTGTCCGTAGAAACCAAGACGAACATTGTCTTTACCGAGCACTTTTGCAAATTTAAGAAGAAGTGAACCGGAACCGCAACAAGGATCATAAACTTTATTTACTTCTGTTTTACCAACGGTTGTAATTTCAGCCAAAAGTTCACTTACTTCTTGAGGGGTAAAAAATTCTCCTCCAGATTTACCAGCATTTGAAGCATACATGGTCATCAAAAATTCATAAGCATCACCGAAAGCGTCAATTGTGTTATCTCCATAATCACCCAAGCGAAGATCACCGATAGCTTCTAACAGTTTTACAAGTTTTTGATTTCTTTTCTCAACTGTTCCGCCTAGCTTATTTGAGTTCACATCCAAGTCATCAAACAATCCTTTAAGATCGTCTTCGCTATCAAATCCTTTGGCAGAATTTTCGATATTATCAAAAACCTTAGAAAGTGTTTCGTTAAGCTTTGCATCGCTACGGGCATTTTTATGAACATTTATAAAAAGTTCGCTCGGCAGAATATAAAAACCTTTATTAATTATTGTTTCTATTCTACCAAATTCCGCTTCTTTATCACTCAACTTAATATAATCAAATTGTTCTTGTCCGAAAACTCGCCTTTCATCTTCATTGATAAAGTTAGTTAGATTTTCGCTAATGAAACGATAAAAAAGCATTCCAAGAACATACTGTTTAAAATCCCAGCCGTCGACACTTCCTCGCAAGTCATTCGCAATTTGCCAAATAGCACGATGTAACTCCGAGCGTTCTTGCTCTTTTGTTGTATTTAAATTTGTCATAATTATTTAATTAAATCATCTACACCAACACCAAAGGCATTAGCAATTTTGGTTAGCGTGTCGATAGTAGGATTCTTGTTTGCACCACTCTCAACAGTAACCACGGTATTTAAAGAAAGGTCCGCTAATTTTGAAAGGCGATCTTGCGAAATACTCTGTTCTACGCGCAATCGTTTAATGTTTTTTCCGATGTTATTTTTAAAATTTTGCATACAATATAATGTATAGGTTTTGTTGAATAATATTACTTTAAATTCCTCCTGTCAAAAAAGTTGTTCCGCCAATAGGTGGAACTCCATATATTATCCTCATCAAAAAAGTGTTTCCGTGGTGGAGCGGAAAAAACCATTTTTCCCCTAATTAAAAGAAAAATAAATTTGAAAATTTGTTAAAACAAGTGGACGCTAGGCGCCACGGAAACTAAAAAGAATAGGGCGCAATGTGGCACGAAACATAACGAAGTAGCAACCCCTAATCACACGCTTTAATATGATTTGATCCGCTTTTTCCGTATAGGATAATAGACTACTCCAAAAATAATAAACAAAACCCCACTCACAGCAGCAGCCCCTCCAACATATAGAAAAAAACTATCCTCCTCAAATAATTTAATAGCTGCAATGCCAAGAACAAATGCAGAAAAACCCGTTCTTACATACGCAAGTGTGTTGCGCTCATTGGCAAGAATAGTTCTTTCCTGAGCAAGAAGTTTGTGTGATTCAAACGATTTTTTTAAATGATTATTTTCCATAATGTTATTGTTTATTGTTTTCTTAATAAAGATTACTGGCAAAGTAGTCATCCTAATCGCGGCTAACACAGTAGCCATCCAACACCTTCCGCAGTGAATCCCAAATGGTTCACCGATGATCCGATTTTAGCACAAGCAAAACGAGTGGAAATTTTGGATATGCAGTGCCAATGAACCTGAATTTTATTTATTTTTTTGTATAAGGCTCAAACGTCATCCCTTAATTTTATAAAAAGCTTAATCGGATTCATCTGTGTTACTATTCCTTCCGAAATTTTAAAACTCAGAGATATTAATTGAACACATTATCAAGATCGTTAGATGTAATAAGCGTATCACCTTCAAAGCGGCTTAAATCACGTTTCAGTTCTACTTTTGTCTCCGGAAATTGCTAAACCGTCAATTATTAATGACCATAAACTGTATCGTTCCTTAATTAATTTAAAAGAGCACACTTGAAATAGTTATCTAAATTATACTACAAGTTTGCTCGATCTGAAATATAACCAATTAAATATGAGCAATGGAAATATTAAGCACCTGGGAGACGATGTTACGAGCTTAATAATTTTTGATTTTCAAATTTAACAACAAAAATTCCCAGTAAACTGAGAATTTTTGTGGTGGGCGCTGAGGGACTCGAACCCCCGACCCTCTCGGTGTAAACGAGATGCTCTAGCCAGCTGAGCTAAGCGCCCTTATTCATTTGTGAGAGAAATATAACATAGACCTAAATTTTTGACAAGTGTTGTTGACAAGTCGCCATTTTCTAGTTATATTCGTTGCACGCGCGGGTGGTGGAATTGGTAGACACGCAGGCTTGAGGGGCCTGTGCCTGTAATGGGCGTGGAAGTTCGAGTCTTCTCTCGCGCACCAGTCGAGTCCTGCTCAAATTGTTTGGGCGGTAGTTGACAGCAAAAAAATGACGATTTATTCGTCATTTTTTTGTTTAAGGTCCGTCTTGCTCGGTAAATCAACCTGATCTTTGCGTACTAGCCAAATTAACAGCAAGTCAGCAATTACAGCACCCACTAAAAAGGAGCCAGTAGTAAAACCTAGAGCCATCAGCATATCCGTAACCGCGATCGATATGACTAAATTTAAAGTACAGCTATTTCTTTGTATAGTCCCTATAATCGCAGCAAAATAAGCTACACCAACTAATATAAATACCACACCGGTAGGCTGAGGAATCAATGATATCGCACCAGAAACCTGAGCAACAGCTCGAAGTGCCAATATAAACACCAATACAATCCCGTAATTACTAATTTTATTTTTCATATTAAAACTTCCGCTCTTTACCAATAATTAATTTCAAATGGCTGGCTAAAACCGAAATTCTAAACTCTTTGCCTTCAAACTGTTCACCGTCTACTCGAATCCGAACCGTATTTTCGCCCGACATCGTGAGTTCTTTCACGGGCACAACCGTTGATTTAACTTTCTTTCGACTAAAGAGCGATCGATTCACGGTTCGAATTACTAATTCAATTTTTCCGTCCGCCGGATTAGCTGCTGGAACAGTTTCATCTTCAATGGCCAGATTTCTAATTTCAATCGAGCATTTTTTAACCGGAAAGACTTTAAACTTTCGACCGCAATCAATTTCCATACCCGCGCCATTGTCGATCATGCAGGAATTTATAAAACGATGACCGTTGATGACACCAGTATCAATTGCCTCAACCATTCGAGCAGAAATAACGTCGCAGGCAGCCACACCGTTTGGAATCCCCAGCATACTAGCAATAAAGTTTCCGTCTTTGCCAAGTGGAATAATCCCAAGAACCGAGCGGTGGTCAGCGGCAGCGTCGATAACTTTACGCAGGGTTAAATCATTACCCACGGCGATGATAGTTTTTGCCCCTTTCAGACTAGCGTCACGAATAAGTTCCGAGGCGTCTCGAAAAAGAGCAAGACGGGCAATCTTGCCACTTATGCCAAGGTCAGTTAACCTTGTTTCAATATTCGCCAGCTCGCGTTCATACTTTGCGTCCTGTACGAATTCATCGTAAACGTAGTAGTACATATAAGACTATAACCATGACCCTAACTATAACTTCAGATTGTCGAGGTTATCGTTATTGTTATTGTCACCGCTACTGTTATTCCTCCGTTTCGATATCTTTACCCGGCTTCCCTTTTGGGATTTTCACTTCACTACCATCCATTGTGACCTTACCGTTTATCTGCGCACCAGACAAAACTGACAGCACATCAACTGAAATGTCACCAATAATTCTAGCGCTTGGTGAAAGTTCTAATTTCCCAGCAATTGTTACATTCCCGCGTACCTCTCCAGCAATTACCGCGTTTTGTGCCAAAATATCCGCTTTAATCTTTGCCTGCTCACCAATTCTTAAATCACTAGCTGTCTGAATATTCCCGTTTACATCTCCCTCAATGACAACGTCACCCTCACTTACAAAATCCCCCTCTACGCGCACACCAAGCGCGATAATAGTTTCTTGTCCGTTTCCTTTTGCCATATATTTTTGGTTTTGAGGTTCAGTGAGATTTCACACTTCACTTAAAACTCAATCTTAGGTTAGTTATTTGAAAACTACATCTCCTTCAGCGTTTCCATGCCAAGGATCTCACATGCATTATCTAAAGTTTGACGTACTGCGTCAATTAATGCAAGTCTAGCCGAGGTTCCCACCTTATCTTCTTCCTCAACTATGCGAACTTCGTGATAATACTCCGCAAACATTTTTGCGGTATCAAAAGCCCACTGCGCAATCGAAGCGATGTTGAAAGTCTGACCCGCCTTCTGAATCACTAGCGGATAATCAGCAATTGTTCGAATTAGAGCCTCCTCCTTTTCTGAAGTTAATAGGCCCTTTGTATATTTTGGTTTAATCTTTGTTTTTGCCTTAATACTTTCGATTCTGGCAATCGTGTACAAAATATATGGCCCGGTAAACCCATCAAAACTGAGCGCCTCAGCCATATCAAAAGTAATAATTGTGTTTGGATCTTGGCGCAACATCATAAAGTTGATTGCTGAAATTGCTACCGTCTCCGCTACCTTATTAAGTTGTTTTTCACTCCAATCAGGGTGCCGCTCTGCAGTTTCTCGCTTAATCGCGCCTACCATTGTTTGGTGCAGATCATTAAAAGTTACAATATTCCCAGCTCTAGACGACATCGCCCCCTCTGGCAGATTAACCATATCGTAAGCTAAATGCACCAATTTTTCCTGAAAGCCCATCAATTTTAGAGTTGCAAATAGTTGTTTAAAATATAGAGATTGTCTATTATCAACTACAAAAATCTGACGATCAGGACTAAATTGCTTGTCTTTTTTATAGGCTAAAGCCAAGTCCTTTGTTGCGTAAAGCGAAGAACCATCGGTTTTTAGAATTAAAAATGCGCCTAAATTTTCAGCCTCTAAATCAACAATCGTTGCACCCTCACTCTTCTTCGCAATACCATCCGTCAGCATTTTTTTTACAAGTTCTTTACCTCCCTCTTCAACCTCACTTTCGTAATACCAAACATCAGGGCTAACATGTAGTAACTCAAAAATACGTTCAAATTCCTGAATGCTCCACTGACGGGTTTCTTTCCAAAGCTTAGTAATTTCATCTTCTCGCGCCTCAAGATCACGTTGGACGGCATCAATCTCAGCTTTAGCTTCTTCGTGCTCTGCTACATAAGTTGTAGCTTCGGTATAAATTTCCTGCAAACGTTTAGTTCTGTCTTCCTTAACCAGCTCAGCGTCTCCCTGAAACTTTTGAAAGCCCCAAAGTGCTTTTGCCACGTGAGCGCCGATGTCGCCGATATAAGCAGCACCAACTGTTTCGTAGCCGTTTACCTTCAAAATATTCAAAACCGCCTGCCCAAGCACAGCATTTCTAATATGACCCACGTGAAATTCCTTATGCGTGTTTGGCTGAGCATACTCAACTAAAACTTTTCGGTCCTTACCCGACTCACCAAAACCATATTTTGTTCCAGCCCGTTTTACATCTTCAAGCACAGCCGAAAAAACCGCTTCATCGTTGAAGTGAAAATTCACATATGGTCCGACCGCAATAATTTTTTCAATAAATGTGGTGGGTCCGATGCTCGCCGCAAGTTCAGTTGCGATTTCAACTGGGTTGCGCCCTTCACCCTTAGCTAACTCAAAACATGGAAAGGCAATATCTCCCATTTTTCTATCAGGTGGTGCGTCAAACATATCAACGGTCACCAAAAACTTTTTTCCAATCGCTTTTTTAAGTGAGGTAATTGCTTCTTGAATAGCTTTCTGTTTTGTATACATAAGTGAAGTGGCAATCGTAGTCCCGAAGTGTTATTTATTTTTTATTTTAACAAAGTGTCGTTTGCCCTTTTGTAGTACATTGCCCTCTTTTGTCAGTCCTTGCAACTCTTGCTCATAAGAAGTTATCACTACTCCATCTAATTTTACGGAATTTTGATCAACTAATCGGCGGGCTTCTGACTTTGAACTTGCAAAACCAACCTCAATCAAAACATCAATTATATTGGTATTTACAAGTTTTTTAAGTTCAATATCCTCTGGAGTTTCACCAGCTTTAAAGACCTTGTCAAAACCCTCTCTAGCTTTTCTGGCCTCTTTCTTCCCGTGATACATTGCAGAAACCCGTTCTGCTAGCTCCGCTTTGATCTCACGTGGATTCACCTGAAGCGCCAACTGTTTTCGCGCTCCCGCAATTTCTTCGGGTGCATAATCAGAAGCAAGTTCCATATATGGCAAAATCATACTGTCGTCCATCGCCATCAACTTTCCAAAAATATCTTTTGCAGAATCATTGAGCGCAATAAACCCACCCTCTGATTTACTCATCTTTTTCCCCTCCGCGTTTTCGAGAAGTTTCATAGTAATCACAAACTTTTCACGCCCATTGATCTGACGCTGAAGTGTGCGACCGGCTAACATATTAAATGTTTGATCACTACCACCAATTTCCGCATCTACATCCATTGCCACTGAATCATAGCCCTGCATTAACGGGTACATAAATTCGTGCACATAAACTGGCTTCCCTTCCTTGATTCGAGTTTCAAACATATCACGTTCAAGCATTTGCTGAACAGTAAAATGACTCGCAAGATTAACCACTTCGCTAAAATTCATTTTCTGTAACCACTTGTGGTTGAACATTAACTTCACTGGATTTTTACCTTCAAAATTCAAAATTTTCCCAGCTTGCTCTTTGTAAGTTACTGCATTTTTCAAAACCTCCTTTTGTGTTAACTGAGTTCGCACTGCAGTTTTATCGGTTGGATCACCAATCATTGCGGTAAACGAACCTAAAAGCAGAATTACTTCGTGGCCCAAATCCTGAAACTCTCGAAGCTTTCGCAAACCAATCGCGTGACCAATGTGAAGCATTGGACTGGTTGGATCGATTCCGATATAAATTTTTAGTTTTTTTCTTCCCTGAAGCGCAACTTTTAAACTTTCAGCTGAAGGCAAAACCTCACTCACACCTCGAGTTAATAACTGATCGATTTTTTCTTCTTTGTTCATAGATTATTTATAACTGCCTCGAGTTTTAAAACACGCTCTTTCGCCTCCGCAAGCGAAGCCTCTCTTTGCGTAATAACTTCTGCGCTCGCATTCGCCCTGAACCCAGCATTACCCAAAGTTTTTTCAAGCGAAAGCACGTAAGCCTTTGCTTCTGCAAATTCTTTTTCTGTCTTGGTTTTTTCTGCCTCAAGATCAACTAGATCAGCAAGTGGAACGTGAATAGTAGTTTGTCCGACTACACGTGTTGTCACCTGTTCTGGTTTTGTGTCGGTTTCTACAAAAGTTACCTCCCCTAATTTTACCTGATCAATAATAATTTTTTCTTCACTCTGAACCGCACCCGCATTGACTAAAATAACATCAATCTTTTTTGAATATGGAATATTATAAGTTGCCCGCACGTTTCGAAGCTGAGCAATTATTCCCCGCAAAACTTCGAAGGTTTCAGCAACCTCTGTTTCAAGTTCGCGTAGAGGCTTTGGCCACTCCGCTACTATCAGCATGCCAAGCCCAAACTCTTTGTAAAGTTCCTCGGTCACAAATGGCATAAACGGGTGCCAAAGTTTTAGGACGTTTTGCAATACATACAACAAAATTTTGTCGGTGTTTTCCGCAAGCTCTGGTGAGCGCTTTTGCGTTTTTGCAAACTCAAGGTATTCATCGGCAAAATTATTCCAAGTAAATTCACGTAAAGTTTCACCAGCCAGCGAGAACTCGTGCTTCTCAAGATGCTCCGTTACTTTTTTAATCACTTCTGAAAGCCGGCCTAGAATATATTTATCTGGTAGTGTCTTGCCATCAGCCTCGGTAATCTCTTCAACATTTTGAACCGACATTAAGACAAAGCGACTAATGTTCCAGAGTTTATTTGTAAAATTTCTAAATGCAGAAACCTTATCTTCTGAAAGCTTCATATCGTTACCCGGAGTCCCGCCGATCATCAAAGAAAGACGAGTTGCGTCGGCACCATACTTTTCAATCATTGTGAGTGGATCGATTACATTTCCGAGCGACTTCGACATTTTACGTCCGCTTTCGTCACGCACTAAACCGTGAAGATAAACTTCTTTAAACGGCACCTGACCAACAAGGTAAGTCGACATAAGTACCATTCGCGCTACCCAGAAAAACAAAATATCGTAACCAGTTTCAAGCACTGAAGTTGGGTGGTAAAAATTCAAGTCATCAGTTTCTTTTGGCCAACCCAAAGTTGAGAATGTCCAAAGCCCGCTACTAAACCAAGTGTCGAGCGTATCTGAATCCTGCTCCCAGCCCTCACCTTCAGGCGCTTCAACACCAACGTACATATCATCACCTCGGTACCAAACCGGTACGCGGTGACCAAACCAAATCTGACGACTTATGTTCCAGTCTCGTAAATTATCAATCCAGTGGAAATAAGTTTTCGAAAAACGCTCTGGCAAAATTTTAATTTGCTCAGACTTCACTGCGTGTTGCATGAGTTTTTTGAGCGTCACCATTTCCCCATTTTGAATACCAGTCATGGTATTCAAACCAGTTGCCTTAAAAGCAAACTCTTTATTTACATCAATAAACCACTGATCCATCGGTAAAGGTTCGATCACTCCCCCGCTTCGCTGTGCCACGGATAAATTTTGAGTAATTTCGACCTCTGCCTCAAGTAGATTATTTTCTCTTAGCCAGTTCACAACCGTTTCCCGAGCTTCAATTGTTGTTTGCCCGGCAACCAACGTTCCTGCCTCTTTGGTCATTCGGCCATCCTTGCCAATCACAACAACCATACCAAGCGTATGGTTTCGCGCCATATCAGAGTCGACCATACTGTGAGCCGGAGTTACACCAAGCGCACCCGTTCCAAAAGTCTGATCAACATTTGGGTCTGCAATGATTTTAATATTCAAATTTGCTCCAGCAAACTCAACCTGGTATTCCTTGCCAACAAATTCAATATATCTTGGATCCTCGGGGTTGACCGCTACAGCTGTATCGCCAACCTTTGTCTCTGGTCGTGTAGTTGCAATACTAATTGGAAAATCCTGACTGTACTTAAAGGTATACATTTTTGCAGTACCTTCAATATACTCAACTTCTTCATCTGAAACTGTGGTTTGTCCTTTTGGATCCCAGTTGATCACGCGGTGACCTTTGTAAATTAAACCGTCGCCATACATTTGTGTGAAGGCGGTTCGTACTGCAAAATTTCGTTCTTCATCGAGCGTATAGGCCTCCCGACTCCAGTCAACCGAAGCCCCCATTTTTTTCATCTGATTAACAATCGTGTCGTGACTCTCTTGAGCGAATTGATTAACTCGCTCCAAAAATGCTTCCCGACCTAAGTCGTGACGATTTATACCCTCCTTCTCGATAAGCAATTTTTCAACTTTTGATTCCGTTGCAATCGCAGCGTGATCAGTGCCTGGGAGCCAGAGCGCTCGTTTACCGTTCATTCGATTAAACCGGATCATTGCGTCCTCTATTGCCAACATAACCGCGTGTCCCATATGCAGGGTACCGGTCACATTTGGCGGTGGAAGTACGATTGTAAACGGTTCAGTCCGTTTTTCAAGGTTAGGTAAATTATCTGGATTAAAGAATCCACTTTCTAACCATTTTAAATAAGTTGCGTCCTCAACCCAAGCTGGGTCATAGGCTTTTGATAGCTCTTTTTCAGAATCACTCATAATAAGGCCAGTTTAGCGAAAAAGCAGTAAAAGATCAATGTTTAACAGATTGAAGCGGACACTTTGAGAAAATAGGTCAATATTTACTAATATTAGGGTAAATTTTGTCAATGCGTGTAATAAATTCCGTGTGTGGGTCAATCTAATGAATCTAGGGATCAGTTCAAATGTGGCTGATCCGCTGTTGCAACTGATTCTTATTTAAAACGATATTCACATAAACCGTGAATATCTGATAAACTCACCGTGGGTTAGAAAATAAATATTATAGAGATTTTACAATCAAAAGCTTGACTAATTAGCTTGCTCACGATAATCTACTTTTTCCCCATGCTGAAAGGAAATAGATCAGATATAAATCACACCTTCAGCTTCGCATGTCATTAAAGCAGCACGAACAATTTTTGCAAACTCTTGAGCAGTCAAAAAGACCGCTTATTGTGCTTCCTGAAAAAGCAAATGAAGACGATTTCGCTTCAGCTTTTGGTGTTGCTGGATTACTTTCAAAGTTAAACAAACCAGTTGACATTGCTTCAGCCGGTGGTGCCTCTCCGCAAAGTTTAAATTTTCTAAAGAGCGCACAAAAAATAAAAGGTGACCTGCCAAATATCCGGAAGATGACCCTAACCCTAAAAACACAAACAGCAAAAGTGGACGAACTTTCTTACCGGGTTGAGGGCGACACTCTGCAAATAAATATTGTTCCAAAAACCGGAGCCTGGACAGCGGAAGATGTAAAGATTGTGACCGACAGCTACAAATACGATTTAATTATTTCAATTGGCGCTAAAGAGCTGGAACATTTCGGCAAGCTTCACGAGCTTTACGCAGATTTTTTCTTTTCAGTGCCAATCATCAACATCGACCACACCACAGACAATGAATTTTTTGGCCAAATGAATTTGGTCGATATAAATGCTGTTTCGAGTTCTGAAGTGATTCACGGACTATTTAAAGAAATAGATCCCGGACTAATTGATGAAGAAATCGCTACGTATTTTCTTACTGGAATTATCTATAAAACAAAAAGTTTTCGAAATGAAAATGTAACACCTCAAACACTCAAAGTTGCCGGAGAACTTATTGCTCGCGGAGCTAGGCGAGACGAGATTGTTAAAAATCTTTACAAAACCAGAACCGTGGAAACACTACGCCTCTGGGGCAGAGCGCTAGCCAGACTTAAATCCGATGACAGCCTTGGTTTTGTGTGGACACTCCTTAGTCGCCAAGACTTTATAAACGCTGGAGCCGACGAAACTGCGCTCGAAAATGTAATCGAAGAACTGATGATGACATCACCGGACGCCAATGTTGCAGCCGTTTTCTACGAGGAAAAAAATAATAATGTTCGAGCGTTCCTTCACGCCAGCAGACCGTACGACGCACTCTTGCTCGGTGCCCCCTTCTCTGCCTCCGGAACCAGAGAACGGGCTTTTCTCAACTTAAAAGAAGACAGTCTAGTTAAAGCCGAGAAACGAGCCATTACGCACATAAAAACACAACTAAAAGAATCACGCTAACCGTGATTTTTTGTGTCGTTATTTTGACTAGTCGCCCCGCACCCATACCGTCATCCTGAAGCGAGCGACGATTCACGCTGAAGGATCTCCTTCGCCCTGTGCTGAACCGACATTTGCTTGGTGATTCGGTAATGAGGTTCTTCGGTGTGATTCACGTTCACCTCAAAATGACGGTTTACTTAGGTTCTTCAATGTAACTCACACCAGGCTCTGAATGAGGATATGATGAAATTCTTCGCCGTGATTCATACTAGACTCAGAATTACGGTTTGGTTTTTAGTAGTGCGATGTGATTTTTATGTCGTTATTTTGACTAGTCACCCCTCACCCATACCGTCATCCTGAAGCGAGCGACGATTCACGCTGAAGGATCTCCTTCGCCCTGTGCTGAATCGACATTTGCTTGGTGATTCGGTAATGAGATTCTTCGGTGTGATCCACGTTCACCTCAGAATGACGATTTGGTGCGTTGACTAACTAGTCAATATTGTCATAAACAAAAACACAATTCTTGTGAGCATAAAATGCTCACAAACTAAGACTGAGTTGCAGATGCGACTGAGTCGCATCTGCAACTCAGTCTTAGATAATAAAAAAACACCGCAATCAAATCAAATCAAATCAAATCAAACCGTAACCCAGGTCTTGGCCAGGGTCAATCAGTAAATTTAAAAAGCTCCTTTTATAGCCTAAAGCCTAATACAAAAATGCATTCCTATTTTTTACACAAAGTGGTATAATTTTTTTTAAATGGGAGGTATTCTTCAGACATATGCCAGACAGTCAGCACCGCCGGAGCACCGGGTGGAACTTTTTGTTCGTGGAGAAACACGACTTACCTGGATAGGCTTACTTTTTAATGAATATCCGAACGCTGAAGTTTACCTAGTTGGCGGAACTCTGCGTGACATTATTCTCGGTCGCGTACCAAACGACATCGATCTTTTAGTTCGTAACGTACCACCTGCAGAACTCGATATCTGGCTAAACGCACACGGCGCTTCTGAATTTGTGGGTAGGTTTGGAACTTACAAGTTTGTGCCACACGGGAATGTAAATAAACAAGCAATCGACATCGCGCTACCTCGAACCGAACGCAAACTGGAAGATCACGCTGGCGGGCGTCGTGATATGGATGTTTCTTTTGATTACAAACTGCCGATTAAAGACGACCTAGCTCGGCGTGATTTTACAATTAACGCCATGGCCTACAACATTAAAACTGGTCGGCTCATTGACCCCTTTCTTGGCCTTCAGGATTTATACAACGAACTTATTAACGCTGTACTTGTACCAGCGACCAGGTTCGAAGAAGACGCTACGCGCTTACTTCGTGGTCTGCGCTTTGCAAGTCAGCTTAATTTTGGAATTGAAAAACTTACTTGGCAAGCAATTCTAGCTAACATCGAGCTACTCAATAAAAAAGCGCCAACCGAAGACGGTACCCGAGCCTACATTGTGCCCCGTGAAGCAATTGGCCGCGAGTTTATTCTGGGTTTTATGGAGCACCCCGTGCACACGCTTCGACTCTGGAGTGAATCAAAGGCACTCCATATGTTCATGCCAGAACTTGCCGAACTAGAATTTAAAAATGACAACGAACTGCAAAAAACACTCAATCTTCTAAATACCCTCAAAAACAAATCTTTTATCGCCAGTTACGGATACTTGAACACTCCTCTTAATGTGCTCGTGGCTGGTCTCATGGTCTTTACACACGGCGATAAGCACAAGCACGCGCACAATATTTGTACAAAACTTCACTTCCATCAATTTCCACCTGACCATAAAGCAAGTATGAATTGTGAAACAATTAAGTGGTTAGTCGAACACGTTGATATGTTCGAGGAAATTGATCCAGCGAGTATTCGACCAAGTCAATTTGAAAAAATGTTTCTTTCAAAACGCGGTCAGGAGCTTCTACTGCTGATGCATGCCAAACATATTGCTAGCGCTAAACACAGTGTGGCAAGAGAAAGGCTCCATACGGCTCGGCGGATTAAAGACGCTATGCAAACTATATTTGCAGATAGTGATCTAAATGGTAGATTACCACAATTAATTTCTGGCCGAGATATTCAAGAGTTCGGGATTCTGCCTGGCCCAACCTATCGTGAAATTTTAGACGAAGTTCGCGATGCTCAACTAGCTGGTGAGATTGTTTCTTTCGATGACGCAAAAACTTTCTTACGCCATATTGTAAATAAAATATAAAACGACCCCACCTTAGTGAGGTCGTTTTATTAAACAAAAAAAAAGAGTTTGCACTCGCATTACTCTTCACGAACTACGCCCTTTAGTTCTATCCTCCAAAACCCGCTCGGTTTCATCCACGCTGTTTTCAATCAGCTGGTTAATCATAGACGCAGTCGCCATAGCGGCCAAATCTGCATCCCGGTAAATAAGGAGATACTCTGCGTAGAGCACCCTCATAAGCTGACCCAGGTTGAGCGTTAACAATTTCACCTCCGTTAGCAGCCCAATTTATCTTAGGCTGTAGTCGGAGCTGGCGACGTGGTCGCTAATATTTGAAAATTCATTGAATCCTCAAATTATCTCTTGCTGGAATAACTGACCATAATCAAACCGTGTTGACCATGCTTTAGTTCCGCATAAGCGTTACCAGCATCGAGATCAACTACCGCTTCGAAGTAGTCAATCTGCTCCCTCCAGAGAGACTTCATTACCAGACACTCGACGACAGCGCCGTCAGCGTACCTGGCACAGGCGTACTTAAGGAAATCAAGCACAAATGCCGCAATCTCCTCTTTAGTTTTCATAAAACCTCCAAAAGTTCAGTAAAAACTTGAATCTCATTCAAACCTTTACTGAACTATGGAATAGATTTTGTTCTACTCCAGAAAAGTAACTAGCCGAAATATTCGATAACTTTCGAACTCATCCAAAGAAAAAAAGCTAATGTTAGCCAATATTGCTTTAGTGAGTAGGTACAAAAGTACTGCAATAAACCCTAACATTAGCTTTCTGATGGTTTTTAGACTAAAGTTTATGATGTGAAAGACGCCTTTTCTTCATCTTTATGTGTTATTTCTGTTTCTTTATCAATTTTAAAAATCCTCTCTAGTATAGCATAATTTGTAGGTTTTGTCAAGCGAAAAAGCACTTTTTTCTTAATAATCTAATCAAAAAACCCCAGCTTATGCTGTGGTTTTTTGTGGTGGACATAGGGGGACTCGAACCTCCGACCTTCACAATGTCAATGTGACGCTCTAACCAGCTGAGCTATACGTCCAATTTTTGTTATTTTACCTAAATATTGTCAAACGTCAATTCTTCTTCTTTATCAAGACCCATATTACTATCGATCCATGATTGATTACCAGCTCTTGTGATCAGCATTAAAAACAAACCGATCATTATAAGCGCCCCAAAACCAATCAGACCGGCGATTGTAAGCTCTAAAACCCCACAACCAATCACAGACGAAAGTGTGTCTAAAAAATTCAGGTTAGGTTCTGCGCAAGCTTTCACCTGCCCTTCTCCAAGCCTAATGCCACCATAACTGGCACTAATTGCGGTAACCATCGAAGTAATTGTAAACAAACAACTGAATCTCGCTTTTCGCATTTTGGTCATTCTAAAAAGTGCCATCACGGCAAAAAAAACACCACCTACAAACCAGTAAACCGGAAACCAGAAAGCAGTAATAATCGCTACAAACCAAAATATTTCTGTCATAGATTAAAAATTAATCAGGTAATCGATAAAACCGAAACCAAAGCTCACCACGAAAACTGAAATTGCAAACATTCGGGCATCTGAAGAGTTATTTTTTATAGAATAATATGTAATCAAAATTCCAATAAAAAATACAAATGTGGCAAATGGTAGCATAAGCTCTACAAATCAACAGTTTATTTGAGTAACTTAGATGAAGTAGAACGTCTTGGCAAGCTAGGCTCTGAGTTATATATTGATTATAGCTTATAAATAAAAGAAACACGATTTTCCTATGCTTGAATGGAACCCCTCAATCTCCGTTAACGACGCAACTATAGATAGTCAACACCAAAAACTACTACATCAAATTAATGTACTTTTAGAAACAATACGTTCTCATTCAGAAAAAGAGAAGACTGAAGAAAGTTTGAAGTTTCTGGATGATTACATTAACGATCATTTAGCTTATGAGGAAGTGTATATGAAAAAACACCAATATCCTGCATATAAAGAACATAAGCAGATTCACCAGACTTTCAAAAAAAGATATAAAGCCTTTAAAATAGAGCTAAAAACCGAGTCTAATGAGGTCGTTACAAACAACATAGAGAATTTCCTAGCTAACTGGTGGTGGAACCATATTTCAGTAGAAGATCAAAAATATCAGGATTATATTGAATTAATTGGAAAAGTACACCTCAAAAAGGAATCAGAAAACTTCCACCAGACTATTCAGAGTTAAATTAAACCTCTACAAAAAATACTTCCGCAAGGGAAGTATTTCTTGGTGGACCCACTTGGACTTGAACCAAGGACCGCCGAGATATAAGCTCGGTGCTCTAACCAGCTGAGCTATGGGTCCGAATTTGTTTTCAGATTGAAAAAAAATTGTGTCTGAAACTGAAAAAAAAATACCATTTAGACTTGATTTTGTCAAAGTAATGTGCCATACTCCTAGAATGAAAAATCTTGCATACAAAATTGAAACTCCAGAGCGTCTTGACCAAGTGGTGGCCAAAGCTCTTCAGATTTCGCGAAGTAAAGTTCAAAAAGCCATAAAGGCCAAACAAATCCTAGTAAACGGTAAGGTTGAAACACCTCATTTTAAGCTTCAGGGAACCGAAATCCTCGCTTTTGACCCAACAAGTTTTGACGATAAAGTAATGAGTATCGACAAACCTCTGCCGTTAGACATCATCTACGAAAATGACGATGTTCTTGTTATAAACAAGCCGGCCAACCTTCTGGTTCACGAAACAGAATCTAGCACAGAGACAACTTTAGTTGATTCGATTTTAGCGTATAATAAAAAAATAGCAAAAGTTGGCAACGATCCAAAGCGTGCCGGTATTGTGCACAGACTCGACAAAGACGCTTCTGGTGTAATGATCGTTGCTAAAAACAACAACGCTTTTGACCATCTTAAGAGGCAATTCATGGAACGAAAGACAACAAAACGCTACACAGTTATGGTTATGGGTCAGATGGAAAAGGATCACCAAACAATCATGATGCCAATCAGTCGCTCTAAAACTCATGGCCGAATGGCAGCTAAGCCAGCGAGCCAGGGTGGAAAAGAAGCGATTACACATTACGATGTTGTGGAGCGGTTCCGTCATCATTCCCTACTCGACGTTACTATTGAAACTGGGCGAACCCACCAGATTAGAGCCCATATGTTTGCACTTGCCCACCCGGTTGTTGGTGATAGACTGTACCGAATGAAGGGGATCAAACCTCGTCCGATCGGAAGAATCTTCCTACACGCTCGGGAACTCACAATTACTCTACCAAACGGTGAAGAAAAAATATTTACTGCGCCCCTACCTGAGGATCTTCAGCTGGTACTTGCAGAGATTCCAAAATCATAAATCTAGAGTTAACGCTGGTTTTTTGCTTGAATAATTTCTTTGAACTCAATACTAAATATGACCTACGAGGAAGCCCTAGGCTATCTTAAACAAATTCCGAACCTTAAAATCACCCTGTCAGGAGATATCGGATCTGGAAAATCTACTTTTAGTAAACGGCTGTCTGCAACCCTAGGTATTGATCGGATTTACATAGGTCAACTAATGCGTGAGGAGGCACAAAGACGTGGTATGACCTTGGATGATTTTAATGAGCTGTTAAAAATCGACAAAACAATTGATCAAGAAATTGATTTGGCGCAAAGAAAAAAAGCCGAAGGCTATAAAAAAGTTATTTTTGAAGGGCGAACTTCTTGGTACTTTGTGGAAAACGCTGATCTAAAGATCTTTTTGAAAGTAAACCCGGATATTGCAGCGCAAAGGGTTTGGGGTGATAATGACAATCATTTGCGCGACACTTATAGCTCGATAGAACAAATTGTCGAGGCAAACAAAGCGCGTAAAGAAAATGAAATTGCCAGATATAAGGCGCTTTACAACATTAACATTGCAGATGAGAGGAATTTTGACCTGATAATAGATACCTCAAATACTGGAATTGAAGAAACTTTCCGAGATAGCCTAGTAAGCATCGCGCAGTTTATGAAGCAGAAGCAGGACTTGACTAATATTAGCGAGTAAGCTACACTGACGCCACTATTTAACAACCGATGAATGAAGACATTAATGCCTTCCTCTGATCAGGTGAAGTAACAAAAGTCTTATGACGGAAGAGGAAAAGAAAGCTGTAGAAGCTCCTGAAATGGAAGCCCAGTCAGAGGAAAAAGAGGTAGAAACTACTTCAATCCCTGAATCAGATGTAGAGGCTGAAGTTGTGGAAATGCCACATTCAGACATTCGCCCAGGAATGCTTGTACGAGTTCACGAAAAAATTAAAGAAGCAAACCCAAAGGGAGAAATTAAAGAACGAATTCAGGTTTTTGAAGGAATTGTGCTTGGTCTAAAGAGTGCAAGCTCTGCAAGAACAATGACTGTTCGAAAAAACTCAAAGGGTTGGATGGTTGAAAAAATCTTCCCACTTTCTTCACCAAACATCGACAAAATCGAAGTTGTGAAGCAGTATCGAACTAGACGAGCTAAAATCACTTTCTTGCGCGGAAAGCACAAACGAAAGATGATCGAGGTAAAAACAAAATAAATAACGATTTTATATCGTAAGCAAAAAACCCACGTTTAAAAACGTGGGTTTTTGTCAGCTAGACACGCACCAAATAAAGTTTGATGCTCACACCTAGCTCGAACCTATAAAATATCTAACCAACAGTCAGATATTTTATTTCATTGATATCTTTAAGTGCTTTCCTGTTAGTGTTTTGTTCTTGGCAATATCTTTCGGTGTTCCTTCACCGACCACAATTCCACCTTTTTGCCCACCTTCTGGACCCATATCAATAAGCCAATCTGACGATTTCATTATGTCGGTATTATGTTCAATTACAAGCACAGTATTACCTTTGTCGACCAACGCTTGTAACACACCAAGTAATCGCTCAATGTCCTCAAAATGTAAGCCTGTTGTTGGTTCATCAAGAATATACAGCGTCTTCCCGGTTGAACGTCTTGAAAGTTCTGTTGCTAATTTTACTCGCTGAGCCTCACCACCTGAAAGCGTCGTCGCCGACTGACCCAAACGTAAATAGCCCAGCCCAACTTCGTTTAAAATATTCAACTTATCTGCAATCAGAGGTTTGTCAGCAAAAAATCTTCGCGCTTCGTCAATTGTCATCCCTAAAACATCGGAGATGTTTTTACTTCGGTAGTGAACTTCAAGTACATCTACATGATATCTAGTACCATTACACTGAACACAATCAGTGTAAACATCAGGCATAAACTGCATTTCAATCCGAATCTGCCCATCTCCAGCACAACCTTCACAGCGACCCCCACCTTTTACATTAAAACTAAACTTTCCAGCATCATAACTTCTAAGTTTTGCCTCTGGCGTTTCAGTAAACAAATCTCTAATCGCCGTAAACACACCTGTGTACGTTGCCGGATTTGATCTTGGCGTGCGACCAATTGGCGACTGATCCACCGTTACAACCTTATCGATATTATTCAAACCTTTTATCTCCTTATGCGCCCCTGGAAACGCTTTAGCTCTGTAAAAATGTTTTGCAAGAACCCTACCTAAAATGTCTAAAATTAACGTTGATTTTCCAGACCCAGACACGCCGGTTACGCAAACCATTTTTCCAAGCGGAATATCGACCGAAACATTTTGCAAATTGTTTTCAGTTGCCCCCTTAATTGAAAGCTTTTTACCGTTCCCAATTCGCACCTTGTCCCTAATTTTAATTCTCTTTTTTCGAGACAAGTATTGCCCAGTTAATGAGTTTGGATTCTTAATTAACTGTTCTGGAATTCCTTCAGCAACTATCTGTCCGCCGTACGCTCCTGCACCTGGACCAACATCAAAAACATAATCAGCTGATCTGATCATTTCCTCATCGTGTTCAACAACTAAAACGGAATTTCCCATATCCCTCAGGTGTTTGATGGTTTTAATCAGATGTTCGTTGTCTCGAGGGTGAAGTCCAATCGAAGGTTCGTCGAGTACATAAATTACCCCTGAAAGTGCTGACCCAAGTTGTGTTGCTAACCTAACCCGCTGTGATTCTCCACCTGAAAGCGTCATTGCGCTACGGTCTAGTGTAAGATAACCCAAACCAACATCAATTAAATGCTCGGCTCTTTCACGAATCTCTTTTTGAACCCGTTCAATCACTAGTCTTTCAGCTTCTGAGAAACCAAGTAAATTATTTTTTTTACTTGTTACTTTGAGAAGTTCGTCGAAAAACGCAGGTACAGCTTCAATTGGGCGCGTAACTACATCCGCAATACTTTTGCCTGCAATTGTAAACAATAAAACCTCTGGTCGAAGGCGCATCCCTTTGCAACCAGGGCAAACCATACTGCGCATATATGTTTCGAGCTCTTTGCGAACGTAGTCCGAATTTGTTTCTCGATACTTCTTATCGAGCATCCCGAGCACACCTAAAAATCTCACCTTTTCACCTTTAAAATCAAACAGTTCGTCCCCTGTTCCGTTTAAAAATATTTCTAAATTTTTCTTACTAAAAGTTTCAAGTGGTTCGTTTAAACTGAACTTATACTTCCTACTAACTTTTGTTAAAAGCTCCAAATTGCCAGACTGATTCCCAGCAATTCTACTCCAAGGTTTCACCACACCTTCGGCAATAGTCAGTCGCTTGTTTGGAATAACTAACTTCGGTTCCAAAACGAGCTTCATTCCAAGACCGGTACATTCTTCGCAAGCTCCGTGAAGTGAGTTAAAAGAGAATAGTTTTGGCTCGGGTTTTGGAATATTAAAACCGTTTAAGAGATTATAACCTTTTACCAGTTCCACCTCATCTCCACTGTCGTCCCGGTACATCAATAATCGATCATTGCCAAGATCAAAGGCTCTCTCCAAAATAGTCTTCATTCTTTCGGTATTAATCCTTTCTCCAGCTGAAAAGCGCCCGGCCAAAATCTCGATAGTGTGCTCTTTGGTTTTTAGCTTGCGCATATCCACAGCTTCATCAAGGTCCATAAGCAGGCCGTCAAATCTTACCTCTTTAAAACCCGCATTTTGAGCGCCGACTAATACATGTTGGTGTTCACCCTTTTGGTTTTCAACCATCGGAATAAACAAAAGCACCTCACAAAATTTAATTACACTGAGTATTTGATCAGCAATATTCTCGATTGAATTTTCCTTGATTGGCTCACCTGTTTCCGGGTGATGCGGCCGACCTATCCGCGCGTAAAGCACGCGAAGATAATCATAAATATCCGTCACTGTTCCGACGGTTGAACGTGGATTATTAGATGATGATTTTTGATCAATTGCAACCGTTGGTGAAAGACCGTCTATTGAATCCACATCAGGTTTATCTTGAAGTTCCAAAAACTGACGCGCATAACTCGACAGAGATTCCATATAGCGCCGCTGTCCCTCTGCGTAAACAGTATCAAATGCCAGTGAAGATTTTCCACTTCCAGATAAACCGGTAAAGACAACTAGCTTGTCTTTCGGTATCTCACAGTCAACATTTTTAAGGTTGTGCACTCGCGCTCCGCGAATGGAAATAAAATCATTTTTCATGCAAAATCCGTTCATTTTTAAATGAACGGAGCATAGCATTTAATAAAAGGCGTGGCAAGAGTAGATGTTCGCTCTAAAAACTATGGAGTTGGAGAAATTAACTTTTGTGCGGCATCCGTTGCTTTACTCATATTAGAACTCGGCGCTCCACTTGTGAAACCAACATTCTGACAGTCGAAAGCTACGAACTTATCTGGACCAAAAATTCCCAGTGCCGTAACTTTTATATAGCCATTTTCTAAATCGTTCACCGTCAATTCTTTAGTCGCGCAACTACCCCCAGCGTCCTTCGCAATATTACAAACATCTTTCCCACACACTGAATCAAAAAGTTTCTTATACTCCTCGTGATTCACGAAATCTGTTGGAACATACCAGTAAAGAAAACCGAACTGAGTAGATAATTCTGAAGTGGTAATACCTGACAAATTTCTAGTAGTAAACTTATTTGCCCTAGTCCCAAGATAAGTGTAGGCCGAACAACCTTCATCTCCATGTTCCGCTTTTAATATATTGCAATCTAGCCCATTGTCCGCATGCTTGTAGTAAACCTCGACACACCTGTCTATCGGTACCGAACTTAAAACCGATGCATTAAAATAATGACACGAGGACTTAACACCATCCTTAACTTCGAGATTACTTAGTGCTGCACACGTTGATTGTGAAGGTTTCGGCGGTACATCTGTGGTTCTGTAACCAATCTCCCCGCAGGTATAGCAAGCGTAGTTGTGCTCTGTGTCTTGCAAACACTCCTCGGTCTTTCCGGGACACTCAAAGTATGTGCAGGTATCTCCCACCACAAAACCATCCGAACCCTGCAGTTCATCTCCGTTTGCACTAACTATGCTTGTGATCACTCCCTTTTTACCGCAGAGCGCCTGACTTTCCATTGTAATTGTAAAAATGACATCCTTTCTTTCAGACAGTGCAGTACATCCAAGGCTCTTATCTACATAATCCATCTCCCTTATTTTCGGTACACCTAAATTTTTAAACTTAACTACACTTGGATCAATAAGAGTTCCGAGAGTAACAGCAAAGAATAATAAAGTGAGCCCAATAATCACTGAGTTAATTCTCTGTTTAGCTTTACTGATTTCATTTTCGCGACCACGGGCCAGCATCCACTCAACGCCAGCGACCATAATCATCACTATCGCAATTAAAGCTCCAGCACCGAGCAAAAAATCATAAACCGCGTTTATATATTCACCAAGATTTCCTGATTTTTTAAGACTCCCAATTGGGACCCCTAAAGTTACCTTTGTTGAACCGCCGAAATCTGGAATATAACCAGACGGATTATAACAATACCCTTGGCCCGGCAAACAAAAATTTTCCTGCCCTCCCCAAACCGAAGGTTCAGGTTCTGCCTTATCCTCAACTGGTCTTCTATCCGAAGAACAGGCCGCAGCTGTCCAGCACATCTTATTATTTTCCGGTCGGTTATCTACCTGATCTTGGTTGTAACAACCAAGTGTACTAATGCCCGGGCCTTTGCATAAGTTTCTACACTCCTCTATCCCTGCAACCGCAGTTTTTTTCTCAGCCCCATTTTCGGTTTTGCAAAAACAGTCACAAGAAGATATATCTCCTGATGTTGTGGTTTTCGCCCCCACAAAAGAAGAGGTACCTGCGAATCCGATACTAATTACAATTATTAAGGCAAATTTAAACAGGGTTTTAAACATATTAAACAAATTATAGCACAAAGATCCTTAAATGATGTTATACTAATAACAGCGGAACAGAGGGTTTACAAAAACAAGGGTTTTTGGTAGTCTAACCACACTATGATATTAGATATTGTACAAATTATTTTAGCTGTCCTGTTAATCGGATCAATCCTTTTGCAGGCTCGTGGTACCGGTCTTGGCGCCGGTTTTGGTGGAGAAGGAACAGTTTTCCGAACTAAACGCGGTGTAGAAAAAAAATTACACAACACCACAATAGTTATTGCTATTTTATTCTTCGGTATTTCTTTAGCGAACGTTTTGTTCTAATAAACAGAACTTCTAAATGTCCCAAGGTAAAACATCTATTATTACACGAATAATTAAGCGCATTAAGCATAATGCGCGAAGTTTGTTTAAACAAAAATCTGGAGGGGCAAAAAAAGCCGATATTGGACTTGCGATGGAGCAGGTTATTAAAGCTAGAGAAACTCAGACTTTTCCCTCACTAGCTCAGCTTGTCCACCTACCAAAATTACTTACAGCTACCGAAAAACAGATAGCACTTGTGGCTATTTTAACAATCATTACCACTGGTTCGGTTCTAGGTTTTCAATATTTCAACGGTGGCCGTGTTGAAGTTGCTTCGATCGGTGGTGTTTATACAGAAGGTTTTATTGGTTTTCCACAACTTATCAACCCACTTTACGCCAGCACCAGTGACGCTGACAATGACCTAGCTCACTTAATCTATTCTGGATTAATGCGGTACGACAGCAATGAAGGTTTAGTTCCAGATCTCGCAGAGTCCTACACTGTGTCAGAAGACGGTAAGACCTACACTTTCAATTTGCGAGATGATGCTAAATGGCACGATGGCAAGCCTGTTCAGGTGGATGACATTATCTTTACTTTTACCGCTATTCAAAATCCTGAATACCGAAGTCCCCTTCAAATTAGCTTTTCTGGTATCTCAATAAAACAAACAGGTGAGCACACTGTGGTTTTTGAGCTAAGCGAACCGTTCAATCCATTCCTTTCCCTACTGACAGTTGGGATTTTACCTTCTCATTTGTGGCAAGATATCGCCCCACTCAACGTAGCTGTTACTGAACTCAATAAAAAACCTATCGGTTCTGGTCCTTTTACATTCGAAAAACTAGAAAAAGATAGTAAAGGTATTAGGAGCTACACCCTTAGCGCGAACCGTGATTTTTACCGAGGTTCGCCAAAAATTGATAGTTTCATTGTAAAATTTTACACCGACGCAACTTCCGCAACCGAGGCATTAAGAAATCAAAATATTGAAGGAATTTCTTACCTACCTCCAGAAGTAGTAACTGATTTTGAAAATGATCCAAAATTAAACATCTTCTCACCAGCACTTCACCAATATAATGCGGTTTTCTTCAACCAAAAAAACAGTGTGGTTATCGAAGATGACGCTGTTCGTAAAGCGTTAGCGGGGTCAGTTGATCGAATTGAACTAATTAACGAGGCGCTAGGAGGCCGCGGAAAAGTTACAAATTCCTTTATTTTAGACGGTATGATTGGTGCTTATCCAGACTTAGTAGTGCCAAAACTAGATCTTGCAGATGCTAATAAAACCCTCGAAGATGCTGGTTGGCTTCTCGAGGAAGGTTCCCCTATTCGAAAAAAAGGTGAACAATCCTTAAGTATTCAAATTTCAACTTTAGGTTCAGAGGAATTTGTTAAGACAGCAGAAGTTCTAAAAACCCAGTGGTTAAAAGTGGGGGCAGATATTTCTATAAATATAATTTCAAATACCGACTTCCAGAACAATACCTTACGCAACCGGGAATATGACATTCTGCTTTCTGGCGAACTTTATGGTATTGATCCAGATCCTTACGCTTTTTGGCATTCTTCACAAACAAATTACCCTGGATTTAACCTTTCAGGTTTTAGCAACCGTAAAGCTGATGAGTTCATAGAACAAGGCAGAATTGATACTGACCCTGAAAAACGTGCCGAAGCCTACCGCGCTTTGCAGGATCTTGTGATTGAAGAAAACTCGGCCATCTTCCTGTACCAACCGACTTATAGCTTTGCATTACCTAAAAAACTCCAAAATGTCTCGGTTTCACATATCATTTCACCAGCCGATCGTTTTAGCACGATCACTGACTGGTATATTAAAACAAAAAAGATTTTTGAGTAAAAGCATTGACAGTCTCTCTAAAAAATGCTAATATTCAAGCTTCTGTTCCGATATTTTTTCAAAGACTTCGTGTTTTAAAGGTATTTTTGCAGTTTTTAATAAAATAGCTGATTTTGCTTGTAGTGAGTTTTGCATTCGAGCCAATACAATTATTTTTTTAATTTGTAATTTAAAATAGTTGAAACACTTTCTTGTTCTTTTGAACATTTTTTAGTGAGATTTCAGCAATAAAAATATATGGAAAACAAGAAACCAGTACAGCCTAAACACACACCAGGGGATAACAATAAGCCAACTACCCCACCAACACGACGGCCACTTGCAAGACGGCCAAATAGTCGGCAGAACGTTCGGTCAACCGTAAGGTCAACCGGCGATCACAGAACAATCGTAAAACAACCTCATACTAAAACTCAAACTAAAACCTACACCACTCCAACAGGAGACAAGGTGCGCGTTATTGTTTTGGGTGGTTTAGAAGAAGTTGGTCGTAACTGTACCTTAATTGAGTATAAAAACGATATCATTATCATTGACCTTGGGCTTCAATTCCCAGACGAAGGTATGCCCGGAGTTGATTACATTATTCCAAACATGAGCTACCTAAAGGGTAAGGAGAAAAATGTCCGCGGAGTTATTATTACTCACGGTCACTACGACCACATTGGAGCTATCCCTCACACTGTGCCATACATTGGTAACCCAACAGTTTACGCACTACCAATTGCAGCTGGAATTATTAAGAAGCGTCAAACAGACTTTAAAACTGCCCAGATCAATGTTAAAGACATCACGATCGCAACCGAACTTCAGCTTGGTGCTTTCAAAGTTCACTTCTTTCACATCAACCACAACATTCCAGATTCTGCTGGTATCGTGGTTGAAACGCCAATGGGAACTATTTGTCACACTGGTGACTGGAAATTTGACTACCACCCAGTTGGTGCCGCTCCAGCCGATCTTCGAAAGATCGCGCGTGTTGGAGAAGCTGGTGTTGCTCTTCTTATGGGTGACTCAACAAACTCAGATAGGCCAGGTCACCAAACCAGCGAACGCGTGATTGGGCTTGAACTTGAGAGGATTTTAGAAAAAGCTGAAGGACGTGTAATTATCGCTACTTTTGCTTCCCTACTTTCGAGAGTTAAGCAGATTATGGAGCTTTCTGAAGGCATGGGTAAGAAAGTTGCTCTTGAAGGTTATTCGATGAAAGCTAACGTTGAAATCGCTCGAGCGCTCGGTTTCATTAAAGTTTCAGACAAAACAATTATTACCACCGAGCAACTCAAAAACTATCCAAACGAAAAGATTGTAGTTATTTGTACCGGAGCTCAGGGTGAAAAAAATGCCGCGCTTAATCGAATTGCAAACAATGAACATCGCTTTATTAAGCTCGACAGAACAGACACCGTTGTTTTCTCAAGTTCAGTAATTCCGGGAAATGAACAGTCTGTTCAGAAACTAAAAGACACATTCTATCGAAAGCGAGCCCACGTTATTCACAAAGATATTATGGATGTGCACGCCGGAGGTCACGCGATGCAGGACGACATTAAGCTAATGCTTTCGCTTTTCACACCTAAATACTACATGCCGATTGAAGGAAATCATTTCCTACTTCGTGAAAACCAAATGGTAGCACTTTCAATGGGCTGGAAAGAGGAGAATACCTTCGTTGCCGATAATGGTCAGGTGATCGAGATCTGGAAAGACGAAAAAGGAGAATCTCAGGCTAGAATGACTAACGAGAAAGTCCCAAGCGAATATGTTTTTGTAGATGGTCTTGGCGTTGGTGATGTTTCGCACGTTGTACTTCGTGATCGAAATGCACTTGCGGACGAGGGAATTGTGGTTGCAATCGTTCAGGTTGAAAAGAAAACCGGAAAGGTTGTTGGAACTGCGGATATCGTAAGTCGTGGTTTCGTACTCATGAAAGACAATAAGAATTTAATCAATGAAACAAGGGCACTTATTCAAAAAGTCGCCTCAAACAACGATCCAAATTCTGAAATCGACCGTGAATACGTGCGAAATCAGGTGCGCGATGAAGTTGGAAAATTCCTCTTCAAGAAAACAGAAAGACGACCTATGATCCTGCCTGTTATTTTGGAAGTATAAGTTATAAAAAAGGAGCTTGAAAAAAGCTCCTTTTTTGTTATCCTAGAGAGGTATGAAAATCCTAACAGGAATCCAACCAACTAATATACTTCACATCGGAAATTACTTTGGCGCGCTTAAACCAGCTGTTAAATTATCGCAAGAAAATGATCTGTTAATGATGATCGCAGACTATCATGCTATCACCGTTCCTCAAGATCCGAAACAATTAAAAGAAAATATTCTGTTTGCCACCGCTGCCTATATTGCAACCGGAATCGATCCCAAAAAAACTGTTCTTTTTCAACAGTCACAGGTGCCTGAGCACACTGAGCTTGGCTGGATATTGCAAACTCTAACTTATATGGGCGAAGCTGAGCGGATGACTCAGTTTAAAGACAAGTCAGGTGATAATCAGAAAAGGGTTTCTGTTGGCTTATTCACCTACCCAACCCTAATGGCAGCAGACATTCTCCTCTATAACACCGAAGCTGTGCCGGTTGGTGCCGATCAAAAACAACATCTTGAACTAACTCGAGATCTAGCAGAACGCTTCAACCATCAGTTCGGTAAAACGTTTGTTGTGCCTGAGCCTCTGATTCCTGAACATGGGGCAAAAATTTTATCACTGAACGATCCCTTAAAAAAAATGAGTAAGAGCTCACCTACTGCCAAGAGCTACGTGTCTATTATGGACACGCCGGACGTAATAGTTAAAAAAATTCGGTCGGCTGTAACCGATTCTGAGCGAACAATTACTGTTGACGACAACCGTCCAGGCTTAAAAAACCTCTTAACAATCCTGCACTTAATTACCGGTGAGAGTCTAGTCGATATTGCAGGCAGTTATGAAGATAAAGGAATGAAGGAGCTAAAAGATGATCTCGCCGAAGCTTTGGTACTTTATCTTGGTCCACTTCAGGCGGAAATTAGGGGTTTACTCGAAAATAAAGACGAACTGCAGAAGATTATCGAAATTGGTTCACGAGAGGCGCACAAACTGGCAAATAATCAAATAAAAATTGTAAAAAATAAGATGGGCTTACTTTAGTCCAAAAAAACACAAGTTCAAAAAACTTGTGTTTTTTATATTAATCTAGAATTTTGTTGACAAATAACACTATTCTAGCTATATTTTTCTAGTCTAGCATCTCTGCTTGACACCCTCCCTGAAACCCCAAACTTGGAAAGATCGTGGAAATTCCCCATCACGACAACCACCCCTTGACTCCCACCGAAACAAAGCTCGTAGAAGATGCGCGTCAACAACTCATTGAGCGCATTCAATACGAGCTCCTGGTCCGCAATCCGGATCCTTTAAGTAAAGAGGCAGAGTGTCTCTACATGATCTATGCGATCGCTTGTGCAGATCGGAGACTACCCATCACCAAGATCACTGCCCTTTGGATCGCCCTTGGGAAGATCGTTCTTGAGATGGACCAGCAGTTCTGCGCAAATTTCACCGAAGCTTACCGCGAGATGATCTTCAGTCACGAAGGACCAAACACCGGTCCATTTGTGTCTCAAATTCGCAGTTGGCATCGGGTCGTAGCCCATGCTCGCGTTTTCACGCGAGAAGAACTACTTGAGTACCTGAAGCTCGCCGTACAGCGAGCCACGGTCGAGAGTGGGAAGCGCCCCATCCTTTCGGCTATGCTCATGCTCGCCGAGAAGTACGCAACCTGCAACCATACGGTTGCCATCTGGCGGGAAAATCTCCGCAAGGTTGTGACCACCCCTGACTTCTCTTTCGAGCGTTTTTGCGCCGAAATGATTCCACCAGAAGAGATTCGCGAAAAGGAGGAATGGCGGACAGCAGCCAATTCGTACTTCGCCAAAAGCTTCAGCGAAACTGAGAACAGCGCGTCAGCCTAACTAGGCATCTTACCCTTGCGTCCCCGTGGACGTGAGGGTCTTTTTTTAAAAAAAGTCTATTTCTTAGTTTTTACCACAATTCCAAATTGTAAATATCTGGTATCCGCAAATAGTCCTAGCGTTAAAATATTAATTAAACTAAATTTCGAGGAGTCTACATACCCATTCAAACCCTGGATCCTGTCTAAATTAAAACCTAATCTTTCAAACATTTTTATAATACTTTTTTTCGTAAAAAAACGAACGTGTGTTCTATCTAAAATACCGGAATCTTCATAGTCCCAGGTTTTTCTAAAAATAAGGTTGATTAAATTATTCAAGAACCGAACGTTTGGTATGGAAGCAACGATAACTGCATCTTCATTCAAATATTTTTTCAACTCAGTAAGCAAAACCTCGTTTTGCACAATGTGTTCAAGCACATCGTTTAAAATAATTGCATCAAAAGTTTCGCCAGTAATTTTTGGAAGCGCGCTAAACACATCGCTTATGATCACTTTATCTAAAACCTGCCCCGCTTTAGTGCCAGACACTACATCCATTTCGATTCCCCAGACTTCAGCCTGTAATTCGTTTTTCAAAATTGAACCAAAGACACCCTCTCCACAACCAATATCCAAGATCTTTTTTGCGGTCCGCGGAACAAATTGAAGCATCTCGATTCGAGCATTTATATAATAAGTTTCAGGTTTTTTCATACAGTCCACAATGTAACATGAAAGCCGATCTTAGCCAATAATTCCAAGTTTTGATCACTTTTTATATTGACAAAACAGCTAATTAATGATATTCTTTACCCGCTTAGAAAATTGGATGATCACTTGAGTATTTATATTCGAGAGGAAAGTCCGGACACTCCTTATATGGCAACGTATATTGAAAACGAGCGTCGCTAACGGCGACCGGAATATGTATTGGGAATCAAGGAATTGGAGAATCTTTAAGTCTAACTTAATCATCCCCTGCCTCCTGATTAAATCTAGGGAAAGTGCCACAGAGACAATACTAGCCAAGCCTAGCTTGGTGAAAGGTGAAAAGTTTGGTGAGGTCGTTTACGGCTACACCGATCGCCCTGCGGTGACGCAGTGGTGTGGTAAACCCGCTTAGGTGCAAGAACAAATTTGGTAGTTTGCTAGAGATATTTGGCAACAAATATCGCAGATAGATGATCATCGTCCGGCTCCGCCGGATACAAAATCCGGCTTATAGATTTTCTAAGTGCTAAAACCACTCCGCTATCGCGGGGTGTTTTTATTTATTTTTTGGCGTTAGACTAGTGCATTAGAATCATTAGTACGAATAAGTTCACAAAATTCTTTTCTATCTTTATGACAATCTTGTATTGTCATTTTCCCCCAGTTTGATAAGGTATTTGTATCTATGAAACGGATTGATTTATTTATTACTGTAGTCTTAATCCCACTTGATTATCTTACCCTCCTGGTTGCCGGATGGTTAGCTTACGCTTTGCGTTTTTCGCCAATATTTGCCAATATTCGACCAGTTACTTTTGACCTGAATTTTACAAACTACATGAGCGCCGTTTTGCCGTTAGCACTGGTCTGGATTCTGGTATTTGCCGTTGCTGGGCTTTACGCCACTCAACGTCAACGCCTAGCAACTGAACTCACGCGCGTTATTCTGGCTGTTTCTGCAGGTATTGCTGTTGTCCTAGCGATTGCCTTTTTCTCCCGGGAACTCTTCGACTCCCGTTTTATCGTGCTAGCTGTTTGGTTTATTTCAACAGTCTTTGTAATGTTTGAGCGTTTTATTACTAGAACTATTCAAAAAAAACTCTACACTTACGGGATTGGTGTAAATAATATTGTTATCATCGGCACCACAGATACCGGTAAAGCCCTGAAAAATTACTTCGACCGCTACCCTCGACTTGGTTACGCTGTCAGTGCGCACTACGCAAACTTTAATAAAGAAACGGAACGAAGGATTCTGGAACTAAAAGAAACGAATAAGATAAATACTATCTTCGTAGTTGATCCTAACTTCGATCGCGTCACAATTCTAAGGATTAAATCGTTTTCCGACATTGAACACCTCACCTTTCAGTATTCAGCCGAACTCTTTCCAAGTGCAGCCGTGGTGCCGATTATTCATATGTTTGCCGGTGTTCCAGTTATTGAAGTCCCCAAAACTCCACTCGACGGCTGGGGAGCAATTTACAAACGCGGGTTTGATATTTTTTTCGCGGCACTTTTAATAATTTTAAGTTTACCAGTTCAAATTCCGACAGTTATTTTTCTACTTCTTGAAAAACAAGGCGGTATTCTTTATAAACAAGAACGGGTTGGTCAAGGTGGTAAAACGATTAAATATTTCAAATTCAGATCAATGATTAAAGACGCGCACCAGCTTCGCTCGAATCCTGATTTTTTAAAAGAGCACGGAAATATGCGCGCAGGTTCACCAATGTTCAAGCTTGAAAAAGACCCAAGAGTTACCAAAGTTGGCGCCTTCATACGTAAATTTTCGATCGATGAAATTCCAGAGTTTTATTTAGTTCTTATGGGTAGAATGAGTCTTGTTGGACCGCGCCCTCACTTGCCTGAAGAAGTTCAAAACTATCATCCAGAACAAAAAAAAGTACTCACAATTAAGCCTGGCATTACTGGTCTGGCGCAAATTAGTGGTCGAGCTAGCTTAGCTTTTGACGAGGAAGTCAGGCTTGATATGTACTACATTGAAAACTGGAGTCCGTGGCTAGATTTTATTGTGTTACTTAAAACTCCACTCGTAGTACTCTTACAAACAGGAACCGGCAAAAAACGTCTTTAAAGCAACCGCAAAAACCTAGTTTTTGAAACCGTTTCAAAAACAATCTTACGTTTTCATTCAAGATCAAGCTACTTGATCAATCTAGTTTTTTCTTATAAACTCCACCCATTATGAAGGTTGCCTTGGTTCATGATCATCTCACACAAAACGGAGGAGCTGAACGTGTTTTAGAAGCCCTGCAGGCCATTTGGCCAGAAGCTCCAACATACACGCTTCTTTATGATGAGAAAAAAATGAAGGGTACTTTTGGGCATCGTGAGATTCGCACATCTTCGTTACAAAATTTACCATTTGCTATTTCAAAATCCAAATGGTATTTGCCTTTTATGCCAACCGCAACCGAAGGCTATGATTTGTCGGGTTTTGATGTGATTATTTCAAGTTCAAGCGCTTTTGCAAAAGGTATTATCCCGCCACCTCACGGTATTCATATTTCATACTGTCATACACCAACCCGCTACCTTTGGAGTGACACACATGAATATAGTAAAAATAATATTCCAAAATTACTTCAACCATTTTCGGCGCTTTTATTAACTCATCTCCGAATATGGGACAAACTATCTGCAGACCGTGTTGATTTTTTTATTGCGAATTCAGACACAACAAAACGCCGTATTAGCCGTTACTATCAACATAAAAGTGATGTCATTTATCCGCCAGTTGATATAGAACATTTCACCATTAGTCAGAAACCAAAAAATTATTTTCTTATTGGTGGTCGGCTTGTTGCCTACAAGCGCTACGATTTGGTTATTGATGCCTTTACTCAACTCGGCTTACCACTCAAAGTCTTTGGTGACGGACCAATGGAAAAAGAACTTCGTGCTTCAGCTGGTGATAACGTGGAGTTTTTAGGGCGCGTTTCAAACGAAGAACGAGCTCGGCTTTTTGCAGAGGCAATAGCCTTTATGCATCCGCAAGAAGAAGATTTCGGTATTACGCCAGTTGAGTCCATGGCTGCCGGGAGACCAGTGATCGCCTACAATCGTGGCGGTGCAGTTGAGTCTGTTATTGAAGGAAAAACTGGTACACTTTTCAACAAACAAACCTGGCAGGAAGTTGCGGACATAGTAATGAATTTTGATCATACAAAATACGATCCGGAAAAAATTCGCAAGCACGCAGAAGAATTCTCAACTACAATTTTCCGAAAAAATATTTATAATTTCGTGACTGAAAAATGGGAAGATCACAAGCGAAAAATATTAGGTCAACTCTAGTATGAAAATTGGAGTAGACATTCGTCATTTAGCCGGCGGAGATCTTTCCGGAGTTGGCTATTATACCGTGAATATCATTAAAGAAATGAGTAAACTCGCACCAAACGACGAGTTTATTTTATTTGCGTCCGGTACAGCGTCTGCACTGAAAAAAGTGCCTCAGTTTTCAGAAAGCAATATTAAGGTCGTAAAAAAAGATTTGCCGAATAAAATCGTGAGTACCTATATGAAATCGCCTTACGGTCCGGCGCTTGAAGACTTTTTGGACGAAAAAATTACAGCTTGGTTTTTCCCAAACATTAATATGATCCGAACAAAACTACCGTACGCGCTTACAATGCACGACGTTAGTTTTAGGACAATGCCAGAATTTTTCACTAAAAAAACTAAAGTCTGGCACAGGCTGGCCAATGTAAAAAAACTTTTAAATGATGCCCAAATAATTTTTTCAGTTTCGGGTAGCACTAACACAGATTTACAAAATATCTGGAGGATTAATTCTAATAAAATAACAATAACCCACCTCGGAGTTTCGGAAAATTATAACTCGCAATTAAGCTCAGCTGATAAAAATTATTTACGAACATACAAAATAAATTTTCCGTATTTTTTAACACTTTCAACGCTTGAACCAAGGAAGAATATTGAATCTGTGATTGAAGCCTACGAGATATTTTGCGAAAATTCTAAACAGAATCCTTCCCCTCATTTAATCATCGCTGGTGGCAGTGGTTGGAAAACCGAGGAAATTATCCGTCTTGCTAGAACTTCAAAATTTAAGAACAATATTCATTTAATCGGTTACGTTGCCGACAAACATAAACCAGCACTATATCGAAACGCAAATATTTTTTTATTTCCATCTTTTTATGAGGGTTTTGGCTTGCCTGTGCTCGAAGCAATGGCTTGTGGTACACCCGTAATAACCAGTTTTACTGGTTCGATGCCGGAAGTTGTTGAAGATTCAGCTATACTAATCGATCCCTATAATGTTTCAGATATTGTGATGGCGCTCGGAATTTTAAATGATTCAGAGCTAAGATCAGAGTTAATCGATAAGGGCAAAAAACAATCAGCTAAATTTACTTGGCATAAAACAGCAGAGCAAACGCTTGACAATCTAAGAAAATTAGGGTAATTTTCAGCATTGATCTTTCAACAACAGGAGTAGAAAAATGCAGTTTCAATCTTTGGTTTTCTTTCCGTGTGGCGGTATGGTTCTGATGAACGACGAACACGGGTCGCCGATCGGCTGTGTGTTCTCAAGCAAAGACGGGGCAAAAATCATCCTTGGCGCTTGCACTGCAGACACCGACCTTGCCGAGGCACAGACAGCTCTCGAAGAAGACTTTGTTGAGATCAATGCCGAGTCCGAGGTTCAGATCTTGGACGCTCCGGAAAGTTCTGCGGTGAACGAACTCTTGATCGAGGCGTATGAGATGTCCACTTTGAGAGAGTTCAATTTGGACGCACTGCCTCCCGGTAGATTTCATATGTTCGAACTTCGTGTAGTGGGTGATTTTTCATTCGCGATCCTGGGCTGGAGAAACCTGCGTGGAGATTTTTATCTCTCGGTCATCTATTCCATCGACCAGATCCGAATCCTCCTGCGGGGTCTTGATTTCGTAACCGATGACGAGCGAAAGCTCGTTATTGGGACATTGAAGAGAATCGGATTCGCGTCTAAGTCGCGTCGACTTAGACTACTGGCAAAGAGCCAGATTTTCGGTTACATGTGCTTCGCTCAACTTTTGAAGACAAGCGCAAAAGCCGAGCAAAAGCGTATCGAGGATACTCTAAACAAGGACGCGGGACCAAACCCGTTGTTCGTAGCCTCGATCATCATACCGGGTATCTCGGAGTAGTTTATGACTACAAATGCCACCTTCTGGTGGCATTTTTTTATTTGAAAATTATTTAATTCAAATAAATAATTTGTTTATTTTATAAGAATTATTAATTTTTGATTTTGTATAAATTAAGTGCTCAAAACTACAAAATCTTATCCCCTTTTTATTCTGAAGAAATCACTTTAAATATGGTAAAATATGACTATGAAGATCGGAATTGACGCACGATTTTATGGACCTCGCGTAGGTGGTGGTGGCATTGGAAGATATGTCGCAGAATTAGTGACTCATTTGCAGGAACTTGATCAGGAAAATGAATACATAATTTTCTTAAAAAAAGAAAATTTCCACGAATGCAAAATCACTAATCCCAATTTTTACAAAAAAATGGTAGATGTTCATTGGTACGGTTTAAAGGAGCAGATGGTGATGCCGAGAGAAGTTCGGCTATCTAAAGTTGATTTTATGCATTACCCCCACTGGAACATTCCACTTTTTTCTAGAGTCCCTTTCATAGTCACGGTCCACGATCTCATTTTAATCGAAGACAAACACTCAGCTAGATCGAGTACACGAAACAAAATATTGCACGGTTTCAAATACGCAATTTTTAGAACGGTGCTTGAAAATGCCATTCACCGAAGCAAACATATTTTAACCGTTTCAAGTTACAGCAAAGAAGCTATTTTAAAACATTTCGGTATCCGCCAGGACAAAATTACGGTTACGCCAAACGGAATCATTCCTGCCCTAAACAATAAAAATATCAGTCTCACAAAGATGGGCGTTTACGAACCGTATTTTCTCTATGTTGGCAACGCCTACCCGCATAAAAATCTTGAAACAATGTTAGAGGCTTTTGCTGATTTTTCTGAAAAAATTCCGTACGTTCAATTAGTTATTGCTGGCAGAAGAGACATGTTTTCTAAAAAGCTAGAAAAATATGCTCGGGAATTAGGGGTGAACCAAGAACGTTTACGTTTTATCGATCTGCCAAGCGATGATGAAATATCTGCCCTCTATAGATCATCCAATCTCTTCATCTACCCGTCTAAACTCGAGGGCTTTGGTATGCCACCGCTTGAAGCTATGAGCTATGGTACGCCTGTTGCTGCGGCTTTTGCCTCCAGTTTGCCGGAAGTCCTCGGTAGCTCTGCACATTATTTTAACCCTGAAGAGGCTGATCAACTTGAAAAAATAATGATTGAAGCCATAAAAAATCCTGAGCTTATTCGTTCTAAAGTTGAAGCTGGTAAAGAACAGGTGAAAAAATTCACCTGGAAAAACTTAGCCGAGAAAACCCTAGCCGAATATAAAAAAATGCGTTAGTCATTCAACAACTATAAACCTTTATGCGTGACCAAAAAGTTAATATTAAAAAACAAAATGAGGAACAAAATGTTTCCATGCTTTTTGATGACGCTCTGCCAGAATCACTCAAGTTCGAAGGCGTGGTGCCTAAAAATAAAAAAGGTTTGAATTTACACACCGACAACACCACACCACTTTCTCCATACATCATCCACCTTTCAAATCACGAGGAGCCACAAAGTGCTACGCCAAATTTGGATGCTTTAGCTGAAAGTTTAATGATCGACCCAGAACTATTGCTTGACGACGATTCTGCGTTTGTTGATGAAAATGATTTGTCACTTACTTTCGATGAAATAGTTGCTCAACTAAGTGAACCGAAATATTTAGAAGTTCCAAAAGCTAAAACTGTATTTAAAAAAATAAACTCAAATATTTGTCCTGCAGAAGTACCCGTACAGAACCAACTTCCGCAAGATATTTACAGTGAAATAGCTAGTTTTGAAATAACCGAGTTTACACGCGATGATCTTGTAAGTCTACTTCTTGAGTTAATCAAATCACAGGAAGAATTCGAAGAATTTTCAGAAAACAACAAAGGCTATGTAATTCACGAAGACAGTGGTATTGCTGAAGAAATTGAAACGATGTTTGAAGAAGAGGCTAAAAAAACTAGCTCGAGCTTTTTTGGACTGTTACCATTTTTAGGTGAAGTTAGGTTTAGAGCTATCGCAGTTTTTGTCCTACTTTCCTTCTCGATTGTACTACCCCTTCAGGCAATGAAAAGCATTTCTGGGGTTACAGATCGTCAGGCCACTATTACCAATGCCGGAAAAGCGGCCATAGAAAACTTTACACGTGGTACGGACGCGCTCGAAGCTGATCGTTTTGACGTTGCAGGTTCGAACTTCAGAAGAGCTTCGGAAAATTTTGCTGATGCCGAAGAAAGCCTTGCAAGTTTAAATTTAGCAGTCCAAGGTATTGCAAAGGCTATCCCAAAAACAGATAGAACCCTGGAAACTGCTAAAGGTTTAATCGAAGCTGGACAGTCACTTTCACTAGCTGCATCTCAACTATCAGACGCAGCACAAAATATAAAGGCTCAGCAGTCACCAACAATTTCAACAAAGCTCGCAATGATGAAAACCTACGTTGAAAGTATTTTGCCAAAAATTGACACTGCTTCTAAAGCGCTCGAAAAAGTTGATCCAAGCGTTTTGGGTGCAGAAGAGGCAATTAAAGTGAGTGAGCTCAAAGATAAAACGCCAAAAATTGCTGAATCAATGCGTGAATTCATTGAGTTTGCCGACACTCTTACAACAATTTTGGGTGATGAACGAAAAATGAAATATTTGATCGCCTTCCAAAACAACACTGAGTTACGACCAACTGGTGGATTTATCGGTAGTTTTGCAGAGATGGATATGTTAAACGGCGAAATTACAAATATCCACATTCCAGAGGGTGGCACTTATGATCTTCAGGGTCAGCTCACCAAGTTTGTAGAAGCGCCTCAGCCACTTGGTCTAATTAACGATCGCTGGGAATTTCACGACGCTAACTGGTTCCCAGATTTTCCAACTTCAGCTAGAAAATTAATGTGGTTCTACGATAAAGCCGGTGAACCAACTGTGGATGGTGTTATCGCAATTAACGCAGACCTTATCCCTGCCCTACTCGAAATTACTGGACCAATTGAAATGCCGACCTACGAACGGACAATTGATTCAGAAAACTTCCTTTTCGAAACTCAAAAAATCGTGGAACTCGAGCACGAGAAATACGATACCACTAGCGAAGAACGAACAGCGGAAGCACCAAAACAGTTTATCGGTGACTTGGCACCCTTGCTGCTTGAACGTATTCAAAACGCTGATATGAAAGAGTTGCTAGCCATTGCCGATGTAATTGGTGACGGACTAGTCGAAAAGGATGTTCAGCTTTATATGAATAATACCTCACTACAATCACACATCTCAGAGCTTGGTTGGAGTGGTGAACAAAAAGAAGCGCCTGGAGATTATTTACAGATAGTAAGTGCCAACCTCGGCGGCGGAAAGACTGATTCAGTTATCGACCAGCAAGTAGATATTGACATCAACATTGGTAACGACGGTACTATTACAAAAAAAGTGGTAATTACAAAAACACACAAGGGGCTTAAGAGTGCTATCTTTGAAGGTAAAAATAACGTGGATTATATTCGTCTGTATGTTCCTAAAGGCTCTAAACTTTTGCAGGCAAGTGGCTTTGAAATCCCGCCAGCTGAACTATTTGAGGCTTATAATGTTCCGCTTGAAAAAGACCAAGACCTCGAACTTTCAATGTCGAATGAGCGTGTAGATAGCGAGAGCCAAACTAATATCTGGGACGAAAATGGTAAAACCGTGTTTGGTAACTGGATTCAAACAGCTCCCGGCGAAACACAAACAATTAGTTTCACCTACGAACTACCGTTTAAATTCAAAATTGCAAAGACCGATGTAACAATGTTCGATATTGCAAAATCAAAACTTGGTTTTAAAGATCTTGAAACATTCACATTCTTCATTCAAAAACAATCTGGCGTAAAGTCTAGAATAACCAGTATAAACGTAAACTTCCCTGATCACAGTAACCTGGTGTGGAGCTCTCATATCGGTACAAGTGGTGGTAAAAATATAATCGTAAATAATGATCGTGATGTTTTCTTGCGGTTCTTAATTGAAAACAATATTGAATAATATGTCGGCAACTAAACGTCATAAAACAACTCACGAAGAAGATTTGGCGCATCACGCGGAGACTTTTCATAAAAAGGAAGCTGTTCCACACTCGCACAATGGCCACATCCACCACCCTACCGCAAAACCAGAAGATGAATTAATGCAGGAAGGTTTAAACGCTATCTACGGGGATCAAAAAGACACGGTGGATTTCTCAAAATTAGATAGAGCAAAAAATCGGTTCACGAATTTCTTGCTTAAAACAATTGGTTTTTTGGGAGTTGTTGCGGTTATTGCTTGGTCAGCCTACTATATTTACACAAAATATTTTACAACCAGTGAAGCGGACACGTTTATTTTAGAAATAGTAGCACCGGACGAAATTGTAAGTGGTGACGACGCAACCTTTGAAATTCACTACAAAAACCCGTCAGCTATTCCGCTGGCTACGTTGGAAATAGAGGTCAAACTGCCACCCGCCTACCAGCTTGGAGGTCTCAATCCGGCTCCATCTGATCTTGAAGCCCTTACCTGGAAGATTGGTACGTTGCCCGCAGGCTCAGATGGCACGATTTCAATCACAGGCACCTGGTTGGCCAGCGTACCTTCGTCAATGCCAATTCAAGTTTTCGCGAATTATAGACCAAGTAACTTTAACGCCGATTTTCAATCAATTAAAACTGCCTACATTTCAAGTTTTTCAAGTGGCATTACGAGCAGTTTTAACGGTCCAAGTGAAGCGACGCCCGGTGAAAAGCTTGAGTATAGCCTAGTTTTAGTAAATGAGAGTCAAAGTGATATTAACAATATAGTTGCAGAACTGCAGTTACCAAACGGCTTCTTCATTGATCCTGACACCGAGGGTATCACTGCCGGTGATCAACCGCTTTGGGAGATTGCCGTTATAAAAGCCGGCGAGGAAAAAGAGATTAAGTTCACAGGAACTTTTGCAGCGGATAATGTTGGTTTCCAGTACTTTGACCTGGTCACAAGTTTACGAGGTAACGACAAGAATCTTTTAACTCAGAGTAAAACCCAAGGGTTCACAGATGTTATTGGAAGCAATGTTATTGTTCAGCTTGTGGCAAACGGATCGACTGAAAACATAAATACCGAGCTCGATAGTGATTTACGGGTTAGTATCTCAATTGAAAATACGGGTGAGGCGCCCATTGAGGACGCCGAGTTACTACTAGATTTTCAATCCGCAAAACCGTTTCCAGTTGTTTGGAACGATGCTGATCTCGACCAGGGCACAATCACAAGCGACGGCATTATCTGGGGCGCAGACTCAATCGGTGTACTTAAAAAAGGTGACAAGAAAATCTTTAATCTCACCTTCCCGATCGAAGCGAGCGTTGCTAACGACAAAACAGATGAATTCACGATTGTAGCGGAAACAACCCTACAAAACCTACCAATCAGATCAACGCCAATCAAAATTGGCATAAACTCTGAAGCCACTTTTACTGTTAAAGCCAGATATTACTCAGAAAGTGGTGCTCCACTTGGTACCGGACCTTTACCACCAGTGATCGGTAAAGAGACGAGTTACAAAGTATTTTGGAGCGTTCAAAATTCACTCCACGACCTTGAAAATATTCAGATTTCCGCAACCTTGCCACCAAACGTAGTTTGGAAAAATACTATTTCAACAGACCTTGGTAGTCTCACCTATACCGAAGTTAACCGAACGGTGACCTGGAAAGTAGCGCAGTTACCAAGAACTATTGGTATCATAAACGCTGACTTTGAAATCGGTATTGTCCCAACCGACAACGATCTTGGTAAGTTCATAAAACTTATTTCAGGTAGTTCGTTTAAAGCTGTGGACACAAAGACAACCGCAACACTTCAAGAAACAACCTCAACCCTCGACTCTGAGCTACCAGAAGACGAGCACGCAAGTGGCAACGGTATAGTTGCCGAATAACGATTACAAAAAAATAAAACGAGGCTCAAAGCCTCGTTTTATCGTCCTCGAATTTTCTGTATAAATCTATAACCTGCGTACCACAGTTGCTTTGTTGGAATATCATAAGTGCCTGGCATCTCCACCACATCACCACCAAAGCCTTGCTTGTACCGTGTTATACCAAACCAGTGGTGCTCCTCCCCAGCACCCTCAGGCGCGATCCCCCAAAAATCAAATTTTTTAAAACCCTTTTCCTTAGCATCCAAAATTAGAAATTCATGCAGAGCATACTGAGCCATCACATTACGATAAAGGTTGCTGGTAGCGCCGTGAAGGTAGGTTCGTGTATCGCCAAAGTCGATCATTATATTTCCTGCGAGAGGCTGACCTTCGTAAAAAGCCATTGCTAAATAAGCCTTTACCTCGCCGTCAGTCATAGCTTCAAGCATTGCTTTATAGTAGGCAGTTGGATGAGCGTGAAAATTATCCCTCACCGTAGTTTGCTCCATCAGTCTAATAAAATCGTCAAAGCGATCTAACGAAACAATCTCGGTAACCACCCCCTTTTTCTGACTGAGCCTAATGTTATAGCGAGTTTTAGGCTTCATACCCGCATAGAGCTCCTCCACAGTTTGAGTAAGATCTATAACTGAAGTAGTGGCCGGATTTCTTTCCACGATCTTGATCCCTCCAGGTTCTGTAATTGGTTCCATTCTAAGAAAAGCACCGTCTGCTAAGTTAGCTCGAATCTGACCGATCCGCTCGCTTATTTTGCGGCCGCCTAAAGGACCCTTTGGAATGAACCAATAAAATTGACCCGCTACTAATTCTGTTTGAATTGCTGTTGCTAAAAGTCCGCCATTTTCTTTTTCAAAAATTCGCTCCACACGTCTACCGATTGATTTTTGAAACTCACCCCACTCCCATGACTGCAAAAAAGCCCCAAAGGTTGGCGGGTTTTCTAGTACAAAATCATTCCATTCTTTCTGTGTCATAGACTTAAGACTAGATAAAATACATTAATTAAACCATTCCGAGCTTATTTAAAGCTTCTCTGATTCTGTCTTCCGTTGTTTGCGCTTCCAGTGTTTGCACTAGCGCTATGATATCTTTTCTTTGATAGCCAAGTCCAATTAAAGCTTCGAGTACATCTACATCTGCATTATTTTCTGCATTACCCTCGACTAGCACTCCTTTCATTTCCAGGATGATTTTTTGTGCGGTTTTTTTGCCAAGACCAGGCAAACTGGTGAGATAAGCTAGGTCAGAATTTAGGATATTTTTTCTAAGGGTTTCATGACTACTTACGCTCATTATTTTTTGCGCCGACTTTGGACCTACACCATTTATTTCTATTAGTTTTTCAAAAAAATTCAGAGCTTCCGCATCTTTAAAACCAAATAGTTCACGTCTATCCTCTCTTATTAGATCAAAAATAAATAAACATAGAAAATCGCCAGTTCTAGCCGTGAAATCGACTGCATAAATCCGGTAACCAACACCGCCAGTCTTTAATACCACAGAATCACTACCAGTTGAAATAACCTCGCCTTCTAGGTATGCAATCATAGGCCTTTATTTTAACCCGCAGGTGCTAAGTCGTCAAAAGACTCCGAGCTTTCTGAATTCGTTTTTCAAGTTCCGTTTGGTGTGTATCAAAATTAACTCTTAGCTCTGGATCCTCTACATAACGCTTTATATCTGCCATAATTTTCCCGCGCTCTGAACCAAAAGGTGTTTTTAATAATTCAAAAACCGTCTCACCATCTAAACCTGACGCTTTCAAAACTTGTTTAAATCTTTGATTTTGCACTTCTGAAATTTCCCGACGCCTTTCTTCTTTTCGATGCTTCGCTACCTCACCTTCAACACTCATAAATGCGAACACCGAAGTTAGATCAACACTGAAAGCTCCCTCCTCGTAATGCAAACTGCCAACTGACCCATCTAAAAATACGGCAGCGAGTAAAATATCAAGCGCTAAATCAACATCGATTTCCGCTTTACCAGCTCTGGCTATAAGTAGCTTGTAAACAGAAATTTGATTTTCGTCACGACCAAACTGAACAGCTTCCATATGATGCGCTATAACGAACTTTAACAGTTTTATTTGTTCAAGGTCCAAATTATATGCTTTCGTTAAAGTCTCTAGGGCAAGAAGTGCATCTGCTTTAAGTGCCTCGCTTTCATGACCGTAATAATGAACTCTAATCTCGTACTTATCGTAAAATTTGGCGACCTGCTCACTCCGACTAAGATGAGTCTTGTCAACTGAAAAAGCTTTAAATAGTTTGATATATGTTTGTTTTTCGGTCTCCGTTGCCTCTTGTTGCAAACGATATTTATGCTGACTAAAACCCTCCTTTTCACCTAAAGACCCAGCCGGCGCACTAAACGAAAGTGTCGCTGGTTTAGCAATATCGTGAGCTAAAATAAAAACTTCAAGCAGCTCCTTATATTTTTTTATAGTATTTTCCAAATGAACAATTTCAAGATTAAAATCCTTTCTAACAGCAAACTCCTCAATCTCAAATAGAGATTTTCCTTCAACGATCGACTTAAATCCAGCAAGTGTACGGACAATATTTTCTGAAATAAAGAAGCCTTCCGAGTGCCAAGGTGCAGACTGTGGCGTTTGTCTAAATTTTTCAAGCAGCTCAGTCGATATTTCCGCGTGCATTAAAATAAGCTCTGCTTTCTCAGTCAGTTCACTCTTCATCACGCTCTCCATCCACTCAGTCATAAACTGAGTGTTTATTGTTCTTTGTGGTTTGATTTCTGCAAACTCCATATAAAACTATTATACCAGAGAAATTCAAAAGACCGGCGTACTGATCTGTACCGGTCTCTTTTGTTTATTTTGCTAAATCCCAAATTAGATTAAACATTGCTCGAGCCGTGTCTGCAAAAACCTGACTTTCAATAATCACAACATCGATTTCTCCAGAGACGTCAATATATGCCACTTTATTTCCATAAATCATTTGCGAACCTCCGAACGTTTTCACTGAAGAAGGGATCATTCTGTACTTTGTAATTGGACGCGGTGTTCGAATATGACCGCGATGCAAATTCCGCACTGGAATTTTTGAATACCCCTCAACACCCCGAAGTCTAATAGTCTCCCGTTCATCAAGAACAGCATAGACAGCTTCGCTGTCTGAAAAATCCAGTACCTCATTAACTTTTGTAGCCAAAATATCTCGGAACAAAGCCTCCATTCCCGCAGTACCCGATAAGTATCTCACTTTTGGCTTGTTGCCAACTGCAAGCAGGCGTAGTTCAGGAATTACATTTTTAAAGTTAGTAAGCTGATCTTTCATTTCAGCCATCTGACTTTTAAAATAGGTTTCTAGCTTTACCGGATCCTCTGCTACAAACATTTTCTTCTTCTCTTCCTGAAAGGTACTAGCAATTCCTTTTTTCTGGAGTGCGTCGATTATCTCATAAGTTGCCGTACGTGAAATTTTCGAATCTTTGGCAATATTTTGAACACTGGCTGGACCCAAACCAAGCATTGAAAAATATACTTTTGCTTCTGTCTGCGATAGCCCTAAACTAGTTAATATTTGTTGTACTTTTTCAGAATTCATATATTTTTTATTGCTTTTATTTTACTATAACCGCAAGTACCTCGTCGAGGCTCGGAAGCTTATGATCATCCCGTTGAATCCCCCAGCAAGCGTCTCGGCCAAAAGTAAAACCGCCAAATTTAGCGTGCAAATCTTTCGCAAACTTTGACTCCTGTACATACATTCGGTGTTTACCTTGCACAATTAGTGTTTGCGGTGGTGTATCTGGATAATTTTCCGCGACAATGAACGATAGTGCGTCACGAATACTAATATCATCTGCAGTTGACCGAACGATAATCACCCCATCTCGTTCTTCCCGCTCTTCCCAGGCATCTTGAGCAGCATCCTCTTCTCGCTCGCGTCGTTCTTCCCCGAGTTCCATTGTAAGGGCGCGATAGTATCTAACAGCTTCTTTTCGTTCTGATTCTGTTAACTTTTCATTTTTAAGTTCCCAGATAAACCCGCGGTCTATAGCCCCAACCGCACGCACCATTTTTGCGTCAAAATCTAGTTCGTCGAGTCGCTTATCTGTAATTTTGAATAACTCCAAAAACTGCTCAAGTGAGCTTAGTTTTTGCATACGATCAACATCATCATATCTGTGATGATCAATAATCTTTAGCCTAAAACCTTCAGCTTCAAGTTCCGCTTCTATCTTTGGTCCTGGTAATTCGACAACTACTACAGTCGTTGTTTCAGGATTAGTTTCTAAAATCCTAGCTAGTAAATTTTTCTCTTTTTCTAACCTCGCGCCATGTGGCTGACCGGAAATTAAAGTTTTTAGATGTATAGCGCGGGCAATTTTTAAAATCATTAACGACTCTTCGTCGTTTCTTGGGCAAATCAACGTAATATTTTGAGTATCTTGCATACAGCTATATTGTAATAAAAAAGCATGGGTCGCGCCACCCATGCCGTGCAATTACCAAACAGTGATCTTTTGTAAGCCGTCCACCGTGTAGGTGATCGTGAGCGTCCCCTCATCCCTGTTTGGGACAAAGGTACGGATCTCATCGACCAGCAACCACGCACCTAGCACATAGAGGTAATTTTCAGTTCCCCTATGATCGCGCTTCATCACGGCAATGGGGGTTAAATCCCAGGTCGTAATGAGTGAAATCGTCTGCCTCCGCTTCGTGTATACCTGGTAGTGGTACACCCCTTCAACGTAGACTGCGTCGTTTGACTTCAGGGTCCAAGACCCGAAGTTCGGGAGTTCATAGGCCCCAGCTGGTGACATCACCAGCAAGAGGAGCAACATAAAGAGTAACATTGTACCTCCTGTAGTCATTGCACCACGCAAGTTCTGTAACGTCAACGAAGCTCATCCACGTTTTCGGGTGCTACTGCCTATTGATGCGTACCCGAGTAACTTCCACAGTTCCTCTTGAGTACCGATCACCCCGCAGAACTTCCGTTCGATAGAGGTAGCCGTGGCGAAGCCACTGAAACGTAACTCCCTCTGGACTCTGCCAGCTCGAGATCAGGGACCCGCGAACCATCCGGCCGTCCCAAGAGAAGTAGGTCTTCGGATACATACCCGAACTTTTTTCCATAATGACAACCTTGCCGGTCCAGCTACTAACACTCAGGTAGTGCGCTCCGCGGTAACGTGTAACCTCGTGGTGCACAACGCCGGGGATGTCGAACCGCTCCAACTCACCAACGTCCCTTGCCTGCGCAAAGGTGGTAAAGGTAAGAAAAAACACAAAGAACATGGAAACCTCCTAACAATTAGTGAACCATAAAAGTGCCTGAACGTCAACAAAAAAACTCTAGTTTTCACTAGAGTTTTTTCCTAGAACATTTTTAACTTTCTTTAGAACCTCTTCGGACGTTAGCCATGTTGAATCAATAATCTCCACTTCTTGCCTCAATGCTTTCAGCTCATCAATCTTATGCCAGAACAGTTCACAAGACTCCGCAGTTAGGCGACCACTTTTCAAAAATCCACGCTCTGAGGCTCGTGCCATAACCACCGCCTTTTCTGCCCAGAGAATGATTTCAAAAACTTCAGATGAAAAACTTTCAGCTATTTCACGATACTCGTTCAGTAGTGTATCGTCATAAATCATTTTATCGACAATAACGTCTCTGCCAAGTTCGAGCATTGTTTTTAAGATTGCTTTTGAAACCTCCTTTGATATTTTCCAGCGTTCCTCTTTATCAATATCGTCTTCATGATCAGCAATAAAACCATTTATTACATCAATATCGACTAGAAACGATAACGGCATTTCCGTGTGCAGTGCTTTTGCTAACGTACTTTTTCCTACCCCGCACGGCCCGTTTAAAATTATGAGTTTCATACTAGAAGCCAACCCAAACTTCTTGTTCGGCCACGCGGAATTCCTTTTGTTGACCTACATCTTCAACCTTATCCCAGTTTACTGAAGCTGAAAGTGTGGCATCAGACAGCTTATCTGCGTGCTCCTCAAACATTAGTTTCACTTCCGGAGATGCTGACCAAATTTTGAGTTCAATTCTGTCTTCAAGCGTAAGGTTGGCCTCTTTACGTAAACCATTCACCTGGCGCGTAATATCTCGAACCATACCTTCACGAACAAGGTCAGCAGTTAATTCAAGATTTAGTTCAACATTGAGTTCACCCTGTGTTACCTCACCATTTTTTACATTAACCTCATCCAAAATCACCGCCAAAATTTCTGGATCGATTTCACCACTTGGTAACTGAATGAAAATTTGCGAGAGCACCTGTTTTATTGCTCTACCTGACTCCTCACGAATGTCGAGTGCTCGGCTCACAATTGCTCGCGCTTCACCCATCTGCGCAATTATTTTAGTGTCGATCTCACTCACCTCTGGCCAATCTTCAAGATGCACTGATTTTCTTTCAGTAGTTGCCAAGAAACCACCCTGCACTTCCTGATAAACCATTTCCGCAATAAACGGAGTAAATGGTGCTGCCATTTTTGCAAACGTATCTAGTACCATTCTTAGGGTAGCCAATGCCTCGAGTTTATCTTCACCCTCAACCTTGAATCGATCGCGACTTCGGCGAACGTACCAAGTTGAAAGATCTGTTAGAAAGCTTTGCAAAACTCGCGCTGCTTCTTGCAGACTGTAGAGTTCCATTGCTTCGGTTTGTTCTTCAAGTGTTTCGTTCAAACGTGAAACTACCCAACGATCAAGGACGTTAGTTAGCGCTGGTTCACGACCATCATCTGCATCTTTGTAAAGTGCGTAGAAGCTAGTAACGTTATTTAGAATATTAATATATTTTTTCGCCACCTCGTCCACACCTTTTTCGCTGAAACTGATGTTTTCGGCGTGCACAACTGGCGACGACATCAAATAGTATCTCACTGCATCTGATCCATAGCGTTCCATTACGGTCATTGGGTCTGGGTAGTTCTGCAAACGTTTGCTCATCTTTTTACCATCCTCAGCAAGCACGATACCGTTTACAATCACGTTTTTAAACGCTGGCATCTCAAAAAGTGCGTTTGCTAAAACATGGAGTGTGTAGAACCAACCCCTAGTTTGATCCTGACCTTCTGCAATGAACTCAGCTGGAAAACCTTGCTCAAATTTTGACTCGTTTTCAAACGGATAGTGAAGTTGCGCGTACGGCATTGAACCAGACTCAAACCAACAATCGAGCACCTCTTTAATCCGAGTAAACTTTTTACCATCCCGTTCAATAACGATGTTATCAATCACGTGTTTGTGTAGATTATCAACCTTCACCCCAGACAGCTCCTCAAGTTGAGCAGCTGAACCCACACAAATAACCTCACCATCTTCGCTCTGCCAAATTGGCAGTGGTGTGCCCCAGTACCTGCTTCGAGAAATTGCCCAGTCGCGAGCACCTTCTAGCCATTTTCCAAATCGCCCCTCTTTCATATTTCCTGGCACCCAGTTTATCTCCTTGTTCGTGAGTACCATTCTTTCCTTTATTTTTGTAACATTTACAAACCAAGATGAGGTTGAGTAGTTAAGTAGTGGAGTTTCGCAACGCCAACAGTGTGGATAGCTGTGCACTAATTTTTTCTTAGCAAAAAGTTTTCCTTGATGCGCAAGATATTTGATTATTTCAATATCAACTTTTTGATTATCTTCCTTGGTTTTGACCGGACGATCAACATCGTAACCAGCTTCAACTAGTGGCTCCATCACTTCCCGAACAAAATGCCCATCCATACCAACATGCATAATTGGCGCCACGCGTTCCTTAAGTCCAAGATGCATATCGTCTTCTCCAAAACCTGGCGCAATATGAACAACTCCAGTTCCACCTTCGGTGGTGACGAAATCGGCAGTTACAACCCTAAAGGCGCCTGTATGATCCGCGTAAGCTGAAAATAAAGGCTCGTAAGTAGCTCCGACGAGTTCGGACATCGCCACCGGTTCAAGTATTTTATATTCAGTTTCCGCTAAAACTTTATCTGCCAGAACTTGAGCTAAAATAAACTGTTCACCAGATGATTCAGCTAATACATAATTAATTTTCTCGCCAACTGCAAGCAAAACATTTCCTGGTAAAGTCCACGGTGTGGTTGTCCAAGCTAAAACAGAAACGCCTGCGTACTTTCCGCTTGTTAACTTAAACTTAGCGGTAACGGAAATGTCGGTTACGTCTTGGTAGCCCTGGTTAACCTCAAAGTTTGAAAGAACCGTCTCACAACGCGGACAAATGTGCATCGGCTTACGACCTTCGTAAATAAAATCCTTTTCCCAAAGTGATTTAAAGACCCACCAGATCGATTCCATAAAAGGTAGATCCATAGTCTTGTAGGCGCTCTCCATATCCACCCATCGCCCCAGTCGATGAATAACTTTTTTCCACTCTTCAGCATAAGTCAAAACCTCAGCATGACACTTGTTATTAAAAACATCGACCCCAAAAGCCTCAATGTCTTTTTTAGAATTGAGCTCGAATTTTTTTTCAACAATATTTTCGATTGGTAAACCATGGCAGTCCCAGCCCCACTTTCGCTCAACTCTAAAACCACGCATCGTTTGGTAACGAGGCACCACATCTTTCATTACTGAACCTACCAAGTGACCGTAGTGTGGTAGACCTGTTGCAAACGGCGGACCATCATAAAAAACGTACGGTTTTCCCTGTGGACGCATTTCAACAGACTTTTCGAAAATTTGGTTCTCGTCCCAATATTTTAAAACGTCTAGTTCTAAATTAGAATGGCTCTTTTTTGTATCACTCATAATATCAAGAGATTACCAGGATTCCGGCTAGAAATCAAGAGATTTTTTTCAAGCTTTTCTTTAATATTATTTGCTTAAAAATGAGCTAATCGACATTTAAAGTTGGTAAATATCCCGTTTCTCTTCTAACTTTAGCGGTAATCTGGAACACTTACGGTCATATGACCATAAGTGGACCAAAAAAGAGGTGTTCTGGGTGCTCAAAATCC
>Ga0210044_10000092_pt1 | contig 122986 bp, 113 predicted proteins | sample CryGey13umfilter_2_FD_183959 | JGI IMG/M metagenome (GOLD analysis project Ga0210044, IMG submission 183959) | Groundwater microbial communities from aquifer in Utah, USA - Crystal Geyser 4/9/14 3 um filter (SPAdes) (version 2) | ecosystem: Environmental > Aquatic > Deep subsurface >... | reverse complement strand
ATGTACGGAATGAATTTCAGGTTTATGCCCGAGTTGGAACAATCTTGGGGATACCCGATGGCTATCGTGCTGATGTTGCTCTCGTCTGTCATCACGCTGATGTTTTTCAAGCGGAAAAACTGGTTGTAATAACTATCAAAAAAACAAGGTAAAAAATCAGTAACCCAAGAAATGCTACAGCTGTTTTCAGATTGGTTATAAAATTAATTTACTGAAATCCAATGGTGTAATTTATTTTTTTTACATTTGATAGTGTAAACTAACACTATCTATCATGAAAAAACTTCTACTCCTTTCGTTGCTTTTTCTGAGCGTTCCGTCCGCCTTTGGACAGATTCTCTCAAGAACCGAAGTTTGGCCTGACAATACTTGGTCAATTGCCGGAAGTTTCACGCCTGCCTCTGTGGTTTTAAACCCAACAACCACGGACAGCCAGTTTAAATTTGATGCATCCTTGGTGTCTCCATCCGGAGGGCCGACGCTTCTAACATTATCCTCTCCAACTATTGACTTAAAACCTGCCTTTGATGGGGGTGAAAAAGCACTTAAAGTTGATTTTAATATCGCATTTCAAACCTTTTCTGTTGGTGTTTTAGCCCTCAAATACTGGGATGCCGATACAAGTAGTTGGGTCTTTTTCCCGGATGGTACTGCAGAGATTGAAACCCTTGGCGATTTTGCAACATGTAGCCTTATGCCTGTATCTGTTTTTCTTAATTATTCGGGCTTCACAGTCAACCAGTTGCAAAACTTCAGATACCAGTTTATAATTGACGACCCGGGTAGCCAGATAACCGGTGTATGTTTATCTGCCCCAATTGTAACTTCTTTCGCGTGTGTAGATCCAAGTGGCCTAACCACTACGGTTATCAATGTTGACAATGCTACCATTGATTGGGTAGCCAATGGATCGGAAACCTTTTGGAAAGTGCAGTATGGTTTAACCGGTTTTACACCTGTCCCATTTACAAATTTCGGCTCGGGGTTGGAAGTAAATAGTCATCCGATTGTTATATCGGGGCTGAGTCCCAATACCACTTATGATGTTTATGTTGCTGCCGATTGCGCTAATGGAGATGGAGATGTATTCAGTAATCCGATCGGCCCTTTGACTTTTACAACGGCAACATTAAGCTTAGAAGAATTTGCAATCGACCATCTAAAACTCTCCTCAAATCCTACACACGGAAAACTGGAGCTGAGTGGCGTTAACATCAATGAAATTACTATTTACAATCTATCAGGCCAACAGTTATTTAACGGGAAATTTAATACTTCAAAAGTCAATTTAGATTTATCAACTTTCAACACCGGCCTGTACTTTTTAAAAGTATTCACTGATTTTGGAATCGGCGTTTACAAAATAATTAAAAATTAGTTATTAACCTGAGTTCGATTAATCCAAAATGCATCAGTTTGAGTGAAATTCCAAGAAGAATTTTGTATCGAAAACCAGTATTTTTGGACACAAAAACCTATTCTCGATACACTTTTCTCCCAAATTCTTGGGATCAAAGCACTCGAATTGACGGTTTTTGGATTCCATCATAAAAATAATCGAACTCAGGTTATTAGTTCTTGTATTAAACCGCTCGAGGTAAAATCTAAACTCTTTAAAGATTTTTAAATATTAAACTGTCGCAATATAAAAAGAGAGACTGCTTAAAGTCTCTCTTTTCTTTTCGTAGCGAGGACGGGAGTTGAACCCGTGACCTCCGGGTTATGAATCCGACGCTCTAACCAACTGAGCTACCTCGCCGTTTTTTCGGGTCGCAAATATAATCCTTAATTCGTAGCCTTCAAAGGCTTGCTAAAAATATTTTTAAATGTTTTTTATTCTTTAAGTTTTATATATCTTGTCGAAAATTAAATGGAATGCCTGCAAAACTAAAATTTGAATTAGAATTTACCATACGTGCCTCTCCTAGCATGCTGTTTCAGTATATTTCAACCCCTTCCGGCTTGTCTGAATGGTTTGCGGAAAACGTCAATTCACGAGGTGAAATTTTTTCATTTTTGTGGGATGGGTTCGAAGAAAAAGCCAAACTAATCAGTAAAAAGAATGATGAAAAAGTTAGATTCAGATGGCTTGAAGACGAAGACAGCAATAGTTATTTTGAAATGAAAATAGTGGAAGACGATATTACTAAAGATGTTTCTTTGGTCATAACAGATTTTTCGGAAGAAGAGGAAACCGAAAACGCAAAGCTATTATGGGAAAGCCAAATAAGTGATCTTAGGCATATTTTAGGTGCCAGCTAACTTTAACATTTTTAATTTACAATGATCAATTTCAACGGACTACTTTCTTCAAGAGAGGAATTTCGTCTTTCACTCAACAACCGCGCCTTCAAGTATGGCGATGCGCTATACGAAGATATTAAAATAGCCGGCGGGATCATCCTTTTTTGGGAATCGCATTATTTTCGTTTAATGGCTTCCATGCGGCTTTTGCGCATGAAGATCCCGGCTTACTTTGACATGGGTTTTTTAGAAAAAGAAATTCTCAAAACTTGTTCAATTCAAAAAGATGAAGCACACCTTATCCGACTAACAATCTGTCGAAAAGACAGCGAAAATTTATATGCCAAAGAGCAAAATATTGATTTTTATATAGAAACCACTTGCCATGTTGAGGCAGCATACCCGGCTTTCAAAAGTTTATTTGAAGTAGATTTATACAAAGATTTTTACGAGAATGCTTCCCTGCTTGCTACTATCAATACTTCTTCCAATCTCATTCCCATACTCTCCAAAATCTTTGCCGACGAAAACGATTTGGATGAATGCCTGATTTTGAATTCAAACAAAAATGTAATCGGCGCATCAATAGGCAACCTTTTTTTGGTGAAAGGTTATTCCGTCCTGACACCACCCGCAGAAGACGGTTGCAAAAAAGGGATATTGAGAAATGAAATCATAAAATTGATAAAAAAATCAGCACTTTATCAGCTTGAAGAAATTTCTATTTCACCTTTTGAGTTACAAAATGCCGATGAATTATTTTTGGTGCACATCAGCTACGGAATCATTCCTGTAAGCAAATACCGCAAAAAAGAATTCAACCGTCAAACTGCAGATTATATTTTGGAAAACCTCAACTTGAGCATCCAAGAAATAACCAAAGGAAAATAAACAACTTAATTCAGATTGGGGTTTTCAGGAGCGTTTGCCCAAAGCGCATAGTCTCCACCCAATCCTATCATCTGTTTTCGCCAAAACTCATCGTCCACGGCAGAAACAATGTCGGACTTGTAGGTGTTTTCAGATACTACCCACGAATTTTTGCGCAACTCTTCCTCCAACTGATTGAAGTCCCAACCCGAGTAGCCTAAAAAGAATCGGATGTCATTGGGAGAAATGTGGCCTTTGTTGACTTCATCAATCACTTTTTCAAAACTTCCACCCCAAAAAACCCCGGTAGAAATCTCCAAAGATCCCTCGATCAAATCGGATCTTTTGTGGATAAAGTACATCTGATCTGAATCAACCGGACCGCCGTTGTAAACCAAAAAACCTTTCTCCGCAGACGGAACGAAATCAGTCAATTTATAGCCATTTAACTTGTTGAGTACAAACCCCACCGAACCGTTTTCGTTGTGCTCTGCCAACAAAATGACAGCCCTGCTGAAGGTTGAATCAGTGAAAATGGAAGGCTCTGCTATCAGCAAGCATCCTTTTTCGGGTTTAATTGAAATCATAAGTAAGTTGTTTTTCAATGCATTAAAATTATAAGTTTTATTGAAATAAAAAAATATTTTTTCAAAATCCGTGTGTTAAATATATAATTGGCTGGAAAAAACCTAATTTTATAACAATAAATCAATAGATATCCATTTGAATATCTTTGCTAAAAATATTTTACTTTAAAAACACAGACAAGGACTGTTTGAAATTGTGGGATTCTCGGACATTTTTAACTTCCTTGATGTTTGAAATTGGAATCAATAAAAAAACGGCTAAAAGTCGAATTTTTTAATGGAGAAAATGTTCAAGCGTTTGAAATGTTGGTGATTGAGGTGTTTATATCTCCGATTTTCTATAAAATTAAAAACCTAATTTTAATATTTCCCCAACTATCTTGTATGGTGTATTTATTCGATTCTTGATTGTACCTTCTGTTTGCATGAAAGCTAATAGATTGATTTAAAAATGCTTATGTTCATTTGTTTTGCAGTTTCCCCAACCGTTTGAATTTTAAAAACTTTAAAAACCAAACCCAAAAACTTCTCTTATCTTTGCTAAAATTCATTGAATCTTAAAATGAAAGTTTACTTAGACAATGCGGCCACAACAGCCATGTATCCGGAAGTCATCGAAAAGATGATTGAAGTAATGAAAGAAAATTTTGGCAATCCCTCTTCAACCCACAGCTTTGGCAGGAAGGCAAAAACAGCTGTTGAAACGGCCAGAAAAAACATTGCCAAATTATTGGGTGTTACACCGGGAGAAATCATTTTTACCTCGGGTGGAACCGAAGCAGACAACCAAATTTTACAAAGTGCGGTGCGTCATTTAGGCGTTCGGAGAATCATCACTTCTAAAATTGAACATCATGCCGTGACACATACGGTCGAATCTTTGGAACGCGAGTTTGGTGTTGAGGTTGTTTACCTTCCATTGCAAGCAAATAGTGAAATCGATTATCCGGTTTTAGCGTCACTTTTAAAGGGTTCTCAAATCAAAACTTTGGTCAGTTTGATGCAGGTAAACAACGAAATTGGTACGCTTTTGGACATGCATCGTGTGGGAATGCTTTGTCGCGAAAACAATGCCCTGTTTCACTCCGATACGGTTCAGTCTATGGGCCACTTTCCTCTAAATTTCAGAGAAATCCCGGTGGATTTTGCTACTGCTGCTGCTCATAAATTCCATGGTCCCAAAGGGATTGGTTTTGCCTTCGTCCGAAAAAGTACCGGCCTCAAACCTGTCATACTCGGAGGAGAACAAGAACGCGGGCTTCGCGCAGGGACGGAATCTGTTCACAACATAGTCGGCTTATCTGAAGCCTTGACTTTGTCGCTCAAAAACTTGAACGAAGAAAGAGCCTATGTATCTGATTTAAAGCATTATTTTATTGAGAAAATCCGGGAAGAAATACCACAAGCTACCTTCAACGGGCTAAGTGCGGATATGGATAAAAGTACGTACACCTTGGTAAATACCCTAATCCCGATGGAAACTTCAAAAGCCGGAATCTTGTTGTTCCACCTCGACCTAAACGGCATAGCCTGTTCCAAAGGAAGTGCCTGTCAATCAGGTAGCCAAAATGGTTCGCATGTGTTGGCGGAAATTTTACCAAAATCGCTTCAAAACCAGCCTTCTTTGCGTTTTTCTTTTTCAAAAACCAACACACGGGAAGAATTGGATTATGTGGTGGATGTTATAAAAAAATTTATTGAAAACTAACCCATTTTTCCACATTCTTCAGTTGTTATATGGTAACGGTTTGATTAAAATCAAAACCACTTTTTCCTTTTAAACAACAACACGCTTACTACGGAAAGCAAGAAGGAAAAAAATAAAATAATCCAAAAACCATATTTGTATGTTTCCAGCCCGTTTGGTACATTCATCCCGTATAAACTGGCTATCAGAGTCGGAATCATCAAAATAATAGAAATCGAAGTGAGCTGTTTCATAATGATGTTCAAATTATTGGATATCACAGAAGCGTAGGCATCCATCATGCCGCTGAGGATGTCGCTGTAAATGTTGGTTGTCTCCAATGCTTGTCGAAGCTCAATTTGCACATCTTCCAAAAGCTCCAAATCAAGTTTTTTCTGAAGGCTTTTCACATTGCGGATACGATGCAACAGTATATCATTCCCTTTAAGCGAAGTGGTGAAGAAAACCAAGCATTTTTCCAATTGCAACAAAGTTTGCAGGTCTTCATTTTTGATGGATTTTTCCAATTCTTTTTCTGCCAATTTTATTTGCAAGTTGATGCGTTTTAGGTATTTGAGAAACCACACGCTGGATGAGAGATTGAGTTTCATCACCAAATCGAGATTGCTTTCTATCTGCACATTTTTCCTGCGGCTGTAAAACGCAAAATCTGAAATGACTTCATTATCAAAAAAACAAATGGTCAACAAAATGTCTTTTTTGAAAATAATTCCCATAGGCACGGTTGAAAAGGGAAGGCTTTCGTCATCAATTTTGACGGGTAACCGCAACACACACAATCGCCAACCGTCTTCTTCATCGATACGCGGTCGTTCGTCGATATCGCCTACATCACTGTAAAAATCTTCCGGAACTTTCAACTCATTTGCCAAAAATTGCAAATCCTCGTCCAATGGCTTGCTGATGTGTATCCAACAACTACTTTCCCATTGTGGGATTTCTTCCAAACCATGACCGTTTTTGTAGTAAGTAATCATTTCGGCAAACACTTTTGAAAATTCGCTCGACAAATATACGGATTGAAGTTTTACCGCTTAAGGTTTACTTTTTATTTTTAGGTGGCATCGGCCCGCGCAGGTGGATAATTAAACCATTGAGAAAATTGCGCAAAATCTGATCGCCACATTCCATATATTTTGGATGGTCTTCGCTTCTGAAAAAAGCAGACAATTCACTGGTTGTGATTCTGAAATCGACCAATTCAAGAATTTTCACGATTTCATCATCACGCAATTTTAAGGCTACGCGCAACTTTTTAAAAATATCGTTGTTGGTCATGAATATTCAGGGTTTCAAATGTGTTGCAATCCAACCGCTAAAGTACGTCAATAATTTGAAATGAATTTTGGTTAAATTCGTAGGTGTCGCCCTTCTTTTTAGAAAGCAAGAGTTCGCCTATCGGTGAAATTGGGGAAACAGCATAATAGATTTTCCCGTCAATTTCAATTTTACCGGCACTGATAGATATAAAGTACTGAGCTGCATTGGTTTGAACCAAGCTCCCCATCCATACGTTTGCGGTGAAAATTTGGGTATTTATTTGCTTGAGTTGTTCTTTTTGCTGTATGGCTTCGGCCAAGTAAGTATTGTACTTTTCAAAATCGGTATGAAGCTTTCCCGCTCCCGAATCGTCCGACTCATCACTGCTTTTTTCCATGCTTTCAAGCGATTCTTTGATTGTGGAAAGTTCGTTTTTGTAATTGGAGATTCGTTTGTCAATATAATCCTGACAAACCTGATAGAGTTGCTCTTTTAAAGTCATGCATAAAATTTAGGCTGCAAAGTTAAACTTATTTTAATTTGAAAATGTAGCAATTTGAAAATCCTTAAGTCATCGCATCATCGAATCATCAATTACCGGGTTGGGCTCGGGATACTTCCTGAACTTCATCCATCACCCGAAGCAGGTTTTCTCCCCAAAGCCAAGCTATTTCTTTGTCTGAATAGCCGCGTTTAAGCAATTCTAAGGTTACATTCAAAGATTCGGAAGCATTGTTCCAACCTAAAACACCGCCACCGCCGTCAAAATCGGAGCTGATACCGACGTGGCCGACACCTAACTTGTTAATCAAATAATCGATGTGATCGACAAAATCGGAAACGTTCACCAAATCCATTTCCGATTTGAGTTTGTTTAATATCGGTTCAGCTGCTTTTTGTACGGTTTCAAATTTCGCAAAATAGGCTTTGCGCGTGTCGTCGTCTAATTTTTGAATAGAATCCCGTGTAAGAATGGTGATTCCGAGGCTGTCGCCAACTTTCCAATAAAGTGCTTGGCGGGCTTTGACAAATTTGTCGTTTTTAGCTTCATTTACATAAGCTCCAAAAGCTACCGTTTGTACCACCCCACCGTTTTGTTTGACTAACTCGAGTAGCTCGTCATCTAAATTTCTGCTGTGGTTGCAAAGGGCTCGCGCCGAAGAATGCGAAGCAATCACAGGAGCTTTGCTCAAGGCTATCATCTGTTTAATCGCCTCTTTGGATGGATGGGAAATGTCAATCATGATGCCCAATCGATTCATTTCCGCAACTGCTTTTTTGCCCATTTCGCTCAATCCGTTGTGAAGCCAAATACCATCGAGCTCGCCGGTATTGGAATCGCTGAATTGACTGTGACCGTTGTGTGCCAAAGACATGTAGCGCGCACCGAGTTTATAAAATTTTTCAATATTTTTTAAATCTGTCCCAATCGGGTAAGCATTTTCAACGCCGATCATGGCCACTTTTTTTCCATTGCTCACAATCCGTCTGACATCTTTCGAACTCAAGGCGAGTTCGATTCTCTCCGGAGCATATTCTTCACAAAGTTTATGAATGACGGTGAACTTGGCCATGGCGTTGGCGTAAGCTGCTTGATAACCTGTCGGCGTGAGCTCGCCTTGGCCGGTATAAACAATCATCCAACTGACATCCAAACCGCCTTTTTCCATTTTCGGCAGGTTGACTTGGGTGTCCAAATTTTGTGTGTAATTATGGTCTATGGTGAAATTTTTCACATCGATGTCGTTGTGGGTGTCGATGGTGATGATGCTGTCGTGCAATCGTTTGGCGTGTTCTTCAAGAGAAATTGGTATTTCGATAGGCGTATCTAACAAAGCGGTTGATTCCATTTTTTTTTCCGGTTGTTTACAAGCGGTTACCGAAGTTAAAACAATCATTAACAGTAGTTTATATTTTTTCATGCCTTTTGTATTTTTATATAAAATGTCATTGAAGTTTTAAAAGTAAAAAAACAATGGCATATATCGATGCTTTTTTTGAAAATCAACGTATTTCATTTTTTCATAGGAATTATATCAAAACCTCTTTGATTGGGGAAATCATAGCCACAGTGTTTTTTTATTATATTTCAAAATGGTAAAATTGTTAAAATAATTGTACGTTGAATAGATTTAAAAACACAATGAACCATAGATTTAACAATTTATAAACTTAATGGAATCTAAAAATAGAGAAATTTGAAGAAAATAACTTTTTAAATTGAATTGATATGAAGAAAATTTATTATTAGATTATTGCCATCGTCGCCACAGGTATTTGTGGTTGCCAGCCGGAATCAGCAGATTCAGTCTTGGCTGAAAATCAATCTCCATTAGAGATTCTTCAGGCCAATTTCACTCTTGACACTATGGATGATCCGGTTGGGATTATGAAGGGCAATCTGAATGTAGTTTGGAGTAGCTATAAAGTTTATCCTTTTGAAGCGGTAACTTGTTATGAGTTTGGATTACAGCAACTTGTTAAAACAAATGCAGAGGATGGAATTGGAAAAACAGATTCGTTTACGCTCACTGCATTTGTGGATAGCCAAGGTAAACCTCATTACTATATCTCACGGTTCATGTCTTACGATGAGTCCGGTAATTCACCTGAATATTTTAATTTAGGTGATTTTACGGGGATGAATTATCTTTACGGCATGGATGGAAAATTATCGTTGATGCAATTTGTAAAAAATGGAGTGGCACAGTCAACAGTTGTAGATATATCCGAATCAATAGAAGGGCTACCTACAATACCTGAGCAGTGTATGCAAAAGGCTCCGATGAATAGTGCTACTTGTACGGATTCTCTCAATTGCGCCTTGGAATTTGATCGAAACGGCGGTAGCGGCGGAGGCGGTTGTGGTGGATCGGGTGGTTGATTTGGCGGGTATATTTTACAAACAACCAATTATTTTATTACACAGATTGGTATATGAACAGGGGCAACGGCAACTGGGAATATCAAAATAGCCAATACAATGGATCATCCTCAGAATATGTATGGGTAAGTTCCGGTACATCAAGTGGATACAGTAAGAATGCTTACACCTACGGCGAAAGGGATTACGCGACGAATAGCGAACGTTACCTTGATGAAAGGCCCGACAAAAAACCGGACTACGAATTGTTGGTGGACAAAAAGAAACTGAGGGAACAATATCCCTGTGTGTATGAAGCCCTTATGGGATTGGTAAGATATACGAACGACCCCTTGAAGCCTGAGATATTTCAGGAGGCTATAATCCGGCAGATTTTGAACAACCGGCCACGCTTACGGAGTTTATTCTTTCGGTATTTAATTCTTCCAGAGAATATGATTATGTAATACAGGTTGGCGATATAGGGGATAAAGCAAATGCCCAAACGACCCAGAAAAAAACTGCCATAAAAACAACCTATATCACGACTGTATCAGCAATATATGCAAAAAAAGCAACCAGGCTTTCAATGGCGAGGACATTGATACATGAGTCTTTACATGCTTATTTTTTAAAGTTGGGGTACATCGGCTCAGATTTTTTGTCAAACCTTAACACTATTGCCATTGAAAAGGGATTTATTGGTCCAGGTTCTCTAAACGATGCACATCACGAATTTATGGCTGCCTATGTTACTGCCATGGCCGCTTCCCTAAAAAGATGGGACACCACCAACGGCTCAGGTGGTACTTTGGGCGATGATTATTACACATCCATGGCTTTTGGTGGATTAATGATTGAAGCTAATCCAAATGATGGTTTTACTTTCAATGATGCTGCAAAGGCTTTGATAAACAATCCGAAAAAGGAAAATGAAATACTTCAAATTATATTCAATGAACAAGAAGGAAACACAGACGCTAAAGGGGAAAAATGCGATTAAATTATTGCTTATTACTCATATCTTGCTTTTTATAAATGTAACTTCAGTGCAATCGCAAACTTGGCTCTATGGAAGCTATAAAAACAACGAGGGCATACAATTAGGAGATATTTATGCTTACTATACATTCACAAAGCAAGGGACTTTCGAATTTCATCAGGGTGGTGATTTTGGAGACTATGGCTATGCAATAGGATCTTACCAAATACAGGACAACCTGCTGCTTATGGAATACACCACCGAGCCTACTTTGATAACTACCGTAGAAAAGCGGATTTGGGATACCTTTTGAGATTCCATAACCGTTAGATTTAAAGAAATAGACCCAGAAAGTGATTGTAATGGTTTCTGTAGTTATGTACATTACCAAAGCAAGATTTATCAGAAGGAAAAAGGTAAAGACTTAGAAATTAAATTTAAAGAACAAAAAGAACCGCTTGTGTTTCTAGTTGTAGATTACTTGTTGAATAGTTTTTACATTTCCGTGTCGGGTAAAAGAAGTTCTGAGATAAGCATCAAAAGACATTTTAAATGGAACAACCCCTTACCTTATTCAGGCTTTACCCAAAGAGCCAAAATATTATCTGTAAAAGACGGTTTGGTTACTGCAATAGAATTTGAGGATGGGGCAAAGATTTTTTTGCAGGAGTAAAAATGTTTTAAGTTTCTATCAACAATTTAAAAACTTTTTTCATCCTATTCTCGTTAAGTGTAGCCCTCTCAATAGATTTAGATTAAACAGCAACCGCATACTCGAAAATCTGTACGTTACTTTTCAGGCGTTCGCAGACGATGTTCATCATGCGCTTATTCAACGCCGATGAATTTTGAATGTAATGAAGGTATTCATCCAAGGTAAACTGACCGATAATCATTCCTTTGATGGAATTTCTAAACTTGATGTCTTTCTGAATCGCGTTTTCAATATAATGCAGTTTTCGTTCCGGCGTCAGGGTGTAAAAAACATTTTTAAGCTTGGCTGCATAATTCCTGAACACTTCAACAAGCAAATCGTTTTGGAGTTTGATAATGGGTCGAAGGGTTTGATTTTGAAACCTTTCATCCGCTGTCATTTGGCTGTTTAGAATAATCCCCTCTATGTTGGGGCGCATTGCCAACAGTTGTGTGTCACGTGTTTCCATGAGTTTTTTATAAAATTACATATTTTATAAACAGTCACGATTTCAATAGTCGGAGAGTTTTTAACGATGTTGTCAACAATTTAGGTGTTTGGCCTAAGCTTGGGTAAATATAAAGCATCAAAAAAATATTGATTTAAATCCTGCGTTTAAAAAAACCGATTTGCTAACCTACCCATCTAACGAATTGAGAAATATTGAAATAAACAAACCACTTTCATACTTTTTTTTATTCTGTTTCTCCAAAAAAACACTCAATTTAGCTCTTAGTGCTTAGTTACCGTGAACATTTTTCGTTGCAGCCCAATCCCTTTCAGCGTCAATGATTTCCATCCTTTTGGAAGAATCGGGTTTTTCTGAACGATGCCTTGATCGGTAATGTCTAATCCACCAAAGCCGAATAAAACAATTTGAAGCATGCCGCCAGCGCCGGTAGCAAAATAAGGATTGTCGCTCGTTGCTGATTCGGCCAATGCGCCAAATGGAGGCCTTTTATTGGGTTCATACGATTTTTTAAAGAGGCGATAAGCTTCATCCGGATTTCCTAATCTGGCGTATAAAACCGCAAAAATAGAGGCTCCCATCGCCGGCCCTTCGTGTGATATGCGAGGTTCATAATATTTTAAATCTCTCAGCACAGCTTCTTTTTCGGTAACGATGTGTAGTGGGTATGAAAGCAGATTGGCATCGGCCTGTTTGATAATCTCCCCCTTGTAAGTACTGTTTTCTTTGGTTGTCCCGTCCTCAAATTTATGAATCACAAGTTTGGATGCATAATCACTCCAATCCGGGTTTGGGATTTTGCCAATTTCGTTGGCAGCTTTTACGGCAAATTGAAGTGCTGTAATCGCCGAGCCGTTTGTGAAAGCATTGTCGTCGATATTCGCGATAAATTCGTTGGCTCCCACCACATTTTTGATGGAGTAACTGCCATCCTGGTTTTGAACCGACCGGCTCACCCAATAATCAGCAATCTCTTTGAGCATGGGATAACCACGTTCTTCCAGCCATTTTTTATTTTTGGACACGCGGTAATAATTCCAAAAAGCGATGGCTACATCCGCCGTGATGTGGTGTTCAAAAGTTCCGGTCAAAGCCCATGAAGGCGTGGCTTCCTCTCCGGTATCATCGCTTTCCCAAGGGAACATGGCTCCTTTGTAACCAAAATTGATTGCTTTTTGTTTGGCTTTTTCTATCCGATCCGAGCGATAGTTGACCAATGAGCGCGCAATATCCTGATTTAAAAGCAAAAGCGGGGGAAACATCCACAATTCGGTATCCCAAAAAATATGGCCGTTGTAGTTTTGAGAGGACAATCCCATCGGAGCAATGCTCAAATTGGAGTCGCCGCGCGAAAAAGCGTACAAATGATACAAGGCCAAGCGCACGTCCAATTGCGATTGTAGATCACCTTCTATGATGATATCTCCTTCCCAAAGCTGATCCCAGAGGCGGCGGTGTTCGGTCAATAAAGCATCGCGAGAAGTGAGCAGGTTAAATATAACGAACCGTTCGGACTCGCCCTGTGGATCGTCAAAATCTTGCGTTGAACATTCGGCGGCTGTCCATGCAAAACGATAAGGAACATTTTTTTTGAGCTTGTTTTCAAACGAGAGTTGGTTGTTGTAATCGGATATTTTACGGTGTTTTAATTCGGGGCGTTGGTGTTGGCGGGTCGAATTGATGTCGTGCCAAACAAAGGTTGCAGATGTTGAAACCACGTGCCTGCCCAATCGGCTGGTGGCTACAGTTTGCAAAATTGGCATGGTGGTTTCTAAATCTTGAAGTACACGAAACGTACTCAGCGGTTTGTGGTATTCTTCGGGCGTTTCTATCTTTCCGGTAACTTCGATTTGGATGTCTTTTTTTGGAATAATATTGAAATCAATGTATCCACTGTATTGCACATTGCGTAGCGTATAAATCGTGTAAGAGACTTCTGCTTTGTCTTTGAAAGTGAAAGCCGTTGTGAATGCGGCTTCTTTCATGTTGAGCGTTTGTTTCCAATTGCTAATATTGGCTTGGGTGATACGCTCTCCATCGATGGAAATTTCCAAATTTCCAAAATTCATACCCAATAATATTTTGCTCACACCCAAATTGGATTCCTTGTCATATACGTTGTTTAGTATAATCGATTTGACTTCAAAAGGTTTGTCATCGGGAAGTATGCCAATGCGCCCGTTGGCGGAAACGATACCGGTGTATTGATTGACTTTTCCGCTGCTTACAGACCAACCGTCTGATTGGGCTTGGGAAGCCAAAGAAAACAAGAATATGAATAGAATATAAAAATTTTGAAAAGACCGGAAGGATAGAGAGCTAATGGGTTTCATTAATACAGGTTTTTAATTTTTGATAAAAATAAGGAATGTTTTTGAACCATGGATGGTTTTTACAAGCCTAAATTTGCAAAGCATCAGTATTGTGGTTTCTGGTTTAATTTTTTTTGTTTGTAATTTGAATTATAATTCATACCCTTTGCTATTGGCAGACAGTTTAATTATTGAAAATCAAAATTACTTGTAACATTTCTTTAACTTTGTAAACCAATACTTAAAATTTAACCTAAAAAACTTATTATGGAAGAAATTCAAAATCCCAAAACATCCAAACACGCGCTTAATTTCGGAATTTTGTTGGGTGTGGTATCTGTCGCACTCAGTGTTACTTTATATGCACTCAATATGCAATTTGAAGGTGGTTGGTTTGTAACCTTGATATCCATTGCAATTACAACCGTAATATTAGCTTTGGCGATGGCTCAATTTAAGAAAGAAAACCAAGGTTGGCTCAGTTTATCCGAAGCCTTAAAATTAGGGCTTGGAGCAGCTTTGATAGCCGGACTTATTTCAGCTATTTATCAATTGGTATTGACTCAGGTAATCGATCCAGAATACATGAATAAACTAGCCGATTTTCAGTACCAAAAAATGATTGAGTCCAATCCGGAAATGACTCAAGAACAATTGGATATGTCGGTAAACATGATGAAAAAGTTCTCATCCCCCTATATTGTTTTTCCGGTTACGATAATTATGAGTCTTTTCTTCGGTTTCATCATTTCTATGATTCTCGGCCTAATCATGAAAAAACAACCGGCTCAAAACTAATTTTTATCAGTACTTTTGACCCAATCAAAGGTTAAAACATTACATGCAACTATCGGTCGTCATCCCGCTTTATAATGAAGAAGAATCTCTGAAAGAACTTCACGGTTTGCTGTCAAAAGTGTTGCAAACGCAAGGATATACTTACGAAATTTTGCTGATAGATGATGGCAGCACCGACAAATCGTGGAATCAAATAAGCCGATTAGCCGTTACAGACCCGCATGTGCGCGGATACCGGTTTTCTAAAAATTTCGGCAAGTCGCAGGCACTGCACTTGGGTTTTAAAGAAGCGTGTGGAGAAGTAGTCATGACGATGGATGCCGATTTGCAAGACAACCCGGAAGAAATCCCTGCTTTTGTCGAGTTGATTACCCGGCAAAATTATGATTTGGTGTCGGGGTGGAAAAGAAAACGGTACGATTCTTTTTTTGCTAAAAACCTACCGTCCAAACTGTTCAACTGGGCGGCTCGAAAGACCTCCGGATTGAAACTACACGATTTTAATTGTGGCATCAAAGCATACAAAAATGAAGTCGTCAAAAACGTAGATGTTTTTGGTGAAATGCATCGGTACATTCCGGTTTTAGCCAAGAACGCAGGTTACACAAAAATTACTGAAAAAATAGTGCAACACCAATCGAGAAAATACGGACAAACAAAATTTGGCATGGAACGGTTTATCAATGGATTTTTGGACTTGGTCACGATTTGGTTTCTATCCAAATTTGGCAAACGCCCGATGCATTTTTTTGGTGCGTTGGGCGTGCTCATGTTTCTATTCGGTTTTATAGCCGCGGCCTACATTGGTGGAATGAAAATATACAAGCTCATTTATTTGTATGAACCCGCACGCTTGGTGGCAGACGACCCGTGGTTTTATATCGCGCTGACTTCCATGATTTTGGGTGTGCAATTTTTCCTTGCCGGTTTTATTGGTGAAATGATTTTGCGCAATGGAAAGCAAAAAGAACGATACCGGGTAGCCGAAAAAATCTAATTTTAGTCAAAAGCCAATAGACGTGTAAGTTTTTAGTCTTTAGCCTTTAGTTTTTAGTGCTTAGTATTTAATTATTCAACCCTCAAGATTTACTCAAAACTCAAATAAGCCAGCAACCAGTAACCTGTAATCATTTCAAACTTTGCAGTTAATCAAGAAAATAACTAGCCCGCAGAACGATTTGGTTAAATATTTAATCAGGTTGCAGGAAAAATCTATTTTCAGAAAAAAAGAACAACTTTTTTTGATAGAAGGAATCCGCGAAGTTGTTTTGGCTAAAGAGGGTAAGTACGAATTCGATAAACTGCTTTTTTGTCCGGATATATTTTCTGGAATTGATAATTTTATCAAGCAGGTTTTACCCGAAGTAGAAATCATTGAAATTTCTCTTTCTGTTTATCAGAAATTGGCCTATCGCTCAAATACGGAAGGTATATTGGCCGTTGCTAAAATGAAACCAAACACCTTGGAAGAGCTCCGTTTTGAAACAAAAAATCCGCTGGTTTTGGTGGTTGAGTCCCCCGAAAAACCGGGAAATTTAGGAGCTTTGTTGCGTACTGCCGATGCCGCCGGCATAGATGCGGTAATAGTGGGCAACCCGGTTTCCGATTTTTACAATCCCAATGTCATCCGATCGAGTGTGGGAACGGTTTTTACCAATCATTTGGCGATGGCTTCAACATTGGAAGTGATTGCTTTTCTTAAACACCACGACTTCAACATATTTGCGGCAGCACTATCAGCCTCCGAGCCTTATGATTTGCAAAATTATACGGAATCTACCGCTATTGTGGTCGGCACGGAAGCTACAGGGCTTTCCCAACCTTGGCTCACGGCATCTTTCAAAAATATCATAATCCCGATGGAAGGCGCCATTGATTCACTTAATTTATCCGTTTCGGCATCAATTTTAGTTTTTGAGGCCAAACGGCAACGGGGATTTAGCCGGATTTGAATCAGAAAATAACCCCTGGGTTCATATTTAGGTTATTTGCCTTTCTTGAATTCCAATCGGACGGGGTGGTTTTTTAACTCCTCTAAATATTCTTCCATCACAAAAGATTTATTTTCAAAGGCGGGATGCACATTTTTCTTGTTTTGAATGCGCAACAAGCTTGTTATATAACGCCTCGCTGCTTCTTTCGATTCTAAAATCAGCCCCGGCACCGGCACACTGTTTCCTTCTTCGTCTTTAGCTACCATGGTAAAGTAAGACGAATTGCAATGCCTGCAAATGCCTTTGCGAATGTCTTCGGATTCTACCCGGATGCCTATCACCATAGAAGTCCTGCCTACATAATTGACAGAGGCTTTCAAGGTCACCAATTCGCCAACCTCAATCGGATTGAGGAAATCTACCCGCTCAACGCTTGCTGTCACGCAATAACTTCCCGAATGTTTGGATGCACAGGCAAAGGCAATCTGATCCATTAAAGACATGATATAGCCGCCATGGATTTTCCCACTGAAATTGGAATGAGAGGGAAGCATCAACTCAGAAAGTGTAATCGCTGAATCTGAACAGCGTTTGTAGGTTTTTTCCATTGAATCTATTGATTTTAGGGTTTTGAGAAAGTAAGAAATACTTTAAGGGCTCATAGGTTAATCGTAATTCTTGCTAAAACTTAACACAAACGGCTCAAATCTTTTGTCGAATGAAGAAAATAGTGTTTCATCTCGCTATTTCAGAAAATATCTTCTTCTAAAAAAACGAACGAAAACAAATAAAATAAATGGGCAAAAAGATGGAATTAATAGGTTGATAACCTGATAATTTTTTCCACTTTTTTCAATTTTTTCAACATCCAAATAGCTTATGCGATATTGCTTGTTTCTGAGTTTTAAAGGTGTCAAATCATCTAAGAGATAGTTCACTGAATTGAGTAAAAAATCTTTGTTGCCATAGCGGTTTCCAGTCCATTTATCAAAGCCTAGCGGCAGGGATTTCCCTTTATCCAATTGTGATTTGAAAATGTCACCATCTGAAATAACCAACATTTTCGACTTTTTTCCGGTAGATTCAAATGTAGCCAATGGAAAAGGTAAAACCCGGTTTTTATAAGCCGAGGTGAAGGTGCCTTCTAACAATACGGCTACCGGAAAATTTCCCGGGCCGTAATCATCGCTTTCTGTATTGGCTATGGTCTTGGAAATGTCGATAACCACAGGTGCCCCCACTAATTTTGCCAGCATCGAACTTTGCAACAAAATTGTTTTTTTGATTTGGTTGGGCAAAGTATCAATCGATCCGGCAAATTCAAATTTTACTGTTTCAACCCGACTGGTTATGGCGTAGTTTTGATCCGGGATAATCAAGGGAGAATAAACCCACGGAACTGAATTATAGCGTGTTGCATCACCTTCGCCGGAGGTCAAAACAATAGGGGTAGCATATTTGTCTTTGATTAAATTAGAATTGATACGAAGACCGTATTTGAAGAAAAAATCAGCTAAATTTAAGTCTTCGGGTATGCTCAGCATCTGTCCGGACGAGTTGTAAAGGCTGTCTAATTCTGCATTAACTCCATCGAGGCTCCAAAGCATCCTGCCGCCATTCATTACGTATTGATCCAAAACAAGCTTTTCTGCTTCTGAGAAAGCTTCGGTGGGTTTTGCCACGAAAACCAAATCATATTTTTTGATGTCTTCTAAGGTTTTGTAAGGGTTTTTGGCAACTGAATCCAACGTAAAAGGAGCTAAGTTGTAGAAATCCCTTAAGGCACTTAAACCATTTATTAAATAACGATCATCCAATTCGCCATTGCCTTTTAACACGGCTATCGAAGGATATTTTTTCAAAAAGAGCTGGTTCAGTTTGATGCTGAAATGGTATTCTAATTGTTCAACTGAAACGGATACTTGCGCATCATCCTCTGTAAAAGGTTTTTCGGCCAACAGGTTGATGTTTACCACTTTTTTATTGTCAATGGAGGCTACCGCCCAAGGGAAAATGATGGTTTGTGAAAGTTTTCCTTTCTTTTGTTCGCTTATTTGGATGGGTTGCAATCCGAAACCGATGAGTCTGTTTACCACCTCTTCAGATACATCTTCGTCTTCCAGCGGATTGATAAAATTGAAGGATATCAACGGATTGACGGTTCTGAATTCTTCCAAAATCTGCTTCGTTTCCGTTTTCAGTTTACGATAGGATGCCGGTAAATCGCCTCCCAAAAAAACATCGATATAAATTGGTTTGTCAGCTATTTTCAACAAAGCCGCAGTCTCTTCAGAAAGTGTGAACCGCTGATCTTTGGTAAAATCAAACCGATGATAAAATCGGTTGGAAAATAGAACAACTAAACCGACTCCAATCAAGATTTTCGCCGTATTCAAATAAACCTTTTTGGGATGGTAGCTGAATTTGATTGAGATGAGTGCAAAACAAATCCATAAAAAGAAAGTTGTTAAACAGCCAAAATAAACCAAGCTCCGCGAGTCCAAAACTCCTTTTCCTATACTGTCTATGTGATATTTGATACCCAGATTTTCAACAAAGAATTCATAACTACCGAAGGAAAAGAGTTGAATCAACTGCTCAAAACCAAAATAAAAGAAAAATGAAAGTATAACAGCAAAGACAAACGAAAGCAACTGATTGCCCGATAAAAGGCTGCAAAAAACACCCAGAGCACTCAAGGCCGCTGAAAGCAGAATCAAACCAAAATAGGAAGCTGTGGCAGCACTCACATCTAAGTCTTCAGGATTGAGTGCCAATTTCCGGATGGCGTAACAATAGAGTAGCGTAGGCAGAAAAGTGAATACAACAACAGTCCAAACGGATAAAAACTTATTGAAAACCAAATTAAACGCACCGATTGGTTTACTTAATAGGAGTTGGAGCGTGCCGGTTTTTTTTTCTTCCGAAAAACTTTTCATGCTCATGGCGGCTGTTAGGAAAATCATCAGCCAGGGTGCCAATTCAAAAAACAAGCCCAAGTCTGCAAAACCCGAATTGAGCAAATTAAAAGGACCTTCGATTACCCATAAAAACAATCCGGTTGCCAACAAAAAAACAGCTATCACCAAATAGGTTGAAATAGAAGAAAACAACTCTGAAATTTCTTTTTTATAGACGGCAAAATTCATTGGCAAAAATTAATCGACTTTTTTAAATTCGGATAAGCTCCAAGCCTGAGGTTTGTCTTCAAAAAGTGCCTTGGTATATGACCAAACCTGATTGAAGAGTTCAGATTTTCTGTAGTTTTCTAAGGCTGCTTCATTTTCCCAAAAACTATAAGTAAAAAACACGTTGGGAAAATTTATATCCCGATACAGTATCAAGCCCTTGCAACCAGTAAAATGCCGGATTTGATTTTTGTTCACATCGAAGTGATTCAAAAAAGTACCGACTTCGTCTGTTCTGAAATGCATTTTTACGATTCTTGTAAGCATGGTATTTAAATAAAATTGATGGTTACCGTATCCCAATAATTCAATCCCAATAGGGAAGAAGCACCCCCGACGGTTTGTAAATTACTTCTAAAAATTGCCAGCTCCAAATAACCCGAACTGTTGAAAATTGCCAACTTTTCGCCATCGTAATTTCGGTCTTCCTTCGGAATATTAAAATCAATAAAATCGGAATACTTATCATGGATCTTTTTGATTTTGACACTTCTCACACTCAGTATATAGTCTCTGTTTTGACCGATTTTCTCAAACAATGACCGATGAATATTGCTCACCACATTTCCGTAATTGTCAATATAAATAACGGTTCCGATAATTTGATTTGCCTCATTGTTAACAACGGGGATGAGACCGCGGGATTGTTTCATCTCAAAAATTTCTTCTCCCAGTGAATCGATAGGTTCACCGTTTATGAGTTTACAAGCCGTATCAACAAAAACTTCCAAAACGGGAAAGTTACTTTTTGCTGACATTGGATGTTTGAGCTCGATTATTTTTTCAGGCTTTTCTTCTGTGATGATTAAAGAAAGGAGGCCGTTGTTTGCACAGACAAAATAATGTCCGTTGAGCAAAACGGCCAGATGTTTATTTTCAACCGTATATTCCGAATCAATACCGATGATATGAACGGTGCCTTGGGCAAAATGTTTGTAAGTGTTTTTTAAAATGTAAGAAGCTTCCGCACAGTTGAACGGAGAGACTGTGTGCGAGATATCAACAATCCGGACAATATCTGATTTGGAATAAATAGCCCCTTTAACTGCCCCGACATAGTGATCTTTCTCTCCAAAATCAGTAGTCAAAGTTATGGTTGGCATAAATAAATTGTTGATAGTTTTTCAGTTAACGACCATAAATTATCATTAACTTTGTTGTGCAAATCTAAGAAAACTTATCTTTTAAATTTACCTTAAAAACAACTCATTTGAACGAACTTATCATTGAACTCACCGAAGTAAGCCCCAGAGATTTTTTTGGCCAAAATAACGTTAATATTCAAAGCATCAAAAAGTATTTCCCTAAACTTAAAATCATAGCCCGGGGCAACAAAATCATCGCTTTAGGAGATGAAGATGTCTTGGAAGAGTTTGAAATAAAATTCGACAAGCTCACGTCCTATTTCGGAAAATACAACAAATTGGACGACACGGTCATCGAACGCATCCTTACCGAAGTGAACCACAGCACAGAAGAAGCAGATTACGATCAAGTTCTTTTGCACGGCGTGAGCGGAAAACCCGTGAAACCCATGACACCTAATCAGGTGAAATTGGTGCAGATGATTAAGGAAAAAGACTTGGTTTTCGCTGTGGGACCTGCCGGTACGGGAAAAACCTATACGGGTGTTGCCATGGCAGTCAAAGCGCTCAAAGAGAAGCAAGTTAAACGGATTATTTTGACTCGCCCCGCGGTTGAAGCTGGTGAAAATCTCGGTTTTTTGCCCGGCGATCTCAAAGAAAAACTCGACCCCTATATGCAGCCTCTCTATGACGCGCTCCGCGATATGATTCCTCCGGAAAAATTGGTTGCCTATCTCGAAACGGGCGTAATCCAAATAGCTCCGCTCGCCTTTATGCGCGGGCGCACACTCGACCATGCTTTTGTCATACTCGACGAAGGCCAAAACACCACCCACGCGCAGATGAAAATGTTCCTGACCCGGATGGGGAAAAGTGCTAAGTTCCTCATCACCGGCGACCCCGGGCAAATTGACCTGCCACGCCGTGTAATCTCCGGCCTCAAAGAAGCTTTGCTGGTTCTTAAAGATATTGAAGGCATCGGAATCGTATTTTTAGATGATAAAGATGTCATCCGGCATCAATTGGTAAAAAACATCATTGCTGCTTACAAGCATATTGAAAACATTGAAACATCGTGAGGGAAATAATTATTTGTCATGAAATTACCAAATCTGTAAAAACCCGTTTAATCTGTGTCATCAGTTTTCTATAATTAAATTCGTTTTCGATAAATACATAAAAAAAATAATGCAAACCCTCACCCAAACCCGTTTTAATTTCCCTCGGCAAAAATCTGTATATCACGGCAAAGTCCGGGATGTTTATAACATAGACGGCCGCATCCTTGTGATGATTTCCTCTGACCGTATTTCCGCTTTTGATGTTGTTCTCCCGAAAGGAATTCCCTACAAAGGGCAAATCCTGAATCAAATTGCGACCCGATTTATGAACGAAACATCCGATTTGATTCCCAATTGGCTTATCAGCACCCCCGACCCAAATGTGGCGGTTGGTCATTTGTGTAAACCCTTCAAGGTGGAAATGGTTATCAGAGGTTATCTTTCAGGCCACGCCGCCCGTGAATATGTGGCAGGCAAACGCGCTTTGTGCGGTGTAGCCATGCCCGAAGGGATGTCTGTCAATGATGCTTTCCCGCGGCCTATCATCACACCGACTACCAAGGCAGACCAAGGGAAACACGATCAGGATATTTCGAGGGAGGAGATTTTGTCGCGGCAAATTGTGTCTGAATCCGACTACCTTCAATTGGAAGATTACACCCGGAAACTCTTCGCTCGCGGGACAGAAATCGCCAAAAAGCGCGGTTTGATTTTGGTCGATACCAAATATGAATTCGGGAAAACCACAGACGGAAAAATAGTTTTGATTGATGAAATCCACACCCCTGATTCTTCCCGCTATTTCTATGCCGAAGGTTATCAAGAAAGACAAAAAAACAAACAAGAACAGAAGCAACTTTCCAAAGAGTTTGTGCGTCAATGGCTTATAAGTAATGAATTTAGTGGAAAAGAAGGGCAAAAAGTCCCTGAAATGACAGATGATTATGTACAAAGTGTTTCCGAGCGTTACATTGAATTGTACGAACAAATCATGGGTGAAAAGTTTCAAAAAGCACCGATAGACAACATTCAAAAAAGAATTGAAGAAAACGTAATTGCCTTTTTATCTAATCAAATATAATGCGAACCAGACCCCAAATCTTTTGGGTTTGAAATAAGTTCGAAAAGACTAAAAACGGCAAAAAATGTCGTTAAATACTATCTACATGTTTGATAAAATCATTTTTATTGGACAATATTTTTAAAAGGGAAAAACCATCGTTTAGAGTGTAGAAAAAAGGCCTCTTTATTAGTTAACGAAGATTTTTTTTTCATTTTTTGCCGTGATTTGCGGGAAGATTATACCATACGATGCATTAGTCATCATCATGATAATCTCACCTATTCTAAATTAAATAGTCTTTGAAATATTAGGTATAATACTCCTTTACAATCGCTTCTGTTTCGGATAAGTTTTTAAAGACTTCATAGGTTTTTCCCTGGGTACGTAACGCGCCGAGTGTGTTGGCAAATTGAGCAGCTTTCACAGGGTCGTTATAGACCGCAAAACCATAAGCCAAACCGCCTGCAAACGAATCGCCACAACCCGTGGTATCGATTACTTCTTTAACGGGGACAGAAGCGATCCACTCTTTGCGAACTTTGCTGTTTTCCAAAAAATAAGCTACACAACCTCTAGAATCTAAGGTGACATAAAGCACACGAACACCTTTGTTTAATACATAATTGGCAAAATCGTCTAAATGTTCGGTATTGTGCTCATCATAATGACCCATTTCTTCAATCGTGTATTCGTTTTTAAACCAACAACACTGCGACTCTTCAAGGTTCATTTTCAATACATCAATATAAGGAAGCCACTCGTCGCGGTCTATCCAAAATTTGCGTTCCCGGCTGCCGTTTATATTCATCGAAGTCGTCGGCCCATGCGCATCAAAAATAACAATCCCTTGGCTGTTTTTTTTAATATACTGAAGCGTACTCAATGAAATTTCAAAATCAGTAATCGGCACAAAAACAAACGCATTGGCATCCATAAAAGAGGCAACATCTTCCGGCAATATCGGATTCATAAAAGCAGTCTGCTTCTCAAGCCGATTATTTTGATCCAAAAAACGCAACTCGATGACCGAACCCCTGTCTTGTTTACAACAAAGCCCCGAAGTATCAATGTTTGCATAATCTTTGAAAAGATTGACCACAGCTTGATGATCTTTTTTATGCAGGTGGGATATGGGTATGACCTGCCCGTTTTCCTCCAATAATTTAGCTAGTGCTATGGTCGGATGGGTGGCACAACCATATTTCTGTATGGTTTCATTTTTGTAAGTGAGGATGGTATCTCTTGGAATTGGACCAATTACAGCTATTTTGTACATATGAAATTTGATTTAAACTTTATTATTATGCCGATACCTGACGCAGCTACACTGACTACTGATTGCGAATTCGAAAAAAATTCGAACTTGAATAACAAATATATCAAAATTCGATGGATATTATTGTCAAAAAAATTGAGGAAACAACTGTTAATTATTTTTCCCTTTTGAGTTTTGAACAATTCTCATTAATATTCTCATTAGTTAAATAATCAAAAATAGAAATCTACATTTTTTAAAATATCCGTAAATTGCGTTCATAATATACACAGTTTGATTGCTATCAAACATTACAACAATTTAAAGGTTTGAATCATCGAACATTACAAAATATGCAACAAATAACACCTTATAAAACCAAGCAAAACGTACGCATCGTTACAGCAGCTTCGCTTTTCGACGGGCATGATGCAGCCATCAACATCATGCGACGCATCATTCAGTCCACCGGCGTAGAAGTAATTCATTTAGGACATGACCGAAGTGTGGAAGAGGTAGTGCATACTGCCATTCAGGAAGATGCACACGCCATCGCGATGACCTCTTACCAAGGCGGGCACAATGAATATTTCAAATACATGTTTGATTTGCTTCAGCAAAAAGGTGCACCCCAAATCAAAATATTTGGTGGCGGAGGCGGAGTGATTCTTCCCGAAGAAATCAAGAGTTTGATGGATTATGGCATCACGCGAATTTACACACCCGATGACGGCAGAGCGATGGGATTGCAAGGAATGATTAATGATTTGGTTGAAAAGGCCGATTTTAACTTGCGTGAAATCCCACCGAACATTGACCTCAAATCAGCCTTAAAAAACAAACATAAAAACATCATTGCCCGTTTGATTTCATTGGCAGAAAACGAACCTGAGACTTTTCATAAATTGTTTACTAAGATTAAAAAACCAGCCAAAAAATCCCCCGTGTTGGGTATCACAGGAACCGGCGGTGCGGGAAAATCTTCCTTAATTGATGAGCTCATTCGACGATTTATAGCCGATTTTCCGGATAAATCCTTAGGTATCATCTCGGTCGATCCGTCCAAGCGTAAAAGTGGTGGTGCCTTATTGGGCGACCGTATCCGAATGAATGCGGTCAACCACCCAAATGTGTATATGCGTTCGTTGGCAACGCGCCAATCTAATTTGGCTCTGTCAAAATATGTCGAAGAAACTGTTGAAATTCTCAAAGCTGCCGAATATGACCTTATAATTCTTGAAACTTCCGGAATCGGGCAAAGCGATACGGAAATCATCGAACATTCGGACGTGTCGCTCTATGTGATGACACCGGAGTTTGGAGCAGCTACGCAATTAGAAAAAATAGACATGCTCGACTTTGCCGATTTGGTAGCCATCAACAAATTTGACAAGCGTGGCGCGGCAGATGCCTTGCGGGATGTTAAAAAACAATTTCAGCGCAACCACCAGCTTTGGGAAACTGATTTGGACAAATTGCCTGTGTTCGGTACGATAGCTTCGCAATTCAATGACCCGGGTATGAACGCACTCTACCGCTCCGTCATAAATAAAATCGTCGAAAAAACAGGTGCTGCCCTCCCCTCCACCTTTCACGCAAGTGGCGAAATGAGCGAAAAAATATACATCATACCGCCCAACCGCACGCGCTATTTATCTGAAATATCGGAAAATAACCGAGCTTACGACAAAATTGCTTTTTCGCAGGCAGATATAGCACAAAAACTTTATGGCATATATAAAACCATCGAAAGTTTAATCGGCATAAAACCTATTTTACACAAAAACGGCATGGAAGATTTGTCAATCTCAGACCATAAAAGCAAAATAGAGAATGACAACTTTTTAAAACTTTTGATGAATCAATTTGAAAAAATTAAAGTTGATTTATTTTCCAAAAACTGGGATTTGATTTGCCAATGGGAAAGTGTTAAACTTCAGTATAAAAATCCTGCATACACATTCAAAGTCAGAGGGCAAGAAATCAAAGCAGAAACCCATACACGTTCGCTTTCTGGTTTGCAAATTCCGAGAGTATCGTTGCCGGTCTATCAAGCTTGGGGCGATTTGTTGCGCTGGCAATTACAGGAAAATCTGCCAGGAGAATTTCCTTATACCGCCGGCTTGTATCCGTTCAAAAGACAAGGTGAAGATCCAGCCCGAATGTTTGCCGGCGAAGGCAGCCCCGAACGGACTAACAAACGTTTTCATTACGTCAGCCTCGGGCTACCCGCCAAAAGGCTTTCCACCGCCTTTGACAGTGTGACACTCTACGGGCACGACCCACACATCCGGCCGGATATTTACGGAAAAATAGGCAATGCCGGAGTTTCTGTCTGCTGCCTAGATGATGCCAAAAAACTGTATTCCGGTTTCGACCTCACCGATCCATCAACTTCTGTCAGCATGACCATCAACGGGCCTGCTCCCATGTTGCTGGCTTTTTTTATGAATGCAGCCATCGATCAGAATTGCGAAAAATACATACGAGAAAATCAATTAGAATCATTGGTGGAAGAAAAGTTGAAAGCGCGATACGAGAAACGTGGATTGGAACGGCCACAATACCGCAGCGAAAACAAGATTCCGTTAGGAAGTAACGGCCTTGGTTTGTTGTTACTCGGCGTTACCGGAGATGAAGTTCTCTCTCCAGATGCCTATCAACAAATCAAAATAGATACCATCCAACAAGTTCGCGGTACCGTACAAGCTGATATTCTCAAAGAAGACCAAGCACAAAACACTTGCATATTCTCAACAGAATTTGCCCTCCGGCTGATGGGCGATGTGCAACAATATTTCATCGAAAACAAAGTTCGGAATTTTTATTCGGTTTCTATTTCGGGCTATCACATAGCCGAAGCGGGAGCCAACCCGATTACGCAGTTAGCCTTTACCTTATCTAATGGTTTTACTTACGTGGAATATTATTTGAGTCGCGGTATGCAAATTGATGATTTCGCGCCTAATCTTTCTTTTTTCTTTTCCAACGGAATCGACCCGGAATATGCCGTCATTGGCCGGGTAGCCCGAAGGATTTGGGCCAAAGCGATGAAGAAAAAATACGGAGCTAACAAGCGTTCGCAGATGTTAAAATACCACATTCAGACCTCAGGTAGGTCGCTTCATGCACAAGAAATAGATTTTAACGACATACGCACCACCTTGCAAGCCTTGTATGCTATTTATGACAACTGCAATTCGCTACATACCAATGCTTACGACGAGGCCATCACTACGCCCACCGAAGAATCTGTTCGGAGAGCGATGGCAATCCAATTAATTATCAATAAAGAACTGGGTTTAGCAAAAAACGAAAACCCGATTCAAGGCTCATTTATCATCGAAGAACTCACCGACTTAGTGGAAGAAGCTGTGCTTTTGGAATTTGACAAGATTACCGAGCGTGGAGGAGTCTTGGGTGCGATGGAAACTATGTATCAGCGTTCAAAAATTCAGGAAGAAAGTATGTATTACGAAACGCTCAAACACAACGGCGTATTCCCTATAGTCGGTGTGAATACATTTTTGAGTAGCAAAGGTTCGCCAACGGTACTTCCCGGAGAGGTCATCCGCGCAACTGAGGAAGAAAAAATAAACCAAATAAATACCTTGAACACGCTTCACAAAACTTTTGAAAAAGAATCGGAAGTTGTGTTAAACCAACTTGTGGAAGTTGCAGTCAACAACGGAAACATTTTCGCGTACTTGATGGAAGCTGCTAAAGTTTGCTCTTTGGGGCAAATCACCAAAAAAATGTTTGAGGTCGGCGGGCAATACAGAAGAAATATGTAACACGTTGTTAACCTGAGTTCGATTATTTTTATAATGGATACAAAAACCGTCAATTCGAGTGCTTTGATCCCAAGAATTTGGGAGGAAAGTGTATCGAGAATAGGATTTTGTACCCAAAATGCTGGTTTTCGATACAAAATTCTTCTCGGAATTTCACTCAAACTGACGCATTTTGGATTAGTCGAATTCTTGTTGTTAGGATTGGAGATTGAATACAGAATGCTAAGGATTTGTTTTACAGCTTATAAAACCAAAACCTATCCATTGTCATTATTCAGTTAAATTGAGTCCCCACTCCACTTTGTCTCCGGGTTTTAGTTGCCATTGGCCGCTTAGCCCAGCGTTGATTTCCAATACATACTGAACCGGTTTTTCGGATGGAAGCGAAGTTTCATCCAAAGGTTTGGCATTTTTTTGAATATTGACAATCTGATGATTTTCATCAATAAAAATAATATCCAAAGGAATCAGTGTATTTTTCATGTAAAAAGAATGCATACTTGGCTCGGGAAAGATAAACAACATAGCTTGATTGTCTTCCATACTTTCGCGATACATCAACCCGGTTTGAATTTCATAGTCATCGTCCGAAATTTCGATAGCCAATCGCTGAATTGTGTCTTTGGAGGTCGCGTCAATTATCCACAAATCAGCATTATGTTGAAAAGTGATGGGTTTGGTTTTGATGCTTTCCGAATGGTTTTTCTCCTTGCAGGACACCCACAGAAGAGCAATAAAAAGGAGGGCGACAAATCTATTCAAAACTAAATTTTTGATGTTCTAAAAAGCAGATAAAAACCGAGCAAAATAAAAGGAATACTCAGCCATTGCCCGGTGGAGAAAATACCCAGAGAAGTTTCGAAACCGCCTTGGCTTTCTTTGACAAATTCGACCAAAAAACGGACAGACCAAAGCAACACGAAAAAAAGGCCGAGCAAATACCCCGGTTGGTTTCTTTTTCCGGTTTTCCAATAGGTGTAATATAAGATTAGAAAAACAAAAATATACCCAAACGCTTCGTATAACTGAGCCGGGTGGCGCGGATACGATTCTCCTAAATTTTTAAAAACCACCCCCAAAGGGAAACTCTCGGAAACCGGCCGGCCGACAATTTCGGAATTGAAAAAATTACCAAGCCTGACAAAAATTGCTCCGGAAGCAACCGTAATTACGACACGATCAAGCACCCAAAGCAAAGGTTTGTGTATTACATTCTTGCTGTACAAATACATGGCGATAATCATACCGATAGCTGCACCATGGCTTGCCAATCCCTGATATCCTGTGATTCTGAAAGGGTTGAACTTTACCGGAAGCAGGATGCCAAGCGGATCGTTGATAAATTCTTCAGGCTCGTAGAATAAAAAATGTCCGAGACGTGCGCCAACCAAAGTGGCAACGACGGCATAAATGAAAATGGAATCTAATTTTTCTATAGCTATTTTTTCATAGAGAAAGATTTTTTTCATCAAAAACCATCCAGTCGTGAACGCAACAACAAACATCAGACTGTAAAACCGGATAATAAAAAAGCCGAGGTCAATCCCTTCACTCGGACTCCAATAGATACTCAATAAGTTCATATATTTTAATTTGGCGCGTTAAAATTAACCATTTAAAAATGATGTATCACTTGAATTTAGAAGTTTTTTCAAGTTCATTTATATTTTTTCACACCTGCTCTAATGGCTACTTTCAAATCGTTTTCGGAAGGGGGGATGGGGCAGGAATATTTTTCGTTATAAGCACAATAAGGATTGTAAGCTCGGTTAAAATCGAGTATGACTTTATTGCCAATTGGATTTTCAACATCCAAATATCTGCCACCACCGTAAGTTTCTTCGCCATTGGTCAAATCTGTAAACGGAACGAAAAGTGTGTGTTTTTCTTCAACCGTGGCTTGAAAATCTATGTTTTGATAAATATTTAATTTGAATTTTTTTTCTTGAAGCTCGAATTCGGCATAACCATATTTCACATAAACCGGCTTGCGACCGGTGGTGGTTTTCATCAAAAAAGGAGATTCCGCAGGTGTTCTGATAAACTTAGCTTCAACGTAATATGCCGCATCGATCGGAAAATAATTCAAACCTTTAAAACCGAATAAATCTTCTGGCTTGAGAGGTGTTTTATCTCTTTTAAAAAAATATTTATTGATTTCTTTCCTGTGCTTTTCGTTTTCGGAAACAAAATCTTTGGGTTGGGCAATTGTCCATTGAAAACTCAAAAACAGAAATATAAATAATACCTTTTTCATTCTAAATCTTTTTACAAAAATACAACCCTTTATTTTAAAATTAAAAAAAGAGCTCGATTACAGCTTGTAAAAGCAAAAGTAGGTACAGCATTAAATTGAATTTCTGTTTTTTTTCGTTTTTTTTAAAAAAGATAGAAAAGTGCTTATAATCCACAACCTTAAATACAATCAAACATTAAAAAACAGCTCGAAAGATTGAATCTTTTAACCTATCCTTTTTCCGTTTACAATTATCTATAAGTGCCGCTTGGAAAGACTACTAAGCTTTCGTGACCGTTTTTACCAACCGTTGCAACTCCAAAAAAGAAATTGTCGATGACTATCCCATCTAAAGTAAATTCATTTACATCGCCAACAAACCTGCTGAATTGCCATTGCGGCTCAGTAGTATATCGCCAATATATTTTATAACCTGCCACATTTGGGTCATTGACTTTTTGCCACCTTAGTTTGACTGAAGGAGCTACAACACCCGCAATCTCCACTTTTTCGGAAGCTGGAGGAGCCCAGGCTAAACTGGCGAGATTAATCGCGTTGACGGCAGTTAGTTTTTTTGCGTAGTCAAAATTTACTCCTTCGATAACATCTCCATATTTGATGCCATTTTCAACTCTAATATCTTGATGCTGACGATTGTAATTCTCATGTGCTTCCATGATGCGAATTCCGGGAAAACCTAAATCATTGAAAGGTCTGTGATGCCCGCCTCTACCAAAACGATCCAAACGATAGACCATCATCGGATTCATTTCTGGCATATAATCAGAAACTTGTTTGTGGACATACCGCGCCAATTGTCGGGAAATCCCATCTACTTCCCCACCCGTAAAACGGCGTGCATTTCTTTCTTTTTCAGTTTCAGTAGGCGGAACCGGCTCGGAGAATATCCTAAAGGTCCGGTTGTCAATTACGCCATCGACTCCTTCAATATTTCCAATCATGTCATTGTTAAGAACCCCAATGATGTCCCAACCTTTTTCTTTTGCGGCTGTTGCAAAACCTTTGCCGCCGAAAAGGCCTTGCTCTTCGCCGGACAAACCTAAATAGACGATGCTGCTTTCAAATTGGTATTTAGACAATACCCTTGCTGCTTCGATTGTCCCGGCCATCCCGGAAGCATTGTCGTTGGCTCCGGGCGAATCGTCTGTGTAGTTGAGTGGATCGGAAATTCGCGAATCGATGTCGCCGCTCATGATAATATACCTATTGGGATATTTAGTGCCTCGCTGAATTGCTACTACATTGACGATCCAAACGTCATTGACAATACGTGCTCCCTCCTCTTTTTTTACAAAATCTTTCTGATAAGATACTTCCAAACAACCTTTACATGATTTTGAAATTTCATCAAATTCCTGTTTGATAAAACGTCGTGCAGCTCCGATACCTCTGGTTTGAGACACGGTGTCGCTCAAGGTGTTTCTGGTTCCGAAATTAGCCAAAGCCCGAATGTCTTTTTCAATCCGATCTGAAGAAACAGCTTGGATAATATCATAAATCCGCATATCGGTTTGTGGGAGAATTTGTCGTTGCGCCGTCGCTACAAAACTGAATAAAAAAATCAGATAGGCGTTTATTGAAAGTTTTCTAAAAGTCATGTTTTGTGGTGTTAAAATTAATTGGTTCTAAAAATAGTTATATAAAGTTAAAATGCACTTTTGGTATTATTTGCTTGCAAAAAGAGACACATCGTTTTCGTCCACTATATCGCCTCCTAAAATAATCAGCCTTTCGACCACGTTTCGGAGTTCACGCACATTTCCTGTCCAATCGTATTCTTGAAGCAATTTAATAGCGTTATCAGTAAATTTTTTGTTTGCATTGCCTTGCTCTTCGGCAATTTTACTGGCAAAAAATGAAATTAAATCAGGGATGTCTTCTCTTCTGTCATTAAGTGAAGGTACTTGTATCAAAATAACAGCCAATCGGTGGTATAAATCCTCTCGGAATTTGTTTTCTTCTATCTCTTTTTTTAAATTTTTATTGGTTGCTGCGATGATTCTCACATCGACTTTAATGTCTTTTTCTGAACCCACACGTGAAACTTTGTTTTCTTGCAATGCACGAAGGACTTTAGCTTGTGCCGAGAGGCTCATATCCCCAATTTCATCTAAGAATAGTGTGCCTCCATTGGCTGCTTCAAATTTTCCTGCTCTGTCTTTTACGGCGGAGGTAAAGGCTCCCTTAACATGTCCAAAAAGCTCGCTTTCAATTAGTTCAGATGGTATAGCGGCGCAATTCACTTCTATAAAAGGCCCTTCTGACCGGCTGCTTTTTTGATGTAGCCAATGTGCTACCAATTCTTTTCCGGATCCATTCTCGCCGGTAATTAGCACCCGTGCATCGGTAGAAGATACTTTTTCTATTAGTTCTTTGACATGCTGCATGGCCGATGAGGAGCCAATCATTTCAAAGTTTTTGCTGACTTTTTTCTTTAAAATGGTGTTTTCTGTCAACAAAATTTTTTTGTCTAAAGCGTTGCGAACCACATGCAACAACCGATTCAAATCAGGGGGTTTTGAAATGTAATCAAAAGCTCCCATTCGCATGGTTTGCACAGCTGTTTTGATGTCTCCGTGACCTGAAATCATCAAAAAAGGCACTTCGGGTTTGATTTTTTTGGCAGATTCCAACAGTTCGACTCCATCCATTTTTGGCATTTTGATATCACAAATAACCAAATCGAAATCTTCGTTTGAAAACAGTTCAAGTCCTTGTTTTCCATCTTCAGCTTCAGTGGTTTCGTAGTTAGGGTTCTCTTCTTTAAGTATCTTAGACAAGACTCTCCGTATGCTGGCTTCGTCTTCTATGATTAGAATTTTGGGCATATTTTGTTATTGTATTTCACGTCTGAAAGTTAATCAAAAAAAATTGAAACCAAGTATTGGGGGTTTAGTTAAACTTATGCAAACTGTATGAAGCCCGATTTGTGTTGAAGAATTTAAGTCGAAAGAATCTAAAAATCTAAAAATTTGAGGTGTTGTAGGTATTTAGGGAGCAATGGAAAACTTAACGATAAGCACATGTATAGAAGGTGTAGCAGATTCAATTATTATATATTCGAATAGAACAATTTCATCAAATCAAAAGAAGATTAAACCGCTAGTGTATTTCTCAATATTTCAACCATTTGTACAACTCTTTATAAGTTGGTTTTTTGCCATACATAAGTATTCCTACTCTGTATATTTTACCGGCAAACCATACCACAACTACGAAAGAAACAAACAGTAAAATCAAAGACGCTGCAAGTTGCCACCACGGTACACCAAATGGAATCCTCATGAGCATAACAATCGGCGAGGTCAGTGGGAAAATAGAAAACAAGGTTGCAACTGAGCCGTGTGGATTATCAAATACCGTTACAAAACCAACATAAACACCCAAAATGAGTGGTAGCAAGATGGGCAACAGAAATTGTTGTGTATCGGTTTCATTATCAACTGAAGCACCTATTGCGGCATAAATGGCACTGTAGAGGAAATAGCCCCCTATAAAATACAAAAAGAAAGAAACTATCATCAGTGCCAACGGAAGTTCAGCTATAGATTGAATAAGAATAGGTAAGTCAAATGAACCGGCTGAAGTCATCGTTTGTGGTTCGTCAAAAGTAAAGAAAGCACCTAAAATTTGGGTCAATATAAATCCAAGAACAATCCAAATAGTAAACTGCAACAAACCGGCGAGTGAAGTTCCTATTATCTTTCCCAACATGAGATAGAACGGTTTTACGGAAGAAATTATAATCTCAATAATCCGATTGGTTTTCTCTTCTATGACGCTTCGCATGACCATATTCCCATAGATGACGATAAACATCATGATCAAGTATCCGGAGGTACCGCCAAAAAACATTTTCACATAAGTAGCCGTTTTTGAAGTTTTTTTACCAGAAAAACTTTGCAAATCTATCACTGCGCCATTTTGCTTTTTTTTAAAAAGTTCGGGGTCTATGCCTTGACTTTTTAAATCTTGCCGCCAATAATACTCATTCACTTTAGATTCAATATCCGAAACGAGTGTTGGCCCGGGCGAATTGTCTGTATAAAATGTAATTTGTGGCTTGGATTCGGTGTTTTCAGCAAAATAAATCAAACCGAAAAGCTTTTTGGAAACCACCCAATCTTTGGATTGTTCTAATGAAGCCTTGTCCAAAAAATGATAGGTTACTTTTTGTGTATCGAACAAGATTTCCTGTAGCTTATCGGTTGGGTCATAAACTGCAATCTCTTTCTTTTCTTCGGTATTTACTTTGGATAAATAAGTAATCAAAAACAGCATGAAAACTGCTAAAAGCGGGCTCATAAAAGTCATTACCACAAATGATTTATTCCTGACGCGTGCCTTAAATTCTCTGTTTATAATAATTTTAAGCAATTGCATATGAATCCATTTTTACAGCATGAATAAAAATATCGTTTACGCTTGGAATCAGTTCTTTAAAGAGGATGATACTTCCAGCTTTTGATAGTTCGGACAACAAATCATTTGCAGTCTTTCCTTGGGCTAATTGAATTTTAAACGAATTTATGTTTTTAATTGGATCGAAGATATTTTCGATAATATCTATTTTTTTATGGATGGCTTCAATGGATTTGTGTTCTTCAAAGATTTTTAGTTTCACTTCAAAAATATTCTGTTTAAATGATTCTTTTACAGCCGATAAATTGCCGTTTAAAATCAGATTAGATTTATTCATCAGGGCAATATCATCACACAACTCTTCAACAGATTCCATACGGTGTGTTGAAAAAATGATAGTTGCGCCTTTTTCTTTAAGCAACAAAATTTCATTTTTGATGATTTCTGCATTGATAGGGTCAAATCCGCTGAACGGCTCATCGAAGATTAGTAATTTCGGTTCGTGCAAAACGGTAACGATGAATTGGATTTTCTGTGCCATCCCTTTCGACAATTCCTCTATTTTTTTATTCCACCAGCTTTCAATTCCGAATTTTTTAAACCAAAAATCGATTTTTGTTTTGGCCTCTGATTTTTCAATTCCTTTGAGCCGGGCTAAATAAAGTACCTGCTCCCCGACTTTCATGGATTTGTACAATCCGCGTTCTTCCGGCAGATAGCCTATCTGCTTGATATGGCTTTGGCTTAGTGGTTTCCCATTGAACAGAATTGTACCACTATCCGGCATTGTTATCTGATTGATTATCCGAATCAAAGAAGTTTTGCCTGCGCCATTCGGACCCAACAATCCGAAAATGGTTCCTTGGTTTATGGAGAGTGAAACGTTGTTTAGCGCTAAATAATTATCGTAAGATTTCGAGACATTTTTAACTTCCAGCACCTTATTTTCCATAGAATTTTAAAAAACAATTTTTTGTAAATGTAAGTAATTATGCATTGAAACTTGCATAAAATTCAAATTTTGAAACGTATATAAAAAACCCATCCTTAACATTTGCATGCCAAGGATGGGAAAAAAATTGCTATGAAAAAGAAAAATGTCATTAAAGATTAATGACGTTTCAAATGTAAAAAAATAATTTTATTTTAACAAATTATTTTATGAAAACATATCTTTTACTTTTTCAAAAAATGATTTGTCGTTCTTTTCCGGCTTGGGTATAAAATTTGGGTCGTCTATCATTTTTTCAAAAAAATCTCTTTGCTCTTTCGACAATTCCTTGGGAGTCCAAACGTTCAAATGAACCAATAAATCTCCCTTGTTGTAGCCGTTTACGTTGCTTACCCCTTTGCCTTTTAACCTAAGTATTTTACCGGACTGAATGCCCGGTTCGAGTTTAATTCTAACTTTACCTGTTATGGTTTCTATTTCTTTGGAGACACCTAAGGCAGCTTCTGAAAAACTGATGTATAAATCGTAATGCAGATTGTCGCCTTCGCGTTTCAGTAGGTCGTGTTCTACCTCTTCGATTAAAACGATTAAATCGCCCGGTATTCCATTTCCCGGCGCATCGTTTCCTTTTCCTGAGACTTTAAGTTGCATGCCATCGCTGACACCGCCGGGTATCTGTATCGAAACTGTTTCATCGACAAATTTCAATCCTTGTGCATCTGCATCTGCGGGTTTGGATAGAATGGCCTGCCCAGTACCTTGGCAGACGTGACAGGCTGATGCTGTTTGCATCCGCCCCAGTATGGTGTTGGTCACGCGCAAAATTTGTCCGCTGCCGTGGCAAGTGTTGCAAGTGGTGTAACGAACCCCTTGAGCTTTTACTTTTCTTTTAACTTTTATTTTCTTTTCAACTCCAATTACAATTTCATCCAAAGTCAACTTGACTCGGACTCGAAGGTTGCTACCTTTCATCCTGTGTTGTCCGCCTCCTCCGCTAAACCCTGAAAAACTACCACCAAAAGCGCCTCCAAAAATATCTCCAAACTGGCTGAATATATCTTCCATATTCATCCCGCCTCCACTAAAACCGCCTGAACCGTCAAAAGCTGCATGTCCATATTGATCGTATTTTGCACGCTTATCCGGATTGCTCAAAACTTCATATGCAGCCGCAGCTTTTTTGAATTTTTCTTCTGCTGTCTTATCACCTGGGTTTTTATCGGGGTGATATTCAATAGCTTTCTTTCGGTAGGCTTTTTTTATTTCAGCCTCTGAAGCGTTTTTCTGAATCCCCAATATGTCGTAAAAATCGTCTTTCATTGTTATTTTAAATTTACTGTCCGATAATTACCTTCGGATATCTGATTATTTTCTCTCCAAGCTTATATCCTTTTTCCAAAACATCTACAATTTTTCCTTTCATCTCATCGGATGAAGCCGGAATTTGGGTGACTGCTTCGTGAAAATCAGCATTGAAAGAATCTCCAATATTCACTTCAAACGGCTCTAAACCTTTAGAAACTAGGGTGTCTCTTAGTTTGTTGTTGATGAGCGAAATTCCGGAAAACATGCTTTGATCTTCTAATTTAGCTAACTGCCCAAGTGCTCTGTCAAAATCATCTAAAACAGGCAATAAGGAAACAAGAACGTCTTGGCCTGCAGTTTTAAAAAGTTCAATTCGTTCCTTGGATGTTCTTTTTTTATAATTCTCAAATTCGGCAAACAGTCTGAGAAATTTATCTTTTTCCTGTTGGATTTCCAATTCTAAGGATTTTATTTTGCCATCAAATTTTAATTTATTCTTAGTTGCTTTTGGATTAGCTAATTGGTTTTCGCCTGTTGACTGTGTATTATCCTTGTTTTTAATTTCTGAGTTGTCTTTGCTGTTCATTGCTAATTTAATTTCGATTTTGGTTTGCAAAAGTATTGCCAATTCTTGGTAAATGCCAAATTGTCATTTAAAAAATAGGGAAATTTTAGAGACAAGAAACAAGACTCAGAAACTTGATACTCCTTGGCTCTGCATAAAAACATGAAATAGTTGGAAAAAACTTGAAAACAGGTGGCTGAGAGAAGTCGAAGCCACCTGTTTAGAATGTTGTAAGAAAAAGAATCGTAAGCAATCAATTCAAAACATAAAATCCGTTTTCAGGGATTTCAATTTCATACTTTTTACGAGCGTTGTTCACCAAACTATTTACTAACAACCAAGGATTGTGCCTTTTCAATATTCTTAAATTGATTCCTTGCTCAGTTGCAAACTTCGTCAGGTTATTGATTGAAGAATCTATTTCAATTTTATGATTGGGTGTATATTGATAAAAATCTTCAGGTAGAAAGTCAAATCCATATTTTTCAGGATTTTGCATAATCTGTTTGAGGGCAATAATCCTAAATAAATATCGGCTTGTTTCAGAATTGAGCAAAAGATTGTAATAATCTGTTACTTCTTGATTTGTGAGTTTTGAATTAATTCCTGCCAACCCTGCATTGTAGGAAGCCGCGGCCAAAGTCCAACTGCCAAATTTGGATTTGGCATCAATCAAATACTTACAGGCAGCGATGGTAGATTTTTCAAGATGATAGCGCTCATCTACAGATGAATTTACTTCAAGGCCGTATTGTTTTGCAGTAACCTGCATAAATTGCCAAATACCTTTTGCGCCGGCGGAGGAGGTCACATTTTGCAGATTACTTTCTATAACGGCCAAATATTTAAAATCATCCGGAACGCCGTATTCTTTCAAAATGGGCTCAATCACCGGAAAATATTTATTGGCTCTTTTAAAATTAAGTATGGTACTCGAGTGCAAGTAGGTATTGATAATAAGCTCACGGTCAAGCCTTTCATACACATCTACGTCATTGACAGGAACTGTTTCTCCTGCAAAATCAATTTCTTTGGGAACTTCAACAGCCTTGGTTCTTGCGATTACGGATTTAGGGCCATTGTCAATTACAGTCAAATCGGGTATAGATTCCGAACGAACGGTGTGGCTTAGTAAAACGCCTACAAAAATCAATCCCAAGGCACTCAAAATTTTTTGCATGGTTTTCATAACTTCATTTTTTTAGATTTAATCACTTCTTTTTGAGCCAGTTTTGTTGATTTGGACGGCATTATTTCAAAATAATTTCAGGCAGATGCTCATTAAACCATTTAGATTTACTCAATATCATGGCATGATCACCACCTTTTACGGCTACATAATTTTCAATATTGCAAACGGGAAAAATCAAATCTTCGGTTCCGTGAATATGGATTGTGTTTTTTAGTGGTTCCTCCTGACTCCAATTGACTATCGCATCCAAAGCCCAATTCAAATAAATTTTATCTCTGACTGTCAGATACTTTTCATAAGAAATAAGCCTCTTTCTAAGATTGTCCCCGAACGCCAATTTTTGTAAAATATCTAAGTTGGCAACCAATCCGGTTGGAAACAGCTTATAAGCTTGAGTTATTTGTGCAAACTTAAACTTTTTAGGAAATTCGCAATTTGATTTTACACTTGAAACAATAACCAATTTACGGGTTGGGATAAGTTTGCTCATTTCTTGTACGATGATGCCCCCAAAAGACACCCCCAGCAAAACGGGGTTGGCGTGTTTTATTTCATCGGCCATTCGGGCAGAATAGGCTCTAACCGATTCGTTTGGGTACGGTGTTTTCCACTCCAAAAAATGCATGGAAAACCTGTCTTCAGGTAGTTTTATTTTTTCGAATATCAATCGATTCGCAGACATTCCGGGCATAAAATAAACCGGTATCGGCAAAATGTCTGTGGGCATAAATAGCGTAAATTAAAGTTAAATAGTTTTTGTAAATTTGTCGTTTCAAATGTAATCATTCTGAATGCATTGAACCTCAAGTGTAAAAATAATCATAAAAGCGACAAAGCATATTTCGAAAAAACGTTCTTTTTTTTTTAGATATTTCAATATATTAATTTAACAACATCACTCATGACAACCGCTGATTCAATCCAATTTAAAAACAATGAATTTTTAAGGCAATTTGAATGCAACTCTTGCAAATGTAAAGCCACCATCGAATATGCAATGCAAGAACGTAAAATATTTCTAACAAAATTGAATGTGCCGGACGAACTACAAGATGAAGCTTTTAAAAACAATTTCATCATTAAAGTTTTAGATTATGTGAACGAAAAAAAATTGAAGGTTGTACCAACAAGCCCTTATATTGCTAAATTTTTTAAAACGCAAAAAAACTACAAAGATTTGTTGTCTGTTGGTATAAAACTTTAATTTATTAGGCAAATAATTCTTAAAATAAGCTGCTTTTTTTCAAATTTTAAACTAAATTTACAAGTGAATATTATTCATCACAAAATAAGTCTAAGCCCATGACTCTTACCTGCATAGTCGTTGATGATTCTTTTGTTCAAAAACTCTCTATCAAAAAATTGGTTGAACATAACAGCAATCTACTTTTGACAGGAGACTACAACAATGTGATGGATGCAAAAAAACATCTGAGAAACGAAAAAATAGATTTAATTTTTTTGGATATCGAGATGCCCGTACTATCCGGTTTCGACCTACTCGATTCCTTGGAAGATTTACCACAAATCATCTTTGTTACCGGCAAAATTGAATATGCTTTCAAAGCTTTTAATTACGATGCAACCGACTATCTCCAAAAGCCTGTTTCTGCTGAAAAATTCAACCGAGCAGTTAGCAGAGCCATTGAAGTCAAGAAACTAAGAGACCAAAAGTCAAATGCATTCAACAATGATTTTATTTTTATCAAAGCTAATTCAAAAAACATCAAACTGTTTTTGAACGAAATAAAATATCTTGAAGCCATGGGCGATTACGTGAAAGTAGTCAGTGATTTCAATTCATACATGGTTTTGAGTACGATGAAGCACTTTGAAAAAAACTTACCTGTCAATTTTATGCGGGTTCATAAATCTTTCATCGTAAACATGACAAGAGTAGAAGGCTTCGACCATAAAAATATTTTACTCGGCGATGTCAGCATTCCTATCAGCCGAAACAAGAAACAAGACATCGAATCTTCTATCGTATCCAATTCTCAATAATTGTCAACGTCAAGACTCACCTTCAAAGATCTGAAATCTCTAACAGCTAACAACGAATCTTTTAATTTTAAAATTTTATTTTTAGACAATTGAGATGATTTATTTGTATCCAATTTCACAATTATATACTTGATATGTTCATTTCTGATGCGGGAAATGCCGGGTGATTCCGGTCCTAAAACACACATATTTAATTTAATGCGCAATGCTTCCGCAAGCCAGTTTGCACCGAGGTGGACTTTGTTGTAATCGCGATGTTTAACAATTATTTTGATGATTCTAAAGTAGGGTGGATATTTAAACTCCAATCGTTGTTGCAGTTGATTTTCATACATTCCCCTGAAATCTCCCCGTCCAACTTGCTGAAGCACTTCGTGTTCCGGATTAAAAGTTTGGATAATCACTTTACCGCGTAGGTCTCCCCTGCCCACTCTGCCCGAAACTTGATGCAACAATTGAAAACAGTGTTCGTGTGCCCTAAAATCAGGTTGATGCAACAGATCATCGGCTTGCAAAACACCCACTAAAGCTATGTTTCTAAAATCCAATCCTTTAGAAAGCATTTGAGTACCAATCAAGATATCAATTTCGCCACTATCAAAAGCGTGTATAATTTTGTCAAAACCTTTTTTACCTTTAGTAGTGTCCGAATCCATACGCGCAACGTTCGCAGACGGAAAGAGTTTTCTTACTTCATCTTCCACTTGTTCCGTTCCAAAACCTTTGGCATCGAGGTGCACACTCCCGCAAGCGAAACAGTTATCTGGCATCTGAGTTGAATATCCGCAGTAGTGGCAACGCAATTTCTGGCTTTGTTGATGGTACGTAAGACTCACATCACAATTGGGGCAATAAGGCACATTCCCACAGGTTTTGCATTCAATCACCGGCGCAAACCCTCTGCGATTTTTAAAAAGAATGACTTTCTGTTTTTTGGATAAAGCATCTCGAATTTCAACTATCAAAGAATCTGAAAAGTGGCCTTTCATCAACTTTTTGTGATATTTTTCCCGTAAATCGACAATGATTGTCTCAGGCGATTGAAAATCACCAAACCGGCTTTGAAGCTCTACCAACTGATACTTACCCGTTTGGGTGTTAAAAAAACTCTCCAAACTCGGGGTTGCAGTCCCTAGCAATACTTTTGATTGATGCTGCCTTGCCAAATAAACAGCCACATCTCTAGCTTGATAACGTGGCGCGAGATCAAACTGCTTGTATGAAACTTCGTGCTCTTCGTCAATCACCACCAAACCCAAATTGGAAAACGGCAAGAAAACAGCCGAACGCGCACCAACTATGATTTGGCCTTTGTCCGAATGATGAAGCACGTTTTGCCAAGTTTCAATACGTTCGCTTTGGTTGTATTTGGAATGATAAACCCCTACTTTGTCACCAAAATAACCGCGCAACCGGGATACAATTTGAGTGGTCAGCGCTATTTCAGGGAGAAGATACAAGACTTGTTTGCCCAAAGCGATGACTTCGCGAATCAGCTCGACGTAAATTTCCGTTTTGCCCGAAGAAGTGACTCCAAAGAGCAAGCAAACATCCTTAGTTTTAAACCCTGACTTAATTTGCTCAATGGCAGTTGTTTGCTCATTGCTCAAATCTTTGGGTTGAAGCAATGATTGCTGTTCAAAAACCATGCGGTCAGCCCGTGTTTTTGTCTCAGTAAGTATGTTCTTTTCTATCAAACTTTTGATAACACTCGATTTGATGTTGTGTTTTTTTATCAAATCGCGCTTGTTGACAGGCTTTTGAAAACGTTGAAAGTGTGTGACAAATTGGAGAAAAGCTTCTTTTTGTTTGACCGCTCTATCCAAGTCATCTAAAACGGTTTTGATTCTTGATTCATCTTTTAAATCAGGATGTAGCGAAAGAAAACTCATCCATTTGGGCTTATAAACTTCTTCCAACACTTCATCGACTTCTACCAACTTTTTTTGCAAAAGAGTCTTGATAACTGAAATTGCTTTTTTTTTGTTTAAAATATTTGATATTTCACTGATATTCAACACCGGTTGGATGGTCAATGCTTCCAAAACTAAGTATTCATCATCGTTTAAAATAGGTTTATCAATCGATAGTGTTGTTCGGAATATTTTGGTTTCGCTTTCCAAAAGTAAGGTTCCCGGCAAAGCAGCACGGAGTATTTCACCCTGTGTACAGAGATAATAAGCTGCCATCCATTGCCACAGTTTCAATTGAATTTCATTGACGATGGGCTCACTGTCCAAAATCTGATAGATTTCTTTGGTTTCATAGGCATCCGGCGGAATGTCGTGTACAACCTGAGCCAAACCTGTCACAATTTTAGATGTCCCAAAAGGTACGGCTATACGCATACCCGGTTTGATAAACTTGGCTTCATCTAAGTTAATCTCATACGTGAACGGTTTGGGCAATGGCAGTGGCAATATCACATCTACAAAATACTTCATTATTCAGCCGGTAATTTTTGAAAATTTCTATTTTTCAAGGCTCGCAATGTGGCATTCAATTCAAAACCCAATAGTAAAATATTGGCGTTCAGCCAAATATATACCATCAAAATCAGCAGCGCACCAATGGAGCCGTAAAGCTCGTTGTAACGAGAAAAATCTTCGACATAAATTCCAAAAAGGTAGGTAGTACCAATCAATAAAATGGAGGTAAAAAACAATCCGACCGAGAAAAATTTAGGTTTAAGATTTCCGGTACAACCAAAATAATAGAGCGTGCCAACAATCAGTATCAACATGATCAAATAAAACACATTTTTGCCAATGCCTACCCAAAAGAGTGCGTCTTCGATTACTCTATTTTCAAACAATACATTGATAAAAAATTCAAAAAAAACGATTCCTCCAACCATTGTCAACAGCAAAACCGCCAAGATAATTGCCACACCGAAAGACACCAAATATTGCTTAAAGAAAGTGCGGTTGACCTCTACGTGATAGGAGTTTTCAAAGCCGGCAAAAACAGCCTGGACACCATTGGTAGTCAGAAATAAAGAAAGTATAAAAACAACTGAAAGCAATCCGCCACGCCGGTTGTTCATGATATCAATGATGATACCATTAAAAAAATCGGAAGTTTGCGGAGGTAAAATACCATCGATAAAGGCAAACACATCTGCTTGAAAATCTTGAATCGGAACATATGGAATCAGGTTTAGGATAAAGAGCAGAAATGGAAAAATAGCCATGAAAAAACTAAACGAAATAGCACTAGCCCTTGAACTTAGAGTGCCTTTGAGAATCCCGACCACATACATTTCCACTACATCAAACAAAGAAAGCCCTTCTAATCCGGGAATTTTGATTCTATCTGCCAGTAGAATAAGACTGCTTATAATGGGGATTTTGAGTAGCTGCGTTTTTACTTCCGAATCCATATCAAAGTGCTTTTAGACTCAAATCCATGTTACTAATTGAATGTGTCAACGCGCCCGAAGAAACAAAATCGACACCACACTCGGCATAACTCCGCAAATTTTGAAAGGTAATCCCTCCGGATGATTCCGTGAGGCACTTCCCACCTATCATATCCACCGCTATTTTGGTATCTTCTGTTGAAAAATTATCAATCAAAATGCGATAAACCCCATCGTATTTTAGTATTTTTTCGATTTCTTCAAAACTTCTTGCTTCCACCACTAATTTCAAATTTTTGTTGTTTTCTTTTAAATATTTTTTCGTCCTTTCGATGGCATTTGAAATCCCGCCAGCATAGTCTATGTGATTGTCTTTCAGCATAATCATATCGTAAAGCCCAAAACGATGATTGACACCACCACCAATGCGAACAGCCCATTTCTCGAGTAAGCGGATGCCGGGAGTTGTTTTGCGAGTATCCAAAATTTGTGTGTGAGTACCTTCCAATTGTTGCGCATATTTTTGGGTTTTGGTGGCAATCGCACTCATACGTTGCATACCGTTGAGCACCAAACGCTCCGATTTGAGAATTGATTGCACATTACCGGAAACGTGAAAAACAATATCACCGTATTTTACCGTATTCCCGTCTTTTATGTGTTCATCCATAATCAATTCCGGATCGACTTGTTGAAAAACCGCTTTGGCAAAATCAACGCCGGCAATAATCCCCGTGTCTTTGACCAATAATTTAGCTTTCCCTTCTGCCTCACTCGGAATACAGGCCAGCGAACTGTGATCGCCATCACCCACATCTTCCCGAATAGCATCGGAAATAATGCGATGTAGCTCTGTTTTAAAAAAATCCTTTGAAAGAAAAACCATTCGATCCTGTTAAGTGGTAAAAATAATCATTATAAAGTGATTTTGAAATAAGAAAAAATTAGAAAATAAATAAAAATACAAAAATAAAAGCGGGGCAAAATTCGGTTGATTGTGTTATTTTAGCTCCATGAACATAAAATTTTTGGCAATCGGAAAAACAGATGATGAGCGGCTAAAAGGCATGGTTGCTGATTATGTAAAACGATTGAAACACTATTTACCTTTTGAAATGGAGGTCGTTCCCGACTTGAAGAACAACAAAAACCTGAGTGAAATCCAACAAAAAGAAGCAGAGGGAAAACTCATTTTGTCGCGCTTGGCTTTGTCCGATTATGTTGTTTTGTTAGACGAAAAAGGCAAATCTTTCAGTTCGGTAGGCTTCTCCGATTGGATGCAAAAGCAACTGTTGGCAGGACGTAAAAACCTGATTTTTCTCATCGGCGGGCCTTATGGGTTTTCGGAAGAAATTTACCGACGGGCACAATCAAACATCTCGCTCTCTGAAATGACTTTTTCGCATCAGATGGTTCGGCTTATTTTTATAGAACAGCTCTATCGCGCTTGTACCATCCTGAAAAACGAACCCTACCACCATGTCTGACACAATCGAACTCCTATTCGCCTCCGCAAACCCACACAAAATCAGCGAACTCAGGAAAATATTGCCCGGACACATTCGACTGCTTTCTTTGATTGATTTACAACATCTTAAAGAATTGGAAGAAACGCAATCCACCTTTGAAGGAAACGCGCGACAAAAATCAACATTTATTCATAAAAAATACGGCAAAAACTGTTTTGCTGATGACAGCGGCTTGGAAGTAGAAGTTTTGAACGGCGCACCCGGCGTGTATTCTGCACGATTTGCGGGAGAAGAGAAAAACGATGCAAACAATGTGAATAAATTACTCCAAGTGCTTGAAGGTGAGGCCAACCGAAAAGCAAATTTCAGAACAGTAATCTGTCTTATGCGAAATGGTGAAGCTTTCTTCTTTGAAGGAGTTGTTTATGGGCAGATAGCTATGGAAAACAGAGGAAAAAGCGGGTTTGGATATGATCCAATCTTTATTCCTGATGGATTCGACAAAACTTTTGCCGAGATGGCATCCGAAGAAAAAAACAGCATCAGCCACCGTGCTTTGGCGGTGGGAAAATTGGTTGATTTTCTGACGAAGATAAACTGAATACGCGTATTTATAACTCTTTGAAACCTTTGTCAAAGTTCAAAACTTTGACAAAAGACGTTACAAATAAAAAAACATTGGTTATTGTGAAACCTTTTGCTCAATTTTTACGTCTTGGTGGTATAGGAACTAAATAAGCTGTTTTGAAAGTTGTCCAACTCTACTTTAACGAACCGTTGATTATCCGGAAAGCAATCGCCAACGATGCGCAGGCTCAACGAGCTATTTATGAACATTTTGCACCCAAAATGCTCTCCGTTTGCAGGCAATATATTTCGGATGCATTTTTCGCGGAAGATGTATCGTTGAAGGTTTTAAATTCAGCAAAATATTTCACCGGGAAAAAAATCACGAAAAAAGAAGGAACAACGGCTATTTGCTGCTCGCGTTCGGCTTTAACAACGCCATAGAAGAAGGGGATTCGCTGGTCAGGACTAACTTTAAATTTTTCGGTTCACGCTTTTTTGAAATCGGATTGGGAAACAAATACCGTGTTTTTAAAAACTCAAATTTACTAAAAATCAACTACGCGTTTTCGTTTCAAATCAAAAACCTGAAGCCCAAAGATGATCAATTTTTTTGTAGAAAACGGCAATACCACCGGGCTTCAGAAATTTGACAGCAATTTGGACAAATCAAAATTCAGATATACCTATTTGGTTGTGCCTGTACATCTGGAATTTAAACCCTTTAACAGCTCGTTCAATCCCGACAGGAATTATTTCGACCGGTGAAAATAGGTCTTGGCGGATTTGCGGGTTTCAATATTGGAGACATGCAAAGACTGAAATATGATTTGGACGGCAACAAGGTAAAAGACAAGCAAAAAACAGATTTTAGCACCAACGATTTCGTTTACGGTTTGAGTGGATACCTGACAGCCGGCGACAGCATGTTGTATGTGAAATACGACCTTTCACCCTTGTTTAAAAATGCGCAAAATGAGATCAGAGGCATTTCGCTTGGTGTGAGATACGAGTTGTTTTGATGCCAATTGAAAAAATCAATCCCATTATTGCGATTAGAAAAAACATTCCGAGTAAGCTGTTTTTCAGAAATTATCTTCCTTGGGCCAAGGAGGTGTTATCATGATATGCGCCCTATGAGTTCCCGGAAACATAATCCAAGGTCCACCCTCTACCATGGGTTTGGTAGGTAAGCCGGTAGATTCCGCAGTTGCCCACGGTATGTAAACCACCCAGCGTAGATTGCTGTGTTCCACAACTCCATTTGCAGGGTTGTATTTTGCATCTTTCCCGTATAAGATATAGAGTGTAGAGGGATGATCCGGGAGTTTTAGTTTACCGGATATTGCTTCAGCTTCCCTAATTTCAAAATTTTGATTCTCATTTTTGCCTTCTGCTCTTAATTCCCTTCCTCTCGACATGAAATCAGCCAAATCTTTATGGTAGCAAGCAGCACTAAAGCCCTCCTTCTGCGGATCGTCTGCCAAACAAATAAATTCGTTTCTACCCACTCTGAGTGTGACTAAAGAACCTTGCGGGCTATAACCCAAAACCGTTGCTTGTGCCCGTTTTTCTTCGGGAGCAGCTTGCAAGGTGGCATTTACTTGCTCTTCTGCCGAAGGGATGGCGTTCTGACCGTAATCTTGGTTATTTACTATAAGAAAAAAGCTAAGCAAAATTAATTTTTTCATGGTTGTAAAAATTGATGAGTATGAATAACAGCAATACTTTTGAGTAACAATCTCTTTAAATACGGAAAACGTTTCTTTTAGGCTAGCAATTGTTTTTTGCCAACTAATTGAAAATCAAAATTAAATAAAATATTTATCACCATCTCCTATCAAAGTGTTAATCATCACAAAAAAAAAGCGGCCAAAAAGCCGCTCTTTCCAATAAATCAATTCAAAATCTACCAAATTTTCACGCGTTGCTCCGGTGTCAAGAACAGTTTATCTCCTTCTTTGATATCGAAGGCTTTGTAAAATACATCCACATTTTGAATAGGTACTATTGCGCGGTACATACCCGGCGCGTGCGGGTCGGTTTTGACCTGTGTTTTGAGTGCTTCGTCACGGGTTTTGGTACGCCAAACGGTTGCCCAAGACAAGAAAAACCTTTGTTCGGGTGTGAATCCGTCAATTTTTTCGGGATTGCCGTTTTTGGCTAAATCCAATTGGAGCGCATCAAAAGCAGCGTTCACACCACCCAAATCGCCGATATTTTCACCCAATGTAAATTTTCCATCCACAAAAATTTCTGGTAGTGGTTCGAGTTTGCTGTACTGATCGGCCAATGCATTGCCCAATTCCGTGAACTGTTTTAAATCATCGGCAGTCCACCAATCGACTAAATTACCGTTGGCATCATACCGTGCACCGGAATCGTCAAAACCGTGCGAAATTTCGTGCCCGATAACCGCTCCAATGCCCCCGTAATTGACGGCTGCATCTGCTGTATAATTGTAAAATGGGGGCTGCAAAATGGCAGCAGGAAAAACAATCTCGTTAAAAGAAGGGTTGAAATAGGCATTTACGATTTGAGGAGCCATAAACCACTCGTCTTTATCGACCGGCTTACCGATTTTTTCGAGGTCTTTGCTAAAATTCCATTGCGATAAATTGCGGCTATTCTCGTAGTAACTTCCTGTTTCCGGTCCATTTATCGTGAGTTTGCTGTAATCTTTCCACTTGTCCGGATAGGCAATCTTAATTCGAAGTTTGTGCAATTTTTCGAGTGCTTTTGTTTTGGTTTCTTCACTCATCCACGGCAGCGCTTTGATACGGGTGTCATAGGCAGCAATCAAGTTTGCGATGAGTTCTTCTGCTTTCTGTTTGGCTTCAGGCGGAAATTTTTTATCAACATAGATTTTACCAACTGCTTCCCCCATACGCCTATTGACCGTTTGTAAGGCTCTTTTATCACGCGGTTCCTGTGCTTGCGCACCTCGTAGTGTTTTGCCGTAAAATTCCCAATTAGCGGTTTCTATATCATCGCTCAAAGTGCCGGAAGCTCCTCTGAGTAAAGACCATTTTAAATAGGCTTTCCATGAGTTTAAATCCCCTTTTTTCAACATAGTTTGAAGAGCAGCCATGTATTTTGGCTCAGTAACAACAATGGTATCCAAGGCTTTGATTCCGATGCCATCGAGGTAGTTTTCCCAATTGATTGTGGGCGTGAGTTTTTGCAAATCTGACACTTTCATGGGATTGTAGCTCAACCTATCGTCCCGTCTTTCCACGCGAGTAAACATCGGGGTTGCCAAAGAAGTTTCAAAAGCCAATACCGCTTGCGCGTCTTTGCCTGCCGATTCGGCGTCTTGACCTAAGTATTGGAGCATCTTGGCAACATGAGCGACATATTTTTCGCGTTTTTCTTTCGGGTCGGCATCGTTTGAAACGTAATATTCACGATCGGGCAAACCCAAACCGCCTACACCGAGATAAACCACATTTTTGTTGCTGTCTTTGGCATCAGAAAAAATATTAACACCAAACAAACCGCCACTACCTTTGGGTTCGTTTTCAATGAAATAAGCTTCCAGATCTTTTACATTTTTAATGGCATCTATCTGTTTCAAGTTTTGCTCAAGCGGTTTGATTCCTTGTTCGTTTCGTGCGGTAGAATCCAATATCGAACGGTAGAGATTGAGTGCCTTTCCTTGGTCGGAAGCGGCCGGATAGGTATTGCTTTTCAGTGCCTCGTTGAGAATTGCCAATACATCTGCATCGGTCTTTTCTCGAAGTTCATTAAAACTTCCCCAAGATGTTTTGTCGGCCGGTATCTCGGTTTGGTCGAGCCATTTTCCGTTGACGTATCGGAAGAAATCATCTTGCGGACGCGCGGTGGTGTCCATAAATTGAAGGTTAATACCCGGGATTTTTTCTACCTCCACGGCTTCTTTTTTTTCACTCTTACAAGCGGATAAGGCAAGCAAGCTGAATAGCAGAATGCTTAAAGTTTTTGGATTGATTAATTTCATTTGATTATAATTTTTTAAGAATACATAAAATTAAAACAAATGCAAGCAAATCGGATGATTATTGTAACAATTTAACGGTTTGTTAAGAAGCTATTGCCTTTTGCCTGCCGGAATCCAGCTAAAAGTACCCGTTCGATAAGGTCAGACACTGAAAAGCCACTTTGGGGTAGATGTTGTAATGTATAGCTATTCTTTCGTTGTGTTTTGTTTTTATTGTTAAACTTATCAAAAACTTCATCAGGTTTTACTTTCTTGTCCGCCAGTGGAAAGGTTAGAATTAATTGTTGGATTGTCAATGTGTTTTAATTTTTCTGTTATCAGGAAATAATATATATCCGTTGTTACTACTAACGTCAAAGAAATCAACTCCGCGTATCTTTTTGATTTCTAACATTTTATTATGAGCTTGTTCTGCTAAGAACCACGCAAATGCTTCATAACCTGAGTTCGATTAATCCAAAATGTGTCAGTTTGAGTGAAATTCCGAGAGGAATTTTGTATCGAAAACAAGCATTTTGGATACAAAAACCTATTCTCGATATACTTTTCTCCCAAACTCTTGGGATTAAAGCACTCGAATTGAAGGTTTTTGTATCCTTTATAAAAATAATCGAACTCAGGTTCATAGATAATGTCCTATCAAACACTCTAGTCAGGAACGTTTGGATTGTTGTCATCGTCACTTGCAAACGTTTCATTCGGTGCAGGAAAATCCTGTATCATTTCCATAAAATTTCGTAATTCAGTTAAGTGTTTGCGGGGTCGTCATAGCTATGCTAATCTGCCCGTTCGTTTTGGCTTTATACCATTCCATAAAGCCAGTCATTGCTTTTTGAGCAGTTTTTTTCAAACTTCCAATAAGTCGTAACTTTTTTTTGACTGTTCTTGTGCCACCCTAAAATTGTACACAACTCACAATAACCGCCATTCTATAAAAAATTTTATTAACCCTTTCTTCACATAGTGCATCAACTGTTATTCAAAAATCCACCTAAAACGAATCTAATTTGCGATGGGTGTGACTATGATGTTTCTAAACTCGATTGGGCCATGGTCACCTTGAAACAAGAATGGTCCTGGCTCGCCTTCCCTACTGTCAATCGCGCCACCGGTAATACCCGGGATAATTTGGTCGTTGATCACGGTTATGCCGTTGGCTACGACCGTCACCCTTCTGCCAATGAGCGTGATGTCATAGGCCTGCCATTCACCCGGGTTTTTGGCCACCATTTGGTTGGGTGTGAGAAAGCCATAGACACCGCTAAACTCAATATCGGAAGGTTCTACGCCTATGCCATCGGTAATCTGTACTTCGTAACGGCCGCGAAGATAAATGCCACTGTTGCTGCCCTTCGGATATCGAAACTCAATGTGCATTTTAAAATCGGTAAAAGTTTTATCCGAAACCAAATTAGACCCCGATTTCGGGCTTTTCAACACACCGTCTTCTACAATCCATTGATTGTCTCCTGTCGCGTGCCAACCGCTTAGGTCTTTGCCGTTAAACAACTGTATGGGAGTCCCCAAAACCGGATTTTCGTTATACGCGAGAGACGGCGCGCGCGAAGCTGTCCACGTGTAAGTTTTGCCGTTGGTATAAACCATCGTTCCTTTGAGCAGGCCGCCATCCAACTGTCCTTCAAACGACATATATCGATCGCCTTGTTCCCATTGTGGCGGTATGGCAAAAGTGAATTTCCCATCTTTTACTATCACTTCGGCGATGGGGCGTGCACTTCCGAAAGCATAGACAAACCTACCAATTAAAGTATGCGTGCCGGAATGGCGAATCTCTAACCATGAAGGAAGTTCCCTGCCTTCCTGAGTAATCACCATATCCCACCTGCCTTCCAAGGGGTTTGCCTCTTGGGCAAACAGCAAGCCGTTTAAGAAGGTGAAAAGTAAAATTACTGAAAACACTGTTGATCTAAGGTTGAAAATTGACGACATTTTTTTGATGTTTTTTAAATTGATACAGAGTTGAATTAAAACAAATGCGTTTGTTTTGATAAAAATACAGTTTTTTTTGAAACCTGATAATTTATAATCTAAAAGTTGACAATCTATTTCAAGAAGAAAGTTTTTTTAAAATGGATTAGAGCTCAAGAAAGATGGTCTATTTCCAATATTTTAAGATAGTTTGAGATTAAACGAATTTGTCCTGAATCGTGTGGGTTGTTTTTGTAAATTTGGCAAATCTTTTGGCTCAATCTAATTGATGAAAAGAAGTAGCTGTTAATTATAAATTCTAAATACCAAACCTATCGAAATGAGAACAAAAATCGTCGCCGGAAACTGGAAAATGAACAAGAATCTCCAAGAATCACACAATCTTACATTAGATATACTTTCAAAACTCAATGCAAACTCAGCAACACGTGTCATCATTGCGCCTACTTTTACTAATTTGCATGCTGTAGCCAATCAAACCAAAAATACCAAAGTAGAAGTTGCCGCTCAAAACTTACACCAAGCTGATAACGGTGCATTTACCGGGGAAATTTCTGCCGATATGATCAAGAGTGTAGGTGTAAACATTGTCATCTTGGGGCATTCCGAACGCCGCGCTTATTTTGGTGAAACTGACGAATTGTTGACTCAAAAGGTAAATGCTGCGTTGACAAATGACCTTGAAATCATCTTTTGCTTTGGTGAAGAACTCAAAGACCGCAAGTCAGGCAAACATTTTGAAGTAGTTGAAAATCAATTAAAAAACGGTATTTTTCACATCGAAGCTGCCGCGTGGAAGTCGGTCGTGTTGGCCTACGAACCGGTTTGGGCAATCGGAACCGGTGAAACAGCCTCACCTGAGCAAGCCCAAGAAATGCACGATTTTATTCGCAAGACAATCAACAGAAAATATGGAAAATCGGTGGCCGATTCGGTTTCTATTCTATATGGCGGCAGCGTGAAGCCCGATAATGCTAAAGAAATTTTCTCAAAACCTGATGTGGACGGCGGACTCATAGGTGGAGCTTCACTCAAAGCCGATGACTTTCTTGCCATCGTTGATGCGGTTTAGTTATTTGAAAAAAGAAGAATCAAGGATTGAAATTCAGAAATCAAGTAGCTTGAAACAAAAATCAGCCACCGGCTTTGCAATAGTTGATTGTTTGAAATTTGTCATTTGGAATTTGTTATTTACCATTTAATATGTCGAACCCACATTACATCGGTTATCATTTCACAGTCATTCCAAAAGAGCCGGGAGCCGAGATATTGTTAGCGGAATTAAGTGATACACCTTTCGAAAGTTTTGAAGAAACCAAAACTGGAATTTCCGCCTATGTACAAAAGAAATTTTGGAAAGAAGATATTTTGAAAGACATTCCCATCCTGCATTCAGAAAATTTTCAGGTAAGTTTTACTTCGCAGGAAATAGAGCAAATCAATTGGAATAAAGCTTGGGAATCTAATTTCGAGCCCATCGAGGTGGATAGTAAATGCCGTATCCGCGCTCCTTTTCATCCACCTGCCACCGTTGAGTTTGAAATCGTCATCGAGCCCAAAATGTCTTTCGGGACTGGTCATCACGAAACGACTTTTTCGATGATTAAATTGCTTTTGGAGGAAGATTTAAAAGGTAAAACAGTTTTAGACATGGGTAGCGGCACAGCAGTATTGGCAATTTTGGCCGAGAAAAAAGGAGCCGTTTCCATCGATGCCATCGACACTGACAGTTGGTGCTATGAGAACGGTATCGAAAATGTGCAACGAAACAATTGCCATCAAATTCAAGTTTTACAAGGCGATGCAAGTCTGTTGGGAACCAAAAAATACGATGTGATAATAGCCAACATCAATCGGAATATTTTGTTGCAAGACATCTCAAAATACGCGCAAAACCTGAACCAAAACGGCAAATTGTTTTTGAGTGGTTTTTATCTATCCGATTTACAAGACATCGAATCTGTTTGCAACGAAAACGGGCTTTTCTTTCAAAAAAATTTAGAAAAAAACAATTGGATAGCGGCAAAATTTAATTTAACAAGCTGAAATTCACATTTTCCAATGTTTTGATTATCTTTGTTTTATAAAAATTGCAGTCCGAAATGAGCACACAAGAAAAAGAACAAGTAGCTGTCGAATTTTTAGAAGAAACCGAAGTTACGAGTCAACATGAAATCATTCTTTTCAACGATGATGTGAACACATTCGACTATGTGATAGAGACGTTGATGGATGTTTGCGAACATTCGAAAGAACAAGCACATCAATGTTCACTGATAGTTCACTACAAAGGAAAATGTGCAGTCAAAACCGGCCCGATTGAAGATTTAAAACCCCGTTGCAGTTTGTTGCTGGAAGCAGGATTGTCTGCCGAATTGGTTTGACCACTGTACGCAATTAGTTTATCTTTGCCGTCATCAGTCTTCAATTTATCTTATATTAAATGACCCAAAATACTTCCAAACGATACGGGCTTCGCGGCGTGTCCGCTTCCAAAGAAGATGTGCATCAGGCCATCAAAAACATAGACAAGGGCCTTTTTCCAAATGCTTTTTGCAAAATAATTCCCGATTATCTCACCAACGATGAAGATTATTGTTTGGTGATGCATGCCGACGGAGCCGGAACAAAATCTTCCTTGGCTTATTTATATTGGAAAGAAACCGGCGATTTGTCGGTCTGGAAAGGGATTGCACAAGATGCTTTGATTATGAACATCGACGATTTGCTTTGTGTCGGTGCAGTTGACCATATTTTACTTTCCTCAACCATCGGGCGCAACAAAAATTTGATTCCGGGTGAAGTTGTTACGGCCATCATCGAAGGAACCGAAAGTTTGTTAGCCTCGTTGAAAAAATTTGGTGTCCACATTCATTCCACCGGTGGCGAAACAGCTGATGTGGGCGACTTGGTGCGCACCATCATCGTCGATTCGACCGTGACTGCCCGTCTCAAACGAAGTGAAGTAATCGACAATGCCAACATCAAGGCCGGCAACGTGATTGTAGGCATGGCTTCTTTCGGCCAGGCAACATACGAAACCGAATACAACGGCGGCATGGGCAGCAACGGGCTTACCTCAGCGCGCCACGATGTGTTTGCAAAAAACTTAGCAAAAAAATATCCCGAAAGTTTCGACCCGAAAGTTCCGGAAGAACTCATTTACTCGGGAAATATACAATTGACAGATGCCGTTGCGGATTCCCCGATTGATGCCGGTAAATTGGTGTTGTCGCCGACGCGGACGTATGCGCCGATTGTCAAAGAAATACTGCATCAAATTGGCGGGCAAAACATCTGCGGTATGGTTCATTGCAGTGGTGGCGGGCAAACGAAAATACTCCATTTTATCGATAGGCTTCATGTAACAAAAGATCAATTGTTTGAAGTTCCCCCACTTTTCAAATTGATTCAAAATCAGTCTGATACCGACTGGAAAGAAATGTATCAAGTCTTTAATATGGGGCATCGGATGGAATTGTATGTCGATGAAAAGCATGCCGCACAAATCATCCAAATTTCCGAAAGTTTTGGTGTAGCTGCGCAAATCATCGGCAGAGTCGAGTCTTCCGTCAGCAAGCAGTTGACCATCAAAAGTGAATATGGTGTTTTTGATTATGATTGATTCATTTTTAATTTTTATATCTTTGGAAATATGAAAATCAATTGCATGCGGAAAGCAGTTTTTCCCGGATCTTTTGACCCGATAACCATCGGTCATTTTGACATCGTCGAAAGAGCCGTCAATCTGTTTGATAAAATTGTTATCGCAATTGGCACCAATGCCAACAAGAAATACATGTTCGACCTCGAACAACGCAAAAAATTCGCAAAAGCTGCTTTCAGTCAATTTAAAAATGTGGAAGTGATTGCCTATGAAGGGCTTACTGTTGATTTGTGCAAGTTGGAAAATGCGCATTTTATCTTGAGAGGCCTGCGTAATCCAGCCGATTTTGAATTTGAAAAAGCCATCGCGCATACCAACCGGAAATTAGCCGAAATAGAAACTGTTTTTCTGCTTACTTCTTCGGGAAAATCATATATCAGTTCGAGCATCGTCAGGGATGTTATCCGCAATGGCGGCGATTACACCTTGTTTGTGCCGGAAGCAGTAAGGGTATAAAAACCCCGACAATCTCATATAAACCTTGAAACAAATCAGGACTAAAAATCTGCTTAGGAAAGAGCTTCCCTGATTCTTTTTAAAGCTTCGGTCAATTCTTCGGTAGAAGCTGCATAAGAAATCCGGATACAATCCTTGCTGCCAAAGGCATCGCCGGTTACAGTTGCCACATTAGCTTCCTCCAACAAATACATAGAAAAATCATCGGAATTTTCTATTTTTTTCCCTCTGAGGGTTTTGCCAAAGAATGAAGATACATCCGGAAACACATAAAAAGCACCTTCCGGCACATTGGTTTTGATACCGGGAATTTCGCCGAGCAAAGCCAACACCAAATCTCTTCGGGTTTTAAATGCATCCACCATATATTTTACACTGTTTACCGGTGCGAGCACGGCTGCAATAGTGGCACGTTGCGCGATACTGTTAGCTCCGGAAGTGATTTGACCTTGAATTTTGTTACACGCATCCGCAATCCATTGAGGCGCACCGATATAACCGATTCTCCATCCGGTCATAGCAAATGCTTTTGACACACCGTTGACTGTAATGGTGCGTTCATACATGCCCGGAATGGTTGCTATACTCGCGTGGGTTCCCACAAAGTTGATATGCTCATAGATCTCATCAGAAACCACAAAAAGATTGGGGTGTTTCAGAATAACTTTGGCCAACCCTTCCAACTCTGCCCGACTGTAAACAGAGCCTGTGGGGTTGCAGGGTGAACTGAAAATAATCAGTTTGGTTTTATCAGTAATCGCAGCTTCCAATTGATCTGGCGTGATTTTAAAGTCCGATTCGATGTTCGTGGGCACTTCTATGGGTTCACCATCGGCAATTTTAACCAAGTCGCTGTAACTCACCCAATAAGGTGCAGGCAAAATGACTTCATCTCCAGGATTCAACATGACCAAAGTGATGTTTGCCAAAGATTGTTTGGCTCCTGTCGAAACCACAATTTGATTGGGTTTGTAATCCAAATGATTGTCTCTTTTAAATTTTAAAGAAATGGCTTCACGCAAATCTTGATAACCGTTGACTGGAGAATAAGAGCTGTAATTTTGATGAATCCCTTCGATGGCTGCTTCCTTGATAAAATCGGGTACATTGAAGTCTGGTTCGCCTAAGCTCAATCCGATGATGTCTCTCCCGGCAGCTTTGAGTTCGCGTGTTTTTGCGGCCATGGCCAAAGTTGCGGACGTAGCTAATTTATTGATGCGATTTGATAGCAAATTCATAACAGTTTGTAGGTAGTTTGGATGGTGAATTATAAAAACATAGAAAAAGTTAAGCAGCATTGTAATCAGGCTTTCTACCTAATTCCTTGAGTTGATGAAAATGAGAAATCAACGCTGCCCGGGTAGTCTTAAATTCCTTGTATGGTAAATTGAATTCTTTAGCAGTTTTCTTCACAATAGCTGAAATTTTGGTGTAATGGACATGGCTGATGTTTGGAAAAATATGGTGCTCCACTTGGTGATTGAGCCCACCGGTAAACCAATTGACGAAACTGTTATTAGTGCCAAAATTTGTAGTGGTAAAAAGTTGGTGTATGGCCCATACATTTTTAATTTGGCCATCATTCGGCGGCAATTGGGTTTCAACATCATCTGAAACATGTGCCAACTGAAAAACCACACTCAATATGAGCCCGGCGGTGTAGTGCATAGCAAAAAAACCAATCAATACTTTCCACCAAGCGATATCTGAAACAAGAATCGGTATGATAATCCAAACTGAAAGATAGATAATTTTGGTGATGACTAAGACACTCCATTCTCTGACAGGATTCAAATTGTTGTCCGCAGACAGACCGCGTTTGATATATCTTTTCATCTGTAAAAAATCAGACGTTATGGCCCAATTGATGGTCAACAATCCATATAAAATGATGGAATAATAGTGTTGAAAACGATGAAAACGATGCCATTTGGCATGTTTTGAAAACCGAAGAATCCTTCCTGCATCCAAGTCTTCGTCGTGCCCGTGTATATTGGTGTAGGTATGGTGCAGTACATTGTGCTGTACTTTCCAATTATAGACATTTCCGGAAAGGATATAAATGCTCCCACCCATAAAGTTGTTGATCCATTTTTTGGAAGAATAGGTCCCATGATTGCCGTCGTGCATCACATTCATCCCAACGCCGGCCATCCCGACACCGATAATTACAGAGAAAAGCAAAAACCACCAACCTGAAATGTTCAGTGTGAGCAATAAAAAATAAGGTGTCAAAAAAATAGAAAACATGATAATCGTCTTCAAATGCAATTTCCAGTTTCCGGTTTTCTTGAGGTTATTTTGTTTGAAGTATTCGTTGACTCGGGTGTTGAGTGTTTTGAAAAAATCGGTTTCGTCTTTTCGTTGAAACCTTAAAAGCGTGTTAGACATAATTATTAGTTTATGTGTAATAAAAATATTTTGAATCTGTAAACAGTTTATGTTTTAAAATTTTCCACAAAAGTAAAGATTTATACACTCAGTCAAAGGACAAGACCGATAAATTTAACGTATTTAAACGTATTTTTGTGATAAAATTATTTAGATGCACCTTATCCGAAAGTATTTTAAAAGCTTAACCGCCGAGCAAATCCGTCAATTCTCCGAGCTTGAAAAACTCTATTTGGATTGGAATCAAAAAATCAATGTCATCTCTCGGAAAGATGTTGGACACTTGTACGAGAGACACGTTTTGCATGCTTTGAGCATTGCCAAAGTGGTTGATTTTCTTCCGCAATCAAAAATTTTGGATGTCGGTACGGGCGGTGGATTTCCCGGAATTCCTTTGGCTATCTTGTTTCCCGAAGTTGAATTCCACCTGATTGATGCCATCGGTAAAAAAATTGCGGTTGTACAAGCCATCGCGGAGGCATTAAAACTAAAAAATGTCAAAGCCGAACATATTCGTGCCGATCAAGTGAAAAATCAATACGATTTTATCGTCAGCCGAGCCGTGACAAACATGCCTGATTTTGTAAAATGGGTCAAAGGGAAAGTACTCAAAATAAATAGGCACAAATTAGAAAACGGGATTTTGTACTTGAAAGGCGGTGACCTGTCCGAGGAATTAAAAATTTATCAAAAAGTGGCTTGCTACGAAATCAGCGAATTCTTTGAAGAAGCTTTTTTCGAAACCAAAAAAGTGGTGCATTTGCCGTTGAAATATAAAGCTTAGAACATTAATTATTAAGTGTTTAGAATTAATATGGTTATTTTATTTGTTTTTAAAGAATGAAAAAACGATAGCCATTGAAACGCTCATTTGTCGTCAATTCTGTGCTGAAAAATGAGTAGGAGTTTGATTTCGTTACCCTAAAAGTGAAGTTTTATATCTTTAAATTATGCAGAATGGCATTCCCCTCTTGAAACTTATGTTGAGCCTGATGCTTCGGGGTAGAAGTAGTCGCCACATTCGTGATTTCTTCCACTCGACATCCACAACGGAGTGAAAATATCTAGCATGCATAAAATTAAATACAAAACAAATCTAATAAAAAGTTTTAAAAATCAATTAATTACATTGTACAACATGGAAAGTAATCTCAAATCTAAATAAGCGTTTGTAGCAATATCAAGATTCCGCAAACCAAGCCTCCACTTCGGCCAATTGCAATGCGGGAATGTCAAGTTTGTTTTTCTTGCGATAACCGTTTAGGCTTTGGTGTACTTGTGTTGCTTTGTTAGTCCTTAGTTTATCGACCGTTTCGTAAAGTTTCAAAACGTGTACTGCCCAAACCACGCTGATGCCAATTTTGATAAAATCTTCGGGTTTAGCGGTTTTGGCAGTTTTTTCAGGGCGCATTTGTGGGAAAAAAAGCACTTCTTGGATGGAGCTGTTGTTGGTCATCAGCATCACCAACCGATCGATGCCAATGCCGATGCCTGAAGTGGGTGGCATGCCGTACTCCAAAGCGCGGATAAAATCCTGATCGATGTACATGGCTTCGTCATCGCCTTTTTCAGACAAACGGAGCTGCTCTTCAAAGCGCAGCCTTTGTTCGATGGGGTCATTCAATTCGGAATAACAGTTTGCCAATTCTTTGCCGTTGACCATCAATTCAAATCGTTCGGTGAGTTCAGGATTTTCGCGATGAGCTTTGGTCAGCGGGCTCATTTCTTTCGGATAATCGATGATGAAAGTCGGTTGCACATAGTGATGCTCGCATTTTTCACCGAAAATCTCGTCGATGAGTTTTCCTTTGCCCATGCTGTCATCAACCTCCAATTGTAGTTTACGCGCGATTTCTCGTATTTCATTTTCACTTTTCCCGGACAAATCGAAACCGGTGTGAATTTTGATGGCTTCCAAAATCGGCACACGCGGATAAGGTGCTCTGAAATCTATGGTGTGTTCGCCAACTTTCAAAGCGGTGGTTTTATGTACTTGCAGGGCTACCGTTTCCAAGAGTTTTTCGGTGGTGTCCATCATCCAAAAATAGTCTTTGTATGCCACGTAAAGTTCCATGACCGTAAACTCCGGATTGTGGGTTTTGTCCATGCCTTCGTTTCGGAAATCTTTCGAAAACTCATAAACGCCTTCAAACCCGCCTACAATTAATCTTTTGAGATACAATTCGTTGGCAATTCTTAAATAAAGTGGGATGTCAAGTGCGTTGTGGTGTGTGATGAAAGGCCTCGCGGAAGCGCCACCCGGTATGGGTTGCAAAATCGGGGTTTCTACTTCAAGGTATTCGCGTTGGTTGAAAAAATTGCGGATGGCATTGGTTATCTGTGTCCTTTTGACAAAAGTGTCTTTCACTTGATCGTTCACAATCAAATCTACATAGCGCCTGCGGTAGCGTTGTTCAGGATCGGAAAAGGCATCATGTACGTGGCCTTCGGCATCTGTTTTGACAATCGGCAGAGGACGCAAAGCTTTAGACAACACAAATAATTCGCGGGCATGAACGGATATTTCGCCTACTTGGGTTCTGAAAACTTCTCCTCGAATCCCAACAAAATCGCCTATATCTAACAACTTTTTGAACACGGTGTTGTACATGGTGCTTTCTGCATCCGCAGAAATATCGTCGCGGCATACATAGATTTGGATGCGCCCTTTGCTGTCTTTGAGTTCCGCAAAAGAAGCCTTTCCCATGATGCGGCGGCTCATCAACCTACCGGCCAAAACCACCTCCTTGCCTTCAAGGGTGTCGAAGTTTTCAAGTATTTCAGTCGAATAATTTGTGTGTTTGAATTGTTGCGCCGGATAAGGCTCAATACCGAGACTTCGCAATTGTTCCAAGGCCTGTCTTCTGATAATTTCTTGTTCGGATAATGACATGTATATGCTTTCAAAAATTGAGTTGCAAAGATACACAGACAGATTGGATATTTAAAAATTGAATCGTTATCAATATAACGTTTTGCGTGTATGAGAAGTAGCAGATTTAAAAGCACTTCGCTTTCAACCAAGCAGAAACTTTGATAGAAGCACAGAGCTTGATTTAACCACTGAACCGCCACTTTTGGGTAGGTGCTGTTTAGGGGCGTTCTTCTTTCCTCAAAGGCCAAGCAGACCAAACGTTTCATTGTAAGGCGTGTTCAAGTCAATGAATTGAAATTTAGGTGCAGCTTTCTGACTTAATAATTTGTAAATTTTATTGCTTTCGGTATCAGATGACAAGTAATACTCAACAGCTTTTTCACAGTCGGCTTGTGCAAATAGTTTTGTGTCATTTGGAATGATGTTTCGTGTGTTGACAGTTAAAATACCTTTCTTTTTTGAATCAAAAGCAATCTTTGCAAACTCTCCCGTTCGTTTGGAATGGTCTAAGTTGAAAGGAACTATTTGTAAATTTCTCAAAGGAAGTTCGTGAACATCTCCACCAACACAGTATTCCGCAATACTTATGGTCGAAACCATCATAGTGATTTCCTTTTGTAGAAAGTAACGAAAATAACCGTCCGCATTCTTGAAAAGTGGGTCACTGTCGTTAAGGAAACGAAGGAAAAAGCTTGTGTCAAGTAAAACTGCCTTATGCGTCATAACCTCCTCTGATTTCTTTTAACCAATTGTCGGGGTTAATACTGCCGAGCCAAGATTTTTTGGCTCTGTCTCTAAGTGCTTTTAAATATTGTTCGTCATATTTTGGCTGATAGTCGACTAACTCAATGAATTTAAGAGTTGATGTGTCTACTTCACCTGTTTCTGAATGTTGCTTCCCAGTCACACGAATACCAAAAGTTTTGTAAAGAAGATTTTCATCATACTGCTCTAAAAAACTAATTGGTGTTTGAATTCTAATTGTTCCAAGCTCCTCTGTGAAAACGTGTATGTTAGCTTTATCTTTGCCTCCTGCATTGGTTACTTTGCCGTAAAAATAAAATTCTGCGTCTGCCCAAATTGCTTCGGTTCGATAATACTGTGTGGTCTTGTCTACTCTTACTTCATTAGTGTTGTCGAGGGAGGTTTTAATGCTAAAAACATAATTTCTCTTAGTCGCAATATCTTGAATGTTTTCAAATGCCTTTGCAGTTCCCAAGTCGAGAAAGTCAATATTCTGAACTTGTGTCACTTGTCCGATAATTGCATTGAAACCAATGATGTATTGAATTGAAGTTTTAAGAATGTGTTTTACAGATCCTTCTTCAATCTTGTAGCTTATGTTGGGTCTGTCTCTCTTGTCACCAGGATACAATAAATTTTCTGCGTTTTCGAGAATAGAGATTATCTCCCGAATGTCATAATTGTCGGGTGATAGGTCAAGATTTCCCCTTGAACCTGTAATTCTAATCTCTATAAAGCCAACTTTTTCCACGTTACAAATGTAATAATTTTTAAGGTCGGTTTTTCATTATTGTTGAAGTCTTTCTAATATTGCACTGTGGCACCAGAATGCACTATAACTATCAATATAACGTTTTGCGTGTATGAGAAGTAGCGGATTTAAAAGCACTTCGCTTTCAGTTTGGTACTGACTTTTAATAAAAGCAATGATATTTGATTTAACACTGAACCCCCTATTTCTTATACACGACTTTGTTATAAAACGTACTTTATTTAGGGTTTGCCGAAAACATATCAAATCAATAATTATCAGATAATTAGATTTATTTTTATTTGAATAAACGCATAGGATTCCTTATTTTTATGACTATAAGTATGCACTTATGTTCAATTACACACCCCAAAATCAGTTAGATATTTTTAATTGACTGTAGATGGCATCTTATAACATCATGCTTAGTTTATACTTTTGATTTTCAATATCAAAAAAAGAGTGTCAACTAATTTTTAACATCACTTACTTCATTGATCTTTTATTTGGCTAAAGCCTTTTTGGGTTGTTGCAACTGTCATCCCGCTTCAGCGGGATGCAATTGATAAAATGGGTTTGGCTTCAGCCAACCTAAATAGATTTGTGAATGTCTTGGCTTTAAACAAATTGAGATGTACCATCGGCAGCCCCGTTGAGGCGATATGTTGCATAAACTTTGTGATTGCAAGGATTAAAATATTTAGAATGATTTTTATCGGGCACTAATGATATTTTAAATTTTAAAAAATCTTTTTCAGCAAACCCTATTTAGACTTCAATTGAGATTCTCACTTTTCCGCCAAGCCCTAAATACCCCCAAATATACACAACTTTTATATGGCATTCTCCCAGTCACTCCACTTTTCAAAACCCAATTATTTGCATCCTTATCCCGCGGATTCACATTCCTCAGATCCAAGGGATAAGCCGTTTTCATCGTTTTGATCAGGTTACCCGATCAACCGTAAATCTTAGCGAACATTGAATTCCCCCAATTCCTTCAGACTGATTCTGCCCTCATAAAAAGCCTTCCCGATGATGGCTCCCTCGCAGCCTATCTCGGCTAATTGATAAAGGTCCTCTAAACAAGAAACACCACCCGATGCAATCAAGTTGATGCCTCCTGCTTCTTTTAAAATTTTGAGGTACAACTCGTTTGAAGTGCCTCCGAGCATGCCGTCTTTGGAAATATCGGTGCAGATAACGTATCGAATTCCTTCGTTTTGATAATCTACTATAAATGGAAGCAATTCCAATTGAGAACTTTCCTGCCAACCGCTCACGGCTACTTTTTCGTCTTTTGCATCGGCTCCGAGAATGATTTTTTCGCTTCCAAAGGTTTTTATCCAACCTTTGAAAACCTCCGGGTTTCTGACAGCTATGCTGCCTCCGGTTATCTGGCTGGCTCCGCTTTCAAAAGCGGTTTTCAAATCTGCTTCTGATTTTAACCCGCCACCAAAATCTATTTTTAAACTCGTTTGGGAAGCAATTTGCTCCAAGACTTTGTGGTTGACGATATGCTGGGATTTAGCCCCGTCCAAATCGACCAAATGAAGGTATTCAATGCCGTTTGCCTCAAACTGCTTAGCTATTTCCAACGGGTTTTCGTTGTATATTTTTCGCGTGTTGTAATCGCCTTTGGTCAGCCGGACACATTTTCCGTCTATGATGTCGATAGCGGGGATTAGCCTCATGAATTGAAGATTTGTGATTTGTGACTTCAAAATTAAATTATTTAGATGGACTTAATTAAAATTTTATTCAATAAAAGCTCCCACAACAAATCAATTTCCGGCTTTGTCAAGTCTTAAAAAAACTACGTCTAAATTTAAGTTTTGATAAAAATAACTTCAATATCTTGGTAATTGTTATTTATGTCATTCTTTTTTTTAATTTGCATAAGAATAAATCAATAAAACTTCATGAATCCCATTACCCGACTATTTGACATCCCTTCTTATCAACTTGCCAATTACAATCTCGAAGCCGCATTTGTAACCAAATATAAGGGTATTTGGAAGCAAACTTCTACTGTGGAGTATTTAGACAATGCCAACAAAATAAGCCGGGGGCTAATCAAATTGGGGATTCAAGTCAATGATAAAATTGCGGTCATCAGCTCATCTAACCGGACAGAATGGAACACCATCGACATCGGGATTCTCCAAATTGGCGCACAAAACACACCGGTTTATCCCACCATGGCCATCGATGATTACGAATATGTACTAAACCATTCCGAGGCGGTGTTTTGTTTTGTCTCCGATGTCGAAGTTTATGAGAAAGTCAACTCCATCAAAAACCGATTGAAATTTCTAAAAGATGTGTATGCTTTCGATGAAATAACAGGTTGTAAAAATTGGAAAGAAGTTTTGGCACTTGGAAAAGACACATCGTTGCAAGCGGAAGTGGAAAAAAGAAAATCGGAAGTCAAGCCGGACGATTTGGCTACTATTATCTACACTTCCGGAACCACCGGGAAACCGAAAGGTGTGATGCTCACCCACCACAACATCGTCAGCAATGTATTGGACAGTTCGCCACGTGTGCCGTTCGACTCAGGCAAATCGGTTGCGTTGAGTTTTTTACCTATCTGTCATATTTTCGAACGCATGATAGTGTATTTGTACCAATACCACGGCGTGTCTATCTACTTTGCCGAATCCATCGAAAAAGTCGGTGAAAACATCAAAGAAGTTCGGCCTCACGTGATGACCGTCGTACCGAGATTAGCTGAAAAAGTATATGATAAAATCTACGCCAAAGGCGATGAACTTACTGGAATAAAACGAAAATTATTCTTTTGGTCTATCCGATTGGGACTCCAGTATCAGCCCTACGGAAGAAACGGTTGGTGGTATGAATTTAAACTCAAAATCGCCCGCAAACTCATCTTCTCTAAATGGAAAGAAGGCCTCGGTGGCCGATTGGATCTGATGGTTTCAGGCAGCGCAGCGCTTCAGCCGCGTTTGGCTAAACTTTTTGCCGCCGCAGAAATGCCCATCATGGAAGGCTACGGCCTCACGGAAACCTCACCCGTGATTGCGGTGAATGACATGCGAAACTTTAATTTCAAAATCGGAACAATTGGCAAACCTATTGATCATGTAGAAATTAAAATCGCGGAAGACGGAGAAATATTGGTTAAAGGACCCAATGTGATGGCCGGTTATTACAAAGATGCCGAACTCACGGCTAGCGTGATGGCCAATGGTTATTTTCACACCGGCGACATAGGCGAATTCGATTCGGAAGGTTTTTTGCGTATCACCGACCGCAAAAAGGAAATGTTTAAAACCTCCGGCGGAAAATACATCGCGCCACAACTCATCGAAAACGACATGAAACAATCGCCTTATATTGAACAAATCATGGTGATTGGCGATGGGGAAAAAATGCCGGCAGCCTTTATACAACCTGCTTTCGACAACATCAAAAGTTGGGCTGCACAAAAGAAAATCACTTTAGAAAATTCCAATCAAAAAATCGCTCACGACCCAAAAGTCATCGCACTCATTCAAGCAGAAGTCGATCGAGTCAACGAACATTTCGGACATTGGGAACAAATAAAACGCTTTGAGCTGACCTCAGATATTTGGAGCATCAACTCCGGCCACCTAACGCCTACCCTCAAACTCAAACGCAAAAACGTAAAACAGATGTACCAACATTTGTACGATAAAATCTACCGGACTGAAAAGTATTCGTGAATGGAGGACAAATGGCAGCATTGCATGACAAATAGAACACGGATGACACCGATTTAACAGTTTAATACGGTCAGAAATGAAAATTCTTCATGAAAATACTACCGAAACTTTTTACAAAGTTTAAAACGAACTTGGCTATTGTTTTTTGGAGAAAGTTTATGAAAACACCTGCATCTTGAACTGATAAGAAAATTTTGGTAAAGAACCTCAGTTTAATACAAAACTATTCACAAATGATAAAAAACAAATCAAACCCGTTTAAATTCCTCATATCCGCGTCATCTTTGTTCTATTTAAACATGGCTAATAAAACAAAAAATAAACCATCAAATTTTAAATTAAATTAATATTCTAATCATCAAACTATCGATGGTAAAATAAATACAATTAAAAAATAACATAAATTTATTATGCATGCATAATATTTTTTTCTATATTTGGTTTCCATTTCAGATGAAATTATGAAATGCCCATTAACGAACCATCCCGAAAGTACGGGCAGGTTTATCAAACCACCCGAAGCATCGGGACATCGTGATTAATAAGGTATTACATCTGACCGCTAAAAACAAATATTTTAACAGATGAACGACAAAACCATCGATTACGCGTTGCGAGTAGCTTGGCAAGCCATCGTGAAGGCTTACAACGAAGAAGCAAGCAAGGAGGACAGTACGATGACAATCGGTTTTACCCTGCTGAGCATCGACCCGAAGGTAGGCACGCCCTCCACCACTTTAGGTCCAAAAATGGGTATGGAAGCCACCAGCCTTTCTAGAACTTTAAGCATCATGGAACAAAAAGGGCTAATCAAAAGAATAAAAAACCCGGAAGACGGGAGAAGTGTTCTTATCCAACTCACCCCATTTGGGTTGAAAAAAAGAGAGCTTTCCAAAGAAGTCGTATTACATTTTAACGAAGTTGTTGAACAGGAAATAGAAGAAATCAAATTGCAACATTTTTTTGAAGTAACCGAAAAAATTATCGAACTCGTCCAGTCCAAAAAAATATATAACCCCCAAAAAGAATTCATTAAATAAAAACAACAAACACATGAAGCGAATCATTAACAAAGTAGCCGTCGTTGGCTCAGGTATCATGGGAAGCGGTATTGCCTGTCATTTTGCCAACATCGGTGTAGAAGTTCTCCTCTTAGACATCGTCCCGAGAGAATTGACTCCCTTGGAAGAAAAGAAAGGGATCACCAAAGAAAGTAAAACCTTTCGAAACCGATTGGTGAATGACCACTTAGCCGCAGCCATAAAATCTAAACCTTCTCCCCTATACCATGCTTCGTTTGCTTCGCGCATCACCACCGGAAACACCGAAGACGACTTGGCCAAAATCAAAGAGACCGATTGGATTATCGAAGTAGTTGTCGAACGGTTGGATATTAAACAAAAAGTATTTGAGCAAATAGAAAAACACCGCAAACCCGGCACACTGATTACCTCCAATACTTCTGGAATCCCCATTCATTTTATGAGTGAAGGATGCAGCGAAGATTTCCAAAAAAACTTCTGTGGGACTCACTTTTTCAACCCACCGCGCTACCTCAAACTATTTGAAATTATCCCTGGGCCGAAAACCGATCCGGAAGTGATTTCTTTTTTGAATGGTTATGGTGAAAAATTCCTCGGTAAAACAAGCGTAGCCGCAAAAGATACCCCTGCCTTTATTGGAAACCGAATAGGCATTTATGGCATTCAGAGTTTGTTTCACTTGGTCAAAGAAATGGGATTAACCGTGGAAGAAGTCGATAAACTGACCGGCCCTGTCATCGGCCGTCCCAAATCGGCAACTTTCCGGACTGTCGATGTTGTCGGTTTAGACACCTTGGTACACGTGGCCAACGGGCTGTATGAAAACTGTCCCAAAGACGAAGCGCACGAACTTTTTAAACTTCCAGATTTCATTAGTAAAATGATGAAAAACAATTGGTTGGGAAGCAAAACCGGACAAGGGTTTTACAAAAAAGAAGGCAAAGACATCCTCGCACTTGACCTCAATACCCTCGAATATCGCACGCAGAAAAAAGCTTCTTTCGCCACCCTCGAACTCACAAAAACCATCGATGCACCCATCGACCGATTTAAAGTATTGATAGGCGGCAAAGACAAAGCCGCTGAATTTTATCGAAAAAACCTAGCCGGATTGTTCGCCTATGTTTCCAATCGCATTCCGGAGATATCGGATGAGCTTTACAAAATAGACGATGCTATGAAAGCAGGCTTCGGCTGGGAAAACGGCCCCTTTGAAATTTGGGATTCCGTCGGTGTCGAAAAAGGATTGGAACTCATCAAAGCCGAAGGGTTGAATGCTGCAAATTGGGTAGCTGACATGCTCGCTTCCGGAAACAAATCGTTCTATCAAGTCAAGGAAGGAGCTACTTATTTCTATGACATCCCATCGAAAAAACAAACCAAAATCCCGGGTCAGGATGCCTTTATTATCTTAGATAACATTCGCGAAAGCAAAAAAGTTTGGAGCAATGGTGATTCGGTCATTCAGCATTTGGGCGATGGTATTCTCAATGTTGAATTTCGTTCCAAAATGAACACCCTCGGTGGAGGTGTTATCCAAGGCATCAACAAAGCCATCGATTTGGCGGAAAAGGAATACGAAGGATTGGTCATCGGAAACCAAGGACCAAATTTCTCGGTTGGAGCCAACTTAGCGATGGTTTTCATGATGGCAGCCGAACAAGATTATGATGAACTCAACATGGCAATAAAAACCTTTCAAGACACCGTCATGCGGGTTCGGTACTCTTCCATTCCGGTCGTGATAGCTCCACACGGAATGACTTTCGGCGGTGGCTGTGAATTGTCACTGCATGCTGACAAAGTGGTAGCGGCAACTGAAACTTACATCGGTCTGGTTGAATTTGGCGTTGGACTGATTCCCGGCGGCTGTGGCTCCAAAGAAATGGCATTGCGCGCTTCCGACCTATTCAGAAAAAATGATGTTGAGCTCAATGTTTTACAAGAATATTTTCTCACCATCGCCATGGCAAAAGTTTCCACTTCTGCCTATGAAGCATACGATTTGGGAATCTTGCAAAAAGGAAAAGATACGGTTGTGGTCAACCGAAACCGGCAAATTGCCGAAGCTAAAAAGCAGGCATTATTGCTAGCTGAAGCCGGTTATACCAAGCCGATTTTGCGTAAAGATGTCAAAGTACTCGGCAGACAAGCCCTGGGAATGTTTTTGGTGGGAACAGACAGCATGGAAGCCAGTCATTATATTTCCGAGTACGATCAAAAAATCGCAAACAAGTTAGCCTACGTGATGGCAGGCGGTGACCTTTCCGAACCAACTTTGGTCAGCGAACAATATCTGCTCGACATCGAACGAGAAGCATTTCTCTCACTTTGCACCGAGCGTAAAACCTTGGAGCGCATTGAACACATGTTGAAAACAGGCAAGCCTTTGCGCAATTAATAGTTGAAGAAGTACAATGATTTTAATATTAAGTATTAAGATAGTAGATATGCATCAATTTGAAAAACTCAAAATCCGGCAAAAAGCAATGGATTTGACTGAGAAAATCTATATGCTGTGCATTGAACCATCGAATGAAAAATATAATTTAATACTTCAACTAAAAAAAAGTGCTACTTCAATTCCTTCTAGTATTTCGGAAGGTTCGAGAAAATATTCCGATTTGGAGTTTTTACATTTTCTGAGCATTGCAAATGGTTCTGCTTATGAATTGATTAACCAACTTAATATCTTCGAACGCGTTGGCATTGCGAAAGGTGAAAACACAAAGCCACTTATCAATGAACTTGTTGAAATAAGCAATATGAATTTCTCACTACAAAAATCTATTAGAGAAAAATTAAAAAAAATATCTAATCTTAATACTTAATACTTCAATATACTTAATACTTCATTCTATGAAAACAGCCTATATAGTAAAAGGATACAGAACCGCGGTTGGCAAAGCACCAAAAGGGGTGTTCCGATTCAAAAGAACCGACGAATTGGCAGCAGAAACCATTCAATACATGATGGGAAAAATCCCACAACTTGACAAATTGCGAATTGACGATGTCATAGTAGGCAATGCAATGCCTGAAGGTGCGCAGGGATTAAACATGGGCCGTTTTATTTCACTTATGGGCTTAAACACCATTGATGTACCCGGTGCTACTGTCAATCGGTTTTGTTCTTCCGGTTTAGAAACCATTGCCATAGCAACAGCCAAAATTCAATCCGGAATGGCAAACTGCATCATAGCCGGAGGAGCCGAGAGCATGAGTGCCGTACCTATGTCCGGTTTTAAAACAGAGCTCAATTACAATCTAGCAAAATCAGGGCATGAAGACTATTATTGGGGTATGGGAAATACTGCCGAAGCTGTGGCCAATAAATATAAAGTAACCCGTGAAGACCAAGATGAATTTGCATTTAATTCACACATGAAAGCCTTAAAAGCGCAAGTTGAAGGCAAGTTTGATAATCAAATTGTCCCCATCACGGTCGAACAAACCTACTTAGACGAAAATGGTAAAAAGGCAACCAAATCATACACTGTAACAAAAGATGAAGGCCCCAGAGCCGGTACAAGTATGGAAATCCTCTCTAAATTGCCAGCCGTTTTTGCGGCGGGAGGAAGCGTGACGGCCGGAAATTCATCTCAAATGAGTGATGCTGCCGCATTTGTGATTGTCATGAGTGAAGATATGGTCAAAGAACTGAACTTAAAACCCATCGCGCGATTGGTAAGTTACGCAGTGGCTGGTGTAGAACCAAGTCTCATGGGAATAGGACCGATTAAAGCCATTCCAAAAGCAATCAAACAAGCTGGGCTAAAACAAGCAGACATCGCATTGATTGAGTTAAATGAAGCTTTTGCATCCCAATCTTTGGCTGTCATTCGAGAACTCGGATTAGACCCAAACCTTGTCAACGTAAACGGTGGAGCAATCGCCTTAGGTCATCCTTTAGGTTGCACCGGCGGCAAACTCTCTGTCCAACTCTTTGACGAGATGAACAAACGCAACCTGAAAGGCAGATATGGTATGGTGACCATGTGTGTTGGAACCGGACAAGGAGCTGCTGGGATTTATGAACTGCTGTAAATTAGTAAATAATTTGTTCCCTGAGCAAGCCGAAGGGAGCACAAAAAACAAACAATTCTTTCCTGATTTTCCGTCAATCATTCAGGTAAACTTCAGAAAAAGAAAATATTAAAAAACAAGAGACGTTCCCTTCGACTCCGCTCAGGGAACAATCGAATCAAAACATTAAAAATCAAACAAAAAACAAACCCAATATGAGTTCAACATCAACCGACATCTTACGAGGCGGACAGTTCCTCGTCAGAGAAACCCAATGCGAAAATGTATTCACTCCCGAAGATTTTTCGGAAGATCAAATCATGATGCGTGATGCAGTCAAAGAATTTGTAGATCGTGAAATCTGGCCTAACAAAAGCCGATTTGAAAAGAAAGATTACGCCTTCACCCAATCGAGTATGAAACAAGCCGGCGATCTTGGCTTTTTAGGAGTTACTGTACCGGAGGCCTACGGCGGTCTTGGGATGGGGTTCGTTTCCACCATGTTGGTTTGCGATTATATTTCTGGCGCAACCGGCTCTTTTTCAACTGCTTTTGGCGCACATACCGGTATCGGCACTTTGCCTATTACTTTGTACGGAACCGAAGAACAAAAAAAGAAATACCTTCCGTTACTTGCCACAGGTGAATGGTTTGGTGCCTATTGCTTGACCGAGCCGGGTGCGGGATCGGATGCCAACAGCGGAAAGACAAAAGCCGTACTTTCGGCGGACGGTACACACTACAAAATCACCGGGCAGAAAATGTGGATTTCAAATGCCGGATTCTGTAAAGTATTTATCGTGTTTGCCCGCATCGAAGACGATAAAAACATCACCGGATTTATTGTAGAAAACGATCCTGCCAACGGCATCAGCATGAATGAAGAAGAACATAAATTAGGCATCCGCGCTTCTTCTACCCGCCAAGTTTTTTTCAACGAAACTAAAGTCCCCGTCGAAAACATGCTCTCTGAAAGAGGCAACGGATTCAAAATCGCCATGAACGCGCTCAACGTTGGACGTATCAAATTGGCCGCTGCTTGTCTGGATGCCCAACGCCGGGTGATTACCAATTCGGTGAAATATGCCAACGAACGCGTACAATTCAAAACCCCGATTTCCCAGTTTGGAGCTATCAAATATAAATTGGCCGAAATGGCTACCAACTGTTTTGTGGGCGAATCTGCTTCTTATCGCACCGCTAAAAACATTGAAGACCGCATCGCTATCCGAATCGCTGAAGGCAATTCTCATCAGGAAGCTGAACTGAAAGGCGTGGAAGAATATGCCATCGAATGTTCCATATTAAAAGTTGCTGTTTCCGAAGACATCCAAAATTGTGCCGATGAAGGTATCCAGATTTTTGGAGGAATGGGCTTTTCCGAAGACACCCCGATGGAAGCTGCCTGGCGCGACGCCCGGATTGCCCGTATTTACGAAGGCACCAACGAAATCAACCGCATGCTTTCAGTGGGTATGTTGATTAAGAAAGGTATGCGTGGCCATGTTGATTTGCTCGGCCCTGCTACAGCTGTTGCCAATGAGTTGACTTCCGTGCCTTCCTTTGACAGACCAGATTACAGCATCTTGTTTACCGAAGAAAAAGAAATGGTTGCCAAACTCAAAAAAGCACTCTTGATGGTTGCGGGTAGTGCCGTACAGAAATTCGGCGCTGACTTTGAAAGTCATCAACAAATCTTGTTGAGTACATCCGACATGTTGATTGAGATTTACATGGCCGAGTCGGGAATTTTACGTGCTGAAAAATTGTCGAAAACAAAAGGCGAAGCTTTCGTACAAGAACAAATTTCGTTGGCAAAACTTTATCTCTACCACGCAGTCGATTTGGTAAGTAGCAAAGGAAAAGAAGCCATTGTTTCTTTCACTTCCGGAGATGAACAACGCATGATGTTAACTGGTCTAAAACGCTTTACCAAATATGTAAACGAACCCAACGTGGCGGATTTGCGCATACAGATTGCCGACAAACTGATTGCGGAAAATGCCTACTGTTTTAGTTAGATTTTTTCTAAAAGTGATGAATACTTATTAAACAAACCATGAAAGCAACTCAATTGTTTAAGAATTTTTTTGAAAGTGAAAAAGCAGGTGGCTTAATTTTAATTTTTGTCACTGTTTTTTCTCTTTTATTAGCTAATTCACCCTGGCAACAGTCCTACGTAGGCTTTTGGCAATCAGATCTTGGTGGCCACAGCATCACGCACTGGATTAATGACGGACTGATGACAATCTTCTTCTTGTTAATCGGGTTGGAATTAGAAAGAGAAATATACATAGGTGAATTGTCTGATTTCAAAAATGCTTCGTTGCCTATCTTTGGTGCACTAGGAGGTATGCTTGTTCCGGCAGGAATATATTTGCTTTTTAATTACGGAACGGACTCTCAATCGGGCATAGGAATCCCGATGGGGACGGATATTGCGTTTGCAATTGGTATTTTATCTTTGTTAGGCAATAAGGTTCCCGTTTCTTTAAAAATTTTTCTGACCGCTTTGGCTGTTATAGACGATTTGGGTGCCATCCTCATCATTGCGCTTTTCTACACGGTCTCGATTTCTTTTATCAATCTCTCCATTGCAATAGGTATTTTCGGTGTCTTACTTTTGCTCAACCGAATGAAAGTCAGAAACCTGATCCCTTATTTAATAGGTGGTGTCGGAATGTGGTATTTTATGCTTAATTCGGGGATTCATGCTACCATTACCGGAGTTTTGATGGCATTTACAATCCCTTTTAGAAAAGGTGATGGAGAATTTTCTCCCTCCTACATTTTAGAACATTTTTTACACAAACCGGTTGCATTTATTATTTTGCCATTATTTGCCCTTGCCAATACAAGCATAATTCTTGGAAGCAACTGGCATGAAGGTTTAACATTGTTGAGCAGTTTAGGTATAATGGCTGGCCTTTTCATTGGTAAACCATTGGGTATAGTTGTCTTTTCATTTGTTGGTGTGAGTGCCGGACTTTGTATTTTACCACCTGATTTGAAATGGAAAAATATCGTTGGAGCCGGTTTTTTAGGAGGAGTAGGCTTTACCATGTCTATCTTTATTGCACTTTTGGCTTTTAGCGATGATGGCATCGTCAATAGTTCAAAAATAGCCATTCTACTTGCGTCTCTTTTAGCAGGAATCACGGGTTATATTTTACTCAAATTGACTTTAAAATCAACTGTTGTCGATGAATAGTAGAATTTTTCTGAAATCCTGAGTTCGATTAATCCAAAAATCGTCAGTCCCGAAGCCTCGGTAGAGTGATTCTGATGAAGCACGAATCGGAATTGTATCGAAAACAAGCATTTTGAATTCAAAAACCTATTTTCAATACACTTTTCTCCCTCCCGTTCCGACACCTCTCATCCCGATAAATTGGGATGAGAGCTTTTGTATCCATAAAAAAATAATCAGACTCAGGTTAAAAGATTTCAATCATTAAAAAAAGACCAATAATAATTCTTATTTTCATAAAAAAATCCGCTTGTTTTGACAAGCGGATTTTAGTTAAGTGAGTGAAACTTTTTTATTAAGAAATTTATTTTACTTTGTCAACGATGGCTTTGAACGCTTCCGGGTGGTTCATGGCCAAATCGGCAAGCACCTTTCTATTAAGCGCAATTTCGCTGGCATTCAACCTACCCATAAATTGTGAGTAAGACAAACCGTATTGTCTGACTCCTGCGTTGATACGCTGAATCCACAAAGCGCGGAAATTTCTTTTGTTTTGTCTGCGGTCTCTGTAAGCATAGACTAATGCTTTATCGACGGCGTTTTTAGCAACTGTCCAAACGTTTTTGCGTCGTCCAAAAAAGCCTTTGGCTAATTTCATGACTCTTTTTCGTTTGGCGCGTGTCGCAACTGAATTTACTGATCTTGGCATAATGATTTATTTTTTTGCAGTAGGCGGTTCTGATTTTTATGAACACTTTTGGCCCGCTCCATGGTTAATAATTAATTACCTGCGTCGCTGATTATTTCAATCGCAACTGCTCTCTCACACTATTTGAGTCTGCATCGCTCACCAAGGTTGCATGGGTCAACTTCAACTTGCGTTTGTTTGACTTCTTGGTCAGGATGTGGCTTTTAAAAGCGTGTTTTCTTTTGATTTTTCCCGAGCCGGTCAGTTTAAACCGCTTTTTGGCTCCGGATTTCGTTTTTTGCTTTGGCATTTTTTACCTGTTTTTATATAGATTTACTCACTTACTCTTACTTAGACTTCTTAGGAGCTAAGAACATTGTCATTCTTTTCCCTTCTAACTGTGGCAGTTGTTCTACTTTCCCGAATTCTTCCAAATCTTGCGCAAGGCGCAACAAAAGAATCTGCCCTTGTTCTTTATAAATTATAGAACGTCCTTTGAAAAACACAAAAGCTTTCAGTTTGGCTCCTTCCTTCAAAAACTTCTCTGCATTTCGTTTTTTGAATTCATAATCGTGTTCGTCGGTTTGCGGACCAAAACGAATCTCTTTAATAATCACATTAGCCGACTTCGCCTTCATGACTTTCTCTCTTTTCTTTTGCTCGTAAACAAACTTTTTATAGTTCATTATCTTGCAAACAGGAGGTTCCGCATTGGGTGAAATCTCAACCAAGTCCAATTCTTGTTCTTCGGCCATAGCCAAAGCTTCACGAACCGGATAAACGCCAATTACGACATTTTCGCCAACCAATCTCACCTCAGGAGACTTAATGAGTCCATTAATACGGTGTGCATCTTTTTTTTCGATTCTGGCTGGGCCGGAAAATCTTTTTCTACGAATAGCTATAACGAAACAATTTAGGGGTTAAACATTAAATTCTTTTATATCTTTTCTCAACTCATTCTGAATCAATTCAATAAACTTTTCAACTTTCATATTTCCCAAACTTTCACCTCCGTGCCTTCTGACAGATATAGTTCCATTTTCAGCTTCTTGCTCACCAACTATGACCATGAACGGATATTTTTGCATCTCTGCTTCTCTGATTTTCTTGCCGATGGTCTCATTTCTCGAATCTTTCAGGGCGCGAATTTCGTGATTTTCCAGCAGACTAAAAACATTTTCTGCATAATTTTCACATTTCTCACTTACATTCAAAATTATAACTTGATGAGGGGTGAGCCAAAGCGGAAAATTACCGCCGGTGTGTTCCAATAAAATTGCGACAAAACGCTCCATGCTACCAAAGGGTGCCCGGTGAATCATAACCGGCCTATGCATTTCATTATCAGCTCCCTTATAGGTCAACTCAAAGCGTTCCGGTAAGTTATAATCCACTTGTATGGTTCCTAATTGCCAACTTCTCCCCAAAGCATCTTTGACCATAAAATCGAGCTTAGGACCGTAGAATGCAGCTTCTCCATATTCAATTTTTGCCTGAAGATTTTTTTCCTTGGCCGCATTGATAATGGCACGTTCTGCTTTTTCCCAATTCTCGTCCGAACCTATGTATTTTTCGGGTTTTTCGGGATCGCGTAAAGATATTTGTGTTGTGAAATTTTCAAAACCCAACGAACCAAAAACGTACAAAACCAAATCGATTACTTTTTTAAACTCATCATCAAGTTGGTCTGGTGTACAAAAAATGTGCGCATCGTCTTGGGTAAAACCGCGTACACGAGTTAAGCCATGCAATTCGCCACTTTGCTCGTATCTGTAAACCGTTCCAAACTCGGCATAACGTTTCGGTAAATCTTTGTAACTCCAAGGTTTGCAGTTGTATATTTCACAGTGATGCGGGCAGTTCATCGGCTTGAGCAGAAAGATTTCTCCTTCATTAGGTGTGTGTATAGCTTGAAAACTATCGGCTCCATACTTGGCAAAATGACCGGAAGTCACATACAGCTCTTTTTGCCCGATGTGTGGTGTGATGACCATTTCATAACCGGCTTTCTTTTGTGCCTTTTTCAAAAAATTTTCAAGTCTTTCCCGTAAAGCGGCTCCCTTGGGCAACCACAAAGGCAAACCTAAGCCTACTTTGGCAGAAAAAGTAAATATTTCAAGTTCTTTGCCCAATCTACGGTGGTCACGTTTCTTGGCTTCTTCGAGTAACGTGAGATAATCTGTCAGGTCCTTTTGTTTTGGAAAGGAGATGCCATAAATACGGGTAAGTTGTTTGTTTTTTTCATCACCCCGCCAATAAGCACCTGCGATACTGAGCAACTTGACAGCTTTGACAAAACCGGTATTAGGAAGATGTCCGCCACGGCACAAATCGGTAAAAGTATCATGATCGCAAAATGTGATGGTTCCGTCTTCGAGGTTTTCTATGAGCTCTACCTTAAACTCGTTGCTTTGATTTTTATAATAGGCCAAAGCTTCATTTTTTGATGCACTTCGCATGGCAAATTCATGCTTTCCGCGTGCAATTTCAAGCATTTTATTTTCTATGGCAGGAAAATCCTTGTCTGAAATACTGTGCCCGTTTGGGTCGATATCATAGTAAAAACCGTTGTCGATGGCAGGACCGATGGTCAGTTTGACACCCGGGTAAAGTGATTCTAAAGCTTGTGCCAAAATGTGCGCACTCGAATGCCAAAAAGCTTTTTTGCCTTCCGGATCATTCCAAGTATAAAGCACAAGGCTTCCGTCTTGGGTAAGCGGTGTAGTGATTTCAATAGTTTGCTTGTTGAAACCGGCAGAAAGGATGTTTCGCGCCAAGCCTTCGCTGATGGATTGCGCAACTTCAAAGGGTGTAACCCCTATAGCAAAAGATCTGGACGAACCGTCCGGAAAGGAAATTGAAATCATACACTTTTTTTTAATCGAACTGCAAAGATAAGTGGTAAAAGTTGCACAAACAAGTCGATTTTTTTGCAGTTTTGCAAGATTATTATTTCTTATTTGAATTGACCTTTATTTAAGTAAAATGAAGCTGAACGCTTTTAGAGTCGAGTTTTTTGAATCTTTGAAAAACTTTTATGAGTTGGAAGAAGTTCGGGGATTTTACGCCTTGTTGTTGCAAGAAAAATTAGGCATCAGTCGAGCAGAAGCAGTGCTTCAGGCGGAAAGCGTGTTGGATGCATCGACCGAAGCGGCTTTTAAAGAAATATTAAAAAGGTTGAGAAATCAAGAACCGATACAATATATCTTGAATCGGACTTATTTCTGTGATTTACTTTTTGTATTGCATGCCAATGTATTAATTCCAAGGCCTGAAACCGAAGAATTGGTTTATTGGATAGTGTCGCAGTACAAAAATAATCCTTCAAAAAATCTTAAAATTTTAGATATTGGCACCGGAAGTGGCTGCATCGCGATTTCGTTGGCTAAATTACTGCCCAACGCTACAGTCAGCGCGATGGATATTTCTAAAAAAGCATTGAACACAGCTTTGGAAAATGCGCAAAACAACCAAGTACAAATCAATTTTATCGAGGCAGATGTATTAAAAACTGTTTCGTTGGAATCTTCTTTTGACCTCATTGTTAGCAATCCGCCTTATGTATTAGAGGTCGAAAAATCAAAAATGCAGCCCAATGTTCTAAATTTTGAACCACACCAAGCCTTGTTCGTCACCGATGCAAATCCCTTGATTTTTTATGAAAAAATAGCGAATTTAGCCCTCAGGCATTTGAGTAAAAAGGGTCGGCTTTTTTTTGAAATCAACGAATCTTATGGAAGTAAAATCAAAAATTTATTAGCAGAAAAGGGATTTTCGTCCATCAAACTAAAAACAGATTTTTACGGAAAAAATAGGATGATAAGCAGTGGATTTCACTAATCTATCAGCGCAAAAATGCACCAAATTCAGTCTCAAAAGCTACTTGTATTTTCTTCATTATTTTATCTATCCGATTGTCTTCCAAAGTTTTATTATCGTCCTGCAAAATAAAACTCAAGGCATAACTCTTTTTCCCTTCAGGCAGGTTTTTACCTTCATATACATCAAACAAATCAACCTTTTTAAGTAAATTTCGTTCCTGCCTATAAGCCGAATGATACAGCTTTTCAAAGTCGGTAGATTTATCGAGCAACAGAGCCAAATCTCTTCGAACCTCAGGAAATTTCGGAATGTCTTGAAAATGGATCTTTCTGTCTGAAAAAGAGCAAAGTATTTCATCCCAATTTAAAAAGGCGTAAAACACTTCTTGCTTGATGCCGAAATCTTTGGTAACTTCAGATTTAACGACTCCGATTGAAGCTATATTTACATTTTTAGAATTAACATAACTTAAACCTTCCGAAAAAGCATCAAAAGTGGCGGGAATGGACTTTAAATCTGATATTTCCAAAGAATTAAAAACAAAATCCACAATTCCTTTTAAGTGAAAAAAATGTGAAGACTCTCTTGGTTTTGTCCAATTTTCTTCGCCGTTATTCCCAGTAATAAAAAGAGAAAGCATTTTATTCTCCTTAAAATCTGTCGCTTCATTGCGGTAAATTTTTCCAAATTCAAACAATTTTAGGTTGTTTTTTCTGCGATTGAGATTGTAGGCAACCGACTCTAATCCGGTGAAGAGCAACTGTGTGCGCATGATGGAAAGCTCTGTACTCAAAGGATTGAGAATTTGGACCGCCATGGACTGATCAAATGATTTGTCAAATTTTAAATAGCCTGGAGAGGACAGCGAATTGGTCATTATTTCATAAAAACCATTCGAAACCAATTGATTGGCAATTTTGTCTTGTATTTTGAAGTCTTCAAACCTGCCTACATGGCTGATGGAAGCATTGAGTTTATCTGAAAAATTGATGTTATTGTAGCCGTAAACCCGTAGGATTTCTTCTATCACATCTGCTTCTCTGATAACATCTACCCGATAGGGCGGAATGCACAGTCCCATCCCGGTTTCAGTCACGCTCAACACTTTGATTTCTAAATAAGACAAAACTTTTTTTATGGTGTCTTGGGGTAAATTCTCGCCAATGAGTTTGTTGACTTTTTCAAAGGTTAAAAATACTTTGTGGTCTTCAACTTTTTTGGGATAAAAATCAACTAAATCGGAAGAAATCTTAGCTTCGGCCAATTCTTTAATCAAAATGGCGGCTCTTTTCAATGCATAATCCGTGATATTGATATCGATTCCCCTTTCAAACCGGAAAGACGCATCGGTATTGAGACCGTGCCGTTTGGCAGTTTTACGGATACTGATGGGATCAAAATAAGCGCTTTCTAAGAATACGGAAGAGGTTTGTTCCGTAATGCCTGAATTTTTCCCACCGAAAACTCCTGCTATACACAAGGGTTTTTCAGAATCACAAATCATTAAATCGTCCGGATGTAGTTTCCGCTCTACATCGTCTAAAGTAACAAAAGTTGTATCTGCGGGTACTGTTTTTACGATGATCTTATTTCCTTTTATTTTGAAAGCATCAAAGGCATGCAATGGTTGCCCGAGTTCGTGCATGACGTAATTGGTTGCATCCACTACGTTGTTTCTGGGTACTATTCCAATTGCTTTCAGTCTATTTTTGAGCCAATCGGGAGATTCTTTTACTTTGACTTCGGTCAGTGTAACGCCACAATATCTGGGTGCCAATTCTTTTTTGACAATCTCAACATCGATTTTCAATGTGCGATTGTCCACCCCAAAACTACTGATGGAAGGTGTTATCAGTTCATGAATTTTTTCATGTTGAGCCAATCCGGCTCTTAGGTCTCGAGCCACACCAAGATGGCTCATGGCATCGGCTCGATTGGGTGTCAATCCAATTTCAAATACTTGATCGTCTTCGATACTAAATACTTTGGAAGCTAAAGTGCCAGGCGAAAGTTCGGCATTTAAAATCAGGATACCTTCATGGCTGTTGCCCAATCCTAACTCGTCTTCGGCACAAATCATCCCTTCGCTAACCTCTCCTCTGATTTTTCCTTTTTTTATTTCGAAAGGGTTTCCTTCCTTGTCATACAATATGGTACCGATGGTCGCAACCGGTACTTTTTGCCCTGCGGCAACATTGGGTGCTCCGCAAACTATCTGGAGTATGTTTTCACTGCCAATATCTACTGTTGTTATCTTTAGCCGGTCTGCATTTGGATGTTGAACACAAGTCAGCACATTCCCGACTACGACTCCTTTGAGCCCGCCGGGGACTGTCTGGTAATTTTGTATGCCTTCAACTTCCAATCCGAGGTTTGTCAAAACTTCTGCAACTTTTTCAACGTCAAGGTTGATTTTAATAAACTGTTTCAACCAATTATGAGAAATCTTCATGCTTGTAATATTTAAAGCAATTTAATAGAAAAGTAAAATTATGCTTTTTGAATTGCGGGACAAAGATAACAATGTAAGACAGATGATAAAATCGCAGCTATAAACTTTTTTGTTATCTTCGTGTTTTAAAAACCAAAAACCAAAATATATGCGCCTTTACCGTTTATTCCTTGTCCTGATTGTGATTGGATTTACAGCTTGTAAAGAGCCTGTAAAACCTATTCCAAAAACTGAAGCCAAAAAAGACAGCACAACTGTAACTCCGAAAAACAAGAGGCCGGTTTCTCTTGAAAATGGAAAATTTTTTGAGAAAAACGGGATAAAATATCTCTATGGCGGCAAAGACGAATCACAGCATTTCGATATTACTGATTATTCCCTCAAAGATGCAAATTTTCATTACGGTATTGGCAGAGAAACCTTTCCTGCTTTGCTTAAACCCCAATTTACCACAATCGCAGCTGTTGACACTTCCTATCAAGATTCAGATCGATTTCTGATTTTGAAAGGTAAAAATGTGATAAAAGCATATTCGGTGAGAGATTTGACGCACTATGAAGTGGTAAACGATATAATCGATGGGAAACCTGTGATGGCGGCATATTGTGTTTTGGCTGATTTAGGTGCTATTTATGACCGCGTCTTATATGGCAAGGAATTTACTTTTGCCTTGACTGGTTATACTTATTACGACGATGCAGTGTGGAACGGGTTGGACGGATTTATGCTTTGGGACCGAGAAACTGAAAGCATGTGGTGGCCGTTGACCGGTAAAGCTATTTCGGGTAAAATGAAAGGGGCTGATATGAAATTATATGATGAATCTACTTGGGAGCAAACCACTTGGGAAAAATTGAAAGAAAACTATCCAAACGCCCAAGTATTGATTTCCGGACAAGATTTTGAACGACCCAAAACATGGAGGCATTACGACACCGTTGATTTGACGGGAAGTTATCAAAACACAATAGCTCCGAAATGGGGTGAGAAAAACAATTAAGCAATTTATTGTTGTCCTGTAAAAATAATTGGCATTTTACAATATCCCCATCAGGCTATACTTTTAATTTTTCAACACAAGAAAAATATCAACAGATTTTTAATGACCTCTAACCTCATTTATTTTTTTTTCTGCTAAAGCCTTTTTTGGGTTGTTGTAGCTGTCATCCCGCTGAAGCGGAATGCAATTAATGAATTGTGGTTGCTTAGCGAGCCTGAACAGATTTGTGAATGTCTTGGCTTTAGCCAAAACAGATTGCTTTCCTGTCTATATTACGACTTTGGAGAAGTTGTTTTAGTTACATTTGAGCCAAATCTCAGCCATAGAAAAAGAGAAATCGTTCTATGCGATATATTACATAAGTCATGTGATTGCAAGGATTAAAATATTCGATTAATTTTAAAAGGACACGAATATAAGCGATGGATTTTTTACACGCATAGAGTCCGAGAAATATTTTCTCCGTGTTCTTTGTTTCTCTGTTCAAAACCTATCAAACACGGTTTATCAAAACCTCTTTTCCAGTTTCATCTCATCGTCCCGATGAATCAGGAAAAGATTTGTGGTGAATTTTCATTACACTGTATGCCAAAATAATTTCTAAATTTTAGGCAAGCAATTTTTTAAACCAACAATTTGAATAATTTCCGATAGAATTCATCCGGCTTGAAGGGTTTACTAATCAAATCGTCCATGCCACATGCAAAAATTTCTTGCCTGGTTTCGCTTAAGGAAAGTGCCGTCAGTGCGATGATAGGGATTTGTGGGTTGAATATTCGGATGTAACGGGTTGCCTCTATTCCACTGATGCCCGGCATACGGATATCCATCAAGACACCATCATAAACTTTATTTTTTACTAATTCGACTGCTTTTGTTCCGTTGTCAACCACTTCACATTTCATACCGATGTTTTCTACCATCTTTCGGGTAATCATTTGGTTGATTTTATTGTCTTCTACGATGAGTATGAATTTGCTTTTCAGCAACTCTAAATCAAATTTTAAATCTTCGGATGTTGCTTCATTCTGCGCTACCTTCATGGTCAACTCAAAGTAAAATTTAGAGCCCTCGCCGACTTTGCTCTCAACTGCTATTTCAGAATCCATCAATTTAAGCAGGCGTTTTACGATGGCTAACCCCAAACCTGTCCCACCAAATTTCTTGCTTATTTCCAAAGAACCTTGTGAAAAATTGTCGAAAATGTCTTCCAATTTTTCCTTCGGAATGCCGATGCCGGTATCTTCAACCTCAAAAATAAAATTGACCGCATTCGATTTTAAAGAATTGATTTTTACGCGTATCCAAACTTTTCCATTTTCAGTAAATTTAATCGCATTGCCAACCAAGTTGAAAATAACCTGGTGTATTTTGACTTCATCCCCCAACAGAAAATCGGGTAAATTGGGATCTATTTCTAAAATTAACTCGTTATCATTTTTTTTGACAATCTCATTTAAGGATTGGGAAATCTGCTGAATGTTGTCTCTCAAGTTGAATCTTTCAAATTCTAATGTTGCACGTTCAGAGTCCAATCGGTTTATTTCCAGTATATCGTTGACCAAAGCCAATAGATACTCACCCGAATACTTGAGTGATTCCAAGTTTTCGACTTGTTCGGGTTTGGGCTTTTCTTTTAACAGCAAGTGTGTCAGCCCGGTGACTGCATACAAAGGAGTGCGCAACTCGTGGCTAATTGTTGAGATAAACCGTTCTCTAACTTTTGCAGAGGCTTCTGCTTTATTCTTGCTGATTTCGAGTTGCTGGTTTTTGATGCGCAACAGTTCGTTGTTTCGCACCCGCATGGTGTTGTTTCGGTATAGCGTACGTGTCAGGAAAATCAAAATAATGGATAAAGAAACACTCATAAAAGAAACTAAATAAAGTATCCGAAGTGTTTTACCATCGTTTTTTGTTACCTCTTTTAGTCTGGAAATTTCTTCATCTTTAAAGAGGCTTTCTTTATTTCTATTACCGATTGGGAAGAGTTCGTTCTGGTTTGAAAATAGGATTTCATGATTTATTCCTTGATGTTTTTTGAGAAAAATAACGGACTGTTCAAATTGATTTTTCTTTTCGAAATAGTCAGACAATCGCTTGTATCCCAGTGATTTTATCATCGGGAAGTCGTTGTGCTCAGCAAACTTGAGAATCTCATTTGTTTTGTCATAAGCATCCTCCAATTGATTTTGCTTCAACAAAACTCCGGCTAACTTAGTGAGTGCGTAATATCTATAATAATCATTGTTAGTTTTTTTGAAAAGTTCGATTGAACTTTGATAATTCGCCAAAGCTAATTCCAATTTTTCTTTAGATTCATACACAAAACCCAAGTACAAATAGGATTTTGCCTTAAAATCTTCGTCCGGATCCTTATCCAATGTATTCAGCCCCGTATTGAGATACAAAATTGCTTTGTCGTAATTTTTCTGTGTCCAATAATACATCCCCAACACAGAGTACGATTCGATTAAGCCATCGTTATCCTTGATTTCATTTTGCATTCTGATGGACTCCAATAACATATCTTCAACCCCTTGGTAATAATCGAGCGCAATATAGTATCTGCTAAGAAGTGTGGCTGAGCGCGATTCATATTTACTGTTTTTTTGTAATAAGGCCGTTTCATACAAATTCTGCGCTATCTGCAAAGCATCGGTATATCTGCTCTTTTTGTAAAATTCGCTTGCCTGTATTATTTTAGTTTCAAAATAAGCATCAGCAAAAGCGGTTGTTCCCTGCGAATGTATTTGTAAGCAGGCCAACATAATAATTATGAATAGAAGTAGCTTTGTTTTCATAAAAAAACATTCATTTTCTTAAAATGAACGTAAATGTAATTATTTCTTGTCAAGAAATTGAATTAAATCAATTATCCTGGCAGAATATCCTGTTTCATTGTCATACCAACCGATAATTTTTACCAAATTGCCTATGACCGAAGTCATCAGTGCATCAAACACGCAAGAAGCTTGATTGCCAATCACATCCACGGAAACAATTGGGTCTTCTGTGTAGGTTAAAATGCCTTTCAAACTGGTTTTAGAGGCCTCAAGAAATGCTTGATTGATGGTTTCAATCGTAACTTGTTTTTTGACATTGAAGGTAATATCCGTGAGCGAACCATCCGGTACTGGTACGCGAATGCCACAACCACCGATTACATCGGCTAAATCAGGGAATATTTTGGTAAGTGCTTTGGCAGCTCCGGTTGTAGTCGGAACAATCGACTGGGAAGCCGCACGTGCCCTGCGCAAATCGCGATGCGGCTGGTCGTGCAAACTTTGGTCGGTCGTATAAGAATGGACGGTTGTTATATAAGCTTGTTTAATCCGGCAAAGTTCATGGATTACTTTAAACATGGGAGCAGCGTTGTTGGTCGTGCAAGAGGCATTGGAAACGATTAGTTCATTGCCGTCCAAAATATGCTCGTTCACACCCAAAACAACTGTTTTTATAAGTTCATCTTCAGGCGGGACTGATAAGACAACCCGTTTTGCCCCGGCTTCGATATGTTTGTAACACGCTTGATAATTCTTGAATTGACCGGTAGATTCGATGACAAAATCTATCTCGAAAGGCCTCCAATCAAGGTCTTCGATGTTTTTTTGGTTGAGAATTGGAATACACTTACCGTTGATTAGAATTTTGCCTTCTTGAAACGAAACTTCTTCCGGCAGTACACCATGAATACTATCATATTTGAGCAAGTGGCTGAGCGTGCGGGCATCGGCCAGATCGTTGATGGCGACAACCTCAATAGTTGGATGGTGCAGCAACAGCCTGAATACCCTTCTCCCAATCCGCCCGAAACCGTTAATGGCTACTCGAATCATTGTTGCAGCAAGATGACGAACCGTTTATTCAATGTGTTTTTGGGCTTTGTAGGATGACCGAACCAATGGTCCGCTTTCCACGTGCCTGAAGCCGAGATTCAATCCAAATTCTTCGTATTTTTTGAATTGATCGGGGGTGATAAATTCTTTTACCGGCAAATGTTTTTTGCTAGGTTGCAAATATTGCCCGATGGTAACGATATCCACGTCTGCGTTGCGGAGCTCCGTCAAGGTTTCCATCACTTCCTCCTCCAGTTCACCCAAGCCAAGCATAATGCCCGATTTTGTCCGACGCACACCTTGCCTTTTTAAATAGCCGAGCACTTCTAAGCTTCGGTCATATTTTGCTTGAATTCGGACTTCCCTGGTGAGCCTTCGGACGGTTTCCACATTGTGCGAAACCACTTCAGGAGAAACTTCTACGATTCGGTCTATGTTGCGGGTGACACCTTGAAAATCGGGAATGAGTGCTTCGAGTGTCGTGTGTTGGTTCATCCTGCGAATGGCGTTGACCGTTTCTGCCCAAATGATGGATCCCATGTCTTTTAAATCATCTCGATCGACCGAAGTGATGACCGCGTGTTTGATGTTCATGATTTTAATGGAGCGTGCCACTTTTTCAGGCTCTTCCCAATCGACCGACTCGGGCCGTCCGGTTTTCACACCACAAAAGCCGCAAGAGCGGGTGCAAGTATTGCCCAATATCATAAAAGTGGCCGTGCCTTCGCCCCAGCATTCACCCATATTGGGGCAACTTCCGGAAGTACAAATGGTGTTGAGTTTATAGTTTTCTACCAAACCGCGGAGTTCGGTATATTTTTTCCCCGTTGGAAGTTTTACGCGAAGCCATTTGGGTTTGGGTTGAGGCGGCAATACGTTTTCTATCGCTGTGTTCATTTTCTCAATTTGAAATACAAAGGTATTTAGAAATGATTAAAACACCCTGAATTTTGGACACTTTTAATAAATTTTGAAAAATGATTAAAAACAAACTTCTGAAAGTAATCTGAAGCATTGTCAAAGTTCGAAATTTTGATAGGTTTTTTTTGACAACGGACGTTTATGCAAAAGTTGCCATTTTGATGGCAGCCACGGCGGCTTCAGATCCTTTGTTACCGTGCTTGCCTCCTGAGCGATCGATGGATTGCTGAATATGGTTGTCTGTCAGTACACAAAAAATCACAGGAATATTTGAAGACACATTAAGTTGCATGATTCCGCTTGTCACGCCTTGACAAACAAAATCGAAGTGTTTGGTTTCGCCTTGAATAATGCAACCGATGGCGATAATGGCATCAAAAATGGAAGTTTCTATCATTTTTTTTGCCCCAAACACCAGTTCAAAACTTCCCGGGACATTGCAACGGTGAATATTTTCGAGTTTTACGCCGCAATCTAAGAGTGTATCGTGAGCTCCTTTAAAAAGATTTTCGGTAATGTTGCTATTCCATTGTGAAACTACCAAACCTATGCTGAGATTGGAAGCATCCGGCAGATCGGCTTTGTTGTAGTCCGATAAATTTTTATGTGCCGTAGCCATTTTTATTCGGCTTGTTTAGCCTGACCGATGAGTACGTCCACCTGGTTGGCTTGCAAAGAGGCCGGGAAATCTTCTTTGATTCTTTCAAAAAATTCATGTGCCTTCGTGGGTTTGTTCAATTCCATCGCGACCAAGCCTGCTTTGTACAAATACAACGGTGTTGTAAGTTCGTTTTCGTTTGTTGCAAATGCTTTTTCATAGTAAGAAAGGGCATCATCATACTGGCCAAGTTCGGAAAAGGCATCTCCTAAACTCCCGGTGGCAAGTGAAGAGAGCATCATATCATCGGAAGAAAATTTTTCCAAATGTTTGATGGCATTCGTATAATCTTTCAAGTTTAAATAAGAAATTCCGGCATAATAATGCGCTAAATTCGCGGTTTTGGTGCCTGAATATTTTTCTGCAATATCCAAAAAACCGTATTTGCCACCACCGCCGTTTAATGCCAGTGTGAACAACGAATCTTTTGCCGTGCTGTTAATAGCTTGGTCAAAATAGCTTTGTGCAAGGCTAATTTCGTTGGCAGCCTCTATCGCTTTAGGTTTTTGGATGAATTCATTATATCCCATATAGCCCAAAACGCCCAATACGACTGCGCCGATAACTACAAGTATATATTTTTGATTGGCAGCAACCCACGCTTCCGTTTTAGAAGCGCTTTCATCAAGTTTATTGAAAACCTCTGCCGTGGTACTTCCCTTTTCAATTTTGGATTCAGCTTTTGATTTTTTCCCGCTTGTTGCTTTCTTTTGATAAGTAGCCATTTGTCTGAAATATTTTTTAGTGCCCGCAAAATTATAATTTTTATTGGTATTCTAAAGCCATTTCTCCGATAATTTTTGATAATTTGCGAATTCATTTCAGATTGCAATCAAAGAAAGCAATCTCTTTAAAATCAGCTTACTGAAAATGCATTTACATACGCTTTTGCTGCTTAACTACAAAAATTTTGATTCTGCAACTTTTGAATTCGATCAAAAATTCAATTGTTTGGTAGGCAATAACGGGAAAGGCAAGACAAACATCCTTGACTCGATTTATCATTTATCGTTCGGGAAAAGCTATTTTAATCCGATTTCGTTGCAAAACATCCGGCACGGTGAAGATTATTTTATGATAGAAGGTGGATTTGTCAGGGAAGAGAAAACTGAAAACATCGTGGTCGGAATGCGCCGCGGTCAGAAGAAAACACTTAGGCGAAACGGGAAAATCTATGACAAATTTTCGGAACACATTGGATTTCTCCCCTTGGTGATAGTTTCACCCTCCGACCGCGATTTGATAGTGGAAGGAAGTGAAGCACGCAGAAAATTTATCGACAGCGTAATCTCTCAGTCAGACAAAGGGTATTTGGCTCATTTGGTGCAATACCATCGTTTTTTGGAGCAGCGGAATGCATTGCTGAAATACTTTGCCGCCAACCAAACTTTTGACGCAAAAACCCTTGAGGTGTATGATTTGAATTTAGACAGGCTCGGTGCTGAAATTTATCTAAAAAGAAAAGAATTTATTGAAAGGTTTATTTCCATTTTTTCCGATCAATACAAAGCCGTCAGCCAAACCGAGGAAGGTATTGGGCTGAATTATGAAAGTGATTTGAACGATGGAAATCTTGCGGGTATGCTCAAAACAAATCTGCAAAAAGACCGCATGCTTCAATATACAAGTGTCGGAATTCACAAAGATGATTTGAATTTTTCGATTGAAGGATTTCCCATTAAGAAATTCGGTTCGCAAGGCCAACAGAAAACATTCCTAATCGCACTCAAGTTGGCTCAATTTCATTTTATCGCCGAAAAATCTGGCATTGCCCCCATTCTGTTGTTGGATGATATTTTTGACAAATTGGACGACAACCGCGTTTCGCAACTTGTTTCGTTGGTCAATCAGGACGTGTTTGGTCAAATTTTCATTTCAGACACCCACGCCGACCGCACCCAAGAAATTGTCAACCAAACCGGAAAGAGTTTTAAGATGATTGGGTTATAATGTATCTTTACCTTTCAATTAGCAATTAGTTGTACCCATGGAACTAATCTTATACATTTTTGCAGTTATTTTCGGCTTTTTACTAATTGGGCTTTTTTACACTTTATTAAAAGATTTCCGAGAAATAGTCCATAGCTTAATAAATAGGTGTAAACCCGATTTTTTTTGTCCTATAACTTGGTTTTTAAGTCCAATTTGGCTAATTGGTTTCGTCTTGGATAATTTATTTGGTTTTGATATTCTTGTCAAGAATCGTAAAAATAATCAACTTGAAAAATATCCTTCAACAAAAAATTTAGAAATGGATTTTGAATTTGGGGACAAGTTGATTTTTTCAAATACATCAAAAAGGAATATTGAATCATTAATCAAGGAATTTTTAGACTTTTGTGATGGAAACCTAAGGTTTGATAATTTCAACATAAAAAACACCAAACCCATTACAGTTTTATGTCCAAATCAAATTACTTTTTACGATTTCAACATATTGATACAGCATGTTTGCAATAAAGTCAAGGAAAGTTGGGGGATTTTTAATTCGAGAAACTTAAGCTATTACTCCTATTCCGATGAAAATACAATACATAATATTGTTGGACAGACAATTACCGGACAAAAGTTTTCAATCTATACCCTCGATGATTTATATAATGAAAAATATTTAAAGCTAAATCAGGATTTGAGTGTAAAGAAATTCGATTGGTCTTTCGTACAACACCGCAATTAGTAATAGACACAGACAACTCAACACTCAAAACTAAACACTTAAAAATTAACATTCACCATGTCTTCCATCAAAGCCTCAGAACTCATACTCAATCCGGACGGGAGTGTCTATCATCTTAATCTGAAACCAGAAAACATAGCCGATACGATTCTGTTTGTAGGTGATCAAGACCGTGTAGAAAAAATATCCAAACATTTTGACCACGTTGAATTTGAAACTCAAAAACGAGAGTTTAAAACCCATACCGGCACACTCAAAGGCAAAAGAATTACGGTAATTTCTACCGGAATCGGCCCGGATAACATCGATATCGTGATGAACGAATTGGATGCTTTGGTCAACATCGATTTGCACAGCCGAAAACCCAAAGACCAACTTACTTCCTTACAAATCATCCGGATTGGCACTTCGGGATCCTTGCAAAAGGAAATTCCCATTGACGGCTTTCTCATGAGCTCGCACGGCATCGACATGAGTGGGCTTATTCATTTCTACAAGCTTGAAGCTAACCACCATCATCCGGAAATAGAAGCAGATTTTATCCGCCACACCAAATGGAATCCTAAAAAAGCCTATCCGTATATTTTTTCATGCAGCGAAAAATTGGCAGCAAAATTTTCCGACGCTTGTATGCACACAGGCATAACCGCAACGGCAGGCGGTTTTTACGGCCCGCAAGGCAGGGTGTTGCGATTGCCTATATCTGACGAAATGCTCAATGACAAATTGGAAAGTTTTTCCAAAGGCCAACTGCGTATTACCAATTATGAAATGGAAACCGCCGTCATCTATGGCATGGCTCGGCTACTCGGACACGAAGCCCTTTCGCTCAATGCCATCATAGCCAATCGCCCATCCAGAACCTTTAGTGAAGACCCTTATTTGGTAGTAAACAGATTGATCACATTCGCCTTGGATAAAATAGTGCAAAATTAATTTTCACAAACCCTCATTCGATTAAATCATCTATCCTTCTACATGAACTCAGAACCTCTCGAAATCACTTACAAACTTTCCGAATTAGATACCGTATCAAGACAGATTATAAATTTTTGCGCGCATAAAGTTGTTTTGATAAACGGTAAAATGGGAGCCGGAAAAACAACCCTGATAAAATCGTTGGTAAAAACACTCGGCAGTACAGACAATGTGAGCAGCCCGACTTTTTCTTTGGTCAATGAATACCAAGCCGGTACAGAAAAAATATTCCATTTTGATTTTTACCGCATCAAACACATTGAAGAAGCTTTGGACATGGGATTTGAAGAATATTTAGATCAAAACGCACAGGTATATATCGAATGGCCCGACGTTGTTTTACCCCTAATCCCAAAATCATATTCACAAGTCAACATCGAAAATACCAATTCCGAAATTAGAAAATGCACGGTCATTAATTCATAAAATATTAAAAAAAAATTGTAGAGAGATTAAAAATTAATATCTTTAACAGGTTAAATAATAAATATTTATGCCTTTTAAGTCAACCTATATGACTTTATTCGGTTTGCTTTTTTTATGTAGTGGTTATGCGCAATCTAAGTTTTATCTTCCTTTCGGTGTAAAAAAAGAAACCGTTCCCTTTCAATTGATTAGCAATTTGATTGTTATTTCGGTTGAGATGAACGGGAATCCTGTGTCGTTTATTTTGGATACCGGCGTTTCAGTTCCGGTCGTTTTTAATTTTACCAGTACGGACAGTACCGAGCTCAAGCATGCCGAGAAAATAACTTTGAAGGGGTTGGGCAATGGCGAACCCATTGAAGCTTACTTATCGAAAGAAAACCGCATACGGATTGGAGAAGCTTTTAACAACAACCAACAACTTTACTTGATTTACGATAAAGAAATTAATTTTTCACCTCGATTGGGTATTCCCATTCATGGTATTCTCGGCTACGATTTATTTAAAGACTTTGTAGTGGAAATTAACTATCAAACCAAAATGATTCAGTTGTACAATCCTGCAATTTACAAAAAAAGAAAATGTAAAAAATGTGTCGAACTTCCCATCAGTTTAGTGAAAGACAAACCTTTTGTCCATATTGATATTGCCAGTGAGGACAAAGAACCTTATTCCGCCAATCTGTTGTTGGATACCGGAGGAAGTGATGCTTTGTGGCTTTTCCCAAATAAAAACATTCCCATCCCGGAAAAAAGTTTTGACGATTTTTTGGGAAAAGGGCTAAGTGGAGACATCTTGGGCAAGCGCAGCCGGATTAAATACATCAATTTTGGCGAGTTCGGTTTTGAAAACGCAACGGTTTCTTTCCCCGATTCTTTGTCGATAGTGAGTTTAAATCATCTAAAAGAAACGCGCAATGGCAGCATAGGCGGAGAAATACTCAGACGATTCAAAGTGTTTTTTGATTATAAAAACAAAACCGTTGTTTTTAAGAAAAACAAAAATTTTTCAGACCCTTTCGAATACAACATGAGTGGAATCGAACTACAGCACAACGGCATGCAATTGGTCAAGGAAGTCGATAAAAGCAACATCAACAAGGCTTTTTCGAGCACTAATTCTAACAATGGAGCCATCAACATTGTTTTGGAATACAATTATAAATTTTCGCTCAAACCTAATTTTGAAATTGCTTCTTTGCGAAAAAATTCTCCCGCTGCGCTAGTTGGTATAAGAAGGGGCGATGTGATTATGAAGATCAATGGGAAACCATCCTATACTTTTTCTTTGCAACAGCTAAACTCCATGTTTTACGAAGAAGAAGGCAAAAAAATCGTTCTGGAAATCGAACGAGATGGCTTTTTGATGGAATTTCAATTCTTTTTGAGACGTATTCTGTAAAAACACAACCCGATGAGTTTTTCATGTAAAATCACTAAACATAAGAAATTCTTTGCGAACTCTGCGACTCCTTATATTGCTTTGCGTGAAACAGCGGTGAGGTGATTTTCTTCACGTAAAAGACCACTAAAAATTCTAACTTATGAGCCATAAAAAAAGACCGCTACCAAAGGCAGCAGCCTCAAAATCAATTTTTTTCTTCCGGTTTATTGATTGGCAGTCACTTCACCTTTAATTTTTAAGGCTACTATTGGGGTGTCCGAGTTGTTGTTTACCGTGATGGTTTTTCGGATAGGGCCTACACGGTTGGTATCGTATTTTACTTCAATCTTACCGGTTTTTCCGGGCGCAATTGGTTGATCCGGTTTTTTTGGGACCGTACAGCCACAAGATGAAAATACTTCGGTGATGACCAATGGCTGATTACCGGTATTGGTAAACTCAAATATGCGAAGCCCATCACTTCCTTTATCAATCGTACCGTAATCGATGGTGTCCGTTTTAAATTGAATCTTGGCTTGGGCTTGCATCTCGAAGCCAAAAGTAAATACACTTACAAAAGCCAATAAAATTAATTTTTTCATATCACTTTATTTTAGTTATGCGCTCTTACTCGAATCAAAAGTACTAATTAATTTTAATATTGATTTTAGTATGAGTAATTTTGCAACTCTGTTTTAACAATAATCAAGCCATTTATGACTTTACCAAATAAGTACTCACCCAAATCCGTTGAAGACAGATGGTACGCTTACTGGATGGAACATGGGTATTTTTATTCCAAACCCGATCATCGAAAGCCTTATACGATTGTCATTCCGCCACCCAATGTGACTGGTGTTTTGCACATGGGGCACATGCTCAATAACACCATTCAGGATGTGTTGATTCGCCGCGCGCGTTTGAAAGGGTTCAATGCGTGTTGGGTGCCCGGAACCGACCACGCCTCTATAGCCACCGAAGCCAAGGTAGTGGCTAAACTCAAAACACAAGGTATTGCCAAAGCGGATTTGTCCCGCGAAGAATTTCTGAACCATGCCTGGGATTGGACGAATAAACATGGCGGGCTAATTTTGGAACAACTCAAAAAACTGGGTGCTTCCTGCGATTGGAAACGAACCAAGTTTACCATGGATCCGGAAATGTCCGAATCGGTCATCGATGTGTTTATCGATTTGCACAAAAAAGGATACATCTACCGAGGCCATCGCATGGTTCATTGGGATCCGGAAGCCAAAACCACCTTGTCTGACGAGGAAGTGATTTACGAAGAACAACAATCGCTGCTGTATTATATTCAATATCAAATAGAAGGAAGTGACGATTATTTGACCATTGCAACTACACGACCCGAGACTATATTTGGCGACACCGCCATTTGCATCCATCCGGACGATGAACGATTTACCCATTTGAAAGGAAAAAAAGCCATCGTTCCGATAGCCAATCGAGCAGTACCAATTATTGAAGACACCTATGTGGAAATGGATTTTGGTACTGGATGCTTAAAAGTTACACCGGCACACGACCCGAACGACAAGATATTGGGCGATAGGCACAAACTCCAAGTCATTGATATTTTTAACGACGATGCCACGCTCAACACCCATGGCCTTCACTATCAGGGAAAAGATCGCTTCGAGGTTCGCAAAGCGGTCGTTCAAGAATTAGCCGAAATCGGTGCTTTGCAAAAATCGGAATCCATTGTCAATAAAGTAGGCACGTCTGAGCGAACCAAAGCGGTTATCGAACCCAAATTGTCGCATCAATGGTTTCTGAGCATGAGCGAATTGGTAAAACCCGCTTTGAAAGCCGTCTTTGAGGACAGTGAAATCAAACTCTTTCCAAATCGCTTTGAAAACACCTACAAGCACTGGTTGGAAAACATCCGCGACTGGAACATTTCCCGCCAGCTTTGGTGGGGACAACAGATACCGGCGTATTATTACGGAGAAAATCCGGACGATTTTGTAGTAGCAACAACTGCCGAAAAAGCCCTGGAATTGGCACGAGAAAAATCAAACAACAAGCAATTAACATCAAGCGATTTGCATCAAGATCAAGACGTGTTGGACACCTGGTTTTCTTCTTGGTTATGGCCTATCAGCGTGTTTGACGGCATCCGAAATCCGGAAAACGAGGCGTTTAAATATTATTATCCTACCAATGATTTAGTCACCGGGCCGGATATTTTATTTTTTTGGGTAGCTCGTATGATTTTTGCGGGTTATGAGTTTGCGGGTCAAAAGCCTTTTACCAATGTTTACTTGACCGGATTGGTGCGCGACAAGCAACGCAGAAAGATGTCTAAGTCTTTGGGCAATTCGCCTGAGCCGTTGGAATTGATAAGCCAATTCGGTGCCGATGGTGTCCGTGTCGGTTTATTGTTAAGTGCTTCCGCCGGAAACGACCTGATGTTTGACGAAGATTTATGCCAACAAGGCAGAAGTTTTTCAAACAAAATTTGGAATGCTTTCCGATTGATTTCCGGTTGGGAAGTGAGTGAAAAAGCCAAACAACCCGAAGCTGCACGCATCGGTTTGGTAGCCTATGATGCGGTGTTTCAAAAAACATTGGCAGAGATAGAAAGCCACTTTGAAAAATACCGCATTTCCGATGCTTTGATGGCAACCTATAAATTGGTTTGGGATGAATTTTGCGCTTGGCTGTTAGAAATTGTCAAACCCGCATTTGGCGAGCCGATTGATTTGAAAACCTATCAGGCGATTATTTCAGCTTTGGAAAACAATTTGAAAATCCTCCATCCTTTTATGCCGTTTCTCACCGAAGAAATTTGGCAAAATATAGAAGATCGAACACCTGAGCAAGCACTCATTATCGCACAATGGCCAAATTTTAAATCATTTGAGGCTTCGGCTATTTCCGATTATGAAGCCATGAAAGAAATAGTTTCGGGTATCCGGACGATTCGGTCGGAGAAAAACATTCCTTTTAAAGAGGCCGTTTCGCTACAAGTCATCAACAACGAAAATCTCAATAAAACCTACAACCCGATAGTATCAAAACTAACAAACGTTTCAGAAATATCGTACACAGCCCAACAAGTTTCTGGAGCTTTGTCTTTTCGAATCAAGTCGAATGAATATTTTATTCCGGTGAGCGGATTAATGAACATACAGGAAGAAATAGACAAACTATTGGCCGAGAAATCCTACTTGGAAGGCTTTTTAAAATCGGTTCGCACCAAACTTTCAAACGAAAGATTTGTGAGTGGTGCACCCGATGCGGTGGTTGCTGTTGAACGTCAAAAAGAGGCAGATGCTTTGGCTAAATTGGAAACCTTGGAGAAAAGCTTATCGGCCATAAAAGTAGGTTGATTTCTATATTCAATTTTGTTTTATCGCGCTAACTTTTGTTTCGTTCCAACTCAATGTCTAATTCTTATATTCAATGTGTATGAATTTGATTTGTAATTTGTCTTTATCAAGGATTTTACTCATGGCGCTGAATTTTTTAAACCAAAATAAATCTAATCGTTTATTCCTTTAAATTTTCATTTGTATTCGATAAAAATTAGATGAAATGTTTGAATCCCTGCAATCACAAGTCTTATGAAATATCGCAAAGAACGGGCTTCCTTTTTCTATGACGAATTTTTCTGCGTATAGTTTGTAGCCATGTGACCAAAACAACTTCCTCAAGGGCGGAATATTGACAGGAAAGCAATTCAATCATATTCAATTTGGCTAAAGCCAACCCTAACTCATTAATTGCATACCGCTTCAGCAGGATGACAGCTACAACAACCCAAAAAAAGCTTTAGCCAAATAAAAGATGAAGGAGTTAAGAGGTCATTGAAAATCCGTCGATATTTTTTTGTTGAAAATAAAAAGTATAGACTAATAGGGATATTGAAAAATGTAATTTTTGTCAATTATTTTAACTGGAATACAGTATTTTAATTAAAGAAAATAAGACTTTAATAAAACAGGATTCACCTTTTTAGGATTAAATAGGTTTTCTAGTTGCTTTTAAAGCCCAAACTTTTTACTTTTCAAGCCAATTAATCTAACCCAAAACACCATGAACCAATTTCCCGCCATCGTTGCCCTCTCCATCTTGTGCATGGCTTGTGGAAAGCAAACCGAACCGCGAAATGATACGGAACAAACGGATAAAAAATGGTGGAAGGAAGCCATCATCTACCAAATCTATCCCCGAAGTTTTAGTGACTCAAACGGCGACGGCATCGGCGACTTACGAGGTATCATCAGCAAACTCGATTACGTGAAAAGCTTAGGCGCTACAGTAGTTTGGCTCAATCCCATATACAGTTCGCCCAATGCCGACAACGGCTACGACGTGAGCGATTACCGAGACATTATGACTGATTTTGGCAGCATGACCGATTTCGATTTGTTGCTGTCCGAAATGCACAAACGCGGCCTCAAACTTGTTATGGATATTGTGGTCAATCACAGCAGTGACGAACACGAATGGTTTAAACAATCACGAAGTTCGAGAGACAATCCTTATCGGGGCTATTACCACTGGTGGCCTGCCGAAAAGGGAAAACCAAACTATCGTTACAGTCTTTTCGATGAAAACGGGGATGCTTGGAAATACGATTCGCTAACCGACGCTTATTATTTACATTATTTTGCACAAAAACAGCCCGATCTGAACTGGGAAAACCCCAAAGTCCGGCAGGAAGTTTATGACATTATGAAGTTTTGGGCAGAAAAAGGTGTTGATGGTTTTCGCCTCGATGCTTTTCAGTTTGCAGCCAAAGACACTACCTTTCCCGCTTTTCCGAAAGGCTTTGAGCAAAACTTTATTCAATATTATGCCATGCAAGATGATTTGCATTCGTATCTGAAAGAAATGAATGAACAGGTTTTTAGTAAATACGATGTGATGAGTGTAGCTGAAGGAGCTGGGCGAACCCTGCAAGAAGCACACGATTTGGTCGATTCAGACCGGAATGAAATCAACATGGCCTACGCATTTGAGGGAGTTGATATTGCCAAACCTCAAGGATATGATTTATTGCATTTCAAAGAAGTGTTTTCCAAATGGGACAGTGCTTTTGCTAAAAAAGGTTGGTTGTCCATTTTCCTTGCCAACCATGATCAAGCGCGTTTGGTGAGCCGTTTTGGGAACGACAGCCCCGAATACAGGGTGTCTTCTGCAAAAATGCTGAACACTTTTATCTTAAGTATGCGGGGTACGCCTTATTGCTATTATGGTGATGAGTTGGGCATGACCAATATTGGTTTTGAAAATGTCGAACAGTACCGTGATATTGCTGCCATCAACGGCTACAAAAAAGTGGTAAATCAAGGCGGGGATGTCCGTAAATACCTATCGAATTTAAAATTTTCGTCTCGTGACAACGGGCGCACACCCATGCAGTGGGATGCTTCTGAAAACGCCGGTTTTACCACCGGTACACCTTGGTTGCCTGTCAATGAAAATCACACCACCATCAATGTCGCTTTAGAAGAAAACAATCCGAATTCCGTACTGTACCATTTCAGAAAACTAACTTATCTGCGCCACAACAATCCGGTGTTGGTGTATGGGCAATACAAACTTCTTCAAAAGGAGCATCCAAGCATTTATGCCTACACCAGAGAGTGGGAAGGTGTCAAGGTTTTGGTGTTATTGAACTTTAAAGCGGAAAAAGCATCCATAGAATTGGCGGATGCAAATCGTATTGAGCAGACACTCATCGACAATTATGAGGAAGTTGACATTCAAGGCAATATTTTCTCACTAAAACCCTATCAAGCGGTGATTTTTAAGATAAAAAGAGAGTAAACGGGCAAGGAAAACAGTTAGTCTGTGATGTATTTTTCAACCAATTCGATGTATTTTTTTTTCGCTTCGTTTTGCGAAACGTCTTTTATTTGAAATAAGGCATTTATTTTGAAGGCGTTGCGAAGTTCGTTTTCGCCGGAAGGATTATAAAAAGGACGGTCGATGGTAGATTTTTTGTAGTAGGCATAAAAATAGAGCATGATGTCTGGAGGCAGTTGAATTTTGGTTTTGCTGGCTCGCGAGAAAGCTTGATCGAATGCTTGGTCTAATTCTTCTTGTGTCATGGTCTGGATGCTATGATACTAACGCCTCCTTTTACTTTTTGGTTTAAACGGACGAGAATAATACAGTCCAAAGGTAAAAAAACATCCACTCTTGAACCAAATTTAATAAATCCGGAATCGTCTCCCTGAATAACGCCCGTTCCAACTTCGGCATAATTGACAATTCGTCTAGCCATGGCTCCGGCAATTTGACGATACAACACATTACCCCAAGTGGGGCTTTTCAGTACTACGGTTGTGCGCTCGTTCTCTTCGCTTGATTTGGGATGCCAAGCAACTAAATATTTACCTGGGTGGTATTTGCTGAAAACTATCTGTCCGCTCACCGGATAACGCGTCACATGAACGTTAATCGGTGACATAAAAATAGATATCTGAATTCTTTTTTCTTTGAAAAATTCGGGTTCAAACACTTCCTCGATGGCAACCACTTTTCCATCAACCGGAGAAACTGCATTTTTATGTGAAACATTAATCGTGCGATCCGGATTCCTGAAAAACTGCAAAACAGCAATCAAAATGAAAGCCGAAAAAGCATAGACAGCATATTTTGCAAGTGGATTTTCAATCCAAAATAAATTCAAACTCTGTAAGACCAAAACCAACATGACAGTTATGAATATGATCTTTTTCCCTTCTTTATGAAACATAGTAAAATATCAGCATAAAAGTTAATATAAATGGAGCCACAAAGATAATACTATCCAACCGATCATAAATACCCCCATGGCCGGGCATTAGGTTACCGCTGTTTTTAACACCTGTTTGCCGTTTGAATTTGGATTGGATTAAATCGCCGATGGTTCCTAAAAAAGCGGTCATCAGACTGATAATTACCCAAACTTTGACACCCAAAATTTTAGAATATAAACCGAGCAAAACGCCTCCAATCAAGCAGAAAAAAAGTCCGCCTAAAAATCCTTCGATGGTTTTTTTTGGTGATATCCGTTCAAATAGTTTTCTTTTTCCAAAACTGATACCCACCAAATATGCAAAAGAGTCATTGATCCAAACCAATACGAAAAGCCCGATGACAACAGTTGGGTTATACACTTGATGAATACGGGCAATGTAGTAGAGATAAATCAGGGAAGTAGAAATATAGAACGAGCTGTACATGAAGTTTTGCAACTGGCCTTCACGAATGGGTTTTTTGGTAAATAGATTGTACATTAAATAGATATTCGTCAAAACAGAAATCAGCAGAATAGGATAGAAGAAATAATCGGTAATTTTTCCCTCTTTCAATAGGTAGAACAACAAGAAAAGTATCAGAAAAGGACTAAAATTTTTGCGTTTCATCAGCCGGTTGAATTCGATGAGCAGGATAATGCTCAAACCAAAAAGCAACAAGTAGAACAAATTTTCAGAATAATATGCGGAAAAAACCAGCAGGGTGCTGTAAAATATTCCGGAAACGGTTCTGGTTAGTAGGTTATTCATGTTTTAGAGGTCTTCCAACAGCAACAAATATAAGTTTTTTGCGCTACTGCCATAGGACATAAAATCATTTTCGTGATTCGTATCAAAATGTTTGAGAGAGATGATGTTTGTTGGTAATTGTCTTTGGTTGTTCATTTTGATGCCTCTTAAACTTTCACCGATATTGTTGACAATTTGACTTGTAGTTGCAAAAATGACAAAATAATCGGGCAACTCATTGAGTTTTCGTTCATTGATTTGATTAGAACAAAACATGACAGAGCCGTCATCGGCTATCAGGTTTTGGCAGGTACTGAAAAGAAAAGTAGCCTCTATGTCTTTGGAATATTTGAGCGGGAAATTTTTAAATTTCTCTTGTAAATTTTTGTCATAGCATTGAATGTTAGTATCTGACCAATCATTCTCATCTATTATTGATTTGAAGTTTGAAATAATTTCATCAAGGTTTTCGCAATACAAAAACTTACCGCCATTCTGTTTAAAATTAGTCATAAAACGCTCGTCAAGAGGCATTTGACTTTGTCTCATGTATGGGCTTGCCGATTGTTTAGGGGCTTCCGGTTTATTCGGTGTGGTTGTAAGGCCTAAAAATTTTTTAAAAATGTTCATAAAATGAACGTTGAACGGATTAGATTAAAAGTTTCTCAAAAGTAAAAAAAACTTTATCCAACGCAAAGTCGGATAAAGCTTTTTAATGCATCAATATTCAGCAAGAAATTTAAGCGGGTAGCGGGCTTAGGTTTTCTTCTAATCCGAAGGCTCGCTTGCCAAAAATTTGTTCGAGGTCATCTTTGAAAATTACTTCTTTTTCGATGAGTAAATCGCCCAATTTGATTAATTGTTCCTTGTGGTCTTTCATCAATTGAACGGCGCGTTGGTATTGACTTTCAATAAGATTTGAAATTTCTTTATCGATAAGTTTGGCAGTTTCTTCGCTATAAGGTTTCGTAAAAGAGTATTCGGCTTGCCCGGATGAGTCGTAATAGGTCAGGTTTCCGACTTTGTCGTTCAGCCCGTAAATGGTAACCATCGCTCGTGCTTGACGGGTGACTTTTTCCAAGTCGCTGAGTGCTCCCGTTGAAATTTCGTTAAAAACAACTTCTTCGGCGGCTCTACCGCCTAGAGTGGCACACATTTCATCAAGCATTTGGTTGGGTCTTACAATCAGCCTTTCTTCAGGTAGATACCAAGCAGCACCCAATGATTGCCCGCGTGGGACAATGGTTACTTTTACTAAGGGCGCGGCATGTTCCAACACCCAACTCGCCGTGGCATGCCCGGCTTCGTGTATGGCAATGGCTCTTTTTTCGGCGGGTGTGACTATTTTGTTTTTCTTTTCCAATCCTCCTACGATACGGTCTATCGCGTCGAGAAAATCTTGTTTTTCTACCGATTTTTTATTTTTACGGGCGGCTATGAGTGCAGCCTCGTTGCAGACGTTGGCGATATCTGCTCCTGAAAATCCAGGGGTTTGTTTCGATAAAAATTCAAGATCGATGTTGGCGTCTTTGGTAATGGGTTTTAGGTGGACTTCAAAAATTTCTTTGCGTTCGCGAACATCTGGAAGATCTACATAGATCTGCCGGTCAAACCGTCCGGCGCGCATCAGTGCTTTGTCTAAGATATCCGCCCTGTTAGTAGCTGCCAAAACAATGACATTCGTATTGGTGCCGAAGCCATCCATCTCGGTAAGCAATTGATTGAGCGTATTTTCGCGTTCGTCATTGCCACCGGAAAAGTTGTTTTTTCCTCGAGCGCGGCCAATCGCGTCAATCTCATCTATAAAGATAATGGCCGGCGATTTGTCTTTGGCTTGTTTGAACAAATCCCTTACGCGGGATGCGCCTACGCCGACAAACATTTCTACAAAATCTGAACCCGATAAGGAGAAAAAGGGTACTTTGGCTTCGCCTGCTACTGCTTTTGCCAACAATGTTTTTCCAGTTCCCGGAGGACCTACCAAAAGAGCTCCTTTTGGAATTTTTCCTCCCAACGCAGTATATTTTTCGGGATGCCTCAAAAACTCAACGATTTCTTGGATTTCTTCTTTAGCACCTTCTAAGCCGGCAACATCTTTGAAGGAAACCTTCACATTGGTGTTTTGGTCAAAGAGTGTTGCGCGCGATTTTCCAATGTTGAATAGTTGACCGCCCGGGCCGCCCGCTCCTCCACCGGACATTCTCCGCATGATAAAAATCCAGATTCCTATGAGCAATACAAAAGGTAAAAGTGACAAGAGCAAATCTCCCCAAATGTTACTTTCTGTTTTGTAAATTACACTGGTGTTTAGATTGTGTTCCGCTTTTGCTTTCTGAATTTGGTTCTCAAAATTTTGAAGATCTCCAAATTCGAATTCATATTGAGGTGAGTCTAACGAAGGCTCTATGATTTGATTTCCATCCTTTCGTTGGTGAATTTCCTTGCCCAAAGCTTCTTTGGTTAAGAAAACTTGCGCTTTAGATTTGTTGACAATGACTACTTTACCGATGTCTCCTTGCTCAAGAAAATTTTCAAACTGGGAAGGAGTCGTTTTAGCAACATTGTGCAATGCTCCATTGTAGTATTGCAATCCAATAAAAACCATAATCGCTATTGCGTAAATCCAATAGGCATTAAATTTGGGTTTTTTTGGGGTTTTATTGTTGTTTTCCGGTGTCATTTAGCAATTTTTAGTTTTCAGTTTCAATTTTTGTCACTTTGGCATCTCCCCAAAGACTTTCGATGTCATAATATTCTCTGATGTGTTTTTGAAATACATGAACAACCACATCCACATAATCCATCAAAATCCATTCAGCATTGTTTGATCCCTCCACATGCCATGGCTTGTCATGCAATTCCTTGCTGACTGTTTTTTGTATTGAATTGACAATGGCATTTACCTGTGTATTGGAAGTTCCGCTGCAAACTATAAAGTAATCACAAACCGTGTTTTCTATTTCGCGCAAATCTAAAATATCAATTTCTTTCCCTTTCACCTCTTCTATTCCTTTTAGGATAGATCCTATTAGAATGTCTGTAGCTTGTTTTTTTTTAGTCATCAACGGTTTGTATTTATGCAAAGATATTATTTTTTGAAAGATTCTTTTTTTTTGTTAACAAATCATTTTAAATTTAGTTGAAAATAAATCGTTTTTTTTGGTTTCAAAAATAATTCAATCCAATGCATATAATCAAACTTAGTGCCACCGATTCCACCAATTTGCATCTCAAGCGGTTGTTGCAAGAGAAAATGTTGGAAAATTTCACGGTTCTGGTCACAGACTACCAAACTGCCGGAAGAGGGCAACAGGGCAATACATGGCTTTCGGATGCTGGCAAAAACCTCATGATGAGTGTCTTTGTAAAAGAAATAGACTTTAAAAAAAACGAATTGGCTTTTTTGAGCATGGCCGTTTCATTGTCTGTTTTTCACACGCTTAAATATTTTGCTTTGCAAGATTTGACAATCAAATGGCCAAACGACATTTTGTCAGGCAAAATGAAGGTGGCCGGCATCCTGATTGAAAACTTATTTTACAACAATCACAAAACAAATTCTATCATCGGCATCGGCATCAATGTCAATCAACATCAATTTGACCAATTGGCAACGGCATCTTCCATCAAAATATTAACAGGTAAACAAAACGTTGTTGAAGAAGTGCTGGATAAGGAATTGCTTTTTTTGGAAAAATATATTTCTTTGTTTTTAAGTGGTAAAACCAAACAACTTCACGGAGAATATGAATCTTATTTATTTCGTAAGGACAAGCCTTCTACATTTGAAGATATAGAAGGAAAACGGTTTTCTGGAATAATAAGTGGTGTTAATCCGGAAGGAAAATTGGTAATTGTGTTGGAAGATAAGGTTCAAAAACACTTCAATCAGAAAGAAATTAGATTGTTATTTTAAACTTTTGGAAATCTGAAATAGTCCGCGTAAGAAAAAAATATTTTTTAGACTACCTTTGCAAACAAAAAAATAGATTAAGTTTGAATTGCAGGAAGTCTTTGAAAAAAAATAACAAAGGTCTCAAACAAATTAAAATATTACAATCATACAAACACCAACGGTAATGGTCATTAGCGCAATAAATAATAATATAGAAAAAGCAAAAAAATTACTTGGTTCTATTTCAGATGACATCTATGTGAACACTTCTGTTTCACCATACTATTCGAGTATTGGAGGCCATATCCGACATATTTTAGACGTTTTTGATTGTGCTTTGGATGGGTTTCCCGAGCAAAACATCAACTTGATTGCGCGCAAAAGAGATCCGCGTGTAGAAAACGACCGAGCGTTTGCTATTGATAAAATCGTTCAGATACAAAGAAAATTACATCATCTAAGCGGGGTTGACTTCGATACGATTGTACCGGTTACGGATGATTTAGGTTCGGGAGCTGTTACCTTAAACTATACACTCGGTGCTATCTTGGCTCAGGCACAAAGCCATGCCATTCATCATTTTGCCATCATCGGGTATATTCTTAACGTTCTCAATGTGGAAGTGACCGACAAAACTTTCGGTTACAACCCGACCACACCCAAAAACGAAGTTGAAGCTTAATTTTTACTTACTTTCCACCAAGGATATCAGCTTCTAACAGCAAAAATATTTACTTGTTTTGCCTCAGATTTTTGCTTCTTCCCCATTAAATTCTTTCCTTTGTGTGCCTTTTTTTGGGCATTAACAAACGGATAAATGAAAAAAAATTATCGTAAACTGCTGATAACATCCCTTGTTTTGGTCTATCTCGTTATTTTGGCGGGAGCAGTCGTCAGGATGACCGGTTCAGGAATGGGTTGCCCCGATTGGCCTAAGTGTTTTGGCTACTACATTCCCCCTACCGAAGAATCTGTACTAATCTGGCAACCCAATCGGGCTTTTGAAAAAGGCCAAATGATTATTTACCAGGAAGCATTGTGGGCTGCAAAAAGTGATTTTACATCCGATAACAGCTTAGATTTGAATCATTTCGAGAAATATACTAAGCACGATTATGTCCTCTTCAACCCTTTTCATACCTGGACGGAATACATCAATCGGTTGGCCGGTGCTTTGGCGGGCTTGGCCGTTTTTTTGACTGCGTTGTTTTCCTTCTTTTATTGGAAAGAAAGCAAAAGAACAGTTTTTGTCAGTTGTATGTTGGTTTTTATGATGGGTTTTCAAGCGTGGTTGGGTGCCAAGGTGGTCTATTCGGTATTGCTGCCTAATAAAATTTCCGTTCACATGCTGATGGCTCTTTTGATTGTCGCTTTTCAAATTTACTTACTCACTTTACATGGGAAGCTAAAGAATTTCTATCGGGTTTCAGCCAAAATTAAAATCGTTGCCTTGATAGCTTTGGTTTTACTTTTAAGTCAAATCCTTTTAGGAGTAAATGTTCGAAAGTTGGTAGATGAACAGATTCGTTTATCGGGCTATGAAAACAAGGGCAATTGGGTTGAAGCTCTTCAAAATACAGGGTTTTATGTGCATCGAAGCTTTTCCTTTTTGATACTCATCATCAACGGATGGCTTTACATTAAATTCAGAAAGTATAAAACCATTCCGAAAAGCATGTATGGTGTCTTGTCAATGATTTTTTTGGAAATTATAATTGGGGTATTGATTGCTTATTTCGATTTTCCGTTCTTGACTCAACCGCTTCATTTGGTGATTGCGTCGGTATTGTTTGGTTTTCAGAGCAGTTTATGGCTACAGTCAATTCAACAGGAAACGGGTTTTGATTCCCAAAAAGAATGTGTAGTTTCGCACCAATATTAAATTAATTTGAATCGGATGATTTATAAATTCAGGATAATCTTAGACATTGAAGATGACGTGTTTAGAGATATTGAAATCAGCAAACACGATACTTTGGAAGATTTTCAAAACGCCATAGTCCAGGCATTTGGTTTTGACGGTGGCGAAATGGCATCCTTTTATCTCAGCAATGATTCGTGGGAGCAAGGTGAAGAATACCCGCTTTTTGACGTAGGTGAATCCGAAATTCCGCTCCAATTGATGGCAGACACACAAATTGATGATGTAGTCGAAAAAGAACATGACCGACTGATTTTTATTTACGATTTTCTCAGCATGTGGACTTTTCTGGTCGAATTGATGCAGATTTCGGAGGCGGAATCTATCGTCTTATACCCGCGATTGATTTTTTCGCATGGCATCATACCTGAAGAAGCACCCGAAAAGTTTTTTGAAACGGATTTTAACGAATCTAATGAAGATTTTGACGATTTCGGAATGGACGAAGACGACTTAGACAATCTCGATTTTGACATCAATTTGAATTAGTTTTACAGTTTGCCGTACAATTGCCCTCTTTTTCTGTTAGAATCTAATTTATTTGCAATATCAGTATCCTGTTTTTAGGTTCAGGCGGAAACATAAATCCCAATAAACTTACAATCTTAAAAAATGATTAATCTATACAACAGCCTTATCGAATCGTTGAGCATTCACAGGGTGGGCAACAAAAGCCGCAATGAAGATGTTTTTTTGTCTGACAAACCCCACGCTTTCAACAACGAATTGGCTCCTTTGCTCAAAGAGTTTTTTCTAAAACCCTTCCGCGAAAAAGAAGAAAATTATTTCAAATTTGACCATGCAGCAGATTTAGAGTTTCACACACTCTATCAGTTGTGCAAAACGGTTTTTCAAACACCCGAGGCACACCATGAGGTGTCTAGAAAAATAGCGCTTCACCTCTTTGACCAATCGCAACACCCGCATATCAAGAGCGGAGAGCTCTACGTAGCCCATTTCACCGGAATATTGGTTGACAATCAAAAAGTGGACGGTTTGGGGATTTTCAAGAGTGAGCTCAAACACGAGTTTCTTCAATTTGAAGAACGAGAAAACAACCTCAACCTGATGTTGCAGCAAGGCGTAAACCTGAGTAAATTGGACAAAGGCTGTTTGGTTTTTAACATAGAGGAAGAAGGCGGATATAAGGTGCTTTCGATAGATTCAAACCGTTACGACAGCAAATATTGGCTTGAAAACTTCTTGGCAGTCACTTCTTTGCGCGATGATAATTTTATGACTAAGAACTATTTGAAGTTCTGCAAGAATTTTGCAAAAGATGTTGTTTTGCCTGCCGAAGACAAGAAAGAGGAGGTGATGTTTATGAATAAATCGGTCAATTATTTTGCCAAGAACGATGCCTTTGAAGAAAGCAATTTTATCAATGAAGTCATCGATAATCCCGATTTGATCCCCGAATTTAGAAACTATAAGGTTGATAAAGGACCCAAATACAGCATCGAAGATTTGACGGAATTTAACATTGCCAACAAAGCGGTTTCTACGGCCAGAAAGTCAATGAAAGGCATTATCAATTTGGATACCAACATTCAAATCAAAATGGATTTTGTCAACTCCGATTCGGCCGATAAGTTTGTCGAAAAAGGTTGGGACGAAGAAAAACAAATGTATTACTATTTGGTATATTTCAACAAAGAACAGCGTAGCTGACAGGCTTGCTCATTTCGAATATTTGAAACGATGCGTATTAAAAAATAAACCTTAATTTTGCCAACGAAAAACAAAACAGAACAGAGAATTTAAGTTTTATGATTTTACCTATTATAGCCTACGGAGATCCTGTACTAAAAACCAAAGGAAAAGAAATCGCACCGGATTATCCAAAACTCGAAGAGCTGATTGAGAATATGTTTGATACCATGTATAGCGCGCATGGCGTGGGTTTGGCTGCGCCACAAGTAGGTTTACCTATCCGGTTGTTTATCGTTGATGCATCTCCTATGGCTGAAGACGAAGAGTTTGCAGAAAAAGAAATCAATCAATTAAAGGATTTCAAAAAAGTTTTTATCAACCCCCGGATTACGGAAGAAACCGGCATCGAGTGGGATTTTAACGAAGGCTGTTTGAGCATCCCCGATATTCGAGAAGATGTAAAAAGAAAGCCAGCACTATCCATCTCTTATGTGGATGAAAATTTTGTACCGCATATTGAGAATTATGAGGGAGTGGCTGCGCGAATCATTCAACATGAGTACGATCACATCGAAGGGGTTTTGTTTACAGACAGACTCTCACCTTTCAAAAAAAGAATCCTCAAAGGCAGGCTCACCAACATTAGCAAAGGCAACATCAAAGTTGATTATAAAATGCGCTTTCCCCTTAAAAAATAATTTTCTCAAATCCACTTATTTATCATTCAAAATGAGCAAAAAGTTAGACGAAATATTGTCAATATCCGGACTGCCGGGCTTGTATCAATTGACGGCAAAAACAAGAGCCGGATTTATCGCAAAGTCACTGTTGACCGGCAAAACCAAAACTTTTGGCGCACGCGACCAAGTGAGTGTGCTGTCAGAAATTGCCATTTATACGATTACCGAAGAGATTCCGTTACAAGAAGTTTTTCGCGTCATTCAAACCAAGGAATCAGGCAAAACAGTTGATATGGGCATCAAAGATGACAAGAAAAAACTGATGGCTTATTTTGAAGAAATTGTACCCGAATTTGACCGCCAACGCGTCTATCCGAGCGATGCCAAAAAAGTGGTTCAGTGGTATAATATACTGACAGAAAATAATTTATTAGACTTTCAAGCAAAGGCAACAAAAAAGGAAAATAAAAAAGTTGCTTCTAAGGATGAAGAGGAATAAACACTTAATGATTTCAGCATGAACAATAGGATTTCCCAACTCCAATCCATCAACCGTTTGTTAGACATTATGGACGATTTGCGTGCCGGATGTCCTTGGGATAAAAAACAGACTTTTGAAAGTCTGCGCCACCTCACCATTGAAGAAACTTACGAACTTGGTGATGCCATCCTCGACAAAAATCTTGAAGAAATCAAAAAGGAATTAGGTGATTTGTTGCTGCACATTGTTTTTTATGCCAAAATAGGATCAGAAACCGATGCTTTTGACATTGGCGACGTGGCAGAGGCCATTTCCGAAAAGCTCATCCACCGCCATCCGCATATCTACGGCGATGTAAAAGCAGAAGATGAGGAAACTGTGAAAGCCAACTGGGAACAACTCAAACTAAAAGAAGGCAAAAAATCGGTGTTGGAAGGCGTGCCCAAATCGTTGCCGGCTTTGGTCAAAGCGAGCCGTATCCAAGATAAAGTACGCGCAGTTGGTTTTGATTGGGAAGAACCACATCAGGTGTTGGATAAAGTAGTGGAGGAGTTGAACGAGCTGCAAGTTGAGCTCAAAAACGACAATACAAATAAAATAGAAGCCGAGTTTGGCGATGTGCTTTTCTCCATGATTAACTACGCCCGATTCATCGGTGTCAATCCTGAAGATGCATTAGAGCGTACCAACAAAAAATTCATCAAACGATTTCAGTATTTAGAGGCAAAAGCCAACGAAATGGGAAAATCCCTTAAAGATATAACCTTGGCAGAGATGGATGTTTATTGGAATGAAAGCAAATTGAAAGACTGATTTATCGGTTTCACGCAAAATAAATCGCACAGAAAAAAAACTTCGTGTTCTTTGTGCCTCTGTGGTAAAACCAAACAAAATCACTTTTTTGTTTTAATCTACCGAACGAAGTGCTTTGAGCTTTTCTTTGAGGAGGTTTAATTCCGATTTGTGTCGTTCAATATTTTTCAAAACGTCCGTGAACAAAGGGTTTTTCGGGTCTGAGACGTTAAAAAACTGCACGTTGTTTTCCAATTGCCTGATTTCCTGATTGACCTCGTCTATGCGTTTGCGCAAATAGATTTTCTCTCTTTTCAATCTGTCTTCATCCTCTTTAGCAAAATGCTCGACTCGGTTATTGAAACGCAGCATTTCGATTTCGTTCGGGTCCAGTTTAAGTGATTTACAAAGTTTGTCAAAAGTTCTCGAAAATTTTGCATTTGCAGCTCTTTGATCTCCTTTAGCGTTGTCTAATTGTTTCCATTTTTCCAAAATACCCTTTAGGATGTCGATGCCTGCTGCTTTATCTTCCGGAAGTTCAATCGCTTCAAGCTCTTGTATGAAGGCAAATTTTTGGTCGGTTGTCAATGTGCCTTCTTGGTTTCCTTTGCGTTTGCTTTCGTGAAATCGGTCAAAATAGTGGTTGCATGCGGCTTTAAATTCTTTCCATATTTTGTCTGAAACCTTTCGTGGCACATGGCCTATACTGCTCCATTCAGCTTGGATTTTTTTCATAATAGGCGTGGCTGTTTCCCAGTCTTCCGAGTCTTTAAGGGCAACTGCCTGCGCCAGCAATGCGTTTTTCTGTACCAGATTTTCGTGTTGGTCTTTCTTTAAATTTTTATAAAATTCATTTTTGGTGTGATTGAACTTTCTAACAGCACTTTTGAATTGTTTCCACGTTTTTTCATTTTCCGCCAACGGCACTTTACCGGTATTAAAAAAGTCTTGTCGAAGTTTTTCAATTTCGTGAATCCGTTTTTGCCAATCCCCGTGTTTTTGCACAGGCTCTGAAAGTTCTTCGATTTTTGAAATGATTTCTTGTTTTTTCTGAAGGTTGGCTTCAAAATCTTTTTCTTGGCCTCTTAAAAATTCTTGTCTTCTTTCATGAAGCACTTTAGTAGCGGCGCTGAATTTTTCCCAAACTTCCTCTCTTTGTTCTTTGGCGACCGGCCCGATTTCTTCTTTCCAAATTTTGTGGAGCAATTGTAACTCGCGAAACATCACATTGACATTTGTTTCGTTTTTTAATGCTTCTGCTTTTTCAATAAGTTTGAGTTTTTGTTCTTGATTATGCTTGAAATCAAGGTCTCTCATATCTTTATTCAAGTCCATAAAATCGTAGAAAATCTCTACATGATGGTGGTAGGTTTGCCAAACGTCATTGTAGTGGTTTCTCGGAATCGGACCCGCTATTTTCCAGCGTTCCTGCAATTCCCTAAAATGCTTGTAGGTGGTATTGATGTTTTCTTCTACATTAATTAAGCTTTTGAGTTCTTCAATGATTTCCAGCCTATTAGATAGATTTTCATGAAGCGATTTTTCTAGGTTTTTGTAATATTGGTTTCTATTATTCTTGTATTCGTTGTATTGCTCGAAGAATTTTTGACGTACGGGTAAAGAAAATTCAAAATCAAGTTCGTTCCCACCGTCTTGTATAAAGGCCTCTTTTTTTTCTTCGACCAAGGCATCGTACTTGTTGTTGAATTCTGATTTGATGGATTCTACGTGTTCGCGAATCACTTGAATACGCTCTCTTTGAATCAATTGCGCCAATGCGTCCACAAGTTCATCTAAAGACATGACGTGATAATCTTCCATGGCAATTTGATGCCGATGGTAATTATCTTTATCCTCGGCATCTTCCGCGTTTTCGTTATTGACCTCACTCAAATGTTCGTCACTTTGGGTAACAGAAACTTCCGGGGTTTTTTCGACAGGCTTCTCCGCGGTGTTTTCTTCCTGGGTAGTATCTGCGTTTCCCGTAGTTACATTGTCTTCGTGTCCATCTGCTTCATGCAGGTTGTCAAGTGTCATCATCGGTTTCTTTTTATTTCTTTTTCATGCCGAAAGATAGTAATCGGTTTGATAACTTCAAAACGAGCAAGCGCAAAGGTACTATTTTTGGTTGAATACAATCTATGTTTGTTGACTTGGTAGGTTTACGACAAAAAATCACTTTATTCTGTTATTTTTCATAAAAATCAACGTTGATAATGCTGACTCTTATGAGTTGTAAACGTCCCGGTGATTGGAAGTTTTAGCAGACAATTCATTAATACACTAACGGCTAACGGCTAACAGCTAAAAGTCAACAGCCATCAAAAAAGTCAGGATTTCCATATTTCCCAAGCTTTTTCTGCTTGATGAACGAGCATTTCCATTCCGTTGCAGATGGTTGCTCCTTTTGCTTTGCCCATTTTTAGAAAAGCAGTTTCATCAGGATTGTATATCAAATCGTACAAAAGGTGTTTTGCTGAGAGAAATTGATAGGGAAAATCAGGTTTGGCCTCTACATTTGGGAAAGTTCCCAATGGTGTGCAGTTGATGATAAGTAGATGGTTTTCAACAATATATTTATTCAAATCTGAGTAAGTCAACCCATTATGAATTTTGTTTCTGGAAACTAAGACAGGAATGATTTGTATTTTTTTCAATGCGTAAACCACTGCTTTTGAAGCACCACCGGTTCCCAAAATTAAAGCTTGTTTGTGTGTGGGTTTCAAAAAAGGTTCTATTGATTTTTGAAAACCGTAATAATCCGTGTTGTATCCGATTAATTTTCCTCCGGAAGTTCTTTTGATGGTATTGACCGCACCGATTTCGGCCGCGGTCTCGTGAAGTTCATCCAAATAAGGAATCAATTGTTCTTTGTACGGAATGGTAACATTCATTCCAATCAAATTGGGTTTGGATTTTATCAGTTTTGGAAATTCCGAAATATCTTGCAGGTCAAAATTTTCGTAAGTACAGTCTAAAATACCTTCTTTCTGGAATTTTTCCGAGAAATATCCCGCTGAAAAAGAGTAGGAAATATTTTTACCGATGAGTCCGAAGTTACGCACTTTTTTTTCTTGTTTTTTCACCATACCATTCCAAAGCTAAAATGATAAATATACCCAATACCATAAATGCAATCACCCAAAGTGTCTGTTGATTCCACTCGGGCCAGTAGCGTTTGTAGTCCTTGATAACTTGTTTCCCTTCCGAATCAATTAAAAAGTTCCCGAAAGTATCGACGCCAAAAATCTTTTCTTTCCAAGGCCAAACCACACCCAGCGATCCGGCAATGAATCCGGTGATGATGCTATAAGTTAAGCTTTTGAAATGTTTAATCAAGTAACTCAACAAATGAGACAAACTGACCAATCCGACGGTTGAACCTGCCGTGAAAGAGGCCAAAACAGCCAGTAAACGGAGGCGTTCAGCATGGTGAACAAAACTAAAATTGCCACCCAAAATTTCATAAATCGTGTCGAAAAGCGCATTGACCGAATCAACCAAAAGCAACACGTAGTTTCCCATGAGAATGAGGATAAACGAGCCGGATAAACCTGGAAGGGTCATGCCTGAAACACTGATGATTCCACAAAAAAATACAAAAAACAAGTTATCGTTTTGTTGAGCAGGATCCATTAGGCTAATTGCTACTCCAAAAATAATTCCGAAAAGTACCCCTAAGATGCTTTTGTAACTCCATTCTTTAAAATCTTTAGCAATGGAATAAACAGAGGCAACAATCATCCCGAAAAAAGTCCCCCAAACTAATAATTCGTACCGCTCAATCAGGTAATCCAATATTTTAGACACGCTGAAATAGCTGACTAACATGCCGATTACCAAAAAAAACAAAAACTGCCCGTTGATGTATTGGTAAAAGGTGGTAAATTTTCTGTAAATAAGCAGTTTCAGCGCTTTTGCGTTGATTTTTTGCAGGGAATAAATGAATTCCTCATAAAATCCTGCTACAAAGGCGACTACACCTCCGGAAACGCCCGGCACTTTGTTGGCGGCTCCCATTCCAAGCCCTTTCAATAGTAAGAAAAATTTGTCTGTCGCCGATCTGGTTTTAGGCATGGGTTAGTTTTTAGGCTTTTTTGGAGGCTATTTTTTCCAAGCCTAAAATAAGGAAGAATCCGGCAAACGACAAAATAATTGCGTAAACTAAATGATTATCGCCCTCGAAGGCTAAAGGGCTGATGTTTTTTTCAATCAAAGGAAGGCGGACATCCTCTGAATTTGTCTGCCAAATCAAGACATTCTTCCAAGGCCAAATTTTGTTAAGTGACCCAATCATAAACCCGGTGAGTATAGACAAAGTGAGGTTTTTGTGGTGTTTGAACATCCAAGTTAAGATGCCTGAAAAAGATTTTAGGCCAATAATTGCCCCCAACATCAACATAGCCAGTTTACCGAATGAAGTCGAGAAAAGTGCCCAATCTCCTTGTGCGATACCTTCTCTGAAACTATTAACCGTATTCAGCACACTTTGGTATGCTCCCATCAAAACCAAGATGAAAGCTCCTGAAATACCGGGGAGTATCATCGCAATGATAGCGACAAAACCGGCTACAAATATAAAAAAGTAGCTGTCTGTCTCGGTCATCGGACGTGCGATAGTGACGTAGTAAGAGACAATGATTCCGGCTAAAAGCGAAAGAAATACGCCAAGTGACCATTTGGATATTTGCTTTCCCACAAAAAACACACTGGCGACTATCAGCCCGAAAAAGAAAGACCACAGCAGTATGGGTTTAGTTGCCAACAACCAACTGATGAGTTTGGCAAATGTCAGAATGCTGATGAATATCCCTACAAAAAGAGCCGCCAGAAAGTTGGCATTGACCGATTGCCAAGCAGATTTTAAACCCTCAAGCTTCAGTGTCTTAAAAAAGGACAACTTAAAGCCGTCGATGGTTTCCAGCAGTTCTTCGTATATACCTGATATAAAAGCGATGGTGCCTCCGGAAACACCCGGGACTACATCTGCTGCACCCATACAAATACCCTTGAGGGTTATTAGTAAATAGTCAATAAAGGTTCGCTTCATGGGCTAAATTAAGGTGTGCTAAAGTAAACATTTTACAGCAAGCTATTTTTGAAATCATTCAGAATTTGGGACAATTTTAAGGATTTGAAAAAATCAGGGAAAAGGGTTTGGATAATCGTAATATTTGACTGATTTAATGCCAATGATTGTAAGAGGTAAAATTCAGCTTTATCTTCATTCTTCAACATAAAATACAGGCCAGCCAACCGATAAGTAATTTTAGATTTATTAGGGAAAAGGGGCTCTGCCAAAAGCAATTGTTCAAGTGCAAATTCTGATTCATTGACTAAAAGAAGTAAATCTGCCAATTCCAGCCATGTTGACAATTTGTAGTTGCCCAAAGAAATGGCTTTCGCATAAGCTTCTATGGCTTGTTCGTATTGCACTGAAAATGTGTGAATTCTGGCAGACAATTTCCAATAAAAGCTATTTTCCCCATCCAAATTGATGGCTTTCTGAATGGCTTCCAAGGCTTTGGGGTAATTCTTGTATTTTAAATAAAAAACTGCAATAGATTTCCAACCTTTGTCGAGCAACGGATCGATGTGAACAGCCTCTTTGTAGTGGCGAACTGCCAGTTTGGGTTTGTTGATTTTTTCGTAGCAACGCCCGATACTGAGAAGTGCGAAGGAAGACGGGTCGTCTAAAGTGAGTGTGATTTTATAGTTTTGTATCGCCTCGCGGTATCGTTTTAATTTTTCCAAAACTTTGCCCTTTTCCAAATAAGCACCGGTAAAATTTTCGTCAATCAAATTTGCAAAATCATAAGCGCGAATAGCTTCGTGCAACATGCCAATAGAAGCATATTGCCGGCCCAATTCATGCCAAGCAATCTCAGAATAGGGGTTTCTTTCGATAAAACCGTTTAAAAATAAAATTGCATCTTCTGTTTTTTCTAAAAACTCGAAGCAATAAACGATGTTGTAGAGCGCAGGGAAATCTTCCGGGTCGATTTCTAAACATTTTTCAAAACAATTTTTGGCTTCTTCAAAGTTCTCGACAAACAAATATTCCATGCCTAACATCTCGTAAATATCGGCTTCGTCTTCAGTCATTTCGAGGGCAGTTTTTAGTTCATTTACGGCTTCTTCATGACATCCTTTTTTGGACAAAATATTGGCCTTCTGAATGTGTATTTCTTCGTTGAAATTTTCGATGGATTGAAGTTCATCAATGAGCCTTTCAGCTAATTCCAACTTTTCTTCAAACACATAGATTTCAACCTGAAACAGCCTCAAATCAACTGAAGTGGGGTGTTGGGTCAAACCTAATTTTAATGCTTTTTTAGCCAGATTAATCTTCCCTTCTTCGAGATAATAATGAATGATATTTTCAAATTCTGACGAATCAAAAAAAAGCACTTTATTGGTCTTCAACATAGATTCAAATTTCAACAATGAAAAGTGATCATCTTCTTCTTGGCTTAAAAGCATAAGCGGCGTTTTTAGATTAGGAACTTGTTTTTTATAAAATTAACAAGATGTTTTTCGGGTTAAGTGTTAAAATTCTAATTGTTTTTAACAAATTAATTAACAAGTTTATCATTTTTGATTTCATCTAAACTTTGCAAGATTATTTGACAACCTTCGATGATTTCCTGCTCAGATATTGTCAAAGGTGGCGTGATGCGTACTGCACAAGGCTCAAACAACAGCCAAAATAAAATCAATCCCTTGTCTTGGCATTTAAAAATCAATTGGTTGGCCAATTCCGCTGATGAAAACATCATCGCCAACATCAATCCCATGCCGCGTATTTCTTGTATCAAAGGATGTACCAATAATTTTCGGAACAGCTTTTCTTTTTCAAGTGTTTGGTAGATTACATCGGTTTCGGTTAATTCTTGCAAGGTAGCCAAACAAGCGGCAGCAATCACCGGATGGCCGCCAAAAGTGGTGATGTGTCCGAGTTTTGGATGATCTTTTAATAAATCCATGTGTGCTTCCGAAGCTGTGAAAGCACCGACGGGCATCCCACCTCCCATTCCTTTTCCCATGACTACAATGTCCGGAATAATACCAAAATGCTGAAAACCAAACAATTTTCCTGTGCGCCCGAAACCGGGTTGTATTTCATCTAAAATAAGCAATGTGCCAACTTCGGTACAACGTTGCCTGACTTTTTTCAGATAATCGTTTTCGGGGAGGATAAAACCCGCACCGCCTTGTATGGTTTCCAAGATGACACCCGCAGTCCGGCTTGTTATTTTTTCAATGTCTTCAATCTTGTTGAATGTGATAAAATCCACATCGGGCAACAGCGGGCGAAAGGCACGTTTTCGCTCCTCAAAACCCATGATACTCATCGAACCCTGTGTGTTGCCGTGGTAGGCATGGTGGCAAGCGATTAATTCCGTTCTTCCGGTGGCGCGTTTAGCCAATTTGAGTGCACCTTCGATGGCTTCCGTGCCAGAATTGGTCAGGTAGGTTTTGGTAAGCGGATATGGTAGGTGTGCCGCAAGTAATTTGCACAAATCCACGCACGGTTGTTGCACATATTCTCCGTAAACCATCACATGCAGGTAGCTGTCCAATTGTGCTTTGACAGCGTTCACCACGCGCTCATGGCCGTGTCCCAGGCTACAGGCAGACACGCCCGCCACAAAATCGAGATAGTATTTTTCGTTTTTGTCATAAATGTAGCTCCCTTTGGCGTGCGAAATTTCCATACCCAACGGGTGTGGTGTGGTTTGCGCTTGGTATTGGTAGAAGTCGCTTAATGACATGGGGATGATTAGTTGATTAGTTGATTTGAAGATTTATTAATTTAGTTGGACACGTTGGCTTTGAGCCCGTCTCCGGTTTCTTTCTCGTCAGCTTCTTTTTTGATGCGTTTGAGTTCGATAATCGGGTCTTCTTCAATTTTAGAAGCTTCCAGCCCTTTTATTTTTGGCAAAACAAGTGGCGGATCACCGATGAAAATATCCTCCTTTGTTTTGATCATTTCTTCTCCACGCCAATTGAATCCTCGTAGCTTCCGAACATTTTTGGGCAAGTCTTCATCCCGATAGACAATACCGTCCACATCGGTAAAAAAAGTGATCTCATCGATTTGGTTGTTCGATAAATACATGCTTATCTTGCTACAGGCTCCCTTGTCTATGCCGATGAGTTCGCCTTGTTCGGAACGTGAAAAATAGACGTATTCGGTGTTTTTAACCAATTCGGAAAAATACAGGCTATTGTCTCTGAACAATCCATACATGTGTAAGCCTTTCACCTGGTTGTAGTTGTCAATCGAGTCGTGCTCTATCATAAAAGCGTTGTTGAATACCTTGAGCGAATCCAGTTTTTCAGTTTCCAAGTTCGAAATTAAGTGGATGGTGTCGCCGGTCATCTGGTTCATCCCCGACCAAATAATGGGTTTCCGGATGAGTTGTGTCTGACCTGTTTTTTGATTGGAATGGATGGAATCCGATTTCCCGCTGAGGTCGCTTTTGTAAAATCGGACGTTTCTAAACCCTCTGGTGATGCGTTCGTCCTCTTTGCCGGTTACCATGAGCGTGTCGGCATGAATGTAAGAAGAGTCAATCGATTCTTTGTTTTTTTCATAGGTAATGGCAACCGCTTTTTTGGTAATAAAAACGGAATCTTTGAGTTTGTAAACTTCCGCGTAATGGCCTTTAACCACGCTTTTATTGATAGTATCCGTTACCTTGATGTGGTTGGTTGCCGAGGCAAATTCCCGGCTTCTGTCATAGAACAAACTGTCGCCTTCTATCAACCTGTTTTTGTATTGGATATAGGAGTTTTTTACAAAATAAGAAGTGTTTCCTTTGGTGTCATAAAATCCTCTCTCGCAGTAGATAAGATTGGCATCGCTGGTGATGGTTGTCGGCTCGTACATATAAACGTGGCCGGATTGGGTGTAAAAATCGAGGTGTTGCGAATCGATGACATAATCCGGATTGATTAATTTGACTTTGGTGAGAAACTGGTATTTCTGCTCGTTTGCAAAATAAGTCCCGCGTTTGCTGGTCAAGACGTTCACACTGTCGCGAACGGTTCCGTAGGTGTTGTAATAGGCTTGCTGGCGTACTCTGTCAAAATAGAGTGTATCGGTGGTGAGTGACATTTTCGGGTCGGAAAGATGCACATTTTGATAGGCAATGGCTGTTTTGGTATCGCCGTAATATTCGAGGTATTCGCTGGTGAGTTTTAAGGTGTCGCCTTGGTTGAGCCGAACGTTTCCGTATGCGCGGATGAGGTTTCGCTTCGGATAGTGATAGGCTTGGTTGCAGTAGAGTTTGACCCCTTCGTGGGTAGCTTGCACGTTTCCGATGGCGATGATTACGCCGGGATGTTCAAGCTCATTTTTATCAAAATTATCGGCGTTGTTGACATTGATTCGCTTGGTCTGTTGTGCCAAAGAAGCAACACTCAGAAAGAGCATTAATAAGGTAACAAGATTGATAAATAATTTCAACGTGCGCAGATTTTTTGCAAAGTTAAGCAAATATCGACAGTCTAAGCGTGAGGTTGTAGAGATGCTTGCCAAATGCTTAAAAGTTTAGTAATATGTTAACTTAATTCAGTATCGAATGATTAGATTGTCTTCTATCATATCTTGTTCGCCTTCCCAATCCCGCGATATATTCTCTCTAAGTAATTTGGCAGGAATACCACCAATTAATATATTATTTCCGAAAGATCGGTAATTGTTGTTACACAAACTATTTGAAGCAATTGTGCAATAATCCGGCGTTTGTGTACCAAGCATGATGGATGTTCGATTTCCTATAAAATTGTTGTTTCCAAGTTGAATTTTCCCCGTCATCGGAAATTTTTCTCGGGTTAGTGTGTCGATCATTTGGTGTGAATTGGTGTCAACTATTTGAGAATCATATCCAATCCTCGCAAGATTCCCCAAGACTATTTCCATTGTACAGATTAGTTTTCCGTTTGATCCGAATCCGCTCAAATGCCCGATTTCACAATAAGCATCTTTTTCGATGTATATAAAATAGTCTTTACCAATCTGGACATGACCTTTAAAAACAATTTTTCCTAACAATGCTATTTCTGCTGTCCCTTTGGCTTTTGTCATTTTTTCAAATGGCTGGCCAAATCCAATCATTCCGCGCTTGATGGGTGCGTCAATAATCACTTCACCTGAAATATGCGTAAATCTTACTTTTCCGTAAAAATAGATAGGTAATTTTTTAGCAATAGAAAAAGGAAATTTTTTAAAATTGAAGTACAAGGTTTTATACCAGTTTATCTTCCGGTAGAACTTCAATCGATGATAAATACTTCTTAAATTAATGTATAGACTCATCATAATTGTTTTTGTTCAATTTTTCAAAGATAATTGCTTTGATGTTTATTTTTTTATCCAATTGATAAATCGTAAATCCCAACGATACGGCAAATAATAAACCCGAAATTCCATATCTCCAAAAATCTTTTTCAATGTTTATCGTCGCAAAAGATAGCAGGCAGAACCCGATACTTATCAAAAAGACGAAATAAAAACCTTCAGAAAACCGAAAACCGTATCGAAAATGGCAAATAATACCAACAATCAGAAAATGAACGATGTAATAAATAAAAAACGCAATTCCGAGCCCACGAAGTCCATCAAGATTATAACTCAAAATACTTAGCAACAACAAAAAAACATTAAAAAGTATCATGGTCTTTCCAAAAACTTTTGAGTCTGCGCGAGCGATGATTACATAGCCCATAGCCCATGAAGCTGCTTTGAAGAGCATGCCCATAATCGCCCATTTCACGTAAGTTGCAACGGGAATGAAAGCAGCTGCATACAACAATTGAATGATAAGTGGAGAAGCTATCAAAAACAATACAATGACAGGCGTGATGACCAAAACGCCGACCAAGGCTTGTTCGGAAACGGTTTTCTGTGTTTTTATTTTGTCATGACAAACCGCAGATAACCTCGGGAAATAATCTGTTCCCATGGCATTGAAAACCAATCCGACATAGGAGTTGATAATCACAAATCCTGCTTGGTACAAACCTACTTGATCAACATTTCCTTTAAAACTGATGTGCAAATTTATCAGATAAGCCACCAAAACATTGAGCAATCCGCCCATTCCAATCAGAAAACCCAGACCCAACATTTTTTTTCCTTCGATTATTGCATTTTTGATGGATATTTTGGGAACGTTCGACAGCTTTTTTGTATAATGCCTGCTGATTAAGAAACTAAAGATTGCAGCCAAAACGATTGCAGGAACAATTGCTTCAATCCGGAAATAATAGTATAAAGGCAAGATAAAAATCAGACTTGCCAAACTTCCATATACGTTTGCTTTTGCCAACAAATTCAGCTTTCTCAATCCTTGCAGGATGACTAAGTTTCCTGTGGTGAGTTGTTTAAAAATCAAAGCCAAAGAAATCCAAATAAAAGCGTAAGTAAAACGGTCGTTGCCAAAAGCCAGCTGACTTAATAGGGGAGAAAATATAACAATCGAAACGGCACCTAAAAGTCCGGTTAGCCAAACCAAACGTTGGATGACCCCGATGGTTTTGGTTTTTTTTTCAGGGTCTAATTCTCCATTGGAAACAGCAAGATCCCGCACCGCGCTTGTTCCCAAACCGAAGTCCGTCAAACTTCCCATCAAGTTGAGCCCCGTGTTTAGCAATCCCAAAACACCCAAGCCTTCCGGACCAATCCAGAGGGCAACAAATTTTGTTCGAACGATTGAGAAAAGTGTGTTTAAAGTTTGAACCCCGCCGAATAACGAAGTCACTTTGAGAATGTTCCGATAAGATTGTTGACTTTCGGTCATACTTTCTCTTTCGACTCTTTAAAAATTGTTAATCAACTCGACTACTTTCCCTACTTCCGCATCGGTCATCACCGGACTGATGGGCAGGCTCAAAACTATTTCTTGCAACGACTCGGTGACAGGTAAAGGCAAGTGATTGTATGCTCTCAAAGCTTCTTGTCTGTGTGGCGCAATCGGATAATGAATGAGCGTTTCAATGTTGTTTTCCGTCAAATATTTTTGTAAAACTTCGCGGTGCTTGGTTTTCACCACAAACAAATGAAAAACATGACTTTCCCAATCGGCAACTTCCGGAAGTTCGATTTTCGGGTTTTTGATGTTTTCTAAGTAAAACTTGGCAATCGCGCGCCGCCTTTGGTTGTCCGTATCCAAGTGCTTGAGTTTGATACTTAAAAAAGCTGCTTGCAAGCTGTCGAGA